>Ga0308174_10000994_pt1 | contig 12623 bp, 12 predicted proteins | sample PhyPR2_FD_203894 | JGI IMG/M metagenome (GOLD analysis project Ga0308174, IMG submission 203894) | Soil microbial communities from UC Gill Tract Community Farm, Albany, California, United States - DLSLS.P.R2 | ecosystem: Environmental > Terrestrial > Soil > Agricultural land | place: USA...
CCATCAAGGTGCAAACGGCGGGTGTATCCGTGGTTTCCACAAATTCGCGGAACTCTTCATTGGCATTCGCTGCGATCAATCCACCGCCGCCGTACACAAACGGCCGTTCGGCTTCCCAGATCATCTGTGCCGCGCGCCGTATCTGGCCGGTGTGGCCTTCACTGTAAACCTTGTAGCCAGGCAGGTGAATCTCGGTTACCGGAGTATATGGAGCCTGGCCTTGGAACACATCTTTGGTGACGTCCACCAGCACTGGCCCGGGACGTCCGGAGGCGGCGATGTAAAACGCCTCGTGAATCACTTGCGGCAGGTCGGCGATGTTCTTTACCAGGAAATTGTGTTTCGTCGCGGAGCGCGTGATTCCGAACGTATCCGCTTCCTGAAACGCATCGGTGCCCATCAGTTTTGTCGTTACCTGCCCTGTCAAGGCGACGATCGGAATGGAATCCATCATGGCGTCGACCAGACCGGTTACCAGATTGGTCGCGCCCGGCCCCGACGTAGCGCAACAAACACCCACTCGGCCCGTGGCACGCGCATACCCCTGCGCGGCAAATGCCGCATTCTGCTCATGCCGTACCAGGACATGGCGGATCGGATGGTCGTACAACGCGTCGTATAGCGGCAAAGTAACTCCGCCTGGATATCCGAAGATGCACTCTACGTTTTCACGCAGCAGGCATTCCAACAAAATCTTTGCGCCTGAGAGCAGGTTCGATGGCATAAGAAGAAGTAAAACTCCTAGAAATAAAAAAAGGGCCGCTAAATAAAAAGGACCACCTGGCTTACTTGGTATTCTGCCGGTGGCCCTCGATGTTTCTTCGTGAGGCGTCCTAGGCAGTGCTTGTAACAAGCTGCCCGACGAACAATACGACTGTATGGAGCCGGTACATATCACGGATACGTCAGCTGGCCTTTGCCGGGTAGGGCGCCAATCAACTGCGTATGTTTCTACCCTAGCCTAGAAGTATTTTTTATGCAAGAGAATCGAAGTATAAAAAATCACAATACAAGAAGCCGAAATTCGGTTCCTATCGCGGCATACGCAACCGCAATGAGCCCGGAGGGCTCTAGAGTAGTAGGGCCAGTTTTGTACATGGACCGGAATCCCGGAAATTCCAGCTCCAGCCTTTATGCCTGTCGTCAGGAGAAGATCGTGGCTGCGCGGTAACTAAAGAATAGCTGGCATGCAGCCTCGGTACAGTCGTCTGATTTGGTAATGAAGGAAATCAAGCTAACAGTTCTCCTGATGCTGGTCGTCGCCCAGTCCCAGGGCCGCCCAGTGGAAGCTAAGGCTGCAACTCCCGATTTAGACGTGATTGTGCAAAACATGGAGCGCGTTCAGCAGCAGAATCCCGCTCGCTCTCGCGCCTACGAAGTGACTCGAGAGTACAAGGAATTCCGCGCCGACAACAAACAACCTACCGCAAAGATCGTCGCTCAAATCAGCTACAACCCTCACGACAAAAATACGTTCAAGATCGTTCAGGCGAGCGGGAATGCCTGGGGAGAAAAGATTGTACGCAATCTTTTGGAGCAGGAAGCCGAACCGGCGAAGGCTGGTCACGGTAAAGAGATCAGCCGGGCCAATTACGACTTTGCCTTTTTAAGGCAGGAGAACTTCGGGCTTCATCCTGAGTACGTTTTGCACATCGTCCCTAAGCGCAGGGAAAAAAACCTGCTTTGGGGGGAGATCTGGGTAGATGCCATGACATTCCGAATCCGCAGGATTGAAGGCGTTCCTGCAAAAAGCCCCTCCATTTGGATCAAAGACGCCTACATCACTCTGCGATTCGCCGAAGTGAACCAAATGTGGATACCTGTTTCTCTGGATTCCATAGCGACGGTGCGGCTCCTGGGACGCTACACTCTTGCGGCTCACTATGTCGGACCGCCAGACACCGTATCCATCACTCCGACGCGCTAGAAAAGTTTGGCTTAGATCCGGCCTGGCCGCCCAGCCCCCTAGGCGGATGCCACAGGTTGATAAAGTCTAGGAACATGGAATCCCACGGAGTTTCACGCCGGAATCTGATGCTTGCCGGGGTAGGGATAGCTGGACCAGGACTACAGACAGAATCCGCGAAAGCGGTGGATTTCCATTTCAAACCTGTATCGTTCTGTTCCGCTGAGCTCGCTACCATCTTGATGGACAGCGAGGCTGACTATCTTCCGCCGGAGAAGTGCGTCTCAGCCAATACCGAATTACGCTCGGGTGAGACGTTCTGCGTCGGCGTGGTGAATCGCCACAGCCCCTGGTGCATCTTTCGTGCCTCCTCAGGCAAAAACGCCACCATGCCAAACGAGGCAAGCCTCCATGTTCCGGCGTCCCAAAGAGCCTGCATGATCCCGGCTGCCGCATGAGCCGATGACTGTAGGAGCACATGCCCAATCTCGTGCGTCATCGTATAGGCGAGCAATACTTCAGGACTTGCACCAACAGCTGCAGCCGTCCGTTCGATCCGGCCATAAAGAAGTTCGGCACTGACACCGGAACGTGCCAGCGGCAGTGCGAAACCCAGCGCGCCCGGATAAGCCACTGCCGGAAGGTCCTGCATCACGCCGACAACAAGACACGACCGCTCCCGGGCACTCAGCAAAGCCGCAACTGAGACGTTCAGGTCCCATAGATGCGCTTCCGGCAACTCTGCGGAAGGCTGCTCCCAGCGTATCCTGATGCCCACTCTTTCGAAGATCTTACCGGCTTCTGCTGTCGCCCACTCCATCGTCTGCGGAGGGACGTGAGCCAAGTTATACAAGTGGATGCAGAGTGTTTCTTCTCGGGGTGGTGTAACTGTAGCCCCGCTTACTATTGTGCATCCCAACACGAACATCGTCGCGAGTCGAGATAGGGGAGAAACGTCCTTCATACGATAACCTCCTGGTGCCGAAAACAGCCTTGCGGAGGTCAGCGAACGTCTCCATAGCTCCCGTCTTCTTTGTCGGTAACTAAGTTGTGTTCTCGGAAGTCGTTGTGCGCGCTTGGGATAGATTGGGGCCTGTTCTGTTCGTCCGGCAGGAACAGCACGTGAATCCCGTCTAATGCAGAAATTGGTTTGCTAAACGAGCTACGAAGGACTATTATTTTTCGTGTCCGGGCTTGCGATGACTGATACCGAACAGGAACAACCGACGCATCGGTTTGGCGTCTTTGAGTTGGACCTGCGCAGAGGGGAACTCCGTAAGCATGGAGTCAGACTCAAGCTACAGCAGCAACCGCTTCAAGTCTTGAAAATTCTCCTGGAGCACCCAGGCGAGGTCGTCACGCGCGACGACATTCAGAAGGGGCTGTGGCCCGGAGATACTTACGTCGATTTTGATAATGCGATTAATAGTTCGATACGGAAGCTGCGGGAAGCGTTAGGAGATAGTGCCGAGAGCCCTCGCTTCATCGAGACGCTCCCACGTCGCGGCTATCGATTCATAGCGCCTGTTTTACACCCACTCTCATTTTCTCCGGTACCAGCCGCGAACGGATTTGTTTGTTTGCCATCGCAGGCCGATAACCACGAGAAGCGTAAAAAAGCGCGTCGCGTAGGTTGGTGGCCGATCGCTTCTGCTATCGCCGGCCTTCTGACTGTGGGGGCGGTGCTCGGTTTCTGGCTTTCGCACTCCGACTCGAACAGTAATGCCGTGAATACTCTGTTGGGTGCCACGCCCTTCACGAGCTATCCAGGATATGAAGTCCTGCCGAATTTCTCACCAGATGGTACAAGAGTGGCCTTCTCTTGGCAGCACCCGGGAGCTAGCTTTCCCGACGTTTACATTAAGCTGCTAGGACCCGGCGGGCCCGTACGCTTGAGCAGCGCCGGTGGTTTCGGCCCAGCCTGGTCACCCGATGGACGGTTCCTTGCGTTTCTTCGACCGGTGGACGCCTTGCATACAGCAGTCATGGTGATTCCAGCAGTGGGCGGACAGGAGCGCGAAGTAGCACGGACCACCTTTCTCGCAAGTTTCTTCGTGGTCCACCGCTACGGATGGGCAGTCCCTGGACCATTCCTGACCTGGTCGCCGGATGGCAAGTGGCTTCTCACCCTTGATCAGAGGTCGCCCGGACGATCTCAACCCCACGCGATTGCCCGCGTTTCCGTGGAATCAGGTGAAAAGCAGATACTGACATCGCCTGCTCCCGGCACTTTGGGGAACGGAGGTCTCGCGCTTGCACCAGACGGCAAGAGGCTCGCCTTTACTCAGGATTCAGGCTTTTGGGCAAGAGACATTTATGTTGTACCTGTTTCGCGCGATTTGCTGTTCAGCGGAAGAGCCCGACGAATCACATTCGATAACAAAGCTATCGGGGCGGTCGCGTGGACAAGCGACGGAAGAAATCTGGTTTTCTCATCTTTTCGCGATGGAAAGCTGGAGTTGTGGAAGATTGCGGTTGAAGCGAGAAGCCGCCCTACGCGGTTAAACTTAACCGACGATGAAATTGGTGATGTTGCCATTTCTCGCGACGGAAAACACCTGCTGTACTCGCACGAACTCGACGATCAAAATATTTGGCGTGTTTCTTTGAATGATCAACACGTAACCGGGCCAAGAAACTTCATTGCTTCAACGAGGCGCGACACGCAGGGCTATTACTCTCCCGACGGCAAGCGTATCGTATTCGAGTCCAATCGTTCGGGAAACGAGGAGATTTGGATTTGCAAAGCCGACGGATCTGATCCCGTTCAGTTGACGTATTTCGAAAACGCATGGGCTGGCTCTCCCAAGTGGTCGCCAGACGGCAGAAACATCGTGTTCGGTTCCAATGCGGCTGGAAACTGGAACATATATGCCGTTAGCTCCGGTGGAGGCCAGCCGAGACGGTTGACATACAACGGAGCGGACCATAGTTGGCCCAGTTGGTCGCGGGATGGACAATGGATCTATTTCTTCTCAAATCGGGACAAGCAAGGGCAAATCTGGAAAATGCGCGCGAACGGCGGACCCGAGATTCAGGTTACCAGGAACACTGGATACCGATCGGATGAGGCCGTTGACGGCAAGGATCTCTACTATTGGAATGAACAGGGATTGTGGAAGGTTCCTAGTTCCGGCGGTCGTGAAGTTAAAGTTAAGGGGTCCTACATCTTTGCGCCGAGCAAGAATGGAATCTACTACACGTCGAATCCGGAATCACGCCTTTCGACTTTCGAGCTCCACTTTTTGGATTTCAGAACACAACGGACAAAGATGGTGGGTGTTCTCCCGGGACCGCTCGGATGGAGCATTCACATATCTCCCGACGAGCACTCGATCATTTATGGAAAGATGGATCGCGAAGGCAGCGAATTGATGCTCATCGAGAACTTCCAATGAGAATGCCACAGACGCGGCATTGCGCCAAGAGGTCTGGGCTGTCGGGCCCTCCGCAGCCCTATCGTCCGAGGCGCGTCCTGGCCCATTCCTGAGCGATCCACTTTGAAAGGTGCAGGAGCCCAGGGAAGAGCCGCCGCGGTTGAGGCTCTACACCCGACTCTGGTAGCTGTTAAAGTCTAGAAAATATGGAATCCCGCGGAGTTTCACGCCGGAATATCATGCTCGCCGGGGTGGGGATAACCGCGGTGCAGACGGCAGCACCCCAGGGACGCCCCACGACGCTGACCGCAGGCGATGTTGTAGGGCGCATTCACAAGATGGTGGGAATTCCGTGGCGTAAACAAACGGTCGACAACATTGTTGCCGGAAGTCCAGACACCCCTGTCAGCGGCATAGCAACCACCATGATGGCAACCCTGAATGTCCTTCAGCGTGCCGCTGCGGCGGGTGCGAATCTGGTGATCACGCATGAAACTCCGTTCTATCTGCACCAGGATCAGACCGCGGACTTAGCGGGTGACCCGACCTACGAGTTCAAATTGAACTTTATTCGTGAGCATCGAATGGTTGTGTTTCATTTTCATGATCACTGGCATGCTCGTCACCCCGACGGAATAGCTGTGGGCATGATGCAGGAACTCGGCTGGACGCAGAACGCCGATCCGCAAAATCCTCGCCGCTTTACGTTCCCCGAGATATCGCTGCGAGACTTGGCCCGCCAAATGCAGTCCCGACTGCAGATTCGCACGATGAGGGTAATCGGGGACCCGAAACTCCCGATCCGCCGGGCACTGGCGAGCTGGGGATTTGTGAGCCGGATGCCCGGCATTCCACAGTTCCGGGAGCCCGATGTGGACGTATTTATCGCGGGTGAAACACGCGAATGGGAATTGGTCGAATACGTACAAGATTCCATTACGAAGGGTGATCGAAAAGCCCTGATCTTGCTTGGTCACGTCGTGTCGGAGCAGGCGGGGATGAAATACTGCGCTGAGTGGCTTCGGCCCTTTATCCCGGAAGTGCCGGTTCAGTTCATAGCGGCCCCGGAACCGTTCTGGAGTCCGAGCGAGCCCATCGTCTGAAACTGTTTCCTACTCAATAAACCGCAGTTGCCGGGAGACATTTTCGTGTAGCGCTGCTGCGATCCTGAATTCAGTAGCAGCATGATTCAATCTGTCCTGACACTCCTTGCGTTTCAGCTTGCAGGCGAGTGCTTATACCGCGCGTTTTCTTTGCCTCTTCCAGGGCCCGTCATTGGAATGGCGCTATTGACCTTGTGGCTTCTGCGGCGCCGTCCCACGGCGGAGAGCCCGCTGCAGGTAACGGCAAAGCATTTGCTGCGCATCCTGGGACTGCTGTTCGTGCCAGCGGGAGTGGGGATCGTGGCCAGCGGAAGCCTGGTGCGGGCGCAGTGGCTGCCCATTACTGTAGGCGTCTTTTGTTCCACTCTTCTTTCCCTTTTGGGGACGGCCTATGTCATGAAATGGCTGAGCGCCCGCCAGCGAGTGGAGGACCACCAATGAATCCTTCCGTCTGGCATGCTCTTCCAGTTTTCTTATCCACGTCTTCTCTGTTCTGGCTCACGTTTACGCTGGCGGCATATGTGGCTGGCATGCGGATTCAAAAATGGTTGAAGCGGAACGCCCTTGCAAACCCCGTCCTGCTCGCCATTCTGTTTATCGGAATCACTCTGAAGCTCACGGGGGTCAGCTACCAGACCTACTTTTCCGGCGCCCAGTTTATTCACTTTCTGTTGGGCCCTGCGACGGTCGCTCTGGCCATTCCGCTCGTCAATCATCTTCACCACATCAGGCGGAGTCTCGGTCCGTTGTTAGTGGCCCTGCTTGCCGGATCTCTGATTTCAGCCGTTAGCGGGTATGGTTTGGTGCGCCTCTTGGGAGGCACGGAGGATGTCGCACTGTCCATGATGCCCAAGGCCGCTACTACTCCGATCGCCATCGGGGTGGCACAGGCTATCGGCGGAATCCCTTCCCTCACGGCCGTTTTGGCCATAGCGGGAGGCGTGATTGCGGCCGTCTCCATTCAGAATCTCATGAGCTGGTTCAAAATAAAGGACTGGCGTGCCTGCGGTCTTGCAGCCGGAGCGGCTGGAAGCGGAATTGGCGCGGCGCAGGTAATCCCGTTGCACGATATCGCGGGAGCGTTTGCGGGTGTCGCCATCGGACTGAATGGCCTGATGACGTCGATACTGGTGCCTATACTCGTCCATTTGTGGCCGGTGGCAAGGCACGGCTAGCCACTCGCAAGATAATTATAGGAAGACGAGGAAGAGGAGCAATCGAATGCAGAAAAGCAATGGACGCGGAAGCGCTGGGCTGATCGATCCGCAAGTTTCGCACGAGGAAAAGCTCGCCAAACTGGCCGAGGTAGCTATTCAGGTGGGCCTTCACTTAGCGCGGGGACAAGAGTTGGTGATCACGGCGCCGCTGGATACCTTACCGTTGGTGCGCCAGATCACAGAGCAGGCCTACCGCGCGGGCGCCTCGCTGGTGACTACCCTCTTTACCGATGAAGACGCGATGCTGCTTCGGTATCGTTATGCGCCTGATGAAAGCTTTGACTACGCGGCGGCGTGGCTGCAGGAGGGTGTCGCTTCGGCTTACCGCAGCGGTGCTGCCCGCCTTGCCATTTCCGGCACGAACCCGACCCTGCTCGCAAAGGAAGATCCGGCGAAGGTGTCTCGCGCAAATCTGGCCTTTTCCAAGGCAAGCAGACCCGCACTGGACCTTATTACGCGACACGAAATCAACTGGACGATCGTCCCCTGTGCCACACCAGCGTGGGCTTCCGCAATGTTTCCGGACGAGCCTGTCGAGACCGCGATGGCTCGCTTATGGGACGCGATTTTTGCATCCACGCGCATTGATTCAGCCGACCCGGCCGAGGCCTGGCGGACTCACGACAAGCATCTCCAGGCGCGGGCTCATCTGCTGAATACAAAGAGATTTGCCGCCTTGCAGTATCGGGGCCCGGGGACCAATCTACGCGTGGGCCTCGCCGACGATCACGAATGGCTCGGCGGGGGTACCATCGCGAAGAACGGCATTCCGTGCATTCCCAACATGCCCACGGAAGAAGTGTTTACCACCCCGCACAAGGACCGCGTTGAAGGCACGGTCACCAGCACAAAGCCGCTCTCCTACCAGGGCGCTTTGATCAAGGACATTTCCGTGCGCTTTGAGAAAGGCAGCATTGTGGAGGCTCGGGCATCCACCGGTGAGAGCATCCTGCAGCGGATGCTGGAAACCGACGACGGTGCACGCCGCTTGGGCGAAGTCGCGCTGGTGCCGCATTCTTCTCCCATTTCCCAAAGCGGGCTGTTGTTTCTCAATACACTCTTCGACGAGAACGCAGCAAGTCATATTGCGCTGGGGCAGGCCTATAGCACGTGCATCCGGAACGGCGATTCACTCGATGCCGAACAATTAGCGCAAAAGGGCGCAAACACCAGCCTGATACATGTCGATTGGATGATCGGCTCGGACCAGATCGATGTAGACGGCCTGAAGGCCGACGGCACCAGTGAACCTTTGATGCGACGGGGGGAATGGGTATAGCTTCAATGAGGCTGTTCTGTTTCCTATTGCTCGCGAGTAGCTTGGCGATGGGGGAGGTTCATAAGCTCTCCCTCCAGCAGGCGCTGAAGCGTGCCGCGCTGCAGAATCCCGATCTGGCGCTGGCGCGCCTGGACGCGGAGCGGGCACAACACGATATCCAGATCGCCGGTGACGCTTTTTCGCCGAGGGTCCGGCTCCGCAGTGACGCGGTTTATACGAACGGCTATCCGAACTCCATTGGCCCCGACGCGAGTTCTCCTGCGCTCCTCGGCGAACGGACCGACATGTCCCTGTATAACCGTCCTCAACACTACCAGGTGGCGGCCGCGAAGCAGGACGCCATCACCGCGGAAATCGGTCCGCGCGCAAAGGCGGATGATGTTGCACGCCAGATCGCATCGCTCTATTTGGATGCCGAGCAGTCGGCCCGGGAGATAGACGTCGTACAGGCAGAGATGTCTTCGTACCGAAAAATCGAAGCAGCGGTGGCCGGCAGAGTAAATGAAGGATATGCGCTTCCTGTGGATCTGAGTCGAAGCAAGGTGGAATCCGCGCAGAACCTCCAGCGGCTCCACGCGCTCGAAGCCGATAAGACCTACTCGGAGTCGTTGATCGCTCTGGCGCTCGGCTACAGCGGGAATGATCTGGTGGAACCAGCCGAAAGCGCCGAGAGCTTCGCGCTGCCGAGTTTTCAATCGGAGAGCGACGCCGTGGACACAGCCCTCTCTAATAACAAGGAGATGATGCGCCTGCAATCGGGAATGCTCGCGAAGCGATTGGAGCGCAGATCTTACGCCGCCGTCCGTTTACCCCAAGTCGATCTGGTGCAGCAGTACGCGCTGTTTGCAAAGCGAACGTATCAGGACTACTTCCCGGGGACTAATTTTCAACGAAACAATGCCCAGCTTGGAGCTTCATTCACTTTGCCGATACTCGTCGGCCTTGAGCCCGGAGCCCGTTTGCAGCAAGCCGACACTGACGAGGAAAAGCTGCAGGTACAAATTGACGATCTGGGCCACCGCATCCGGGCCGCCACGCACCGCGCCTTCGAAGAGTTGTCTAAAGCACGAAGTTTGCTCGACGTGGCCCGCCAGCAACTCAGCCTGGCACAGGACGAAAGTGCTGTCCTAAATTCGCAGTATGCGGAAGGGCGGTCTTCGCTCAGCGACATAGAAAAGGCGATGAACACGGAAAGCGAAAGGCGGCTCGCCGTGTCTGAGAGCGAGATCGGCGTGGCGCGGGCAAAGCTGAACCTGCTACAGCAAATGGGAAATCTGATGCCGGCTCTGATGGAAAGCTTACAGCAAAGAAACAGCTTGCCGAATGCTTCGGATTGATTGCTACGGACCACGGATAGGAGTCGGGATCGGCAGGCGGGGCTCCTGGTGGAAACACCGTATTGACTCTATGCCCGGCATGACCGAAATTTGAAGAAGTGCTTACTTCTCTTTTGCGCGCAGGGGCGCTTCTTTGCCTTATCTCTTCGTTCAGCTTTGCAGGCCAATTTTTGTCTGTTGGCGTAAAGGCGGGCGTTCCCTTTACCGACGACTTTAGCAGCGATACATTCCCGGTACCGCCGCAGGTCTACAGGTCGTATTCCAATTCCACGGGTTACATCATAGGCCCCACTGGCGAGATTCACTTGCCGCTGGGACTGTCGGTCGAAGTCGATGCATTGTATCGCCCGCTAGATCTAAGGACCGATGTAGTAGGGGATGGCAGCGTGAGTCACAATAGCTACGCTTCCTGGGAGTTCCCCATCCTGGCCAAGTGGCGCTTTCCTATTCCGCTGCTGAAGCCCTACATCGAGGCCGGCCCTAGCTTTCGCGCATTGGGCGGTACCGCGAGCGATTATTTGTCGAACGATGGCCTCACCTTGGGAGCAGGTATTGAGCTTCGCGTGTCTCGTGTGCGCATCGGGCCCGAACTACGGTTCACTCATTGGGGAAGCGATGCAAGCGGCGCTTCCAGCCACGGTTTTATTTCCAACCAGAACCAGGGTGAGTTTCTGGTCGGGTTTTCATTCTAAACGTTTGTCCCCAGTTTAATTCGTCGTCCGTAGTGTCGCCCATTCCGGGGCGCTTGTGTCCTGGTACGTCACATTGTGCTCCACCCCGGCGAACGCCTTTCCGTCGATTTCGGCGTAGGGATATACGAAATAGTTCAGTGGCTCGCCGTGCTGTCTCGGTACGAGCAGTAGGTCGCGCCCCTTGCTCAACTCGATGCGGTTTTCATCGTGCGCGCCAAAGAAGTACTCGCGCTTTGCCGGGTTTTTCTGTGCTTCGGAGGCATCCACCGGCACCCAACCGATCCCTTTGGCATAGAACTCCGCCCAGCAATGATAGCCGGCTATGATTCCGGTGCCACGGCGGGCGGGTAGCGGAAACCCAATGGCGAACCGCGCCGGAATCCCCAATGCGCGGCAGTAGCCGATAAACATAGCGTGGAAATCTGTGCAATTGCCCCGGCGCTTCTCGCAAGCGTAGTAGATGTCGCCGCGCCCCCAGCCCTCTCCACTCTTGTCGTACTTCACGGTTGAGATCACGTGGTTGTAGATAACGCGCGCCATGTCCAGGTCCGTGTGCGCATGTGCCTGATTCACCACTTCCTGTGCCCAGGAGCGGATTTGCTCGTTGATCGGCACTAGGCGATCGGGCCTCAGGTACGGCTTCAATGCTTGTTCGCTTTCACCGCTAGTCAGACGCGAGCCATTCAGCAGTCGAAACTGAACGTGCTCCTTGCGGCTGGCCTGGAATTGGAGGTCGAGTGAGAACGTGCGCTCTTTCGGCGCATTCACCTCCAGATGCAACATCCTGTTGCCATTGCGGGCCGCCGTAATCGTGTATTTGTACGGTGAGGAGATCGTTAAGCCTTCTATCTGCTGCCAAAGATCGTCATGCGGCACGGGAGCCCACAGCTTCAGCTGATGTGCGGTCGCGGGAACGTCTTTCACGGTGATTCTGTAGTCCAGGTGAAACGTCCGTGTGCGAATCGTTTGCGGCTCCGCGCCGGAAGTGGCACCGAGCAGCAGACTCGCACCAAGCGGAGAGAAGAGTGCCACCCGGCGCGTCACTCGAAGCTCCCCTGCTCGATCACGACGTTTTCACGTACTATCAGCTGGCGGGGAGCCAGTTCGGCCACTTTGGGAAGTACGCGCCTGACGTGTTCTTCCAGATCGACAAACACCACCGTGACCGGAAGATTGCCTCCGGAATTCACCAGGCTCGATCGATGAATGTCGTGCCGTCCATTGAAGCCGGCCACCGCGTGGAACACGCTCGCGCCCCGTATTCCTTCGGTTTGCAGCATCCGCAGGATCTTGTCCCACTTGTCGGACTCGTTCAGATAAATGGTGACTTGAACGGCTGTTTCCATGTGACAATTCTCCACTACAGAGTCCGGGCCAGCACGGCACCGAGAACCACAGCGAGAAAACAGAGCACATTCGTGGCAAGCACATTGAGAAGGCAGAGCATCCACTGTCCCCTTTCAAACAACGCGAAGCTCTCAAATGCATAGCTGGAGTACGTGGAGTAGCCGCCGCAAAAGCCCACAGCGATCAGCAGCCGCCAGCGTGGATCGGCAATTACTCGCTCGCCGGTCCAGATCAGGAAGAAGCCCAGGATAAAGCTTGCGGCGGTGTTGATAATCAGCGTGCCGAAGGGAAACTCGTAGGGAATCCACCTGGCGACGTAAAGCGCTATTAGGTAGCGCAGATTCGCACCCGCGATTGCGCCTAAT
>Ga0308174_10000995_pt1 | contig 12618 bp, 14 predicted proteins | sample PhyPR2_FD_203894 | JGI IMG/M metagenome (GOLD analysis project Ga0308174, IMG submission 203894) | Soil microbial communities from UC Gill Tract Community Farm, Albany, California, United States - DLSLS.P.R2 | ecosystem: Environmental > Terrestrial > Soil > Agricultural land | place: USA...
ATGTAGATAGCTCTCGATCAAAAAATCCGGTTCGCAGGACGTGCTGGCGTAAGCACTCGGCGCGGATGCCAGCACGACTACTTCGCGCGCCTCGCGCAGGAGCGGCAGTGCTGAATGCACCGCGCGGATGGCTTCGGGCGCGCCATTCCAGGCGATGGCGATGCGGTCCCACGACACCGGGGCAGGGGACTCACGCACCACGATACACGGCATTCCCATCAGAACGGCGCTGGAAATCATGCTCAGGCACTCGCGCGGAATGCGCTCGCGGTGCTCGATCACCGCGATATCGTTCCAGTTCGCTGCGGATGCCAGCACATCCGGCAGCCAGCCCAATGCGACCTGCCAGTGACTCCGGCGGATTCCGAAATCCGCAGCCCAAGCGCCGAACGCCGCTTGCGCGTGTTCGGCCGCGTCGATTTCACCCTGCACGAAGGCGGTGAATTCAGCCATCTGGGTCGCTGAAGCGCCGAACGGTGGCGTCTTCGGAAAAGGCGGTGCGACATACAGGCCGGTCAGCGACCCCGCCATCAATCCAGCCAACTCGGCTGCATAGCGCGGGCCGGAAGTGAAGCCGTGGCAATCGTGGCAGTGAGCCAGGATATCGAGCACGCGTCCGCCGATCACAATGTCAGGCTGTGGATCACCATGCCCCGATCGTCCGGATCGGATTGGCGCTTGAAGCCAAGATAAGCCGCCAGTTCGCGCATCGGCCCGTTATCGACCGCATCGTAGGAGACCATGGTCCTGATGCCGCGGGTACGCGCGACATCGATCAAGTGGTGCATCAACAGCGTAGCCAGTCCCTTGTTGTGCCACTCGTCAGCGACGGTGATTGCGCACTCGCAAAACTTGCCGTCGGTGCTGGCGCTGTAGCGGCTAACGCCGATCTCCTGGGTCTTGCCATCGCGGTGCACGAGACCGATGAATCCCATGTCACGCTGGTAGTCAAGGTCGGTAAGCCTGCGCAGCATCTCCTGGCTCGGCTTGCCGATCTGGCCGAGGAAGCGCATGCGGCGCGATTCCGGCGAGAGATTCTCGATGAACGCACGCTCGAGTTCGGCGTCTTTCTTGCCGATTGCCCGGATGATGACGTGGGTGCCATCACGCAAGGTATCGATCCAGCGCATCGGCGAGGCGTCGAGCGCGGCCGAAGCCGGTGCCGGAACAGGGGAGCGAACCGACGGGCCGCGCCTGGCGGGTTTGGTGACACTCTTCGCCGCGGCCGTAACGCGCGGCTTCGTGGTGGGCCTGGAAGTGCGCCCGACCGCGGCTTTTGCTTTTGGCTTGGCCGCGGCCTTGGTTTTTTGGGTCTTCTTCGTGCTCGCACGTGCCATATCGATTCTCCGGTGGGCTGCAGCGACTTCAGTGTCGGCGCGCAAACCGGCTGCGTGTTGATCTGGGTCAACGCCAGACGCAGGTGCACGTTGGTGACGTGCATCAACTCGCCGCGAACATCGAGAACATTGATGCACGTCAACTGCCGCGGCGTCTCCGCTTCTATCGTGAGCGCATGTGGCCTGGGTGGGATCTTCACGCCCATTGCACCCACGGCACGAGTCGGCTGGAGGCAGCATGCACGATATTCTCGTTTACGCGAGCAGCCTTGGTCCGTGGTCGGGCGGCGTGGAATACGCGGCCCGCCTTGCGGCAGCGCAGTCCGCAGCGCTCAGCGCCGTGTACGTTTATCCATCGCCGCTGCATATGATGCCGGCTTTCGGCTCGCCCGCCCTGCTTGAAACGATCGTTGAGCACGCGCGCAAAGTCGAGGAAGAGTCGCTTGCCGCCCAAACGCGGTTCACCGCCTGGGCGAGCGAACTCGGCGTGCGGCAGTCGGCTTGGCATATCGCAGAAGGTTTCGTCCCGGAAGCGCTCGCGCATATTGCCACCTGGCACGACCTGCTCATCCTCGGTCGCAACGGCGACATGCCCTGGGAGTCGCCGGCGGATCTCGGCGCCCTTGTCGTACGCGCAACCCTGCCGTGTCTGGTGGTGCCGCCATGCGATCGCGACCCCGCCCGCTTCGATTGTGTCGCACTCGCCTGGAACGGTTCGCCCGAGGCACTGCGCGCGATTCACGCCGCGCGCCCGGTGCTTACGCGCGCGCGACGCGTCATTCTTCTGCGCGGCCACCGGCGTGATCCACTGAGCGAAATCGACTGGCGTCCGGCGTTCGACATCCTGACTTACCTTAAGCGTCATGCCTGCGATGTGGAGCAGCGCGAAATCACAGCGAACGACAGCGAGGCGGGCGAAGCATTGCTCGACGCGGTAAAAACCGTCGGCGCGGATCTACTGGTCATGGGTGCCTATGGGCGCAACCGCTTCAGTGAATGGATGCTCGGGGGTGCGACACGCCACGTGCTCGCCAATGCCGAGGTGCCGGTATTGATGAGGCACTGATTGGCCCTACGGCAACTGCGCGAGCCGGTTGTGCACTGGGCTATCGCGGGGTCGTGCACTCCAGCGGCAACCAGTGCAGTTCGTGCAGGCCGCTATGCGCTACGAGCCACGGCCCCGCGAGTGTCAGGGCGGCCATCGCCAGCAAGGCGCCGCCCATCGCAGCGCGCGCCTGCTTCTGTCCGAATATGCGCAGCGCACCCGCGGTGCCATAAGCGCTTGCGATCAGTGCGGGCATCGTACCCAGGCCGAATAGCAGCATTGCCGCGGCACCGCGCAACGGACTGATGCCGAGTGAGGCAATCAACAGCACCGAATAGACGAATCCGCACGGCATCCAGCCCCAGATCGCGCCCAGTCCGAACGCCTGCGGTAGCCGGCGTACCGGCAGCAGGCTTCGCGCAATCGGTGCGAGCCGCGGCCACAAGGCGCGGCCGAACCCGATATCGATACCGCGCGCTCGCCCGAGCAACGTGAGCCCGACGATGGCGAATGTCGCCGCGCTCAAGGCACGCAAGGCCCAGCGCACCGCGTCCTGGTCGACCATCTGCACGATCGATGCGCCGAGTCCCGCCAGCAGCGCCGCGGCGACCATGTAACTCGTTACGCGCCCGAATTGCAAAGCCAGCAGCATCGACAGAGAAGGGCGCCGCTGCCCGCTTCCGTCGGTCGCCAGCATGAGGGCACCTGAGACACTTCCGCACATCAGCACACAATGGCCGCTCGCAAACAGCCCGAGCAGGAAAGCCGCCGTCAGGGTTAGACCGCCGGTCATGGCTTTGGTGCGTCCGTCGGCAGCGGGGGCGGCGCGCTGTCGTCGCTGAGCGGAATCAGCGCCGGCGTGTCCAGATCATCGAACTGGGCGTGATTGACACCCCAGAAGAACGCCCACAACGCGAGCGCAACCAAGATCAGGCTCAGCGGAATCAAGGCAAAAATAATATTCACGCCGTCACCGCTTTCAGCACGTTCGGCGCGTCCGTGACGCTGACCGGCGCGCGCGCGCGGCCGCGGCCGATGCGCAAGGAATTGGCGATCACCGCGATTGAACTGAGCGACATTCCGATCGCGGCGAGCCAGGGTGGAACCCATCCGGCCGCGGCGAGCGGGATGCATAGCGCATTGTATACAAATGACCAAAGCAGGTTCTGGCGCATGATCCGCAGGGTGGAAACCGCGATTTGCCGTGCTTCGACCAGGCCGCCAAGGCGATCGCCTGCAAGAACGATGTCGGCGCTCGATTGGGCGAGGTCGGCACCGCTGCCGATGGCGACGGCGAGGTCCGCGCCGGCGAGCGCGGGCGCATCGTTGACGCCATCGCCGATGACGGCGACCAACTTGCCGGCGCGGCGCTGCGCAGCGAGGTGCGCAAGTTTTTGCTCCGGGTTCAGACGCGCGGCGAAGTCGGCTACGCCAAGCCTGGCTGCGACCGATGCGACCCGATCCGGGCTGTCGCCGCTGAGTATCTGGATGCTCGCGCCCTCGGCCTGAAGCGCCGACACCAACGCCGCGGCGTCGCTGCGCAGCGCCTCGCGCAATGTGAAACGCGCGAGCAGGCGTCCCTCGCACGCCAGAACGACGCTGCCATCGTCCGGCAAACCGGGCGTGGCAAATGCCGGTGTGCCGAGCCGGTAGCGACGCCGTTCGATATCGGCTTGGACGCCGCAACCGCGAACGCTGCCGATGTCCAGCGCGATTCCCTCCGGGGAGGGGTTCGCCGCAGCACGCAACGCGGCAGCGATCGGGTGCGTGCTGCCTGCCTCCAGGCGCGCCGCCAGATCCAGGCATTGCTGCTCGCCAACTTCCGTGAACGTGCGTATCGATTCCAGTTCCAGCTGCCGCTGCGTCAGCGTGCCGGTCTTGTCGAAGACGAAATGGCCGACACGCACAAGATTTTCGATTGCATTGGAGGTCAACACGAGCACGCCGCGCTGCGCCAGCACGGCCACGGCCCGAGCCAGCGCAGCCGGCACCGCCAGCGCAAAGGCGCACGGGCAGGCGACGACCAGCACGGAAAGCGAGGAGGCAAACGCGCGGCTCGGATCGATGAACAGCCAAATGGCCGCCGTGCAGCTCGCCGCAAGCAACAGGGCGGAGACGAAAAAAGATGCAGCGCGGTCGCCATAGCGCGTCCAGCGTGGCCGCTGCTGCTGGGCCCGGCCGACCAAGCGCACGATCGCCGACAACGTCGTGTCGCTGCCGACACGTTCGACGCGGATTTCGGCCGGCCCGTCCAGCAACACGCTTCCTGCAACGAGGCGCTCACCCTGCCGGCGCAACAAGGGTTTCGATTCGCCGCTGAGCAGCGACTCATCGACGCGGCAGCCGACGCTCGTCAGTTCGCCGTCCGCCGGAACAATTGCGCCATCGGCGACGACGACCTTGTCGCCAATCTCAAGTTCGTGCACACCAACGGATTCGAGACGGCCATCGCTCGTTCGCCGTTCGGCGATGGCGGGTTGCAGCCGCGCCAGGGCATCCACGACATCGGCGGAATTGTGCCTCGCGCGCATTTCGAGGAAACGCCCGCCGAGCAGCAGGAAGACGAACATGCTGGCGGAATCGAAGTACACGTGCGCCCCGCCACGCAACGTTTCGATCGCGCTGGCAATGAAGACCAGGGCGAGCGCCAGTGCAACCGGGGTGTCCATGCCGGGACGGCGCGCACGCAACTCGCGCATCGCACCGGCGAAAAACGGCTGCGCCGAGTAAGCGATCACCGGGAGCGTGACCAGCAAACCGATCCAGCGGAAGAAGTCGCGTGCCGCCGGTTCGATGCCTTCGAGCGAGCCGGCGTACAAAATAATCGCAAACATCATCGCCTGCATCATGCCGAGGCCCGCAACGACCAGACGCTTGAGCGCGGTGCGCTGCTCGCGTCCGGCGACGTCATCGAGCGACTCGCGGTTGAGCGGGTGCGGCACGTATCCCAACTGCGCGACCGCGCCGAGCACCGCCTGCAAAGCAATCTGCCCGGGTTGCCAGACGATGCGAACGCGCTTGCCGGGAACATTCACCGCCACTTCGCGAACACCCGCCATCGGCGTCAACGCACGTTCCAGCAACCAGCTGCAGGCCGCACAGCGAATTCCTTCGAGCAACAGACTGACTTCGGCACTGCCGTCGGCGCGATGGTGAACATACATGCGCTGTAGTTGCGGACGCTCCCACGCCGAATAATCGACCACTGCACTGGCGCGCGCCGCCGGCGTATCTCGCAGCCGATAGTAATCCTGCAGTCCGAGGGAACTGATCCACTCGGCGGCTGCGGCGCAGCCGAGGCAGCAGACGGGATGACGCTGCCCAGCGACACTCGCGACGAAGCTGACTCCCTCGGGGACCGATTCGCCGCAGTGAAAACAGGCGCCCATCGCCGCGATGCCCGGGTCAGTCCGCGGGCGCGGCTGGCTGCGCCGACGTCGGCGGCAATGGCGAGGCGATCGAGGGTCCCGCGTGCAGCATATCGTCGCGATGCACGAACGCGGTGCGCACCAGCGCGAGCGAGCCGGCCATTGTCGCGACCAGCAGCACGATCATGAGCCACACTTCAGGGACCACGTACCAGCGGTTGCGAATATCGTTCATGTCCTACTCCGGAGCGAAGAACTGGGTCTTTTGCTCGATATGGATCGAATCATCTTCGTTGCGCACGAGCAGCTTCACGTGATGCATGCCCTTCAGCAACTCGCGGTCACCCAGCAGGGTGAGCGGACGGTTGGCGACTTGGCCCGCTCCAATCTCGATGCTGGTCTTGCCGATAATGCGCAGGCTTGGCGTGGCGTCGGCGATTTCCACGCGCAGTTGCTGGGCCTGATCGGATTTGTTGGCCAGCTTGAGCGTGTAGCCGTTCTCTATACCGCCATCGGCGGCTTCGCGATAGAGCGCGTTGCGGTCGTGCAGCACGTCGAAGATCAACGGTGCGCGGTGCGTGATGCCCCAGGCAAATGCGCTTATCAGGAAAGCGAGCAGGGCGCCGTAAATCAGCGTGCGCGGCCGCACGATGCGGCGCCGGCCGCCGGCCAGCATGTTTTCGGTCGTATAACGCACCAGCCCGCGCGCGTAGCCCATCTTGTCCATGACCGTATCGCAGGCATCGACGCACGCCGCGCAGGCAATGCACTCGATCTGCAGTCCATCGCGGATGTCGATGCCGGTGGGACAGACCTGGACGCACGCCTGGCAATCGACGCAGTCGCCGAGCCCGAGCACCTTGGGATCGACGCTTTTCCGGCGCGCTCCGCGCGCTTCGCCGCGCTGCTCGTCATATGAGACGATCAGCGTGTCGTGATCGAACATCGCGCTCTGGAAGCGCGCATAAGGACACATGTACTTGCAGACCTGTTCGCGCATGTAGCCGGCATTGCCGTAGGTGGCAAAGCCGTAGAACACGATCCAGAAAACCTCCCATCCTCCGAGCGACATCGCCAGGACGCCGCGGCAGAGTTCCGTGATCGGGGTGAAGAAGCCGACGAACGTGAACCCGGTCCAGAGGGCAAACGTGATCCACAGAAACTGCTTGGCGCCCTTGCGCAGGATCTTTTCGCGCGTCCACGGCGCGGCGTCGAGTTTGATGCGCTGGTTGCGTCGGCCTTCAGTCACGCGCTCGAGCCACAGGAAAACTTCCGTCCACACAGTTTGCGGGCAGGCGTAGCCGCACCAGATGCGGCCGGCGAGTGCGGTAAAGAAGAACAGACTGATGCCGGCGATGACCAGCAGGCAGGTGAGCCAGAAGAAGTCCTGGGGCCAAAATGTCAGGCCGAACACGTAGAATTTACGCGCCGGCAAGTCGAACAGGATTGCCTGGTGGCCGGCCCAGCGCAACCACGGCCCGAGGTAGAAAAGGCCCAGCAGGACGAAGACGGCTGCGAGCCGGAGGTTGGAGAAACTTCCGTCGACTTCGCGTGGGTATACTTTTTGTTGTGCCGCGTAAAGCGAGTCGCCGGCATCCTGAATGACCGCCAGCGGAATGGGCTTGTTCATTGCTGAAGACTACCGCTGCGCCGGGGTTCGGACTTGTGTCTGGGGCGGGTCGTCAACAACAGCGCGGTGAAGGCGCTGGACGCGAGCGTGCAGGCCCAGAACATGAAGAACCCGATGCTGTAGCCAAGCTTGCGCGACACCTCGAGGTGCGACCAGGTGATTTCGGCAAGATCATCGGGATCGACGATCGCGAAGAAGACCACCGTGGCCACGGCCGCTGCAAAGAACGACGGCCAGGCAATCGAGCCGATGCGCCGCAGCCGCATTACCTGCGCCGACGCCTCGTCGGATTGCACGAGTGACTCGGTGCGGCCGTTCATGGCTTGTCCGGTTGGGTCTCCGCGGCTTTCGATTGCGCCAGCACCCAGGCTTCGACCAAACGCGATCGGTCCTTGCCGATGATTGGTTCCCATGCCGGCATCTTGCCGTTGCGACCGGCGCGGATGCTCGTTTTGATGTCGGTGAGCGTGCCGCCGTAGAGCCATGTCTTGTCGGTCAGGTTCGGCGCACCGATCACCGGATTTCCTTTCCCCTCCGGTCCATGGCAAGCGATGCACACGGTCGCGAAGCGCGCCTTGCCGGCTTCGGCGAGCGCCGGATCGGCCTTGCCGCCCGACAACGTCAACACGTAATTGGCCACTTCATCGACGCCCTGGTCGCCCAACGCGGCGCCGAGCGGCGGCATCACGCCACTGCGGCCGTTGAGTATGGTCGCGCTTACCTGCTCGGAACTGCCGCCGTAAAGCCAGTCATCGTCGGTCAGGTTCGGATAGCCCTTGGCGCCACGCGCATCGGAACCGTGGCAGGCGACGCAGTTGTTCGCGAACACGTTGTGGCCCAGGTTCAGCGCGTCCGCATCGTGCACGAGTTCGTCCATCGGACGATCGCGGAAGCGAGAAAATACCGCTTCGAGCTTGCGGTTGTTCTCGGCGAGATCGGCCTTGACCTCGCCCGCCGAAGTCCAGCCGAGCGTGCCGGCGATCGCGCCGAATCCCGGGTAGAACACGAGATAACCCACGGCGAAAATCACCGACAGGACGAACATGCCGAGCCACCAACGGGGCAGGGGGTTGTTGAGTTCGCTCAAGTCCTCATCCCAGACATGGCCGGTGGTATCGGCCGGATCGTGTTTTTGCGGCCGCGCGGTTGCGATCAGCAGCCACACCGCTCCGATAATGTTGGCCAGAACCAGAACAGCGATGTAGATACCCCAACCGGCGGTCATGGACGTGCCTCCGAAATATCCTCGAGCAACGGAATCTGCGCCGTGGCTTCGAACTCGCGCCGGCGATCGCCGCCGTACGCCCAGCCGACGATGGCGCAGAAGATCACGATCAGAAGTGCGGTAATCAGGCCCATGATCATTGCAGGCTCTCCTTCGGTCCGTACTTGCCGAGGTCTTGCAGATAAGCCACCAGCGCATCGAGCTCGGTCTTGCCCTTGAGTGCACCGTCTATCGATGCAAAGTCGGCGTCGGTATACGGATCGCCGATCGTTGCCAGCCCGTGCATGTGGCTGCGGATCTCATCCGGCGAAACGGTCGCCTGAGCCAGCCAGGGGTAACCCGGCATGATCGACTCGGGAACCACGTCACGCGGATTTTCCAGGTGCACTCGATGCCACTCATCGCTATAGCGACCGCCGATGCGAGCCAGGTCCGGTCCGGTGCGCTTGCTGCCCCACTGGAATGGATGGTCGTAGACCGATTCGCCGGCAACCGAGTAGTGTCCGTAGCGCTGCACTTCCGAAGCGAGCGTGCGGATCATCTGCGAGTGGCAGTTGTAGCAGCCTTCCCGAACGTAAACGTCGCGCCCGGCGAGCTGCAGCGGCGGGTAGGGCTTCAGGCCCGGCACCGGCTGCACCACTTGCGCCTGGAACATCAGCGGCACGATTTCTGCCAGCCCCCCAAAACTGATCACGATGATGACCAGGATGGACATGAGCCCGATGTTCTTTTCCAGCGTGCTGTGATTCATGGCGGCATCCTCACGCGGCGACGGTGGTTGGGATCAGTACGATCGGCGCTGGCGTGCGCACCGATGACCAGGTCTTCCAGCAGTTGTAGGCCATGATGAACATGCCGAGGAACACCAGGGTTCCGCCGAACAATCGCGCCACGTAGAACGGATGCGTCTGCGTCACCGATTCGATAAAGGTATACGTCAGCGTGCCGTCGGGATTGGTGGCGCGCCACATCAAGCCTTGCATCACCCCGGCGATCCACATCGCACTGATGTAAATGACCACTCCGATCGTTGCCACCCAGAAGTGCAGGTCGATCAGGCGCGTCGAGTACATTTTTTCCGCACCGAACAGGCGCGGGAACATGCTGTAAACGGTGCCGATCGTAATGAAGGCGACCCAGCCGAGCGCGCCCGCATGCACGTGGCCGATCGTCCAGTCGGTGTAGTGCGAGAGCGAATTCACCGTCTTGATCGACATCATTGGACCTTCGAAGGTCGACATGCCATAGAACGACAGCGACACGATCATGAACTTCAGGATCGGATCGGTGCGCAGTTTGTGCCACGCGCCGGACAGCGTCATCATGCCGTTGATCATGCCGCCCCAGGATGGCGCCAGCAGGATCAGCGAAAAAACCATGCCGAGGGACTGCGCCCAGTCGGGCAGGGCGGTGTACTGCAAGTGGTGCGGTCCCGCCCACATGTAAATCGAGATCAGCGCCCAGAAGTGGACGACCGAAAGGCGGTACGAATAGATCGGTCGTTGTGCCTGTTTTGGCACGTAGTAGTACATCATGCCGAGAAAACCCGCCGTCAGGAAAAACCCGACCGCGTTGTGGCCGTACCACCACTGCACCATCGCATCGACTGCGCCGGAGTACACCGAATACGATTTCCACATCGACACCGGGATCGACAGGTTGTTGACCAGGTGCAGGACCGCGATCGTCAGGATGAAGGCGCCGTAGAACCAGTTCGCGACGTAGATGTGCTTGACCCGGCGCTTGATGATCGTGCCGAAGAACACGATCGCGAACGCAACCCAGACCAGCGTGATCAGGATGTCGATCGGCCATTCGGCCTCGGCGTATTCCTTGCCTTGGGTAATCCCGAGGGGAAAGGTGATCGCGACCGACACGATCACGAGTTGCCAGCCCCAGAACACGAACGCGGCGAGCTTGTCGCTGATCACGCGTGCCTGGCAGGTGCGCTGGACGACGTGGAACGCGGTCCCCATCAACGCGCAGCCGCCGAACGCAAAAATCACTGCGTTGGTGTGCAGCGGCCGCAGGCGTCCGAAGGACAACCACGGTATGTCGAAATTCAGGGCGGGCCAGGCAAGCTGTGCCGCAATGATCACGCCGACGAGCATGCCGACGATGCCCCAGAGGATGGTAGCGACCGTGAACTGGCGCACCACCGTGTCGTTGTAAGTCAATGCAGTGTTCATGCATGCTCCCTCGAATTGAAGCGCGAATTTTGCGGGCGCGGCCGATGCTGATACTTGATTAAAATCAAACGCGCGCGCAGGCAATGCATTCAGGTATTTGAACGAATGCATTGCCTCCACGGACGCGTGCGCCACCCCTGGGCCGTTTGTCTCAGGTACACCGCCCCAATGTCAATAAAGCAATGCTTCAGCGGTTACTATTGGTCCAAGGTCCCATTGATCGGGACGGGCCGCATTGGCTTCCGCATGACGTATTTGAAGGCCAGGTTTTCGCCGCGTTTCGGCCGCTTTCCAAGACCGCGCGACCGAAACCGCGAAGCCGGCCTGCGGCGCCGGGCCCACGCCCCCGACCCTGCATTGACCACGATCAAAAACCAGCCGGAGACCCCGGTCTACCCTGACGTGCACCGCCCCGGTGCGCGCGGGTTCAAACCCGACCTGACCCTCAGGAGATCAAGCTATGAGCAAGTCGAAACAGTTTCCGTTTGGCCAAGGCATGCCTTCCATTCCAGGTTTCGGCAATGAATCGTTCGCCTGGATGTCGAACGCGTTCTCGGAATGGCTGCACAACACCAATCGCGTGCAGGCCGAAGTCATCCGCTTCATGGGCGAACGCTTCAGCAAGGACGTAAAAATGGTGTCGCGTTTTGCCGAGTGCCGCAATCCCGAAGACTTCATGAAGGTGCAAAACCAGGTGCTGAGTGAACTGGCAGCGGACTACCAGCAGGAAGGTTCGCGCATGCTCGCGCTGTTCGGCGAAGCCTCGAAGGACATCTGGGGCGAGTTCACGCGCGCGAACACGACAAAAAACACCTGATAAAGGACTGGACAGCGCTTCGCTCCAGCTGTGACGCCGCCTTCCGGTCTCACTCGGTCAGAAGCGACTTAGCCGCGTTCACCATCAGCGGCCAGACATCGATCGCATTGGTCGAATGGGCAATGGTGTTGCAGGTCACGATGCGGGTTACTCCCGCATCGTGCAACGAGCGCAGCGCATCGCCGCAGAACAGGGCGTGCACGCCGATGCACACCGGCGCGGCAAAGTTCGCTTTGCGCAGCTGCGAGGAGGCGGCAGACATCGTGTGCGCAGTCGAGATGATGTCGTCGACAATCACCGGCGTGCGCCCCCTGAATTCAGCGACATCGGGAAGGAAGACCTCCACGTCACGATCCCCATGCCGCACTTTCTTCAAGACAATATGCGGGCAAGCGGCCGTTCGTGCGACTGCGCTGACCCATTGCACGCTCTCCGCATCCGGCCCGATCACGAGCGGGTCGCGCACATGGCTCGTTATCCAGTGCGCTATCGCCGTGGCCGCGGATGCGACCCGCGTCGGAATCGGATAGATCTCATCCAGCGTTGCATGCCGGTGCAGGTGCGGGTCGATGGTCGTCAGCCAGTCGAACGCGCCGGACAGCAGCCCGGCAAACAGGCGTGAGGTGACAGCCTCACCGTCGTGAAAGCGTGCGTCCTGGCGCATGTACGGAAGATACGGGACAACCAGCCCGACGCTGGACGCGCCAAGCTCACGCGCGGTCTTCGCAGCAAAGTACAGGCCTGTACATTTTTGATCGGGATGTTCCAAGCCACAGGCGATGACGACCTTGCGGCCCGCCGGAGATACATGCAAGCGCACATGCGACTCGCCGTCCGGGAAGTGGCGCACACTGAGTTCGCCCGCCTCCGCCGGCAGTTGCTCGGCCAAGGCCCCGCCAAGGCGCTCGTATCCGGGCCAGGTGTAGAGCAGGGGCATCATGACGCGTCCACCTCGATTGCTTCGGGCTGGCGCAGCGCGTATTCCGATGCATGGGCCAGTTCGCCGC
>Ga0308174_10000997_pt1 | contig 12603 bp, 12 predicted proteins | sample PhyPR2_FD_203894 | JGI IMG/M metagenome (GOLD analysis project Ga0308174, IMG submission 203894) | Soil microbial communities from UC Gill Tract Community Farm, Albany, California, United States - DLSLS.P.R2 | ecosystem: Environmental > Terrestrial > Soil > Agricultural land | place: USA...
GGCCGGGATCGGTCCGCGCGCCGGTCGAGGTCTCGGCGTGCACGAAGGCCAGCACCTTGGTCGGCGCCGCGGCCAGCACCGGCTCCACCTTCTTCGGATCGACCGGCTGGCCCCACTCGTGGTCGATCGTGACCACGCTCGCCCCGGCGCGGCCGGCCATGTCGGCCATCCGCCCGCCGAACGCGCCGTTCACCGCGATCACCGCCCGCTCGCCCGGCTCCAGCAGGTTCATCATCGCCGCCTCCATGCCGGCGGTGCCCGGCGCGGGCAGCGGCACGCAGGCGTGCTCGGGGGCGTTGAACAGCCGCTGCAGCGCGGCCTTGATCTCCTCCATCAGCGCCTGGAACTCGGGATCGAGGTGGCCGATCGTCGGCCTGGCGAGCGCCGCCAGCACGCGCGGGCTGACATCGGAGGGGCCGGGCCCCATCAGGATCCGGCGCGGCGGTTGGAAGCTTTGCATCATCACTCCGTGATTCACGGCGTGGTGATTAGGCGCCTCGCGCGGCGCACGCAATTCTGAATGCGGGCCTTCCTCTGGAGGTCTGTCCCTGATTGCGCCCGTCGCGGTTTGCGGAGACTGCGGCGGGCGCATGCATCTCAGCCGTCCAGCAACCGGTGGCGGATGCGTTCGCGCAGGGCCCGATCGACCCCCAGCGCCTGCTCCAGATAGGCTTCCACCGAGCCGTAGCGCTCACGCATGCTCGCAAACGCGGTCTCCAGGTACTCCGGGAAGACGGAAACCGCAGTGCGCACGGCCTCCGGGCTCGCGGTGCGGCCCAGGTGCGCGGCGAAGTAGGGCTCCAGCGCGGCCATCTTGCGCTCGATCCGCGTCTCGTCGTTGGTCAGCAGGAAGTCGGCCATGATGTCGTCGGGATGCACGCCGGCGATGTGATGGGTGAGCGCGCAGGCGATGCCGGTGCGGTCCTTGCCGGCCGCGCAATGGACGATGACCGCGCCCTCCGCTTCGCCGAGCGCCCGGAAGTAGGCGCTGTAGAGATGGGTGTAGCGGGCCTCGAAGGGCGTCAGCCGGTAGTAGTTGCGGGTGTCCTCGAAGAACCAGCCGGCGCTCAGGTCGCAGAGCTTCAGCTTGTCCAGCCAGTCGGGATGTTCCGAGACGATGTCGTTCTCGATCACCGCCGCGTCGAAGCCCGCCCAGCGGCGCGACGGCTCGCGCTTGCGCTCGTGCGGCTGGCGCAGGTCGACCACGACGCTGACCCCCAGTCCGCGCAGCCGGGCGAGGTCGGCCTCGCTCGCCATGTGGTGCGCGCCGGACCGGTAGAGCCGGGCGGATTTCAGGCCGCGGCCGCAGGTCGTCGGATAGCCCCCGAAATCCCGGAAGTTCTCGATCCCGTCGAAGTCGATGTGCCGGCTCATCGGCCGATCCTGTAACCCGCTTCGGCCGGCGGATCGAGACGGCTATGGCATCGCTGCCGGAGTGGCGGGCGCGGCGGGATGGGCCTCCTGATAGCGGGCGCCCGCAAGAGCGTTGGGGAGCGAGTAGTTGCCCTCGTGGCAGGCGTATTCGTAGATCGGCCCCTTGGTCGCGCGCATCGGCATCTCGGCGCGCCAGGGCTTGGTCAGATAGGCCGGGTCGTCGACGCCGAACTGGTACAGGATCTCCCCGGGCCCCGTGCGGGTGAACCGCTCGATGAGCTTCGCCTGCGGCGAATAGACGATGTCGCCGTTCAGCGAGGAGACGTGTGAGCGGGGCTCGAAGTTGGTCGTCTCGATGACCAGGGTGTCGCCCTCCCACCAGCCCACCGAATCCCCCAGCCAGGGGCGGATCTCGGCCGGGATGTGCCGGCGTTGGGGGTCGAGCCGGATGATCCGCACGTCGTGGTTCATTTCGATCTCGATGGCCACGGAGTCCTTGGTCTGGACGATCTGGTAATTGGCGTTGAAGCCGGTGTTCATCATTGGCGGCCCGTCGGGCGAGCCGATGGCGATCAGGCAGCGCTCTTCCGCAGGCCGCGACTCGGGCCCGTCGTAGGAGTGCCTGTCAGCGGCCTTGAGGGCCGCCTTGCCAGCCTGGTTGTAGGGGATCTTGCCGTCCGCCGGGTCGACCACCCATGACGAGCGCATCTGTCCGTCGATGCGGCCCAGGTGCAAGTCCATCTCCAGGATGTCGGCCTGCGGGGCGTTCTTCACCTCCGGCGGCGCCGGCAGCTTCGGATCGACGCTCGGTTCCAGCAGGCCGCCCACCATCTTCCTGAAGCCTGCGATCACCATCGCCTCCTCCTGAGGCGTCGCGATCAGGCCCTTGAAGATCGGCGGCCGCTCCAGGAAGGTCAGCGCCGAGTTGGTCCAGATCCCCTGAAGGTCGGGCGCTCCATAGGCCGTGTGCGGCGCACGATAAGGAGCGGCGAACGCGGTTCCGGCGACGAGCGTCGCGGCGAGAGCGAGTAGCGGCAGGCGGCGCATGATCCCCTCCGACTCCGGATGGCGTCCGTTCGTGTTCTTTCATGACTTTCGTGGTCGAAACCGCCTCAGCGGAACGGCGGCTCGTCGAAGCTGCGGAGCTTGCGCGAGTGCAGCCGCGCGCCCTCGCCCTTCAGGAGGTCGACGGTGGCGATGGCGATCTGCAGGTGCTGGCCGATGGCCCGCTCGTAGAACGCGTTCGCCTGGCCGGGCAGCTTGATCTCCCCGTGCAGCGGCTTGTCGGAAACGCAGAGCAGGGTGCCGTAGGGCACCCGGAACCGGTAGCCCTGGGCGGCGATGGTGGCTGACTCCATGTCGATGGCGACGGCCCGGCTCTGGTTGAACCGCTGGGCCGAGGACGAATAGCGGAGCTCCCAGTTGCGGTCGTCGGTGGTGACCACCGTGCCGGTGCGCAGGCGCCGTTTCAGCAGCTCGCCGGTTTCCCCCGTCACCCGTTCGGCGGCGGCGTTGAGCGCCACCTGCACCTCGGCGATCGGCGGAATCGGGATCTCCGGCGGCAGCACCCGGTCGAGCACGTTGTCGTCGCGCAGATAGGCGTGGGCCAGCACATAGTCGCCGATGGTCTGCGAGCCCCGCAGCCCGCCGCAGTGGCCGATCATCAGCCAGGCCTGCGGCCTGAGCACCGCCAGGTGGTCGCAGATGGTCTTGGCGTTGGACGGGCCCACCCCGATGTTGACCAGCGTGACCCCGCGGCGGCCGTCGGCCATCAGGTGGTAGGCCGGCATCTGGTGCTTGCGCCATGAGCCGGCGGCGACCTGCGCCTCTGGATTGGGCGTCTCCGCCGTGACGTAGACCTGGCCAGCCGCCGAGAGCGCCTTGTAGGCGCCGCCGCGCTTGAGCTGCTCGCAGCCCCAGCGGACGAACTCGTCGACGTAGCGGTGGTAGTTGGTGAACAGGATGTACTGCTGCACGTGCTCGGCCGGCGTGCCGGTGTAGTGCGCCAGCCTGGCCAGGGAGAAGTCGGTGCGCAGCCCGTCGAACAGCGCCAGCGGGCGGGGCAAATCCCCGGGCGTCAGCCAGGATCCGTCGGCGATCTCGTCGCCGATGTAGGCGAGCTCGGTGGTCGGGAAGTAGCGGGCGATCTCGGCCGAGCTGCGGTCGGCGAGCTCGATGTCGGCGGCCCCGTCCAGCACATAGGCGAAAGGGATCTCCTGCGCCGAACGGCCGACCTCGATCTCCACCTCGAAATCCCGCTGGATCAGCGAAAGCTGCTCGACCAGGTAGTCGCGGAACAGGTCCGGGCGGGTGACCGTCACCGAATAATGGCCAGGCAGACCGATGCGGGCGAAGGCCCGGCCGATCCGCGGATAGGCCCGCCCCGCCGGCCAATGCAGGCGAAGCTCAGGATAGCTGAAGGCGGCTTCGGCGCGCAGCTTCGGATCGGGCGGCGTTCCCTCGGCTAGGAACGCCCGCAAGGCGATGCGCAACGCCTCCACGCTTCGGCGGTACTCCGCCTCCAGCCGGTCGGTGATGCCGGCGGCCGTGCTGTCCAGGGCCATGTCGCCTTATATCGCGCCCCGCCCGGGAAGCGAGCGCCGAGACAAACCGCGCTCGACTGCCGCGGCGTTCATGTTGTCATCGTCCCTTCGCCAGCCCATGTTGGATTCGAACAGCCGTTCGGCAGGTCGACGAGCTTGCTGGTGGGGAGAGCCCGGCAGTGACAGCGCCCACGCGCGAAAGACGCCTCAGCGCGATCCTGGCGGCTGACGTCGCGGGCTACAGCCGCCTGGTCGCCGCCGACGAGGAGGGCGCCCTGGCCCGGTTCGCCGCGCTTCTCGGCGAGGTGATCCGTCCTGCGGTCGGCCGGCGCGGCGGCGAGGTGATCAAGACGACGGGCGACGGTGTTCTGGCGACCTTCGCGAGCGCCGCGGCGGGCCTGCATGCCGCGCTCGAGATCCAGGCCGGCGTGGCCGAGCGCAGCGCCGATCTGGCGCCGGAGCGGCGCCTGCTCTTCCGCATCGGCCTGCACGTCGCCGACGTGGTGGTCGAGGCGGGCGACGTGTTCGGCGACGGGGTCAATGTGGCCGCGCGCCTGCAGGCCATGGCCGACCCTGGGGGCGTGCTGGTGTCCAGCCGCGTGCAGGAGGACACCCAGGGGCGCGTCGAGGCGGTGTTCGAGGACATGGGCCCGCAGCAGCTGAAGAACATTCCGCGCTCGGTGCAGGTTTATCGCGTCCGCGCCGAGGGTCCGGCTCCGGCCGCCGCGACGCCGCGGCTGCCGTTGCCCTCGAAGCCGTCGATCGTGGTGCTGCCGTTCCGCAACATGAGCGGCGATCCGGAGCAGGAGTACTTCGCCGACGCGGTCACCGACGACATCGTCACGGCGCTGTCCCGCTGGCGCTGGTTCTTCGTCATCGGCCGCAACTCGAGCTTCGCCTACAAGGACCGCGAGGTCGACGTGAGCAGCGTCGGCCGCGACCTTGGCGTCCGCTACGTGCTGCAGGGCAGCGTGCGCCGCGCGGGGCCCCGGATGCGGGTGAGCGCGCAGCTCATCGAAGCCTCCGACGCGACCCACGTCTGGGCCGAGAACTACGACCGCGAGGTGACCGACGTCCTAGCCGTGCAGGACGAGATCACCGAGCACGTGGTGGGCGCGATCGAGCCGGCCATGCTGCAGAGCGAAGGCGTGCGCACCGCGCGCAAGGACCTCGCCGACTTCGACGCCCTGGACTTCTACCAGCGCGGCATGTGGCACCTGAACAAGGTGTCGCGGGAGAGCTGCAAGGTGGCCGTGGGCTTCTTCCGGCGCGCCATCGAGCGGGACCCGGACCTGCCCCTGGGCTACATCGGCCTGGCGCGCGCGTTCTATGGCGCGGCGGTGTACGGCTGGTCCGAACGGCCGCTGTCCGATCTGGCCGAGGCGCGCGAGGTGGCCCGCAAGGCGATCCGTCTCGATCCGCGCGACGCCTACGGCTACTTCGCCTGCTCGGGCGCCTCGCTCTATCTCGGCCGCCACCGCGAGGCGCTGGAGGAGGCGCGCAAGACTATCGCGCTCAACCCGAACTTCGCCTTCGGCCACTTCCGGCTGGGCCAGGTGCTGGTCTATTCCGGCCGCGCCGCCGAGGCCATCGGGCCCATCGAGCGGAGCATCCGCTACAGCCCCTATGATCCGCAGCTCGGCGCCATGCGCTCGCTCCTGGCGCTCGCGCACTTTCACGCCGGCCAGTACGAGGCGGCCATCCGCCACGCCGAAAGCGCCACCGCCCTGCACGACCTGCGCGCCTCCGGCGTGATCGCGGCGAGCCTGGTGCGGCTCGGGCGGCTGGAGGAAGCGCAGGCGGCGTTCGCCTCGGAGGACCAGGACCGCGCCCGCCGGACGCGCGTGCCGAGGCTGTCGCCCTACGCCCGTCCCGCCGACCGCGACGGCTTCGTCGAAGCCCTGAAGGTCGCGGGCGTCGGGGATAGCCTGCTGGAGCGGATCAGCTAGCCGGCCGGCCGGCGCGATCCTGCGGGTGCCGGTCGGCGGGATAGCGCGTCTTGATCAGCATGGTGATGCCGCCGCGGGTCATGTCCGTGTCGGGGGCGTGCCAGACGTTGAGCTCATAGTCGTAGCCGGGCGCCCAGGCGAAGGTCAGCGGGATCGGCGGATCGGCGGCGAGCGCCGAGTGGATGACCCCGCGGATCGCCTCGCGCAGGCTTTCGGGGATTGTCTCGAAATGCGTCTTCCAGGCGCGGCCCAGCGGCGTCTTCTCGTCGCCCAGGAACGCCAGGTCGAGCGGCCGCCCCGGCGCGAAGTGCTGCTGCCGCTGGGCCTTGAACGCCCCGATGCGATCGGGGTGGAACTCGCGGTTCAGCTGCGCAAGGTAGGTCTGCAACATCGGCATTGGATGGGATCCCCCACAACGGCCCCGATCGGCCAGGAACTCGCATGATTATGCCCGAAATGCGCGCCTGTCTCGGGCGCCCTCCGGGCGGGCTCAGCCGTCGAGACCGCCGCTCACCAGCCCCTGCAGCCGATCCGGCGCGGTCAGCCGCACGCCCGCGGCCGACAGCTCGACCCAGCCCTGGCCCGCCCATTCGTTGAGCTTGCGGTTGACCTTCTCGCGCGAGGCGCCCACCCGCCGCGCGAGCTCCGACTGGGTCAGTCCGACCAGCCCGCGCGCGCTCTGCTCGGCGAGCAGCGACCGGGCCAGCCGGCCGCCGAGGTCCAGACCGGCCATGGCTTCCAGCGCCGCGTTCGTGCGCCGCAGGCGGGCGCTCAGCACCACGAGCAGGGCGACCGCCGCCTTGGGCTCGGATTCCAGGGTCTCGAGCAGCGCGGCGCGCGGGATGCGCCACAGCCGACTCCGGCGAGTCGCGGCCATGTCGGTCGAGCGCGGGCCGCCGTCGATCACGGCCATCTCGCCGATCAGGGCGCCGCGGCCGAACGCCACGAAGCGGACGTCGCGGCCGCCGCCGAGACTGGTGCGGATCTCGATCTCTCCGTCGAGGATCAGGAACACCGCATCGCCCGGATCCCCCGCCTGGCACAGCAGCGCCCCCGACGCGAGGTCGAGCGGGGCGCCGGCGCGGGCCAGCGTGAGGCACGCCTCCATCGAGAGCACGCGCAAGACTTCGCCCTCCTTGAGCGCCGTCGCGACCCGCTCGAGGGTCTCGCTGGCCATGACCATGCCGCGTCCTCATGGAAGCGCCGCGGCGGAACGAGAAAGCCCGCCGACGCACCGGCTGTGAGATTATCACAGACGATGCGCCGTCGGGTCTCCCTCGGGGAGAGGGCGTGGTCAGCGAGCGGTGCGGCTCGCGACGATGATGCTGGGGTGCGCGCCGGTCGAGGCCTGCAGGACGTTGAGCTTGGTGACCGCCTGGGCGGTCATTTGCGAGGCGCACTTCTGCTGCTCGAGGCGCCGGCCGATGTCGCGGCTCAGGTCGCCGCCGCAGAATTGGGTCGCGGCGTTGTCGATGCGCTTCAGGGCGACGGCGGAGCCCTGCGGGGTCCCGAGGTTCAGGTCGCCGAGCTTGACGACCATCTGGTCGGCGGTCTGGGCGAAGGCGGCGCCGGACGCCAAGCTGAGCGCGGCGACGGCGGCGGTGAAGCTGTAGCGGTTCATGATGGAAGCTCCTTCGAGGGGTGTGTCGCTGGTCGCGACGTCAGCTTCTTAGGCCGGCCCCCGAACCGCGGCTGTGACCGGCGTCACAGGCCGGGCGGGATGGACACGGCGCCGCTTCGCCGCCACAAAGCGCGCCCGAGCCTTTGGGGGCCTCCGCCGCATGAACCGCCTGTTCACCAGCCTGATCGTCGCGGCCATGGTCCTGGGCGTGGCGGTGGGCTGGGCGCTCAACCGATACGCCAGCCCCGATCAGGCCAAGGCCGTCGCCGAGAACCTGTCGATCGTCACCGACGTCTTCCTGCGGCTGATCAAGATGATCATCGCGCCGCTGGTCTTCTCGACCCTCGTCGCCGGCATCGCCCACATGGAGGACGCCGCCGCCATCGGCCGGACCGGCGCCAAGACCATGGGCTGGTTCATCGGCGCCTCGATCGTCTCGCTGACCATCGGCCTGATCATGGTCCACCTGCTGCAGCCGGGCGCGGGGCTCTCGCTCACCGCGCCGGACGCCGGCAAGGCCGCCGCGGCGGTGGACATGTCGAAGTTCACGCTCCGGGCCTTCGTCACCCACCTGGTGCCGGCCTCGATCATCGAGGCGATGGCCAACAACGAGATCCTGCAGATCGTGGTGTTCTCGATCTTCGTCGGAACCGCGGTGGCCTCCGTCGACGACCGCGCGCCGGCGGTGCTGGCGCTCGTCGAGCAGGTGGCCGCGATCATGCTGAAGGTCACCGGCTACGTGATGCGCACCGCGCCCCTGGCGATCTTCGCCGCGCTGGCCTCGACGGTGGCGACCCAGGGGCTGTCGATCCTGGCGACCTACGCGAAGTTCGTGGGCGGCTTCTACCTGTCGCTGGCCATCCTGTGGACGCTGCTGGTCGCGGTCGTCGTCGCCGTGGCGGGTCCGCGCGCGCTCAAGCTGATGGCGGCGATCCGCAGCCCCGCGCTGCTGGCCTTCTCGACCGCCTCCTCGGAAGCCGCCTATCCGCGGACGCTGGAGGAGCTCCAGAAGTGGGGGATCTCGCGCAAGGTGGCGAGCTTCGTCCTGCCGCTCGGCTACTCGTTCAACCTCGACGGCTCGATGATGTACTGCACCTTCGCGACCCTGTTCATCGCCCAGGTCTACGGCATCCACATGTCGATCGCCCAGCAGGTGACCATGCTGCTGCTGCTGATGGTGACCTCCAAGGGCATGGCCGGCGTGCCGCGCGCCTCGCTGGTGGTGATCGCCGCCACGCTCGCCTATTTCCGCATGCCGGAGGCCGGCCTGATCCTGATCCTCGCGGTCGACCACCTGCTCGACATGGGCCGCTCGGCCACCAATGTGGTCGGCAACTCCGTGGCCTCCGCCGTGGTCGCCAAGTGGGAGAACCAGATCGAGGCGCCGATCCCGGCCTGGGGCTCCGGACCGCCGGCGCCTCAGAATGGGTAACCGGAGAACGGAAATAACGGGATTCATGGTGAATCTTGGCGCGGCCTTCACCACGGCGCGCGCAGGCTGCGGCTGAACGCGGGAGACTGCGCCCCATGGACGTCCGTCACCACGACGCTGCGCGAGACGGCCTGAAGATCCTGCACGTCGACGACGACGCGGTGAGCCGCCTGGTGATGCACCATCTCCTGGTCGAGCTCGGCCATGCGGCGGAAGCGGCCAGCTCCGCGGCCGAAGGCCTGGCGCGGCTGGCTCTCGAGCCGTTCGACCTGATCATCTCCGACATCCACATGCCGGGCCTCGACGGGCCGGGTTTCCTGGCGCAGCTCCGCGCCGGCGCGCCCGAGACCGCGGCGATCCCGGTCATCGCCATCACCGCCGACGTGATGAGCCGCGCCTGCGAGGACTACCGCCTCCTGGGTTTCCAGGCGGTGATCTCCAAGCCGTTGCTGCTCGAGCCGCTGAAGCGCCTCATCCGCGCCGCCACCGCGCCCGGCGCCGAGCGCGCCTTCGCCGCGGCCGGCTTCAGCAAGGCGGGCTGATCCCTAAGGCCGATCGCGCTCGTCGGGCCTGAGCAGGCGCGCGCGGGTCGAAAGCCGCTGCTCCATGCGCTCGGCCTCGTGGCGCAGGGCCTCGGCCTTGGCCAGCAGCCACTCGCGCTGCGGGCCGGGGGCGAGCCTGGCGGCCGCAGTCTCGGCGGCGTTCGCCTCGTCTCTCAGGGCTTGCGGCGTCATGGCGCCCAGAACCGTCATTCGACGGTTCGGTTCCGAGGCGTGGCGGTCAGGCGGCCTGCGCCGCCCCGGCCGTGTCGCCCTCCAGCGCCCGTTCGATGGCCCGGAAGAGCGTCGCGATCTGCAGCGGCTTGGCCACCACGCCGTCCATGCCGGCCGCTAGGTACTCGGCCTGTTGCTCCGGCAGGGCGTTGGCGGTCACCGCCAGGATCGGCGTGCGGGGCCGGCCGCCGGCCGCTTCCTCCGAGCGGATCAGGCGCGTGGCGCTGACGCCGTCCATCACCGGCATCTGGATGTCCATCAGGATCAGGTCCCACTCGCCGCCGCGCCAGGCGGCCACCGCCTCGGATCCGTCCGCCGCGAGCGTCAGCGACAGGCCCGCCTGGTCCAGGAGGGCGGCGATCACCTGGCGGTTCACCTCGTTGTCCTCGGCCGCCAGGATGCGCAGCGAGGCGGCGGCCGCCGGCGCCTCGGGCTCCTCGCGCGCCGCAAGGGTCTGCGGCCCGGAGATCCGCTCCAGCGGCAGGGTCACCGTGAACAGCGAGCCGCGGCCCTCGGCGCTGTCCACCGCGATCGTCCCGCCCATCAGCTCGACGAGCTGGCGGCAGATGGCCAGGCCCAGCCCCGTCCCGCCGACCCGCCGGGTGGACGAGCCGTCGCCTTGGACGAAGCGCTCGAAGATCCGCGCGCGGGTCTCCTCGGATATGCCCGCGCCGCTGTCGGCCACCTCCAGCCTGAGCCCCTCCGGCCCGTGACTGATTCCCACCGCCACACTGCCGTGGTCGGTGAACTTCACCGCATTGGAGACCAGGTTGTAGAGCACCTGGCGGATGCGCACCCGGTCGCCGAGGAACGAACCCTTCGCGGCCGCCTCGATCGAGAAGCTCAGCGCCACGCCCTTCTGGTCTGCCATGTGGGCGAACGGGGCCACCGCGCCGCGCGCGATGTGCTCCATGTCGAACGCCTCGCGCTCGATCTTCAGCTGGCCCGCCTCGATCCGCGCCAGGTCCAGCACGTCGTTGAGGATGGCCAGCAGGGTCTCGCCGCAGCCGCGGATGATCCGAAGGCGGCCCATCTGCTTGCCGGGCAGGGATTCGCCCTGCATCGCCTGGGCCATGCCCAGGATGCCGTTCAGCGGCGTGCGGATCTCGTGGCTCATGGTGGCCAGGAACTCGTCCTTGGCGCGGCTCGCCTGCTCGGCGGCGGCGGTGGCGTCGGAGAGCCTGCGCCAGGCCGCCATCAGCTTGTTGCGCGCCGGCCAGAGCAGCATGGCGTAGAGCCCCAGCGTCGCCGGCGGCGTCAGGGCCCGCAGCCAGTCGCCGGCTTGTGCGGATCGCACCGTCATGCCGACGGCCACCAGGCCGAGCACCGCGAGGTGCGGCGACAGCGCCGCCATCAGCATCTTCGGCGCCGAATAGTAGCGCAGCAGGATATTGACGGTGGAGAAGCCGATCAGGGCGATGGCGAACAGCCGCGCCCCGCCGTCGCCGCGCGAGATCATCACCGCGGCCGCCGCTGCGCCCAGGACGGCCAGGGAGAAGGTGAGGGCGAGGCCGACGGCGCTCGGCGCCTCGAAGCCCCGCCGCCGCGCAAAGGCCTGTTCGCTCAGGCTCACCAGCGTCCACGCCGCCAGCCAGCCGGTGACCCAGGCCGCCGGCGCCACCGGCCAGCCGGCGATCGCCACCAGCGCCGCCAGCGCCGCGCGCAGCCAGAGGTTGGGGGCGGCGAGCAGGTCCTGGCCTTCGGCGCCGCCGCCGGGTGCGGACTTTGCGTTCGAACGGGTGTTCATCGCCGACCTCTTGCGGGCCGATGGAACACCCGGACAGGTTAACCTCCGGTTGCGCGCGGCAGTTGAGTGATCGGCGGTTCTGCGCCCGATCGGTGCACCGCGCCCACATTCCCGCACACCGGCGGGTGAACCGCGGCTGAACGAACGCGTCCTGCACAGTTCAGCTTGTTCGCGGCAGGGTCCTGCCCCTACAGACGGCGTGGCCGTCGTCCACGAGGAGAACACCATGCGTCGCAACATCCTGCTGGCGGGCTTTGCGCTCGCCGTCGTCATCCCCTCCGCCGCCGCGGCGCAGGAGACCTGCGAGCAGCGGGCCCAGAACCGCGTCGCCGGCACGGCGATCGGCGCGGTCGCCGGCGCCCTGATCGGGTCTTCGGTGGCCGGCCACCACGACCGCGCGACCGGCGCCGTGGTCGGCGGCGTCGCCGGCGCGGTGATCGGCAACCAGGTCGCCAAGGGCCCGGCCGACTGCCGCCACGCCTACGGCTGGTACGACGACCGCGGCGGCTGGCACGCCAACGCCGTCGATCCCAACCTCGCCTGGGGCTACTACGACCGCCGCGGCGCCTGGGTCGAGGGCCGCCCCGCCGATTACCGCCCGGCCGAGTACCGCGCGCCGCCGCCGCGCGGCGATTGGGACGACGACCGCGCCTGGGGCGACCGGCCCGGCTCTCCGGACCTGCGCGCCTACGAGGACCGCATCCACGAGGAGATCCGCCACGGCGTGCGCGACGGCCGGATCGACCGCGGCGAGGCCCGCGACCTGATGGGCCGGCTGCGCGACATCCGCGCCGACGAGGCCCGCATCTTCGAAGCGCGCGGCGACCGCCTGCCGCCGGACGCCCGCTACCGCCTGCGCGAGCGCCTGCGCGACCTCGACCGCGATGTCGATCGCGCCGCCCGCTATCGCTGAGCCGCCGGCGCGCGCCCTCCCCGGCCCTGTGCTAGACCGGCCTGGGAGGGCGCCATGCGGCTGTTGCTCAATATCCTGTGGTTCGTGTTCGGCGGCTGGATCTCCGGCACGGCCTGGATCCTGGCCGGCGTCCTCCTGGCGATCACCATCGTCGGCCTGCCCTGGACGCCCGCCGCCTTCCGCATGGCGGGCTTCAGCTACTGGCCGTTCGGCCGCATCGTCATCGACCGCGACGACGGCGCGGCGAGCTG
>Ga0308174_10000998_pt1 | contig 12596 bp, 10 predicted proteins | sample PhyPR2_FD_203894 | JGI IMG/M metagenome (GOLD analysis project Ga0308174, IMG submission 203894) | Soil microbial communities from UC Gill Tract Community Farm, Albany, California, United States - DLSLS.P.R2 | ecosystem: Environmental > Terrestrial > Soil > Agricultural land | place: USA...
GTCGCCGGGACTGACCGACGTGTCGCCACTCTCGTATTCGCTGAAATCGAACAGCCCGATTACCGTGCCGCCGGTCTCGAGGCGCACGAGATCGGTCTTGGTCACGAGAAACGGTGCGTTGTGTCCAGCGTTGCAGTACCGGAGTGAATAGTCGGAATCGAGCTGACCGTAGAACACCGTCACAAACCGCGACGCCACGGCCCGCCGGCACAGCGACCGATTGAGCCTCGTGCAGACCTGTGCCGGTGAGTCGACGGCGTCGGACTCCCCCGCCAGCAGACCCTGCACGACGGCCGTCAGCAGCGCCGCAGATGTTCCCTTTCCGGCGACGTCAGCAACCGTGAACGACAGCGCACCTGCTTCGTCCTGTGGAACATAGTCGAAAAGATCACCGCCGACCGAACGGCACGGCGTCGTGCTGGCGACCAGTTCCACCTTGGGTGAGGAAAAGTGGTCGGGTGGCAGCAGCGCCTTCTGGATCTCCGATGCGATGCGGAGTTCCTGTGCCGCACGCTCGGCCTGCACGGCCTCCTGGTACAGGCGGGCGTTCTCGATGACGACTGCGGCTTCGGCTGCGAGCGCGTGAAGGACCCCTGCGGCCTGCAGATACCCCTTCTCGCGGCTGTCGAGATACAGGACGCCAATACGCCGCTCCCCGGCTTCCGGTGTGGGATCGCTGCCGTACTGGGCCACCTTCAGGGGGGTGCAGAGCACGTGGCGGATCCCGAGCGCCAGCGTGCCTCCGTGCCTCGATGCGTTCGCATCGTCGAGGAGGTCGCTGACGATCCGGTCGACACCGGTGGCGAAGACCTCGGTGGGTATCTGCTTGCTGGTCTGCGCCGAACTGAGGGTGATTCCGCCGCGTGCGCGGGCCAGGCGCTGAACCAGTTGGCCGCCCGGTTCCGCGAGGAGGATGAAGCCGCGCTCCGCGCCCGTGAGCTCGAGCGTGCTGTCGAGCACGATCGCGAGCACCTCGTCGAGCACCTGCCCGGACCCGAGAGCGCGCAGACCTGCGAGGAGCGCGTTCACCTGCCTGAAGTCGAAGTGCCCCGATGTCAGGGCGCTCGACTCGCCGGTCTCGATTCGGAGTTCGGTGTCGCCGATCCGGATGCGGTCTCCCGGCTTGAGGGCGGACTCATCGATCTTGGCGTCATTGACGAAGGTGCCGCCGCGCGACCCCAGGTCGCGCACCCGCCAGCTGCTTCCATCCTGGATGAGTTCGGCGTGACGCCTGGAAACGTGCGCGTCATTCAGCTGCAACTGCGTATCCGAGCTCCGGCCAATCGTAAACGGCCCGGACGGGACGGAGACCGATCGCCGTCCGGACGCGTCAACGACTACGAGATTCAACATGCCTACGCTCCGTAGCTCTCCAGCGCTTCGGCCTCGGTATCGTACGAATCGAATACTGTTGCCAGCTTCGTGATGACGAGCAGGTCCTTCAGTTTCTTCGTGACGCCCACAAGCTTCAATGCGCCGCCCTGCTTCTTGACAGTCGTGAAGGCGTTGACCAGTTCGCCGAGGCCCGCGCTGTCGATGTACGCCACGCCGCTCAGGTTCAGCAGCACCTGCCTTTCACCCGACTGGAGCAGGCTTCGCACCTTGTCACCAAGCTTCTCCGAGCCATCGGCGCCGAGGGTGATCGGGCCGTCGATGTCTAGCACACACACCTTCTGCACTGTCCGCTGCGAGATGTTCATGTCGGTCCTTCCGCGGAAAAATGATGAGTCGGGATTATATGGCGATTGCCTGACGCCATCATAGTCCCAAGCCCGTCAGGGAAGTGTTGGCAACAGGCTCGCAGGGGCCACTGGCGATGCGAAACGCCATCCATGCCATGCTGATTGCGGGCTGCGCGTCGGTAGCCGGGACGACAGCCGCCGGCGCCGACATCTTTGCGGGCAACTCCCCCGCTGTCCTGACCCTCACGGCGCCATTTCACGACCTGTTCACGCGGGCTCAATCAGACACCGGCTATCACGTGCGGGGTCAGCTCACCTGGTCGGACCAGGGTTCGAGTCCCGTCACGCTCGACCGAGTCGAGATCTCGGAACGCGGGCACACCAGCCGACAGACCACGGAATGCGAGTTCCCCAAACTCAAGGTGGACCTCTCAGACGTCGATCGCGGCGGAACGCCGTTTGAGGGTCTCAAAACGCTGAAGCTCGGCACGCACTGCGGCAATCGCACCGACGACGAACTGACACCCAAGTACGGCCGCCTCGCGAACGAGCGCGCTCCGCTCCGCGAGGCGATGGTGTACCGGATGCTGCAAGCCGCGGGCATTCCGACGCTGCGTGCGCGTCCGGCGCGGGTCACCTACGTCGACCCGGACGTGCCCGACCAACAGCCGCTCACCCGGTTCGCCCTGCTCCTCGAAGATGACGATGAGGCAAAGGCCCGGCTCGGAGGCTCGGGGCAGATCGGCGAAGAGGACTTCGGCTCGGCGCGCGAGGCATTCAATCCGTCCGACACGGCGCGGCTGGCGTTCGCGCAGGCGATGATCGGGAACTTCGACTGGTGCCTGCGCATGTTCCAGGGTGATATCTACCGGTGCGACGAGCGTCACCCCCTCTGGAACGTGCTCGCTATCCAGCGCAAGGACGCCAGGTCCCTGCCTCTGCCCTACGACTTCGATCTGTCCGGGCCCGTGGTCGGGCGCCACGTCTGGTTCCGGCAGGTGTTCAGCCCCGACTTCGTGCAGCCGCCTTCGAGCGTCAGCGTCGAAGTCCTGGCGCAGGTTCAGCGAACCCGGTCACTGTTCGAGCGCCCGCTTCTCGACGAAACGCGCGCCTACTTCCGGGCGGCCCGCTCGAAAATTGAGGAGGCGATTGCGCACTCCTCCGCCGACCCGCGCGGACAGGAGCTCGCGAGGGAGTACCTCGGTGCCTTCTATGACTCGATCGACACCGATGCTCGATTCTATGGTCCTGTTGTGATCGAAAGTGGCCATCACGCATCGATGACGGCTGCCGGGTCGCAACCAGCCTGCGACGGGCGCAGCCTCGTCCCCGTGGGCACGCCGGTCAGCGCGCCGCTCGAGGTCGAAGGCGCGCTCGTGCACGTCCGGGTGCTCGATGCGTTGTGGGAATGGGCCGGACAAAACCGGTGCGATGCTGTGCACAGGGAGCCGGTCTGGATGCCGGCAGCCGCGATCGGAACCGGCTACCCGCGCTAGAATCGGAACGTGGACGACAGCCCGGTCATCTTGTGGAAGCTGCGGCGCGATCGCGAGGAGATCGCGTGCCGTGTGCGCCTGGCGCCGTACGGCATCGAAGTCGACATGCTCAACGACGGCGCGGTAGTCCTCACGCGCGTCTTTGCGACCGACGATGAGGCGCTCGACTGGGCTCGCGACAGGCGCGGACGGCGTGAGTCCGAAGGCTGGCAGCCTGCCCCGATCGACCCCGAGCCCGACCAGCCGCGCATCGCCTGACCTCCGTCCGCACGTTCACCACGCCGGTCGTCGCGGTCACCTCCGGGCGTCGAGTTCGTCCCACCGCTCATAGGCTTCGAGCAGTTCGTGTTCCACTTCGCCCACTCGTGCCATCGTCTTTGCAATGACGTCAGCCGATTCCTTGTAGAAATCGGGTGACGCCACGCTCGATTGCAGCTGTGCGTGCTCGGACTCGAGCGCTTCGATACGGTGTGGCAGTGCGTCGAGCTCGCGCTGCTCCTTGTAAGACAGCTTCGCTGGCGCCGCCCCGGCCCGCTCACGGGTGGTGGCTGCCGGCGCCGGCGGCAACTTCGCAGCCGGCTTCCTGCCCTGTCCCTGGCTCGATCGATCGTCGGCCGCACGCCGACGCTGGCGCAACCAGTCGGCATACCCGCCCACGTACTCCTCGATGCGCCCGTCGCCTTCGAACACGATGGTGCTGGTCACGACGTTGTCGAGGAAGACCCGGTCGTGGCTGACCAGGAGGAGCGTGCCCGGCCATTCGACCAGCTGCGCTTCGAGCAGTTCCAGCGTCTCGAGGTCCAGGTCGTTGGTCGGTTCGTCCATCACGAGCACGTTGGCTGGACGCGTGAACAGGCGCGCCAGCAGCAGACGATTCCTCTCGCCACCTGACAGCGCCTTCACCGGCGACCGTGCGCGTTCCGGCCCGAAGAGGAAGTCGCGCAGGTAGCTGTTCACGTGGCGCGACTGGCCGTTGATCGTGACCGTGTCGTTGCCCTCGCCGAGCGTGTCGAACACCGTGCGCTCGGGGTCGAGCTGCTCGCGCTGCTGGTCGTAGTACGCGATCTGGACATTGGCCCCCTGCCGCAGTGCTCCTGTGTCGGGCGCGAGTTCGCCAAGCAGCAACCGCAGCAACGTGGTCTTGCCGGCGCCGTTTGGGCCAATCAACCCGACACGATCGCCCCGGATGATGCGCGTGGAAAAATTGGCGACCACCAGCCGTTCACCGTAGGACTTCGACAGGTGTTCAGCCTCGAACACCATTTTCCCGCTGGCTTCGGCGCGGTCGATTCGAAGCGACACGTTGCCTTGGACGTCGCGACGGCGCGCCCGATCTTCCCGCATCGCCATCAGCGCGCGCACGCGTCCTTCGTCCCGTGTGCGGCGCGCCTTGATGCCCTGGCGCAGCCAGGCCTCTTCCTGCGCGAGCCTCTTGTCGAACTTTTCGTCCTGCACAATCTCGTTCGCCAGCAACTCGTCCTTTTTCTGGACGAAGTTGGCGTAATCGCCCGGCCACGAGGTCAGCCGTCCCCGATCGAGCTCGACGATCCGCGTCGCGAGGCGCTGCAGGAAAGCGCGATCGTGCGTGACGAAGACGACCGCGCCGCGGTACTCCGCCAGGAAGTTTTCCAGCCACGAGATCGCGTCGATGTCGAGATGGTTGGTCGGCTCGTCGAGCAGGAGCACCTCGGGCTCGGCCACCAAAGCGCGGGCCAGCAGGACGCGGCGCCGCCACCCTCCGGACAGCGTGTTGACCGCGACCGACCCGTCGAGGCCAAGCCGCGACAACACGAGGTCCACCTTGTGCTCGCGGCGCCAGTCTTCGGCATCGTGATCGGAGAGTCCGGTGAGCCCTTCTGCTACCACATCGAAGATGGACCTGGTCGAGGTGAGCGGTACGTCCTGCTCCAGCCGCGCGATCCGCAGCGCCGGCTCGTGCCAGACACTGCCGGCGTCCGGCGCCTGTTCGCCGCTGATGATCTGCAGCAGCGTCGACTTTCCGGCTCCGTTGCGTCCGATGACCGACACGCGCTCACGGGACTCGAGTTGCAGCGAGACGTCATCGAGCAGCGGGAGGTGTCCGAATGCGTGGTGAATGTGGTCGAGGGTGAGTAAAGGCACAGACTGCTAGATTCGCCCGAGCATCTGGAGAATCCCCAGCGTCAGCCAGGGCACGTAGGTAATCACCAGGACTCCGATGCCCAGGATGCCGGCCATCGGGAGCGCCGCCCGTGCAACATCGAGCACGGGACGCTTGAACCGGTAGGACGCCAGCAGGATGTTCAGGCCGACGAGCGGGGTCAGGTACCCGAGTTCGAGGTTCGCGATGAAGATGATGCCGAGGTGAACGGGGTGCACGTTGAAGGCCGCGCCGAGCGGGACGATGAGCGGCACCACGACGACGATCGCCGGGAAGATTTCCATCAGGCAGCCGACGAGAATCAGAAACAGGTTCAGCGCGAGCAGGAACACGGTTCGCGACGCGATGTGCGCACGGGTGAATTCCACCAGGTGCATCGGCACCTGCGCACCCACCAGCCAGCTGGTGAGGCCAACGGCGACGCCGAGAATCACCAGCACGCCGCCAATGAGACCCACGCATTCGGCCAGCACGCGGAGCAGATCGCGGCGAATGGAGACATCGCGGTGGACGACCGATTGAGTGAACAGGCCGTAGGCAGCACTCAGCGCCGCCGCCTCGACCGAGGTCGCCAGGCCGCTGAACAGCGCCACGACGACCACCACCGGCATCAAGAGCTCCCACTTGGCGTCCCACAGCGCTGCACCCGCTTCATGCAGGACGAACGGCTGCCGGCCCGCGCCGGAGACAAGCCCCTCGCGCATGCCCCACGCCGCGATCATGGCTGTCAGGAACAGCCCGGGGAGAAATCCGCCGATGAACAGATCCTCGATCGGCATCTGCGCCACCACGCCGTAGAGCATCAGCGGCAGCGACGGCGGCAGCAACAACCCGAGCGAACCCGATGCCGTCAACAGGCCGAGCGAAAATCGCTCGCGATAGCCGTCCTTCACGAGCGCCGGAAAGAGGATGCCGCCGAGCGCGAGGATCGTGATACCCGACCCCCCGGTGAACGCGGTGAAGAACGAACACAGAACGGCGCAGACGACGGCGGTTCCGCCGGGAATCCAACCGAAGAGCGACCGGAACACTCGCAGGAGCCGTTCGGACGCTTTTCCCTCAGCCAGGAGAAACCCGGTCAGCGTGAATAACGGAATCGCCGCGAGCGTCGGCGACACGCTGAGCGAATAGGTCTCAATGAGAATCGCCGCGGGTGTGATGCCGTCGCTCATGAAGAGCACGGCGGCGGCTCCGCCGAGGATCGCGAAGATCGGCGCGCCGAGCGCGCCGCCGATCACGATGAGGACGAGCCCGGGCCAGGCGGCGTGACCTTCGAGCATCGATGGATGCGTGCCGATGAACCAGCCGGCGACGAGCCCGGTCGCGGCAAGCAGCCGCCCGCCCCAGTGGCTGCTGGCGCGCCACGCCAGCCTGAGCGCGATGAGGGCGAACCCGAAGGGCAGGACGAGTTCCGCGACCCATGTCGGAATGCCGGCGCCAAACGAACTGCCCACGCCGCGCTCCGACTGCACGAACTCAACCGCAGCGAGCGCGAGAATGACCGACACCGCCGACCCGATGATCGCCGCGACGAGCCCGGCCACCTGCCGCGGGCGGCCCTCCGGCACGAGCGATCCGGTTGCGAGCGACAGCAGCCGGCCCTCGCGGGCTGCGATGGCGGCACCGAGGAAACCGACCCACAGCACCAGGTGCTGGACGATGGGACCGGCGCCGGGAATGCCGATGCCGACGGCACGGCGCAGGACGATTTCGAGCAGCGGGATGACCGCCATCACCGCCAGCGCCGTTGCCGCGACGGCGTCCTCGAAACGCGAGGCGAAGCGGCTCACTTGGGCGGTGTGGGTGGCTTGACCGGCGCGGCGGGCTTGGCCGGAGCGGCTGCCGGCGCCTTCGATTCTGCAGCCTTCCGCTGGCGGAACGCGTCGCGCTCCTTGAGAGCCATGTCGTACACGTCAGGTGGCACCATCTTGCCGCGCATCGTCTGACCGAGGTTGTCGGCCAGCTGCTGCCACTCGGGGCCGGTGCCCTTCGTGACCTTCAGTCCCTGGTTCTGCATCAGCAGTGTCGCAAGACCGTCCTGCTTTGGCACGTCCACCTGCAGTTGCTTCTCCACCTTCAGGGAGATCTCGGTCATCTTCGCGCGGTCGGAGGCCGGGATGGCGTCCCAGGTCTTCTTGTTCAGCACCGTCGCTCCCACGATCGGGCTGATCCCGACATCGAGCATGTACGGCGTCTGCTTGAACCACTGGAACGACACGGCGGCAATCGGCGTGGTCGGCAGCGCGTCGATCATTCCGGTCGTCAGGCCGGTGAGGACGTCGGTCATGGCCATGGCGCGCGGCTGGAACCCGTTCGCCTTGTACCACTGCGTCATCGTGTCGTCGCCCGCCGACGTGTACAGCTTTGCCCTCTTCAGATCCGCGACCGACTGCAGCGGCTGCTTCGAGAACACCTGCAGCCAGCCTCCGTGCCCCCAGTGCACGAGGACGAAGCCCTTCGCCTCGACGCGTTGCTTGAGCAGTGGCGTGAGCTTGTCGATGACGTCGTTGAGTTCGTCGTATGACTGGAAGAAGAACGGGATGTTGAAGACGTTGAACGACCAGTCGATGCTGGCGAGGCCGACGACAGTGAGGGACGCGCCCTGGAGCGCGTTCAGGCGCATCTTGCGGAGGACGGTCGCCTCGTCGCCCTGCGAGCCGCCGCTGAAGACGGTGAGCGACACGCGGTCGCCCGTCGCCGTCTTCCAGTCGGTGCCCATCTGCTTCAGGCTCTTGTCCCAGATCGATCCGTCAGGAACGACCGTTGCGAGCTTGATGGCAGCAGACTGCGCCAGCGGCGCCCGCGAGAACGCGAGCGCCGCCAGCGCGACTACGATCAGTCGGGCACGCCAGGACACGGTGTCCCCGGACTTACTGCACCGCGCGGGTGGCGGTCCAGTCCGCTTCCCCGAGTCCGGCAATGCTCGCCTTGCCCGAGACGCTGGTGGCGCCCATGTCGCCGGTCATCGTGACCGGCAGCTTGCCCTGCGGCGTGTCGGCTTCGAAGTCGATCTTGACCGTGCGACCGGTGACGGTGCCGGCAATGACGAGGTCCCCTGCCGGACCGCTGAGTGTGCCGGAGAGCTTGTCGCCTTCCTGCTTGAGCACAGCCACCGCCGGAATTTCACCCATGCCGGCAATCGAGAGCACGACGTTCCACTTGCCGTTCAGATCGGTGATGGCCTCCGAGCCAGCAGCGGCTGATGCCGCGGCGACCGGTACCGCTGTGGCAGCGGGCGCTCCGGCGCTCGCGGTCTTCGCCACGCGCTTGCCGGTGAAGGGGAACTCCCCGAAATCGCCCACCTTGACGTTGCCGGCAATGTTGTCGCCATCAACCTTGCCGGTGATGCCGAACTCCAGGTTCATGCCCTGGATGGCCAGTTCAGCGGTCAGCGCCACGTCGTTCCCCGTCGCCGTGCCAGTGACCGGCACTGCACCCATCGGGCTCGACAGTTCTCCGGACACCTTGTCCGCAGCCAGGGAGAGAGACAGGCCCACCGTCTGATTCCCCTGCGGTGTGGCCATCGTCAGTTCCCAATCGCCCGCGGCGCCTGCCTGTGCGAACGCCGAACCGGGGGCCAGCGCCAGGAGAGCGGTCGCTGCCAGGACGCAAAATGCTCGCTTCATTGAAAATACTCCCTGCTTGTTGAGGGACGAGAATATCACGGTGATAATACGCCCCATGAGATCTTTGCATGCCGTCGCCGCAGCCGCCGTCCTGGTCACCTCGGCGCAATTCGCACTGTCGGCACTCGCGCAGAGCGCGGCGCCCGCCCTCCAGGAACGCGACTTTCTCACCCGGATACGGCGCCTGACGGTCGAGGGCAAGCGTGCCGGCGAAGGTTACTGGTCCCCGGACGGCAAGCGGCTCGTGTTCCAGAGCGAGCGTGACTCATCCAATCCCTGGTACCAGATCTTCACGCTGGATTTGACGAGCGGCGACGTCAAACGGATCTCTCCCGGCATCGGAAAAACGACCTGCGCGTTTTTTCGTCCCAACAGCGACCAGATCCTCTTCTCCTCCACGCACCTCGATCCCAGGTCCAGGCAGTACCAGGATGAGGAACTGGCGTTCCGCGCCTCGGGAAAGGAACGTCGCTACTCGTGGGACTACGACCCCGAGATGGACATCTTCGCCTACAGCGAGAAGACCGGCGCGATGACGCGCCTGACCACCGCGAAAGGCTACGACGCCGAAGCGAGCTACTCACCGGACGGACAGTGGATTGTGTTCTCGTCGATGCGCGCTGGCTACGACCACGCGCTGACCGACAAGGAAAAAAAGGCGCTCGACGAGAACCCGAGCAACTTCTCCGAGATCTACATCATGAAGGCTGACGGAAGCGGCCAGACGCGCCTGACGACCTCGTGGGGCTACGACGGTGGGCCATTCTTCACGCACGACGGGCAGCGCATCGTGTGGCGCCGCTTCGACGAGATGGGCCTGATTGCCGACATCTGGACGATGAAGCTGGATGGCAGCGACCAGACGCAGATCACCGACTTCGGTTCCATGAGCTGGGCGCCCTACGAGCACCCGTCGGGACAGTACTTCATCTTCTCGTCCAACAAGCTCGGTTTCGAGAATTTCGAGCTCTTCATCGTCGACGCCGCCGGCGCGAAAGAGCCCGTGCGCGTCACCTACACCGACAAGTTCGATGGGCTGCCAGTGCCGTCTCCAGACGGCAAACAGCTGGCGTGGACCTCGAGCCGTTCGGACGGCGGCGCCGGACAGTTGTTCCTCGCCCAGTGGAACCATGAGAAGGCGCTCGAAGCGCTGAAGAACGCGCCGCCCAGAGTTCCCAGCAAGAAGAAGTCGTAGGGCACGCCATGAAACACGCCCTTCTCGCACTCGGCTCGCTCACCATCGTCGCGTCACTCCAGGCGCAGTCGCCCGCCACCACGGCGTCGCATACGAAGGAGTACGTGACGACGCTGGCCTCGGACCAGTTCGAGGGTCGTCTGTCGGGCACTCAGGGAGAACAGCGCGCGAGCGACTACATCATCTCGCAGTTGCAGCGCATCGGGGCAAAGCCGCTTCCGGGTCGGACCGGCTTCAAGGTGCCGTTCGAATTCACGGCGGGCACGCGCGACGGTGGTTCCTGGGTCAGCCTCGGAGGCACAACCGCGCGGTTCGATCAGCGGAAGGATGTGCAGGCGCTTTCCTTCTCGGACAACGCCGATGTGAGCGACACGCCTGTCGTCTTCGCCGGCTACGGCATCGTCGTCCCCGATTCGCAGAATTTCCCCTACGACAGCTACGCGACGCTCGACGTGAAAGACAAGGTCGTCGTCGTCCTGCGCTATTTCCCCGAGGACGCGGAGACCAGGACCAAGGGAATTCTCGCGCGCTATGCCGACCTCCGCTACAAGGCGATGGCCGCGCGCCAGCATGGCGCCAGGGCCATTCTGATCGTGACCGGCCCGAAGTCGCCGAATGCCGGTGAAACCATTCCGATGTCGTTCGACACGGCCCTCGCTGGCTCCGGCATCGTCGCGGCGAGTGTCAGCAGCGCCGTTGCCGACGCCATGTTCAGGACGTTGAACGATCCGGCCAAGACGCTGGCGGCTGCGCAGCAGTCGCTCGATGACGCGAACCCGCACGCGACCGGCTTCGCGATGCCCACCGTCACGGTGACGGTGCACGCCAACGTCGTGCGCGAGAAACGCACCGGGAACAACGTCGTCGCGTACCTGCCCGCCACCGGAACGTCGAGCCCCCCGCAGAAGCCATGGGTGGCGGTCGGTGCGCATTACGACCATCTCGGACACGGCGAGAGCGGCAACTCACTGGCGGAGAAAGGCGACGCCGGCAAGATCCATCACGGGGCGGACGACAACGCGTCAGGCACCGCCGCGGTGCTGGCGGTCGGCGAACTGCTGGCTTCGCAGCCGCGTTCACGAAATGTGCTGCTGCAGTTCTGGTCCGGCGAAGAACTCGGCCTGATTGGATCGAACGCGTACGTGAACGCCCCGCCGGTTCCGCTCGATCAGCTCGCCGCGTACATCAACTTCGACATGGTGGGCCGGATGCAGGACAACAAGCTGACCGTGCAGGCCGCCGGCAGCAGCCCCGTGTGGGCGCGCATTCTCGAACAGGCCAACATCGCCGCCGGCTTCGACCTGCAGGTGCAGCAGGATCCCTATCAGCCGACCGACGTGGCGAGCTTCAACCAGGCCGGGGTGCCAAGCCTCGCGCTCTTTACCGGCACGCACACCGACTATCACAAGCCGAGCGACACCGCCGACAAGATTGACTACGAGGATCTCGACAGGGTCGTGGCGTTCGCCGCGGCCATCGTCAAGCGAATCGGCGACACGCCTGAAGCACCGCAGTTCACCAAGGTCGAGCAGAGTTCCGAGCAGGGCGCGCGCAGCGGCGTACGGCTCTTCACCGGGACCATTCCGGACTACTCCACCGAGGTGAAGGGGCTGCTGTTAAGCGGCGTGATCGGAGGCGGTCCGGCCGAGCAGGCCGGCCTGCAGAAGGGGGATGTGATCGTCGAGATCGCGGGGCAGACGATCACCAACATCTACGACTACACGTACGCGCTGGAAGTGCTGAAGATCGGGGAACCGGTGAAGGTCGTTTATCAGCGGAACGGCGAGCGGCGGGAAACGACGCTAACGCCTGGCGCGCGGAAGTAAGTGTGCGACGCCGCCGGATGCAGCCAGTCCTCGCGAACGCGACGGCTGCTGCGACCGGCGACTGTCCGTTCAGGATGACTATTCGGGTCTGACGTTTCCGGCGCGAGGACCCTTCGGCGACTGCTCTTCGTCGAAGTTGACGCGCTGTCCTTCCGACAACGAATCGAAGCTCCCCTGGACCGCGCTGCGGTGGAAGAAATATTCCTGTCCGCTGGTATCGCGAATGAACCCGAACCCCTTGTCACGCTGAATACGCTTAATCGTACCGCTCGCCATCCGAGACTCCTTCCCGTCGTGACCGCTCGTGTGCGGACCACGTGTCCAGAGACTGGACAGAACTCACTATACATCGGCGGCCGCAAATCCAGCGCCGATTGCTAAGCTCTGCCACATTCCCGCACAGGGGCACATCGCCCCGGACTTTTGACGCTCCCGCTGGTCGTCCGGCCCCAGACTTCGCCGGAGCTCCCAGCCCCGGCTGCCGGCCCCTTCTCCGGTTGCCAGCTTGCAGGTCTGCGCCTCAGGAGGACTGACATGTACCGCTGGATACGCCACTTCTGTCTGATTTTCGCGACTGGCGCTCTTCTGACTTATGCGACGTTTGAGCTCGGAGCCCAGACACTCAGCGTCC
>Ga0308174_10000999_pt1 | contig 12592 bp, 15 predicted proteins | sample PhyPR2_FD_203894 | JGI IMG/M metagenome (GOLD analysis project Ga0308174, IMG submission 203894) | Soil microbial communities from UC Gill Tract Community Farm, Albany, California, United States - DLSLS.P.R2 | ecosystem: Environmental > Terrestrial > Soil > Agricultural land | place: USA...
CTGAACGGGAGAAAAGAGCTTTATGACTTTGGCAGTTACAGGCCGCCGGTTGAACGTTCGACTGCGGCTATTCGATTTCGGCTTCGGGGCACTGGCGGCAGTCTGCATGCTGGTGGGCTGCGTCGGGTCGCAGGTCGTGGTTTGGCCCGCCACGGCGGCCTCGGTAACGCCGGCAGCGGCAGAAAAGGGCATGGTGGTCAGCGCACAGCAGCTGGCAAGCGAGATCGGCGTCGACATTCTCAAGCGCGGCGGCAGCGCGATCGATGCCGCGGTCGCTGTGGGGTATGCGCTGGGCGTCGTCTATCCGGCCGCCGGCAATCTCGGCGGCGGCGGCTTCATGACGATCCGGTTTGCCGATGGACGGAACACCTTCCTCGATTTCCGCGAGCGGGCTCCCCGTGCGGCGCGCCGGGATATGTACCTCGGCAACGACGGAAACGTCATCAAGGGCCTGAGCACCACCGGCTGGCTGGCCGTCGGCGTCCCCGGCACGGTGTCAGGTCTGGAATACGCACGAAAAAAATATGGAACGATGACGCGGACCGCATTGATCGGGCCGGCGATCAAACTGGCCGAGGATGGCTTCACGCTCGAGCAAGGCGACGTCGACAAGCTCGCTGTTGCGACCGAGGATTTGAGAAAATTTCCAGCCACCGCTCGAATTTTTCTCAACAAGGGGCAGCCTTTCACGGCCGGCCAACGGCTGCGGCAGCCCGCCCTCGCGGACACCTTGCGTTTGATCGCAAAGCACGGTGCTGAGGGCTTCTACAAGGGCCGGACAGGAGCGGCCATCGTCAGGGCCAGCCGGGCGGGCGGCGGGATCATCGAGCAGGAAGATCTGGATAGCTACAAGACGCGCGAACTTTCGCCGCTGGAGTGCGATTACCGCGGCTACCATGTGATCTCGGCACCTCCGCCGAGTTCGGGCGGTGCTGCCATCTGCGAGATGCTGAACATCCTGGAGGCCTATCCACTCCGTGAGTTGGGTTGGGGATCCGCCCAGGCGCTGCACTACGAGATCGAGGCGATGCGTCACGCCTTTGCCGATCGAAGCAGTTTTGCCGGCGATCCCGATTTTGTCGGCGTTCCGATCCGCCAACTGACCGACAAGAGCTACGCCGCCAAGATCCGCGACACCATCAAGCCGGACCGGGCCGGCGTCTCCGCTGACATCCGCCAGGGCGTCGCGCCTCACGAAGGCAGCAACACCACGCACATCTCGATCATCGACGATGCCGGCAATGCCGTTTCGATGACGGTTACGCTCAACGACGAGTTCGGCGCCAAGGTCGTGGCGTCAGGTACGGGCGTCTTGATGAACGACGAGATGGACGATTTCACGCCGAACCCGGGTGCAGCCAACAGTTACGGCGTTGTGCAGGGAGATGCGAATGCCATCGTGCCGGGCAAAGCGCCGCGCAGCTCGATGACGCCAACGATCATGACGAAGGACGGCAAACCTGTCCTCATTCTCGGCACGCCCGGCGGAGCAAAGATCATCACGACGGTTCTGCAAACCATCCTGAACGTCGTCGATTTCCAGATGAACATTCAGGAAGCCGTCGATGCTCCCCGCGTCCATCATCAGTGGCAGCCGGATGTGACGAATGCCGAACGCTACGCGCTGTCGCCGGATACTCGCAGGCTGCTGGAGAGCATGGGCCATCGGTTCGAGAACTCGGAGCCGACCAATCACGTCGCAGCGATCCTTGTCGGCGCTCCCAGGCTGGGGGGCAAGGCGATCGCCCGAAACCGGTTCTATGGTGCGAACGATCCCCGTGGCGGCACCGGACAGGCGCTCGGCTACTAGCGCTGGCGCCCTTCCATCGTGGCGGTCATCCACTCCGACATTTTCGTCGAATCGAGAAAATCCAGCGCGGCGCGCTGTATATGGGTCGCAGCGCCGTTTCCCTTGGCCACCGCCACCAGCAGGTCGCAGCGGTGCGATACGGCGATCCCGACGGCGGCGTGCCGCGAACCGTCGGACATCCTGAGATCATAGGCTCTGATGCGGCCGGGCATATCGGCGATGCGAACCACCCTGCCCGCTTCCAGCGGCGCGAAATGTTCGCTGATCAGGTCGAGATCGGCAACGCGATCGACTTCCTCATCATCGGCCACGCCGGTGTCGCAATTGCAGAAGCCGATTTTGGGACGGACATAGACTTCGACCTCGCCGCTGCGGAAGGCCTTGCCCGCCGGCCAGCCGTCGCGCGGGAACGGCCACGCGATTTCCTGCCACGCCCCGACTCCCGGCGCGGCGCGTTGATAGGCAGCGCCACCCGACAACGTGCCGAGCGCGAAAATCCCGGCCGCGATGACAAGCCAGCGCCGCACGCGTCACGCCCTCACGGCAGGCCGGACACGGCGCGCGCCGGGCCGGTCAGTTCCAGAATGTGCAGTCCGGTATTGGCGCGATCGACGATATAGACATAGCCGCGTTCGTCGATTTCGACATTGTTGGTCTGGATCGCAACCTTGCAGCGCTCCTTGCCGTCGATGGTGACGCAGCGCTTGTCGGTCGCTGGTGTAATCGACGGAATGAAATAGCCGACCTCCTTCGGGTGATAGGGATCGCGAATATCCAGCGCACGAACGCCGGCATTGAAGAAGGCGATGAACGCCATTTTTTTGTAGAAAACCTGTGCCATGCTCTCGTTGGAGGAATGCGAGCCGAACCGCCCGCCGCGCTCGCAGAAATCGCCGCTCGCCTCCGGCACGGTATAGCTCGAGATCATCATCGGGCGGTTTTCCACCGTGACGTCGGCGAACCACACCATCTGTCGCGGCTCGCCGCATTCGTTCAGGATCGCCTCGTCGACGATCATCACGATATCGCGGTTCTTGCCGTCTTTGTCTTTCGCGAATTCAGCGATCGGCATGTTCAGCATCGGGAACGTGGTGTGGGCGCCGTTCAGCGCGGACATCGGCATCCGCGAGATTTCCGGCAGCCGCAGATTGTCCGGCGTCGGCTCCTTCGGCCCGTTGATCAGCTTGTCGCGGTCGACGATTTGGAGGAAGCCGCCCTTGTTGGTGCCGTAACCGAAATAGACGCGGTTGCCGGACGGGCCGGTCGAGATCGGGCCGTGCAGTTCGGTCGGCACCGCGCCGGTCGAACCGGGCTCCTGGCCCGGCAAGCCAAAGTCACGAATTTTGACCGGATGGGCGGGATCAGAGAGATCATAGACCTGGGTCATGCGGCGGGTGCGCCAGTCCGGCGCCCCGGAGACCAGAAAGGCAATGCCGGTGTCGCATTCCCACCAGTTCTTGTGGGTGTCCTTCAGCCCGGCAATGCGCGTGATCAAGACCGGATTGGCGGGATCGGCGACGTTCCAGATCTCATGGGCCTCGCTGCCAAAACTTCTGAGCATGTAGACCGCGCTGCGATCGCCGTGGGGCAGTTGCTTGCCGTCGCAGATCCGCACCATCTGTGCGCCGCCGGCTTCGTACTTGCCTTCCTGCCCGGGAATGTGACGCAAATATCTCGGCTGAGCGGGATCGGTGACGTCGACGATCGAGGTGCCGTTCGGTTCGGCCTTGCCGGTCTGCGGATTGACCGGCGCCGGAATGTCGTCGGTGCCGCCGTGATGACCGATATAGGCAATCCAGCGGTCGCCCTGGTGATGGATGGTCGGCTGGTAGGCGCTGCGCGCCTGCAGGTCGCTGGTCCCGACCAACTTCATGTTGGAAGCTTCGGGCGGCGCGCCTATTTTTTGCGGTTCGGCCGCGGCGCCATGGGCGCAGGCGATTGAAAATGCGGCGAGAATTGCGAGTCTGACGCGACTACCCATGTTTTTTCCACCCGGTTAGCGGCCAATCTTTGCTGGCTCGTTTAAGAGGATATCATAGCGGGGCCTGCCTGCCTTGCACTACGCCAGGCCAGAACAATTTCGCGAGATGAGGTGCGAGCGTTCGATCCACGACAACCTAGGGAAGGATCCGCCATGAAAAGCAACAGCAGGATCATAATTGCGGCCACTGCGGCGCTCGCCATGCTCGGCGGCGCAGCGGTCTACGCGCAGGACAAGTACACGCTGAAATCGCCTGACGGCGTAGCGTTCTCCGACTTCAGGGGATACGAGGACTGGGCGGTGGTGTCGTCCGCCCGGACCGATGAAGTGCTCAAGGTGATCGTCGCCAACCCGGCCATGATCGAAGCCTTCAAGGCCGGCGCGCCCGGCGACGGCAAGCCGTTCCCGGACGGCGCCAGGATCGCGAAGCTGCAGTGGAAGCCGAAGAAGAGCACGGAGGCGCCCTTCGCCGTGGATGTGCCTGATCTCTTCACGCAGGCATTCGTCATGGAAAAGGACAGCGCAAGATTTCCGAAGAGCGGCGGATGGGGTTACGCGCTGTTCAACTACGACGCCTCATCCGACTCATTCACGGCCGATCCCAGCCCCTCGGATTGTGGGCACACCTGCCACGTGGCCGTAAAGGCCAAGGACTACATCTTCCACCCGTATCAGAAGCGTTGAACCCCGCGCCGGTTTTCCGAACCGTCAACGAACCAGAAAGACCAGCTTGCCGCGAAAGTGGCGGGATTGGCTGACCTCGTGCGCGGCCGCGGCTTCGCTGAGCTTGTAGCGCGTCACTTCCGGCACACGAACGGCGCCGATGGCGACCAGCGCCGAGATACGTTCGAGATGGGGCCGGTCGCGGCCGACGGCCGGTCGTAAGCCGACAACGTCGCTACGGTCAGGCTTTGGCGCCTGCGGTCCCGAGGCGATGAAGGCCGCGCGGCCGCCCGGCTTCAGCACCGCAAACGACCGCTGCGCGACATCTCCGCCCACCGTGTCGAATACCGCATCGCAGTCTCTCGCCACCGTGGCAAAATCCACCGCATTGTAATCGATGATCTCGTCGGCACCGATCTCGCGCAGGTAGTCGTGGTTCGAGCGGCTCGCGGTCGTGATCACGCGGGCGCCGAGATGTTTCGACAACTGGATGGCAAAGCTGGCGACGCCGCCGGCGCCGCCCTGAATCAGGATGGTTTCGCCGGCCTTCAGCTTCAACGTGTCCTCGACTGTGCAAATTGCCGTCAGTCCGGCCAGCGCCAGTGCTGCGGCGTCGATATGCGACAGGCCGCCGGTTTTTCTGGCGACGATCGCTGCCTTGATCGCAATCTTCTCCGCATAGGCGCCCTCCTGGCCGACGTCGCAGACGCCGAACACCTCGTCACCGACGCGAAAGTCCTCAACGCCCTTCCCGACGGCGGAAACGATGCCGGAGAAATCCCGTCCGAGAATGTAGGGAAGACGCGCCAGCTGACCGGATTTGCCCTCACGCACCTTCCAGTCCGCGCCATTGACGCTGGCAGCGACGATATCGACCACGATCTCGCCGGGTGCGGCCACGGGATCCGGCATCTCGCCGAATTTGAGGACCTCCGGTCCGCCGTGCCGTTCGATGAAGGCAGCTTTCATGGTCGTTCCCCGGTTGCTGGAAACGATGGTCGCATTTTTGATCGCCGCCTTCAAATTTGAGGGCACCCCTCCCCGGCAGCCGTAAAGCCGCTTGACATGCAACCATTTGGTTGCCTATGATATCTACCATGGATGAAGTCTTCAAAGCGCTGGCCGATGCGTCACGACGCTCGCTGCTGGACCGGCTTCATGCCCACAACGGACAGACGCTGAACCAACTCTGCGACGGCCTCGCCATGACGCGGCAGGCGGTCACCAAGCATCTTGGAATTCTCGAAGCGGCCAACCTCATCACCACGCTGCGCCATGGCCGCGAGAAGCTGCACTATCTCAACCCGGTCCCGATCCATCAGATCGGCGAACGCTGGATCAAAAAATTCGAGCGCGGGAAACTTGTCGCGCTCAGCGAATTGAAACGGCAACCGGAGAAGCGTGATGAGTAAGCCTGAATTCGTCTACACCACCTATATCGAGACCACGCCGGAAAAACTCTGGCAGGCGCTGACCGACGGCGATTTCACCGAGCGCTACTGGTTCGGCGCGCGGCTGCGGTCGGACTGGAAAGTGGGCTCGTCCTTTGAAATGGTCCGCAGCAACGGCACCGTCTCCGACGCCGGCAAGGTGGTCGAATGCGATCCGCCGAAGCGGCTGGCCTATACCTTCATCAACCTGTCCGACACCTACAAGAACGAGTTTCCCGCACTCGCCACGTTCGTGCTCGAACCCTATGGGAAAATGGTGAAGCTGACGCTGACCCATGAAGGGTTTTCGGAAGGCAGCAAGTTCTTTAACGGAATCTCGAAGGGATGGCCGGCGATCCTGTCCAGCCTCAAGAGCATTCTGGAAACCGGACAGCCGCTGGAAATCCCCTTCGAAGCGCTCAAAATGGAAGGCTGAGTTCTGCGATGGACATCTCGAAATTCAAGCCGGCCATCGTCTACGCCATCTACATCGCCTCCACGCCCGAAAAGGTATGGCAGGCGCTGACCTCGGCCGAATTCAGCCGGAAGTACTTTTTCGACAACGCGGTCGAGGTCGATCAGAAAGTCGGGGGGACCTACATCGTACGCACGCCGGACGGCGCGTTGCACATCAGCGGCGAGGTGATCGAATACGACCCGCCGCGCAAGCTTACCGTCACCTTCAACGTCAGTTGGCCGGCGCTGGTGGAAAAGCTCGGGCCGACGCTGGTCACCTACGAGATCGAGCAGGCCGGCGACGCCGTCAAGCTGACGCTGCTGCAATCGCATGACCGCGAGATCAGCGACGACATCCTCGAAGGCGGCCGCCAGGGCTGGCCCGCGATCCTGTCGAGCCTGAAGAGCTTGCTGGAGACGGGCGAAGCGATGTCGATCAAGATGGCGCCGCCACAGCGGATGCTGGCGGCGCTGAAGGAAATGGGGATCGCGACGCCGGGGTAGCTGTCGTCCCCTCCCCCTGTGCACCTTCATTCCGGGCATGCGAAGCGTGAACCCGGAATGACAGCGTGCCATGAACGACGATTCGTGCTAAACCATTGATCATGACGAAGCAGAAGAATCCAACAAGAGACGCCAAGACCGGCCAGTACTTGCTGGGGCGCGATCGGTTTGCGAAAATTAGTGAAGTCGAGGGTATACGGCTGACGCCGGCCATGAAAAGGCGCGCCAGTGAGGCACAGACCAAGGGCCTCTCCGCGGAAGAATATCGCCGCGCGATCATTCGCAACCATCGCAAGGATTAGCTGCGCCGCATGTACGATGCGATCGAGGATCCCTATACCTACAAAAACTCGACTGTATTGGTGAACAAGCTCGACCTACATGACCAAGTCGAGCTTGACGCATTTTGAAGCGGAAATTTCCAGCGCACGCGCAGCGGAACCGCTGCCGGACGGATCGCTCGATTTCGTACATTATAAAGCCGTCCATCATCACCTGTTCCAGGACGTCTACGAGTGGGCGGGTCAGGTTCCGTCAGAATTTCGAAGGGCGGCAATCCATTCTGTTTTCCCGAGAACATTGAAGGACAGGCGAACCAGCTATTCGACGATTTGCGGATGTCTGACTATCTGCGAAATCTCGATTCTGAGCCTTTCTCGGTCAACGCTGCCCACTTCCTGGCAGAGCTAAATGCCATCCATGCGTTCCGTGAAGGTAACGGACGATCGCAGTTCACCTTCCTTGCGTTACTCGCCGACTTTGCGGGACATCAACTCAATATTGAGAAGCTGAACCCCCACGAAATGCTCGTTGCGATGATCGCCAGCTTCGATGGAAACGAACGTGAGTTGGCTCAGATTATCAATGATCTCGTCGATTGAATCAGCAACAACCATAGACTCGCGTCCTATCCCAATGCCCTTAGCTCCCTTCTCAGCACCTTCCCCGTCGCGGTCATCGGCAGCGTTTCGGCGAACTGCACGAAGCGCGGATATTCGTGGGCCGCGAGTTGCACCTTCACGAACTCCTGGATCTCGCGCGCCAGCGCGTCGTCGGGTGCGAAGCCCGGGCGCAGCACGATCCAGGCCTTGATCGATTCAGTGCGGATCGGATCGGGAATGCCGACCACCGCCGACATCGCCACTGCCGGATGCTTCATCAGCGTGTGCTCGATCTCCGACGGACCGACGCGATAGCCGGCGGTAGTGATGACGTCGTCTTCGCGGCTGACATACCAGAAGTAACCGTCGTCATCCTGCACGCCGAGATCGCCGGTGAGCAGGAATTCGCCGGCGTACTTCTTTGCGGTAGCTTCCGGATTCTTCCAGTATTCGATCATGGTGCACGGACAGGGCTGGCGCACCCCGATGATGCCGCGCGTGCCGCGCGGCAACTCCTCGCCCTCGTCATTCACGATGCGCACGTCGAAGCCCGGCGTCGCCCGGCCCATCGAGCCCGGCCTGATCGGAAACAGGTTCGAGTTGCTGCCGATCACGAGATTGCACTCGGTCTGCCCGAACACCTCATGGGCATCGATGCCGAAGGTTTCGCGCACCCACCCCAGCAATTCGCCGCCGAGCGATTCACCGCCGGTGAAAATGCTGCGCAGTTTCACGCCGGGGTTCTTCACATCGGCCTGCCGCATCAGTTTCAGCGCGGTCGGCGGCAGGAAGACGTTGCGGATATCCAGCTCGGCCATCATTGCCATTGCGGCTTGCGGATCGAATTTGCGCGCGCGGTGACCCACCAAAGGTATCCCGTGATACCAGAACGCAAACAGCCCGTTGATGAGCCCGCCGATCCAGGCCCAGTCGGCCGGCGTCCACATCAGGTCGCCGGGTTTGGGCAAAAAGTTGTGGCACATCTCGACATTGGGCAGATGGCCGAGCACCACGCGGTGCGCGTGCAGCGCGCCTTTCGGGTTCCCTGTCGTGCCCGAGGTGTAGATGATCAATGCGGGATCGTCGGCCGAGGTATCGACGGTGGTAAAATCAGGCGATGCCGCCTTCAAGGACGCCCAGAACGGCTGGGTGCCTTCCGGCGTTTTGTTGCCGATAATGTAGATCTGCTTCAGGCCGGGCAATCGGTCGCGGATTTTCGACAGTTTCTCCCAGCCTGATTCGTCGGTGACGATGGCCCTGGCTTCCGAATTCGACAACCGGAATTCCAGCGCGTCTTCGCCGAACAGCGCGAACAGTGGAATCGAAATCATCGCGGCGCGATAGGCCGCCAGGTGCGCAACGGGCAATTCCAGCGACTGCGACAGGAATACCGCGACACGATCGCCGCGCTTGAGCCCGTCGGCAACCAGCACATTGGCGAAACGGCGCGACATGTCGGCGACCTCGTCGAACGAGGTGCGCGTCGTGGTGCCGTCGTCCTGGACATAGACCAGCGCCAGCCGGCCGGTGCCGTCGGCGTAACGGTCGCAACACGCGGTTGCGATGTTGAAGCGCGCGGGTACGTCCCAGCGGAAGTTGCGGTAAAGTTCGTCGTAGCTGGAGGCTTCGGTGAGCATGGCTTCGGCGTCCGTCCCTGTCTTCTTTTTGTGTCGCTAGACTTTAAAGACGTGGATGCCCGGGACAAGCCCGGAGCAGGACGGAAAGAGATATTTTCGTGTCGTCACCGCGAACGCGGACACCCATAGCCACCGAATTTAGTGACCACTCAAAGTGTCTCTACATCCTGAGCCAAATCGCGCGTTCACGGCATATGGATCCCCGCGTTCGCGAGGAAGGGTCGTGCTAAGACGACAACGCCGCCTTCACCATGCCGCTGGCCTTGCCGAAATCCATCTGCCCGGCGTATTTCGCCCGCAGCACGCCGATCACCTTGCCCATGTCCTTCATCCCGGCGGCGCCGGTCTCGGCGATGGCGGCTGCGATCGCGGCCTTGACGTCGTCTTCCGACATCTGCGTCGGCAGATAGGCGGAAATGATCGCGATCTCCTCGCGCTCCTGGGCGGCGAGTTCGGCGCGGCCGCCCTTGTCGTAGAGTTCGACCGACTCCTGCCGCTGCTTGATCATTTTCTGGAACACCCCGAGCAGGTCGGCATCCGAGAGCGGCGGCTTGCCTTCTCCACGCGCGGCGATGTCGGCGTTCTTGATGGTCGAATTGACCATGCGCAGCGTGGACAGCTTGCGCTCGTCCTTGGCCCGCATCGCGTCCTTGACCGCATTGTTGATGTCGTCGCGCAGCATCGTTCTACCTCTTTGGATGTTCGGGATCTGATCTAGGCCGTTCGGACCATCAGAACAACTAGGCTTGCAGAACAACTAGGCTTGCAGCCATTCGACCAGCGCGGCCGCGGTCGCCTCCGGCTGTTCCGGCTGCGGCAGGTGCCCGCAATGCGGCAGGATCACGAGTTTCGCGTCGGGAATGTTGCTGGCCATTTCAATCGAGAGCGAATTGGAGATGGTGTTGTCCTGGTCGCCTGACAGCACCAGCGTCGGGCACTTGATCCACGCCAATGCCGGGCGCGAGTCGGGCCTGCTGATCACGGCAGCCTGCTGGCGGAGGAAGGCGTCGATGCCGACATCCTCACCCATGTCGTGGACGAGCCGGCGCAGGCTTTGGTCGTCGTCGCGCGAGGGATGCACCAGACCGGGAAACATCTCGTCGAGCACGTCGCGGTAACCGCCGCTCTTGGCGCGCGCCATCAAGCCGCGCCGTCGCTCGGTCGCGTCAGATGTATCCGGCCGCGCCTGCGTATTGATCAGCGCCAGCCGAGCCACGCGCTCGGGCGCCTGCCGCATGATCTCGAAGGCGATGTAGCCGCCCATCGAATGCCCGGCGAGGGCAAAGCGCGGCGGCGCCTCGGACAGTATACGGCGTGCGATTGCCCCCATATTGTCGTCGCGGATGTGGTTGGCGACGGTCACCGGGCCGCACCGCCACAGGGCCGGCATGACCGGGGCATAGATCCGGGGCGAGCTGACGAGGCCGGGAATCAGCAAGATCGGCATCGAATTGTCCATGCTGGGCTCCGGATTCGGACGGATTTGGCGGAAAAGCGGGAACCTCAGCTTAAGTCCGCGCCGCTGCCTGTCAATTATGCGCCAAACGGATGTGAATCGGGGGCTTTCCGGCTTTGACGGGGCAGGATACGGCGACTATGTAGTGCGCTCATGACCTCATCTGAAAACGCTTCTGCCTGGCCGGACCATAAACCGACCGCGCTGCTCGTGCTTGCCGACGGCACCGTGCTGGAGGGCTTTGGCCTCGGCGCGGAAGGCCACGCGGTTGGCGAAGTCTGCTTCAACACCGCGATGACCGGGTACGAGGAGATCCTCACCGATCCCTCCTATGCCGGGCAGCTCATCACCTTCACCTTCCCGCATATCGGCAACGTCGGCACCAACGACGAGGACATCGAGACGGTGAACATGGCGGCGACGCCGGGCGCTCGCGGCGTCATCCTGCGCTCGGCCATCACCGATCCCTCGAACTACCGCGCCACCAAGCATCTCGACGCCTGGCTCCGCGCACGGAGCATTATTGGCCTCTCAGGCATCGATACCCGCGCGCTGACCGCGCTGATCCGTTCCAAGGGCATGCCGAACGCTGTGATCGCGCACGCCAGGAGCGGCGAATTCGACCTGCACGGGCTGAAGGAAGAAGCGCGCGAATGGCCCGGCCTCGAAGGCATGGACCTGGTGCCCATGGTCACCTCCGCCCAGCGCTTCACCTGGGACGAGACGCCGTGGGTCTGGGAACAGGGCTTTGGACGGCAGACCGCGCCGGAATTCAACGTGGTCGCGATCGACTACGGCATCAAGCGCAATATCCTGCGGCTGCTCGCCGGCGTCGGCTGCAAGATCACGGTGGTGCCGGCCACAGCCTCGGCCGAAGACATTCTGGCGATGAAGCCGGACGGCGTGTTTCTGTCGAACGGCCCCGGCGATCCCGCCGAGACCGGCAAATATGCCGTGCCGGTGATTCAGCAGGTGATCAATTCGGGCACGCCGACGTTTGGAATTTGCCTCGGTCACCAGATGCTCGGGCTCGCCGTCGGCGCCAAGACCAAAAAGATGCATCAGGGCCACCACGGCGCCAACCATCCGGTCAAGGACGAAACCACCGGCAAGGTCGAGATCACCTCGATGAACCACGGCTTTGCCGTGGATCAGGCCACCTTGCCGAAAGGCGCGACCCAGACCCATATCTCGCTGTTCGACGGCTCCAATTGCGGCATCGCGCTCGACGGCAAGCCGGTGTTCTCGGTGCAGTACCACCCGGAAGCCTCGCCGGGCCCGCGAGATTCGCATTACCTGTTCCAGCGGTTCGCGGACCTGATGCGGGCGAACAAGAGCGCTTAAGGCGCCCTCTGACGGCGATCAAGCCACTGGCATGCGACACGGGCAAATAGTATGATGCCCATCATCATAATCGAACCGCTGGACACCTCGCCATGGACGACAAGCCCGCCACCGCAAAGGTCGAATATGGCGTGACGCCGACGCAGGTGATGGCGTCGATGACCGGATTAGATTTCGTCCGCGCCTTCTTCGCAGGCAAATTGCCATCGCCGCCGATTATGCAGACGATCGAGCCGTACGATCAGACCGCCGAACCCGGTCACGTCGTGTTCTACAGCGTGCCGGGATTTCGGCATTACAACCCGATCGGCTCGGTCCACGGCGGCTATGCCGCGACCCTGCTGGACTCCGTGATGGGGCTTGCGATCCACACCGCGCTGCAGGCCGGCACCGGCTACACCACGCTGGAGTTCAAGATCTCCTTCATCAA
>Ga0308174_10001000_pt1 | contig 12591 bp, 7 predicted proteins | sample PhyPR2_FD_203894 | JGI IMG/M metagenome (GOLD analysis project Ga0308174, IMG submission 203894) | Soil microbial communities from UC Gill Tract Community Farm, Albany, California, United States - DLSLS.P.R2 | ecosystem: Environmental > Terrestrial > Soil > Agricultural land | place: USA...
ACACGCCAGCGAAGCGTGATCCCAATTGCAGCATGCGCCACCGACGTCGGCTAGACTGCGGCAAACGCCAGGTGGGCTCGGCCCACCGTTTTGAACGCCGAACACAAGGCTGGTGGGCCAAAGCCCACCCTATCCAACGTATACCGCACTTGCAGGGGAGTGGCGTGATCAGAAGAGCATGGTTGATGGCGGGCGCGTGCGCGTGCCTCGCTGCCGCGGCGCACGCCCAGGACCACGGCCCGGTGGAGATATCGGCCGCCGTCCGCCACGACGTGCTGCCCTCGTTGCGCGAGGTCAAGCCGCAAGCCGATGGCTACAAGCGCCGCCACGAACGCGGCGAACACATGCTGCCGCTGCCGAACGTGCCGCCTGGGCAGAGCGATGGCGCCGTGCAGCGGGCCGATGCGCCGCAGGGCGCGACTCCGGTTTTGCAAACCGGCGTGCTCGGGGTCGGCAACGGCTTCAGCGGTCCGCAAGGCGCGTTCACCGTGGAATGGGCGCCACCGGATACGGTCGGTGCCATCGGTGCGAGCCAGTACGTGCAGATCGTCAACTCCGGATTTGCCATCTTCGACAAAAACAAGAACGTGGTTTATGGACCGGTGCCGGCCAACACGCCTTGGATTGGTTTCGGCGGCGCCTGCGAGGCGGACAACGACGGTGATGCCGTGGTCGTGTACGACCGCAGCGCCAATCGCTGGATCATTTCGCAGTTCGCGGTCGCCTCGGCGCCGTACTTCCAGTGCGTCGCCGTGTCGCAGACCGCCGATGCAACCGGCGCCTACAACCGTTATGCGTTCTCCTACGGCAGCGCGTTTCCGGATTACCCGAAAATGGGTGTCTGGCCGGATGCCTATTACGAAACCTTCAACATGTTCAATGGCAATTCCTTCAGCGGTTCGAAGCTGTGCGCTTACGACCGCACGGCGATGCTGGCGGGTCTACCCGCCACGCAGCAGTGCTTCCAGCTGTCGAGCAGTTTTGGCGGTGTGCTGCCTTCGGATCTCGACGGCGCCACCTTGCCGCCGCCCGGCTCGCCGAACTACCTGATGAACTTCGGCACGAATGCGCTGAACTTGTGGAAATTCCACGTCGACTGGAACACTCCTGCGAACACGAGCCTGAACGGTCCGACCAGCATTCCGGTGGCAGCATTCACGCCGCCATGCCCGCCGAGTGCCGTGTGCGTGATGCAGCCGGTCAGGCAGCAGTTGGATTCGCTCGGCGACCGGCTGATGTTCCGCCTTGCCTACCGCAACTTCGGCGACCACGAATCCCTGGTCGTCAATCACGCGGTCACGGTCGGCACCGACGCCAAAAATCCCTACACTGGCGTGCGCTGGTACGAGATCCGCTCACCCGGCACCACGCCCGCGGTCTACCAGCAATCGACCTTCGCGCCCGACACAAACTTCCGCTGGATGGGGTCGATCGCGATGGACGCGCAGGGCAATATCGCGATGGGCTACAGCGTGTCGGGCGCGACCCTCGTCCCGGCGATCCGCTATACCGGGCGACTGGCGAGCGATGCGCTCAACACGATGCAAACCGAAACCTCGCTGATCGAAGGCGCGGGTTCGCAAACCGGCAAGAACCTCGATCGCTGGGGCGACTACAGCGCGCTGACGCTCGACCCGGTCGACGACTGCACGTTCTGGTTCACCAGCGAATATCTGCCGGCGAACGGCGCGTTCAACTGGAGCACGCGAATCGGCTCGTTCAAGTTCGATAGCTGCGGCGGTGGTAAGCATGCGCAGACGCTTCAGTTCGATTCAACCGCACCGGTTGGAGCGACTTTCGGCGGCAGCCAATACACCGTGATCGCTTCGGCGACATCCGGGCTACCGGTTGCGTTGTCGATTGCCGCGGCGTCGGCTACGGTGTGCTCGCTCAATGGCAGCACGAGCGGATCGAAGGTTTCGCTGATCGGCGTCGGCGCGTGCACCGTCAATGCAGACCAGGGCGGCAACGACAGTTACAACGCCGCCACGCAGGTGCAGCAGACATTCGATGTCGGACCGGCCAGCCAGACGATCAGTTTCACTTCCACGGTGCCGCTCGCGCCCAAGCTCGGCGATGCGCCGTATCTGGTCACGGCCACCGCCACGTCAGGCTTGGCGGTGACGCTCGCGATCGATGCCGCGTCGTCCAGCGTGTGCGCGATCGATGGTGCCAGCAGCGGCTCGAACGTGTCGTTCATCGGCAGCGGCACCTGCACGATCGATGCGACCCAGGGCGGCAACGGCAGCTACAGTGCGGCGCCGTTGAAGCAGCAGGCGTTTGCGGTCGGGCCGGGCGTGGCGACGCTCGAGTTCACGACTCAGCCGGTCGATGTCGCGGCCGGGGAGTTGCTCGCGAGCGTTGCCGTGACGATCAAAGACCCGCTCGGAAATGCGGTCGAAGACAACGGCAGTACCGTCGCCTTCAGCGTGAGCTTCTGCGGCGGCCCGATCAGCATCGGCAGCGCGTTGACCGTGCATGGCGTTGCCACACTGAGCACTACCCAGCGCTTCTACAGCGCGCTTTCACCGGCACCGGTGCTCCAGATCAGTGCCGTTGCGGGTGCACTCAGCGCGCAAAGCGCCGGATTCTTCGTACTGGCCAACGGTGACCTGGTATCTGCGGACGGGTTCGAGGCTTGCCAACTCTAAGCGACCTCTAAGCGACTGAGCGCAAGTAATGCCACCGCAGGTGAGCGCCTGGCACAGGCCGGAGCTCGTTCGGGCAGCCATTGTGGAATAGTGAAATAGTGGAAGGCGGAATGGTGAATCCATTCTGCTCGGTCAGTCCGCGCGAGCGGCTTTTATTGCCGCGACGGCTTCAATGCGCCCTGCCCGGACCGCGTCGCCCACCGCGGGACCGCTAAGACCCCGGTTCACGGACGCCTGCGCCGACACGGCGCGCGCGGCGGCAAACGTTGCGCGCAGGTAGTCGGCTTGCGGATATGCGGACTCCTCGAGCCCGAGGCGGCCGCGCTTGTCGGCCTCGCAGGCGATCAGGAATTGCTGCAGGCGCTCGGGCTTGCGGAACGCGTCGAGTTGCTCGAACAGCTTGAGCACCGTCTCCGGGCGCAAGTCGAAGGCGGTGTGAGCCTGCAGGTGCAGGCGGCAGACCAGCTGCGCCAGCGCCGCATATTCGGAGGGTACTTTTAACCTTGTGGACAAAGCAGAAAGTGGCGCCAGGCCTGCATGCTCGTGCGCCGGATGCGCCGGCAGCTTGTGAGACGGCGTCAATGCCTTGCCCAGGTCGTGCGTGAGCGCGCACCAGCCAATCAACGCGTCGCCCGGAGCCAGTCGCGCCGCCATGTCGAGCACCATGCCGGTGTGGACTCCGGCGTCGATTTCCGGGTGGTACTCGGCGCGCTGCGGAACGCCGAACAAGGCGTCGACTTCCGGAAAAAGGCTCTTGAGCGCACCGCAGTCGCGCAGCGCATGCAGGAATGCGCTCGGGGTCGGTTCGACCAATGCCTTGCGGGTTTCCGCCCAGACGCGCTCCGGCTGCAGGTGATCGGTTTCACCGGAAACCACCATCTGGCGCATCAATGCAAGCGTCTCGTCGGCAATGCGGAAACCGCGGCCGGAAAAACGCGCGGCAAAGCGCGCGACGCGCAGCACGCGTACCGGATCCTCGGCGAATGCCGGAGAAACGTGACGCAGGATGCCGTCGCGCAAATCCGCCGCGCCGCCGAACGGATCGATCAGCGCGCCGTGTTCGTCTTCGGCGATGGCGTTGATCGTCAGGTCGCGCCGGCGCAGGTCGTCTTCGAGCGTAACCTCGGCGGCGGTGTCGAACGCGAACGCGTGATAGCCGCGGCCGGTCTTGCGTTCGGTGCGGGCGAGTGCGTATTCCTCGTTCGTCCGCGGGTGCAGGAATACCGGAAAATCCTTCCCGACCGGCTTGTACTTGAGTTCCAGCAGTTCGTCCGGGCGCGCGCCAACGACGACGAAGTCGCGATCGCGCACCGGCAATCCGAGCAGCTGGTCGCGCACGGCGCCGCCGACAAGATAGGTCTTCATGCGCGTATTATGCGCACGAGTCTCGCGGCGGGCACGCATCGCGCGCCCTTCACGCGGGCGCGCCGATACTTGTGGCGCGTGAAGCAGGGGAAATCATGAGCCACCAATTTAAAGTGTACGGGGAGGGGACGAGAGCGATCGCCGTCGCTGGTCGGGTCGCAGCCTTCGCGCTGGCGATGCTGCTGCTCTTGCCGGGCTGCGCCACTGCGCCGGCCGCGCATCCGGATCACAAGCGCGCCGCGCACGCCAACACTGCTGCCAAGGACGCGCTCTATGTGGAATTGGGGGGAGTCGAAGGTATTACCCAGGTCGTCGATCGTTTCCTCGCGCGTGTCGACAACGATCTGCGCATCAACCTGTTCTTCGAACAGACCGACCACAAGGATTTGCGCAACCTGGTTATCGAGCAGTTCTGCGAAGCGACCGGCGGGCCATGCAAATACAGCGGCCGCAGCATGGAAGAAGCGCACAGCGGCATGAATCTGTCGGACGCCGACTTCGCCGCTTTCGTCGAAGACCTGATCGCGGCGATGGATGAATTGAAAGTCCCAAAGGCAAGCCAGGACAAGCTGCTCGGACTGCTCGGGCCGATGAAACCGCAGGTGGTGGGGCAGTAGAACCGCGGTTAATACGTCAACAGCTTGAACCACGAAGAACACGAAGAACACGAAGGAAAGATCTTGCTCTGGATGCGGAACCTCGAAGAGCTGGAAGTTGAAATGTGCGTGCGGTGGCTTAAAAAACGGCACACCTGATGAAATGCTCCTCTTCGTGTTCTTCGTGTTCTTCGTGGTTCAGTCTTTTGATCGAAGCGCAACCAGCTCAATGTTCCGCGGCGATCGCAGTGGCACCTGCGGGCGGAAGGTTCGCGGCGGTTTGCGCAGCCGGGCTGGTCGGGCAGACGATCGATTTGCGTGGCGCATCCTCGGCCGGCGCTTCGTAAGCTTGGCCGATGCGCGGCAGCTTGGATGACAGCGACAACGCGGAGCCGTGCAGGCGCCAGTCGTAGATCACGCTGAAGGCGAGCACGCGCGCGACGTATTCGCGCGTCTCCTTGTACGGAATAGTCTCGATGAAAAAATCCGGGTCGAGCGCATCGCGCGCATCGATCCAGCGGCCGACCGGATCGGTGCCGGCGTTGTAGGCCGCGCTTGCCAGCCACGGACTGCCGTCGTAGTGCTGCGCCATATTGCCGAGGTAGCGCGTGCCGAGCGAGATGTTGGTATCCGGATCGAGCAGGTCGCGACTGCCGCCGTAACGCAGCTTGTTGGCCTTGGCCAGCTGCGCGGCGGTACCGGGCAGCAGCTGCATCAATCCCCACGCGTCGGCGGTCGAATGCGCGTCCGTGGTCCAGGCGCTCTCCGCGCGAATGATCGCGTAGGCCCAGGACGGATCTATTTTCGCGGCATTCGCGGCGCGCACGATCTGGTCGCGGCGGGCGAGCGGAAAACGCAGCGCGTACAAGTGCAGATCGTCGCTTTGGCTAAAGGTATATACCGCGCGGTCGTACCAGCCGAGCGCGCTGGCCTGATCCGCGGCGACCCGGCGTTCGGCCGGCTTCAACGGCGCGATCGCGAAGTCCCACTCGCGTCGCGCTTCGCTCAGGCGGCCAAGTGCAAAGAACTCGAACGCGCGCGCGAACGACGGCTGCTGGCGCAGCGCCTCGGCTTGCGCCGCGTCGGCGCTGAAATCGGTCTGGCAGATCGCATACGGCTGCTTGAGCCAGTCGGCGGCGAGGAAACCGTGGAAGTTGGCCTCGGTCGCGACGCTCGCCAGCGCCTTGTCGGCCTCGCTCTTGCGATCGAGTTTCGCCAGCACGCGCGCGCGCAGGTAGCGCCAGCGGGCGTCGGCCTGCTGGGCAGGAGCGAGCGCGTCCAGGGCAACCAGGGTATTGGCATAGTCCTGCGCCGCCAGCGCCACGCGCACGCGCCACTCGCGCGTGGCGTCGTCGGCCAACTCGGCCGGCAGTGCGTTCAGGCGCGCGAGCGCGTCCGGCGCATAGCTGGTGGCGCGGTACAACGCCAGTGCACGCAAGATGCGGCCGCGTTGCTCGGTATCGAAGTGGATTTGTGTACCCAGCGCCGCCCAATGGGTTTCCGCGGCTTCGCTGTCGCGCCGGGCAAGCCGTTCGAACGCGAGCGTGACGGCCGCGCGGGTTCGTGGCGAATCGCCCAGCGTTGCCGCCCCGGCCAGCAGTTTGCCGGGATCCTGCAGCGCCTCCGCATGGCGCTCCGCTGCGGCGCGCTCGGCGCCGTCCAGCATCGCCGCGAGCGTGGCGACCAGAGCGCCGTTACCGGCTCGCGCGGCCAGGTCGATGCGGCTCCAGATGAGGTCGGCGCCAAGCTTATGCTGCCCCTTGGCCCAGGAGAGGATTGCATCGCAGGCCGAGGGTAGCGCGCTCGCACTCAGCCAAAGCGGCTCGACGTCGCGTTTGAAGTCGACCGGCTTGCCGAGCGCAAGGCGCGCCTGCAGCGTATCGCACTGCAGCTCCTTGCTGCGTGGCGCGTCCGGGACGAGCGCCAGGTAATCGGACCAATCGCCGCGCCGCGCCAGTTCGATCAGGAATCCGTCCCGCAGCATCTGGCCGGGGAGGCTGTCGGGCCAAGCTTTCAGGTAGCGCTCGACGTCACCGCGCTTGAGTTGCGCCATGCGACGCTGTATCGCCGCCAGTTCGATGTACGGGTAGAGCGGGTAGGTTTCCAGCCCCGAGGCGAGCTTGAGCCAGGTGTCTTCAGGCGCGCGCTTGGCGGTTTCGAGCACCAGCGGGAAGCGTTCACGCTGGGCCGCGAGGGCTTGGTCCTCGGCTTGGCCACTTGCGGACCAGGCTACGCCCGTGGCAACCAGGGTTGCCAGCAAAATCGTTCGCTTAAACAAGCAGATAAACATTGGAACGCGGTAAGCCCGAGCCGCCGTCGAGTGTACCCGATCCAGCCCGGAATGGAGACTTGATATTCCATTCGGCTGGCGGACGCTAGCGGCTTGTGCCATTATTAGTGCACGTTTACAAATTTTTTACTATTTGTGCCGTGCGTTTTTCACAAAAGCACATCGCGGACGCGCCAAGGGCCGAACCGCGGGGAAGACACCACCGCCGCATCACCAAACCAAACTCGCCCGTGGAGGCAAGAATGACACTCCTACGTCGTCGATTTACTGCACTTGGAATTCCCGCACTGGCCTTTGGGCTGGTCGTTGCAATGCAGGCCGTACCGGCACTCGCGCAAAATCGCACCGGGGACGACACCACCCGTCTGGAAGCCATCCAGGTCACGGGCTCTCGCATCAAGAAAGCCGAAGTCGAGGGACAGACTCCGGTCATCACGATCACGGCGAAAGATATCGCCGCGAGCGGACTCACCTCGATCGGCGACATCATCCAGCAGCTATCGGTCAGCGGCTCGTCGCTGAACACCAAGTTCAACTCGGCCGGCAACTTCGGTTTTGCGCCGGACGGCTCGGGCGTCGGTTCCGGTTCGACCACGATTTCGTTGCGCAACCTCAACGCCAAACGCACGCTGGTTCTGGTCGATGGGCTGCGCTGGATCAATGAATCGTCCGCCTCGGGCGTTTCGGCCGCGGTCGACCTCAATACGATTCCCGCCAGCATCATCGACCGAATCGAAATCCTGACCGACGGCGCCTCGTCGCTGTACGGTTCGGACGCGATCGCAGGCGTGATCAACATCATCACCAAGAAGAGTTCCGAGGGCGCCGGCGTCAATCTGTACTACGGCGACTATTCGACCGGCGACGGCAAGACCTTCAACGGCGATTTCTCGATCGGCGCCAAGGGCGACCGCTACAACTTCTTCGTCGACATCAGCCATTACAAGCAGAACGGCATCAGTTCCAATGACTGGGATCAGTCGCGCTACCCGTCACCGGGCATTGGCGGCCAGCCAAACCCGGGCAGCTGGAGCTCGGCCACGCCGTACACGCGCGTGCTGTTCGACGTGCCCGGCGGCGGTGACGTCGTGCGCTCCGACGGAACCACGATCTGCAGCGATGGGTTCTGCAGCATCACGGCCAATGGCGCGGTGCCGGTCGGCGCGGTGCAGGATTTCCCGAACGGCTATCACCACTTCACAAAGGACGATCGCTTCAACTTCGCGCAGTACAACCTGTTGCTGACGCCCTCGGAGCGCACCGGCTTCTTCGCCGCGAGCGATTACCAGATCAACGACAACGTGAACTGGTATTTCAAGGGCCTGTACAACACGCGCAAGTCGACCAACCAGGCGGCGCCGGAACCGATCTTCCTCGGCCAGGCGTTTTGCTTCCTGATCGACCGCTGCTACAACGTCGGCGTCGACGTGACCAACCCGTACAACCCGTTCGGCTTCACGCTCGATGCGAACAGCCCGGACTTCGGTCTCGGCCGCCGTCCGGTCGAAGGCGGCCCGCGCGTGTTCACGCAGAAGGTCGATACGCGCTACTTCGCGACCGGGCTGACCGGCCACTTCGATGCGTGGGAGCACGCCTTCAACTGGGATGTGAACGTAGTTCGTTCGGACAACGATGCCGACCAGGATGTGACCGGCACCTACAACATCGCGCATATCCAGAAGGGTCTCGGCCCGCTCGCCGCGTGCCAGTCCGATCCGACCTGCGTGCCGCTGAACCTGTTCGGCGGACCGGGCACGATCACGCCGGAAATGCTCAAGTACATGCAGTACCACGAGCACGACACCAGCCATCAGTCGCTGGGTGTCTTCACGGCCAATATCTCCGGCGACATATTCCAGTTGCCGGCCGGCCCGCTCGATTTCGCGACTGGTTACGAGCACCGCAACCTGTCCGGCAACTACCAGCCGGATGCGATCGTGGTTGCCGGCGAGTCCAACGGCGTGCCCTCGCAGCCGACTTCGGGCAGCTACGACATCGACGAGTTCTACCTCGAGTTGAACGCGCCGCTGATCGCCGATGCCGCCTTCGCCAAGCACCTGGACCTGAGCTTGGCCACGCGCTACTCGGACTACTCGACCTTCGGCAGCACGACCAACAGCAAGGCCGGTTTCCGCTGGCAGGTGGTCGATGACCTGACCTTCCGTGGCACCTGGGCCGAAGGCTTCCGCGCGCCATCAATCGGCGAACTGTTCGGTACGGCATCGCGCTTCGACGCGCAATTGCAGGATCCGTGCAACAACGCGACTGGTCAGCTCGGCGCGAATTGCGCGACTCTTGGCGTGCCGAATCCGGCGACCTACGTCCAGTCGAACTCGCAGATTTCGGTGCTGACTGGCGGCAACCAGAACCTGCAGCCGGAAACCTCGGTCAACAAGACCTTCGGTGTGATCTACAGCCCGGGCTTCGGCGACGGCGCAGCGTGGTCGCAGAAGCTCGACCTGACCGCGACCTACTATGACATCACCGTCAAGGAAGCGATCCAGGCCAAGGATGCGCAGACCCTGCTCGATCGCTGCGCCGAGACGCTCGATCCGGCGTTCTGCAGCCTGCAGGGCCGCAACGGCGCCGGCTACATCACATTCCTCAACGACACGCTCGGCAACCTCGGCCGCGTCGAAACCAGCGGCTGGGATTTCGGCCTGAACTGGCTCGGCCCGGACATGGCGTGGGGCCGCTTCGGCCTGAACTGGCAGAGCACCTACGTCGACGACTACAGCGCCGTGTCGGTCGAGACCGGGCTGTCCGAACCGCAGCACGTCGGCTTCGAAGTTACCGACAGTGGCATCGCCCGTCTGCGCTCGACGATGCGCCTGAACTGGCAGCTGGAAAACTGGAGTGCTACCTGGTCGATGCGCTACATCTCCGACCTGACCGAAGATTGCGCAGCGGTCGCCGGCTTCCCGGTCTGCAATGGTCCTGTGACGGCGGATACGCCGGACGGCAGCCATCACCTCGGTGCGGTCACGTACCACGACATCCGCGCCACATGGCGAGTGCCGGTGGCCACGCCGTTCACGGTCTCGGCGGGCATCAACAACCTGTTCGCCAAGGATCCGCCGATCTGCCTGTCGTGCTCGCTCAATGGCTACGACGCGTCGAACTACGACCTGCCGGGTCGCTTCTATTACGTCGAAGCGAGCGTCAAGTTCTAAGCTTCACATTCCAAAAAGCAAACCTGCTCCAATCACTCAACGGGCCGCTCACGCGGCCCTTTTTTTTATGGCCATGGACGGCCGGTATGCCGAAATTGCAGGAGCAAATTTCGGCAGGTGCCCAGATGGCAGGCTGCCGATCAACGAAGTCTATGGATGCAGGAGCAAATTTCGGCAGGTGCCTAAATGGCAGTCTGCCGTTCAACGAAGTCTAGAATGCAGGAGCATTTTTCGGCCGGTGACTTCAAGCCACAGTCACGTTAGTCGAAGGAGCATTTTCCGGCGGGTGACTTCAAGCCACAGTCGCGTCAGCCGAAGGAGCATTTTCCGGCGGGTGCCCAAATGGCACGATTGCATTCAACCAAGTGCCGGCGCTCCCGGCCATCCGTAGCCTTCGCGGCACTTGGAACGTAGCCCGGATGCAGCGCAGCGGAATCCGGGGCACGCAAAATCAAGAACTGGATTCCAGCCTTCGCTGGAATGACGAGCAAAAAGCAATGCTTGTTTTTTCTGCCACGCCGCAGTGCGCCGGCTACTGCAGATCGCGCAACGCCTCAGGCAGCCGCACGCGGGCGGCGAGCGGCAGATGGTCGGACACCGGATGCGGCAATGTCCACAATTGCTCAATGGCAATGTCGGGCGTAGTCAGGATGTGATCGATCGCGCGGCGGGGTTCCCAGCTCGGGAACGTAGCCGGTGACGGCCTTCCCGGCGGCACGAGCGCGGTGTGGCGGTAGATCGCCTTGAGTTCGTCGCCGTGCGCGGTGCAATTGAAGTCGCCCATCAGAACCGCATGGGGTTGCTTGCCGATCAGTTCACCGATGAAGCCGAGTTGGCGCTTGCGCGCGGCGGGCCCCAGTGACAGATGTGCGACGACCAGGATCAACGCCGCATCGCCGCTGCCGAAGCGCACCCACAGCGCCCCGCGGCCCGGTATGCGGCCTGGCAGCGGATAGTCCAGAACCTCGCGTGGCTTCAGGCGCGTCAACAGCCCGTTGCTCGACGCCGCGAATTGCGCGATCTTGCGATTCGGCTGGTGCGTCCAGTACGGAAACTCGGCGGCTTCCGCCAAGTATTGGGTCTGGTTGACGAAGCCCGATCGCAGGCTGCCAGCGTCGGCTTCCTGCAAGCCGACGACGTCGAATTCAGCCAGAAGCTTGGCGAATTTGTCGAGATTACCGCGCTTGCTGCGTGTCGGAAGCACCTGCTTCCAACTCTGCGTCACGTACTGGTGATAGCGGCCGATGCTGCCGCCCGCCAGGATGTTGCAGCTCAACAGCTGTAGCCGCGGCGCGGCAGTTTCGGTGGAACCAGGGCGCGCGGGCGGCGTCATCCGCTTGAGACTACGGTGCCGCCGGGACTCCTGCAAGCACGCGCCGTATCAGGCGCGGTTCAGTTCTTGGCGGTCTTCTTGCCTGCCAGTTCCTGCTGCACCAGATACAACGTCAGCTGCACCGCTTCGGCGGGGCCGATGCTGCGTTCGCTGTTCATCGCGACGCGGTACTTGCCGTTGATGATCAGCGTCGGCGTGCCTTCGACCTTGTAGTCGCGCACGAGCTCATTGCCGCGCGCCATCTTCGCCTCGACCACGAATGAACTCGCGGTCGACAGGAAATTGCCTTCGTCCGCGCCGTAGCCGGCGTAGAACTTGGCCAAAGCCTGCAGGGTATTCAGCGGCTGGTGATCCCGATGCAGCGCATCGAACAGCGCCTGATGGGTTTTATCGACCAGACCGAGCGCTTGGGCCGCATAGAAAGCGCGCGCGAACGGCTCCCATTGCGCGTTGAACACCGCCGGCAGCAGCACGAACTGGGCGCCGGCGGGCAGCTTGCTCTTGATCTCGTCGACGTACGGCTGGAAGTGCGCGCAGTGTGGGCAGGCATATGAAAACACCTCGACCACTTCGACCTTTTCACCGGTCGACGTCGGCTGCGGCGGATCGAGCACGAGATAGTCGCTGCCCGCAACCCACTGCCGCTGCTGCGCCGCCGGCGCCGCGTTCTCCGCCGCGCTGCAGGCTGCCGTCATCAGCAGTGTGGTGAGCAGGAGCAGCACGCGTGAAAAATTGAACATCGGTGTTCTCTCCGTGGGTGCGCCTTGGCCCACCGCCTTGATCAATACCGTGGGCCGAGGCCCACCCTATACGGGTTTATCAGCACGCGCCGCGGCGCTTATTTGCCGTCGGCCTCTTTCTTTACCAAGTACAGAATCAGCTGCTCCATGCGGTTCCAGTCGCCCCCGGCCGACTGAAACGTCAAGCGGTACTTTCCAGCCACGACGATCGTCGGCGTGCTGTCGGTGCCGGAATTACGCACAAAGGCATCGGCTTGTTTCATCTTGGTGCTGATCGCGAACGAGTTGGCCGTGGCGACGAAGTCCTCAGCCTTGACGCCGAACTTGGAATAAAACTGCGCCGCGTCCTCGATCGAGGGCAGCGGATTTTTGACCGTGCGCCCGTCCGCATTCATGATCGCCAGCGTCTTGTCCTTCCAGACCGCGTCGAACATCGCGTTGTG
>Ga0308174_10001001_pt1 | contig 12591 bp, 11 predicted proteins | sample PhyPR2_FD_203894 | JGI IMG/M metagenome (GOLD analysis project Ga0308174, IMG submission 203894) | Soil microbial communities from UC Gill Tract Community Farm, Albany, California, United States - DLSLS.P.R2 | ecosystem: Environmental > Terrestrial > Soil > Agricultural land | place: USA...
ACACCGGCGATGAGCACCTGGAAGAGGCGGCGGAATTGGTAGAAGACGCTTTCCGCATCTCGCAGCAGCCCGTAGATGAGCGCGATCTAATTCTGGAAGTCGTGAGCTAGCCGGCAGGTGGGATGGCAAAGCTGCACGGCCTACTTGGCCTCTTTGTCATCATCTTATTGGCTTATCTTTTTTCCACGCAGCGTTCGGCCGTTCAAAGGAGAGTCGTTGCCTGGGGCATCGTTCTGCAATTCAGCTTCGCCTTTCTGGTCCTGAAGACTAAGTTTGGCGGGCTGTTTTACGGGATCAGTCTTTTCGTCAATGCACTTTTGGGTTACTCGAGCGCAGGCGCCAGTTTTGTTTTCGGGGATAACCTAGGCCTTAAGACGCCACAGTTCGGCGTCATATTTGCCTTCCAGGTTCTTCCGGTCGTTATCTTCATCTCCTCTCTATTCGCCATACTTTACTACCTGGGCGTTATGCAGGTCCTTGTGAAGGCAATGGCTGTGATTATGCAGCGATTTCTGAGAACAAGCGGCGCTGAGACCACGTGCGTGGCGGCCAGCATTGTGATGGGCCAGACCGAAGCGCCGCTCACGATCCGCCCGTTCCTCCAAAGCCTGACAGAATCGGAACTATTCACGATTATGACTAGTGGCATGGCGCACGTTTCCGGTGCGACGATGGCCGCCTACGTTGCCATTGCCGGTGTGTCGGTATCACACCTGCTTACGGCAGTGCTGATGACCGCCCCCGCCACAATTATGCTGTCGAAGATTTTTGTGCCGGAGACCGGAAAACCGGTGACGGCGGGCACCGTTTCTGTTGAGATTGAAAAGCCAGGGATCAATTTGATCGATGCTGCCGCGCGAGGCGCCGGAGATGGACTGCAACTCGCCTTGAACATCGCAGGAGTGCTGATTGCGTTCCTGGCCCTGATTGCACTGGTAAACGGCGGATTAGGGTGGGGGCATTCCTATATTCACTGGCTGCCAGCCTCACTGCAAGAAATTTTAGGAGTCTTGTTCGCGCCGGTCGCGTGGTTGCTGGGTGTTAGTTGGCACGATTGCGCGACGGTGGGGAAACTACTCGGGACGCGGATGATCTTGAATGAATTTGTGGCATTCGTAGATCTAGGGCAGGTGAAAACAATAATAGATGCACGTTCTTTTGTGATCTCCACCTTCGCACTCTGTGGCTTCGCCAATCTCAGCTCCATTGCTATTCAAATTGGCGGCATAGGGGCTCTTGCGCCCTCGCGCAAATCGGATCTGGCGCGCCTGGGGCTGAAGGCGATGTTCGTCGGGACGCTGGCGAACTTCATGTCGGCTTGCATTGCTGGTATTTTGCTCTGATTCCGCGTTAGCTTAAGCACATACACTGAAGGAAATGTCTGAAGCGGTCCGCTTTGTTCAATCAAAAACCAAGCTGCGCCCAAGGGTAGCCGTTGTGCTGGGCAGCGGTCTTGGCAAGTTCTCCGACACTCTTCTGCATGCCACCCGCATTCCGTACCGCGAGATACCAGGCTTTCCGGTGGCAACGGCTGCGGGGCATGCGGGGGAGTTGGTTTTGGGGACTCTAGGGGCGAACGGAAGTGGTACGGATGTGGCGGTCATGTCCGGGCGCTTTCACCTATATGAAGGCTACACAGCCCAGCAGGTGACCTCCGGCATTCGCCTGTTTAGAGAGCTTGGCATCCGGCGTGTAATTCTCACCAATGCAGCAGGAGGCATTCACCCGGACTTCGTACCAGGCGCGCTTGTCCTGATCGCCGACCACATCAATCTGCAAGGCCACAATCCTCTGGCCGGCAACAGGGACCGTGGGAGCAATCCGCATTTTCCTGACATGACGGAAGCCTACTCCTTGAATATGCGTCGACTTGCCCGGGAAGCAGCAGAGGAATTGGAGGTTTCGCTTCAAGAGGGTGTTTATGCGGCCATGTTCGGACCGAGCTATGAGACACCGGCCGAGATTCGTTTTCTGAAGACGATCGGCGCTGATCTCGTAGGGATGTCCACAGTGGCGGAGGCGATTGCGGCAAACGATTTGGGTATGGAAGTATTAGGAATTTCATGTGTCACCAACGTTGCGGCAGGCCTGAGCAAGGAAAAGTTGAACCACGCCGACGTACTGCGAATGGGACAACAAACCTCAGGCGTGTTTGCCAAGTTGCTGGCGGGCATTCTGCCGAGGCTTGCACGTGAGTAGGTCGCAAAGTCTAGTGCTCTTCGACATTGATGGCACCCTGATGCGTGGGGCTGGCCCTCACCACAAGAGCGCCCTGGTCGAGGGCGTCCGACGAATTACCGGCCTTACGACGACCCTTGATGGTTTTCCGACCCAAGGAATGCTGGACGGCGATCTTCTGGCCGCCATGCTTCGCGCCGCCGGGCATGACGAGAGTGCAATCCAGTCTGATTTAGACGCCATCGCGGCCGAGTGTCAACGTTGCTACCTGGCGAACTGCGCCCAAGACCTTCGCCCCTACGTCTGCGTTGGAGTGGAGCCGGTACTCGCGGAACTGCACACGCGCGGAGTTGCCCTCGGGCTGGTCACTGGAAACTTCAGTGCCATTGGCTGGAAGAAAGTAGAGCTTGCCGGCCTGCGCCGGTATTTCTCAACTGGAGCTTTTGCTGAAGACGGGGCTACCCGCGCTAGCCTGGCGAAGATCGCTGTCGAGCGAGCGTCCGACGCGGGATTGCTGGCGGGCTCTTATCGAGTGTCTCTTATCGGCGACCACACAAACGACATTGGAGCCGCCAAAGCCAACGACTTTCAATCGATTGGAGTCGCTACCGGCCTCACCTCTCTCGAAGAGCTGCTAGCAGCCCAGCCCGATATTGCGGTTCGGGATCTCCGGGAGCTGGAAATTAGCAGGCTGCTGTAAGGGCGCGGACTTCGGCCTTCATCTCGTGCCATCCTAATCAGTACCCTGGCATGAAAAATACGCCTGCCGAAATTCCTAGCACCGCCCTCGACCGGGAGACGGGTTTCCTGCGTGAACTCGGTTTGTTCGATTCCGCCATGATCGTGATGGGGGCCATGATCGGGTCCGGTATCTTTATCGTGCCAGCCGACATGGCGCGCAATATCGGCAGCGCGGGCTGGCTGCTGGCCGCCTGGATTCTCACTGGCATACTCACGGTCTCCGCCGCACTCTCGTATGGAGAGCTGGCGTCCATGATGCCTAGAGCCGGGGGAATGTACGTCTACCTTCGCGAGGCATTCTCGCCGCTGGTCGGCTTTCTTTATGGCTGGACTCTATTCACGGTAATTCAGACGGGAACTATCGCAGCCGTGGCGGTTGGTTTTGCACGCTTTACAGGAATCCTGTTCCCCGGTGTGTCGGAAACACGTTATCTCATTGCTCCTCTACACATCGCGCCCGGCTATGCGATCTCGTTGTCCACGGCACAGTTGGTTGGCATTGCCGTTATCGCACTTCTTACCTGGACAAACTGCAAAGGAGTTCACTACGGCAAGATTGTACAGAACCTATTTACATCCGCCAAGGTTGTCGCGCTCGCGGCTCTTGTTCTTGCCGGCCTCTTGTTCTGGAAGGCGTCAGCGGTTTCGACGAATTTCGGGCATCTCTGGGCGGTCGCGAATCCTCAGCCGCTGACGGCCTCACTGAGCGCCCTGACGGGATTCGGCCTGTTTGCCGCCATCTGTGTTTCCCAGTCGGGCTCTCTTTTCTCGGCCGACTCCTGGCATGACATCACGTTCGCCGCAGGTGAAGTTAAGAATCCGGGTTGGACCATGCCCCGGGCTCTGCTGATCGGCACGGTATCCGTTACGGGCCTTTACCTGCTGGCTAACGTCGCCTACCTGTTAGTTCTGCCACTGGCGGCGGTTCAACATGCGCCGGAAGACCGGGTGGCGACGGCGATGCTACAAGCAATTTTTCCGGGCTTGGGCAGCTTAATTATGGCGGTGGCGATCATGATTTCGACCTTCGGCTGCATCAATGGGCTAGTTCTAGCGGGACCCCGGGTGTACTATTCCATGTCCCGGGATGGCCTCTTTCCAAGCCCTGCCGGTAAACTGAACCGAGCTCATGTCCCCGGGTGGTCGCTGGTCCTGCAGGGCGTCTGGGCCGCCTTCCTGGTACTCCCGCGCACGTACGATAGCGCCAATCATCAATATGGAAATCTCTATAGCAACTTACTGGATTATGTAATTTCAGCAGCTCTCATCTTTTACATTCTTACTATTGCGGGAGTCATCCGGCTGCGCTTCACACGTCCTGACATGTCCCGGCCCTACCGCGCCTGGGGCTATCCTATTGTTCCGCTCATCTATATTGCTGGAGCAAGCGCGGTTCTGGTGTGCTTGTTCGCGTACCGTTCGTCTACAACTTGGCCCGGATTGCTGATCGTTTTGTGCGGAGTACCCGTTTATCTGCTCATGAAAGTGAGACAGAAAGGTTCCTAGACGCCTGCAGATTGTTCTATACTATAAAAAAGTCCAGTTTCTCATGCGTGCCTGCATTCAAATCGGCATTATTATTCGCGTGGCGATTAACGGCCCCGCTTGAGACCTCTTGGACTAAATCAGATTTTGAGGCCACCGGCGGGTAAAACCAACCGGTGGCTTTTGTGTTTTGGTAGTACTTTGCGGTTCGCGAAAGGACAGAAATTTTAGTCGGTACCTTATGAAGATCTTCACCTTTGATACAACCCTGCGGGATGGCACTCAAGGGGAGTCCGTCTCGTTTTCCGTAGATGACAAGTTGATGATTGCGGAAAAGTTGAATGAACTCGGTATCGATTACATTGAGGGCGGCTGGCCAGGCTCGAATCCAAAGGATAAGGAGTTCTTTGCCCGGGCCAAGAACCTCAAGCTGAACCACGCCAAACTCACTGCATTTGGTTCAACGCGCTTTGCCAAGAATCCGGTGGAAGAAGATGCGAATGTCGCGGCGCTGCTGGAAGCGGAAACGCCCGTGGTTGCGATCTTCGGTAAAACCTGGGATTTTCACGTTCGCCGGGCCCTTGGCATCACCGAGGAAGAAAATCTTCGCCTTATCTTCGACACAGTCTCCTATTTAAAAAGCCACGGCCGGGAAGTCGTGTACGATGCGGAGCATTTTTTTGACGGGTATAATTCGAACCCTGGCTTCGCCCTGCAAACTCTGGAGGCGGCTAAGAACGCTGGAGCTGACGTCCTCTGCCTGTGCGATACGAACGGCGGCACCTTGCCGACACGTTTAGTCGAGGTGGTGGAGGATGTGCGAAAGCGGTTTGACGGAATCCTTGGGATTCATTGCCATAACGATTCCGAAGTGGCGGTTGCGAATACGCTTGCCGCGGTCGAAGCCGGCGTGACGCATGTGCAAGGCTGCATCAATGGATACGGAGAGCGGTGTGGGAATACGAATCTTTGCTCGGTTCTCGCGAACCTGGAGTTGAAGCTTGGGCACACGACCATTGGTCCCGAGAAACTGCAGGATCTCACTAACGTTGCAAGCTTCGTAGCGGAACTGGCGAACCTACCGATGCGGCGCGACCAGGCCTATGTCGGGCCGAGCGCGTTCGCACACAAGGGGGGAATACACGTCAGCGCTGTTCTGAAAGATGCGGCCACCTACGAGCACGTGAAGCCGGAAACGGTCGGCAATCGCCAACGGGTTTTACTGAGCGACTTATCGGGCCGCAGCAATATCGCTTACAAGCTGAAGCAGCATGGCCTGAGTGAGCGCCTCACCGAGGCGGGGCGCCGGGAGGTTCTGGAGCGGATCAAACAACTCGAGTACGAAGGCTACGATTTTGAGACGGCGGAAGGCACCTTCGAACTTATCGTCCGTGAAGCGACGAATCCGGCGTTTCACCCGTTTGATGTGTCGAGCTACGAGGTTTCCACGAAGCTGCAATCCACTGGCGAAACACTTACGACTGCAGCCGTTACCTTACGCGTGGCAGGCAAACTCCATTCGTTCACGGCGACAGGGCAAGGGCCGGTTCATGCGCTGGATATCTGCCTTCGCCAGTGCCTCGGGGCCATTTATCCTTCCATCACGGATGTCCGGCTTACGGATTACAAGGTCCGTGTACTTGGCGCGAAGGGCGGAACGGAATCAAAGGTGCGCGTACTGGTGGAGTGGAGCGATCATCGTCGAAGCTGGACGACTGTCGGCATTTCGGACAATGTTATCGATGCAAGCTGGCGCGCGCTTGTCGATGCACTACGCCTGGAGATCATGCGACTTACCGACGAGGACGCATCGGCCAACGCATTGATGTCTGACTACAGTTGGGGCGTTTAACTCGCGCGTTTCGCGGAGGGAAAGGTTATGCGCGGGCTCTTCTCGAAAGCGCATCCCTCGTTTGACCGCTTGCTGGTTGTCGAGAGTGGCCCTCGAGACGTTACAGAGACTTTCCTTCAGCACTTGTATGAAGTGCAAAAGAGCAGCCATGTCGACGTGCTAAGCTGCTATCCCGGCGGGCCCAAGGCCTTCGATCCCGAGCGGGGAACAGTCTACTCTGTCCACGATACCGCTGCGCGGGAGAACCGAGGAAGGTTCATTCGCCGGCTGCTTGCCAACCGCTACACAATCATCGCCATTCTTTGCACGGGAGATCCGGTCCTGGCTAAGTGGAAGTGGGTGATCGCACTGCGGGCGAAGGCAAAGGTGCTCATTGTAAATGAGCATGCGGGATTTTTTCTTCTCGATTTTCAACATCGCCGGTTCGCCAGGATGATGCTCTCTCTGCGGCTCGGCGTCCATCAACCGTTCCAGTTACGCCTACTCGGCGAGTTATTGCTCGTGCCGTTCACCATTGCTTACCTGGCGTTGTATGCAGTATACGTCCATATGCGGAGAGCGATGAGAACGGGTTAGCTTACCTTTCCCTGTAGAATCGGCTTTATGAAGGCTGTTGTTGCAGATCCAATCGGTGGCCCTGAGAACCTGAAGTACATCGATGTGCCTACGCCGAAGCCCGGAAATGGGGAGGTGCTCATCAAAATAGAGGCTATCGGTGTTAATTTCATTGACACGTACTTCCGAAAGGGCCTGTACAAGGCACCGGAAAGCCCTGTAAAACTGGGAAGCGAGGGAAGCGGAACCGTGGTGGCCGGCGGAGAAGGAACGAGCTTTCGATCCGGACAGCGAGTCGCCTATGCCATGGCGCGTGGCTCTTACGCTGAATATGCGGTAGTACCCGAATCCGTGCTGGTTGAACTTCCTCAATCGATCAGTTTTGAGGATGGGGCGGCGGTTATGCTGCAGGGCATGACTGCGCATTATCTGACACGTTCTACGTTTCCTCTGAAATCAGGCGATACCTGTCTTATTCACGCGGCAGCCGGCGGCGCTGGACTACTGACCGTTCAGATGGCGAAGATCGCGGGGGCTACCGTTATTGGCACGGCCGGGACTGAGGATAAGGCACGCCTTGCCACAGAGCACGGAGTCGATCACGTCATTCAGTACACAAAAACAGATTTTCTGGAAGAAGTGAAAAAGATCACTGGGGGCAAGGGTCTCGAAGTTGTTTATGATTCCGTAGGACACACGACCTTTGAGAAGAGCCTGGATTGCTTGCGCCCTCGTGGCATGATGGTGAGCTTCGGCCAATCGAGTGGCCCTATCGGACAAATCGATCCACTGATCTTCAGCCAAAAAGGCTCGTTATTTTTCACCCGGCCGAGCCTGGCAAATTACATCAGCGATCCCGCCGAACTACGATGGCGTTCATCGGAGATCTTTCAGTGGATCGCGGCAGGACGGCTGAGGTTGAACATCCACAAAACCTACCCCCTCGCCGAGGCGGCCACAGCGCACCGGGACCTTGAAGGCCGGAAGACCACAGGCAAGTTACTCCTGAAGCCATAAGGAAACGAATTGAACGATTTTTCTGAACTGGTGGAGCGCCGGGAGCGTCTTCTCCCCGCGCTAACGGAAGCCCGAGCGGACGCGTTTCTCGTGACCGCCTTGCCCAACGTTCGTTACCTGACTGGCTTTACGGGCAGTAACGGAGCGCTACTGTTGACAACTGACCGGGCACTGCTGTTTACGGATCCGCGCTATGCGGCCCAGGCGCCGCAGGAGTCTGATTGCGACGTCAAGATCACCAAAGGGGCCTTTACCAAGGAGCTACGGAACTGGAGCAAGCGCCTTCGTATAAAGTCCCTTGCCTTTGAACAGAACCGGATCAGCTTTGAGACATATAGCCAGTTGAAGGAAAGCGCGAGGGAGCTGACATTGAAGGGCGTTTCGAGCGCGGTCGAGAAGTTGCGGGCAGTCAAATCACCGCAAGAAATCGAAGCGATACGGGCTTCTGTCCTGTTGAACTCCGAGGCCCTTAAACAGGCCTTACGGCATTTCCGCCATTCCATGCGTGAAGTGGATCTGGCGGCAGAGATCGAATACCGTATGCGCAGGCTAGGTGCGGACAACACTGCTTTCGATACGATTGTGGCCTCTGGCCAGCGTAGTTCCCTGCCCCACGCGCACCCCACAAACGCGCCCATTCAGAACGATCAACTATTATTAATTGATATGGGCGCGAACGTTGCTGGCTATGCCAGCGACATGACGCGAACCTACGCGATAGGCAAGCTGGGCAGGAAAGCTCGCCAGATGTACCGTGCGGTGCTGGAAAGCCAACTTGCCGCAATCGACACAGTAAGACCTGGCATCTCCTGCATGGCCGTTGATCGGGCTGCTCGTGAAGTCCTGAGCAAAGTCGGGATGGACGGGCTCTTTGTACATTCGACCGGGCACGGCTTGGGTCTGGAGATTCACGAATTTCCGCGTGTAGGCCGAAGGGAAAAGACGAAACTGGAACCAGGTATGGTCATCACTATAGAACCCGGTGTGTATGCGGACGATACGGGCGGCATTCGGATTGAGGACACGGTTCTGGTGACCGGCGACGGGTGTGAAGTACTCACGCCAACGGAAAAGAACCTGGTTGCCTTATAGATGGCCGTGTGATGAGGGCAAGAGTGAATAATGAACATTGACGAGATTAAAGAACTGATCCGCGTTGTAAATGAGTCCGGAGTTGCTGAACTGGAAGTTCAACGAGGTGAGAACCGCGTTCGCATACGGCGCAGCATGGTGGGATCCAGCCAGGAAATTCTGCTACCGACGCCCCTTCCTGTTTCCATTGGCACCACTCCGACGGCCTCCTTTCAACCTGCTTTACCCGCGTCTTCCACAGAAGCTCCGGCTAAACTCAACGCCGTGGCAACGCCGGTGGAAGACGAGAATAGCGTGCCAGTGAAGTCACCCATCGTGGGGACTTATTACGATGCTCCATCGCCAGGCGCGCCCTCGTTCGTGAAGGTGGGAGATCGTGTTGAACCGCGTCAGGTACTTTGCATCATCGAATCGATGAAGTTGATGAACGAGATCGAGGCCGAGATCGCCGGCACCGTTGCAGCGAAGCTGGTTGAAAATGGCCGGCCCGTCGAATATGGGCAGACGCTATTCACGATTCGCCCTCACTAGATACATCGTCCACCCATGTTTCGCAAAATACTCATCGCCAATCGCGGCGAAATAGCGCTGCGTATCATCTGCGCCTGTAAAGATCTTGGCATCAAAACAGTTGCCGTCTATTCAGAGGCCGACCGCCACAGTCTTCACGTCCGTTTCGCTGACGAGGCGATCTGCATTGGTCCGGCCAAAAGCTCCCGGAGCTATCTGGACATTCCTTCCGTAATCAGCGCCGCCGAAATTACCAACGTGGAGGCAATTCATCCGGGGTACGGTTTTCTTAGCGAGAATCCTGATTTCGCCGAAGTCTGTGAACTTTCGCGTATTAAGTTCATCGGCCCCAAACCGGAAGTCATCCGCCAGATGGGGCTGAAGCAGCGCGCGCGCGCCATCATGAAAGAGGCTGGCGTACCGATTCTGCCAGGTTCGCTGGGTGTGCTCTCCGGTGCGGAGGAAGCGATTGAGCTGGCGAAAGGGATTGGCTATCCGGTAATGTTGAAAGCGGCCGCAGGGGGCGGGGGTCGCGGCATGCGCATTGTCCGATCCGACGAAGACTTGCCGAACCTGCTGGCACAAGCCCAGGCCGAAGCCGCTGCGGCATTCTCCTCCGGCGATGTTTACATGGAGAAGTTGGTGGAGGCACCGCGCCATATTGAATTCCAAGTGCTGGCCGATGAGCATGGAAATGTAGAAGTGCTGGGCGAGCGTGAGTGCTCTATCCAGCGAAGGCACCAGAAGCTCATCGAGGAATCGCCGTCGCCATCGGTATCTCCTCAGCTCCGAAAGAACATTTCTGAGCGGCTGCGGACGGCGATGAAAGCCATCGGATATACCAACGCGGGAACGGTCGAATTTTTGATGGATGACCAGCGCAACCTGTACTTCATCGAGGTAAATGCCCGCATTCAGGTAGAGCACCCGGTTACCGAATTCGTCACAGGAGTCGATCTTGTAAAGGCGCAGCTCCGTATTGCAGCAGGAGAGCGGTTGGACGAGATCATTTCCACCCCCGTCAAACTGCGCGGCCACGCGATCGAGTGCCGAATTAATGCGGAACATCCGCAGACGTTCGCTCCATCTCCGGGCAGGATCACGGGCTTGAATCTCCCCGGAGGTATTGGCGTCCGTGTCGATACGTCGGTTTATACCGACAGCGTTATTCCGCCTTACTATGATTCGCTAGTCGCAAAACTGATCACTTACGGGGATAGCCGTGAGGAGGCGATCATTCGCATGAAGCGGGCTCTCAGCATGTTTGTTGTGGAGGGAATATATACTTCGATTCCGCTCCACGAGCAGATTTTATCGCATCCGGAGTTTGTGGCGGGTCGCTTCGATACGACGTTTCTGACCAAGTTTCAACTGACCTCCAGCGCCAAGGCTTAGGCTGCGGTTGAGCGTGAGCGGCCGACTGCCCCAAGGCTCTACGTGGCCGGGAGCTTCGCTGTGTCCCAGCCGCCGCCGAGAGCCATGATAAGGGCGATCGTGGCGTCCATACGGCGGCGCTGTATGTCCACTTCCGTGCGTTCGTTAGTAAGGGCGATGTTTTGCGCGGTCACCACTTCCAGATACGTCACCAATCCGCCTTTATAACGGTTGATGGAAAGCTGGAGCGAGCTTTCGGCAGCCTGGGTGGCCTCATGGGCTCTCGCTGCTTCCTGTTCGAGGATGCGAAGAGTGGAGAGGTTGTCTTCCACCTGTTGAAAAGCGGTCAAAGTTGTTTGCCGGTAGCTGGCAACAGTGCCTTCATAAGCATACTTGGCGATGTTGACCCGGGCGCGGCGAATGCCGTGATCGAAAAGGATTTCGCTGGATTGAGGACCCACCGACCAAAAGCGGCTGGGCCAGGTGAACCAGTTGGTAATACTATTGCCCTCGAATCCGCCTGTCGCCGTGATGGACAGAGTGGGATAGTAAGCAGCTTCCGCGATACCGATCTGCTCATTAACGGCTGCCATGCGGCGCTCCGCGGCGGCGATGTCCGGTCTTCGCTCCAGAAGCTGAGACGGTACGCCGACCGGAATCACCGGTGGCGCTCCTTGCACCGGTTCATACTTCATCACGAAGCTTTCGGGATTTTCGCCAATCAGGACGGCAATCGCGTGTTCGTATTGAGCGCGGGCAACCCCAACCTCGATATCTTCGGCCTGCACCTGCTTGAGTTGTGTTTCCGACTGCGCAACCTCAGCTTTGGACGAAATCCCACCCTCAAATCGATTACGAGTTAACGTGAGTGCTTTTTCATACTGCGCTACAGTATCGTCCAGAAGCTGCTTTTCGCGGTCCAGGCTGCGTGCCTCGAAGTAGTCCGTAGCAAGCTCGGCGTGCAAAGACAGTTTGACAGCCTCGAGATCCGCCGCAGTGGCTTGAAACGACTCTTTGGCCGCATTGATTGTACGGCGGATACGACCCCATAGATCTAGTTCGTACGAAACATCGGCTGGAAAGTAGAAGTCGGCAGAGGTGAAGCCTTTCGAGACGAGGAACGGACGGTTACTGGACTGATGCACACTGTCGAGATAGGGGTTGACTGCAACGGTCGGGGCCAGGTAGGCCTTATTCACCGTGATGTACTGGCGTGCCTGGTTGAAGTTCGCCTCAGAGACCTTTAGGTTTTGATTAGCAGGCTCGATCTGCTCCTCCAGGGCGTTCAAGTCGGGACTGTTAAACAGCTCCCACCACTTCGCACGAAGGAGAGAATCCTTGGGCTGAGCGGTTTTCCACCCGCCAGACCCAGTAAAGCTGGAGGGCGGCTGCTCTCGATACGATGGAGCGGCCGGTGCGGAGGGCTTAGAGTACTTCGGTCCGACCATGCAACTGGTGAGGAGCGTGGAGACGGCCGCAAAAACTAAAATGACTTTCCGGTTCATGGACTGAGATTCAGACTTGTTCGCGCGGACGTCCTCAGGAATTCTGGTGCCGCGTGATTTGGACAGGCTCGCCGTCGGTAATGGAGTCGCTCGGATTTACGATCACTTCATCGTCTGGCCCCAGGCCGGAAACGACCTCCACCGTATTCCCGTAATCGTGCCCGATTTTGATGGGGACCAACGCGGCGTGCCCATTCCTCACAACGGCAGCTTGGAGACCTTCGGATTGAAAGATCAGGGTATTTGCAGGAATCACGAGACCCGCAATCTTCGATGGGATTT
>Ga0308174_10001002_pt1 | contig 12590 bp, 14 predicted proteins | sample PhyPR2_FD_203894 | JGI IMG/M metagenome (GOLD analysis project Ga0308174, IMG submission 203894) | Soil microbial communities from UC Gill Tract Community Farm, Albany, California, United States - DLSLS.P.R2 | ecosystem: Environmental > Terrestrial > Soil > Agricultural land | place: USA...
CGGCCGGGGGCGGGTGGTGGTCCGCCCCCGACCGGCTCAGCCGCTGGCTCGTGGGTCTGTTACCCGCCTGTGACCTTCCCACACCTCGCAGGCACTGACGAGGGCGTCACATCGATCCGGTCCGGCTTACGTCTCGTCGCGCGGGGGAGTCCGCCACCACCGTCTGGTCGTCACCGAGACCCGGTGGGCACCGGCAGGCCCGAGCCCCGGTCCACGTAGGCCACCACCCGGTTCAGCAGGGACGTCGCCTGCACCAGCTCCACGGGTGGAGCCGCGGGCTCGTCCGCAAGGTCGTAGAGCAGGGCCGCTCCCTCCGGGTGGCCGAGCTGCTGGGCCACCTGTGCGCAGGCGCGGGCCGCGTCCCGCACGGCGCCCGGCTCGACGGTCCACACCGACTCGAAGAGCCGGTCCCGGTCCGGGACCGTCGACTGGCCCGGCAGCTCCCACGCGGTGAGCACGGCGGGATGGTCCGCGGCGTCGCACACCACCGCCCACTCGCGGCGCATCGGCGCGTCCGCGGGCAGGTGCACGAAGGTCGTGCCCGGCACGGGCGCCGGCTCCGGGTCCAGGTCGGCGAGCACCATCGTCGAGCCGGCGACCCGGGCCAGCTCGCGCCAGCGCTCCTGGGCCGCGCGGTAGAACCGCTCCTGCTGGAAGGCGCCGAACACCCGGGCCCGGCCCGCGCGGGCCAGGCACTCGTCCTCGATGGCCCAGGACAGGGCCAGCAGCGTGGACTTGCGCAGCCGCCGCGGCTGGAGGTGCGGGTGCAGGCGGCGCAGCGTCGCGAAGACCGACGGGGCGCCCGGTCCGGCGTCCCGGCCGGCCTCCCGCAGCCGGACCGCGGCGATCGCCACCTCGAGCCGGGTGCCGCTGTCGCGACGACGCTGCACCTCCCGGACCAGCTCGACGGCGCGCTCGTCGTACCGCCGGTGCCCGCTGTCGAGCCGGGTGGGGGTCGGGAAGCCGTGCCGCGCCTCCCACATCCGCAGCGTCGCGGTGGCGACGCCGGTCCGGGCGGCCAGGTCGCCGATGGTCAGGGTCGGGCCGGGGGGTTGCGTCGCGGGGGGTTCCGGGGTCACCATGGCAGGGTAAACCTAAACAAGCCGTTGAAGAAAGTGTTCAAGTTTGGCGGCGTGACCCGGAGGAGACGCAGATGGCACACGACATCCAGCAGGAGCAGGTCGTCGACTGGACCGACCTCGGCCGGGAGATGTGGTCGTTCCTGACCGGCCGGGAGGCGGCGATCAACTACCGCTTCGTCGACATGGCCGTCGAGGTCCCGCGCGACACCGGGCCGGAGGCGCCGCGCGCCACCTGGAAGCTGAACGGCACGCTCCAGGTGACGACCCGCGACAACGCCGCGGGGGACCGGACCGAGGGCGGCGTCTGAGCCGATGGCACTCGACGTCTCGGTCGACGCCGATCTCGAGGTCGTCCTCGACCTCCCGGGCGCCCGCCCGGTCACCGGTTCGCTGACCGGGTCGGGCAAGGCGCTGGAGCTGCGGGTGAGCGACCCGTTCCTGTTCGCGGGCCGCTCCGATGCCGGCGCCATCCGCGGTGTGGCCGACGGGCTCGCCCGCCGGGGACTCACGGTGACGGTCGTTGCACCCACGGGACCGCTCGTGACCCTCGGAGCGCCGCGCACCTCGTGGCTCCAGCGCCGGGTCACCGGCTCCCGGCACATCAGGGTCGAACGCGGAGCCGGGCTGTGGAGCCTGCTGCGGGGCCGGGTGCAGGCTCCGCCCGACGGTGCCCTTCCAGCCGCCGACCTGGCCCCGCCGGCCACCGTGTTCCCGCTGGCGCCGACGTTCCTGCGCCGGCCGCGCACGGTGACCACGACGCATGATCCGGCCGGCGGCGGGAACCCCCGCCTCATCATGGCTCCCCGCGACGACTCGTGGCCGGGAGACCGTCAGGAGGTGTTCCGACTGCGCGGCGCGACGACGACCATCGGCAGCGACCAGGGCTGCGACATCGTGCTCGACGGACTCGAGCCGGTGCAGGCCGAGGTGCGGCACGACCAAGACGACGAGTACGTCCTGGCCCGCACGGACGGGCCCCCCGTGGCCACCCGGGTCAACGGCGCCCCCGTCGACCGCTCGCTGCTGCGCACCGCTGCGCGGGTCGAGGTCGGCGCGTGGACGATGACGTTCTTCCGCGAGGAGTTCGCCGACCACGGCCGGCCGTACGGCGGACGCGTCGGTGGCGAGATCGGTCATCAGCGGCCGCAGCCGGAACGACCCCAGCGACGTCGGCGCGAGGCCGACCCCGAGGAGAGCGTGTGACAGCACCCGAGCATGGTCCCGTCCTGGTGGCCGGCGCCTCCGGCTTCGTGGGGCGCCGGCTGGTCCCGGCGCTCGTGGAGGCCGGGCACGAGGTCCGGGCCATGACCCGGCACCCCGACACGTACGACGGGGCGGGCAGCCCCGTGCACGGCGACGTGCACGACCCCGAGACGCTGCCCGCGGCGCTGAAGGGCTGCCGCGCGGCGTACTACCTCGTGCACTCGCTGGACTCCAGGGACTTCGTGCGGCTCGACGCCGAGGCGGCCACCGCGTTCGGGGAGGCCGCGGCGGAGGCCGGCCTGCGGCAGATCGTCTACCTCGGTGGGCTGGGCAGCGAGTCCGACCAGCTCTCGAAGCACCTGCGCAGCCGCCGGGAGGTCGAGCAGCTGCTCGGCGCCGCCGGGGTGCCGGTCACCGTGCTGCGGGCCGGGATCATCATCGGCAGCGGCGGCATCTCCTGGGAGATCACCCGCCAGCTCGTCGACCACCTGCCCGCGATGGTCACCCCGCGCTGGGTGCGCACCCGGACGCAGCCGATCGCGGTCGCCGACGTCGTGCGCTACCTCGTCGGTGTGCTCGACGACGAGCGCGCTCTCGGCACCGTCTACGAGATCGGCGGGCCCGAGGTGCTGCGGTACTCCGACATGCTGCAGCGGGTGGCGGCAGTCAGGCACCGTCCGCTGCCGATCGTCCCGGTGCCGCTGCTCAGCCCGGGGCTCTCGTCGCGGTGGCTGTCGCTGGTCACCGACGTGGACACCCAGGCAGGCCGCTCGCTGGTCGACTCGATGGCCAACGAGGTGGTCGTGCAGGACGACAGCATCCGCGAGGTCGTCCCCTTCGAGCCGATGGGCTACGACGAGGCGGTGCGGGTCGCTCTCGAGGAGCAGCCGCAATGACGCAGCCGCGCCCCGCCTCCCGGTGGGGACGCGCCCGGGCCCGGGCCGAGGGTCTGCTGCCGATGCCGCTCACCCACGTGGTGCCCGTCGCGCACACCGAGACCGCGCGGGTGGTCCGGCGCCGCCGCCGGGTGGTGGCCGGGGTGTCCGTGCTCGGCACCGGGCTGCTCGGGCTCTCGCTGTCCACGAAGCCCGACTCGCGGCCGTTCTACGGCCTCACCGCGGCGGTCGCCGCGACGTGGACGGCCGGCGGGCTGCTGTCCGGGCCGCTGCACCTCGGCTGGATCGAGGGCCGGGACCGCCGGCTGCGCCGGCCGGTGGTCACCCCGGTGGCGACCGGGGTCGCGGCGTTCGGGTTCTTCTACGGCTGCGCGCTCGTCGCCCGCAGCATCCCGGTCCTCGACCGCGCGATCGGCCGGGTGCTCACCTTCGCCGAGCAGGGCAGCGGCCCGCTCGTCGTCGCGACCACGCTCGCGAACGGGCTCGGCGAGGAGGTCTTCTTCCGCGGCGCGATGTACGCCGCGATCGACGCCGAGCGGGCGGTGGCCACCTCGACCGCGGTCTACACGCTGGCCACCGCGTCCACCCGCAACCCGGCGCTGGTGCTGGCCGCCGGCGTGATGGGCACGCTGTTCGGCCTGCAGCGGCGCGCGTCCGGCGGCCTCCAGGCCCCGGTGCTCACCCACCTGACCTGGTCGACGCTGATGGTGCGCTACCTCCCGCCGCTGTTCCGGCACGCTCACAGGGACCGGCCGTGAGCGTGGAGAAGGTCGACGTCGTGGTGGTCGGCGCCGGGCTGGCCGGCCTCGCGTGCGCCCGGGCCCTGACGAGTCGCGGGCTCGACGTACGCGTGCTGGAGGCGGGGGACGCGGTCGGCGGACGCGTGCGCACCGACCACGTCGACGGCTACACCCTCGACCGCGGCTTCCAGGTGCTCAACACCGGCTACCCCGAGCTGCGCCGGGTCGCCGACCTCGGGGCGCTGGCGCTGCGGCCCTTCGACCCGGCGGCCGGGGTGATGGTCGACGGTGAGCGGGTCGTGCTGGCCAACCCGGTGCACCGGCCCGGCGGGGCCGCGGCCGCGCTCGGGCTGCGCGTGGGCGGGATCGGCGGCAAGGCCGCGCTCGGGCTGTACGCCGGGCTGTGCGCCACCCTGCCGGTCTCCGGCATCAAGCACCGCGCCGACGTGCCGGCCGCCGAGGCCTGGCGCCGGGCGAGCATCCCTCCCGACGTCGTCGACGCCGTGCTGCGGCCCTTCTTCTCGGGGGTGACGCTCGAGCGGGACATGACGACGACGCGACGGTTCACCGACCTGATGATGCGGATGTTCGTGCGCGGCGACTCGACCGTCCCGGCCGGCGGCATGCAGGCGCTCCCGGAGCAGCTCGCCGGCGGGCTGCCGGCCGGCACCGTGCGGCTCGACACCCCGGTGCACGACGTCGCCGCGCACGCCCTCGGCACCGCTCGGGGCACCGTCGAGGCCCGCGCGGTGGTGGTCGCCACGGACGGCTGGGCCGCGGCCCGGCTGCTGCCCGGCCGCCTGGACGCGCCGGCCGCCCGCGGGGTCACCACCGTCTACCACGCCGCGCCGGACTTCCCCGAGGCCACCGCGACGCTGATGCTCGACGCGCCGGGCTCGCCGGTCGCGAACACGCTGGTGCTGTCCGAGGCCGCGCCGGAGTACGCCCCGCCCGGCCGGGCCCTGGTCGCCACCTCGATGGTGCACGGCTCGGTGCCCGCGGACGTGGACGGCCCCGAGGTCCGGTCCGCGCTGGCCCGGCTGCACCGGACCGAGACCGCGGGCTGGGAGCTGGTCGCGACCTACGACCTGCCGCACGCCCTCCCCGGGATGCCGGCGCCGCACCCGCTGCGCAAGCCGGTGCGGGTCGGGGACGTGTACGTCGCGGGGGACCACCGGGACACCAGCAGCATCCAGGGCGCCCTCGTCTCCGGACGGCGGGCCGCCACCGCGGTGCTGCACGACCTAGGAGCCGCCGCATGAGCGACCACCTCGTCCGTGCCCTCGACACGGTCCTCGACCGGACCGTCGTGCCGGGGTACACCAAGATCGGCTACTGGCTGCGCCGCCGGACCTGGGAGCGCGACGACCCGCGCCCGGGGTCGCTGGCCGGCAAGACCGTCGTGGTCACCGGCGGCTCCTCCGGGCTCGGCAAGGCGGCCGCGGCCGCGATGGCGGGGCTCGGCGCCACCGTGCACCTCGTCGTGCGCGACCTCGCCAAGGGTCGGGACGCGGTCACCGACATCCGCGGCGACGTCCCCGGCGCCGAGATCCTGCTGCACCGGTGCGACGTGTCCGACCTCTCCTCCGTGCGGGCCTTCGCCTCGTCCCTGCGCGGGTCGGTCGAGCGGATCGACGTACTCGTGCACAACGCGGGGGCGATGCCGCCCTCGCGGCAGGAGACCGCGGACGGGCACGAGGTGGCGTTCGCGACCCACGTGCTCGGGCCGGTGCTGATGACCGAGCTGCTGCGTCCGGTGCTGCAGGGGGCGCGGGTCGTGGTGGTGTCCTCGGGCGGGATGTACGCGCAGAAGCTGCCGGCGTCCGACCCCGAGTTCCGCGAGGGCGACTACAGCGGCACGGTCGCGTACGCCCGCACCAAGCGGATGCAGGTCGCGCTGGCGCCGGTGCTGCAGGAGCGCTGGGCCGCCGACGGGATCGCGCTGCACACGATGCACCCCGGCTGGGCGGACACCCCGGGCGTGGTCACCTCGTTGCCGGTCTTCCACACGGTGATGGGCCCGCTGCTGCGCGATTCGGCCAGCGGCGCCGACACCATCGTGTGGCTCGCCGCGACCGAGCCCGCCCCCGGCGGCGGCCAGTTCTGGATGGACCGCGCCCCTCGCCCCGAGCACTACCTGTCCCGCACCCGCGAGTCCCCCGAGGACCTCGACCGGCTGTGGACCTACGTCCGCGAGTCCCTCTCCCTCCCCGTTGACCCGGGGGATAGTTCCCGTCGAGCCGGGGGATAGTTCCCGTTGAGCCGGGTCGCCTGGAACTTTGCCCCGGGTCGCCCGGAATTTTGACCCGGGTCGACCGCAACTTTGACCCGGCTCAACCGGAACTCTGACCCGGGTCAGCCGAGGAGGATCTCGCTCAGGGCGCCGAGGAGGTACGGCGGGAGGTCGAGGCCCTGCAGGGCGAGGACGGCGTCGGCGGGCTCGGAGGTCTGGACGATCCGGTGGATCCGGGCCTTGAGGTCGAAGCCGATCTGGGCCCGTTCGAGCAGGGTGAACGCCCGCTCGGCAGGCGTGGTGGCAGGCCGGACCACCTCGACCCGGTAGGTGCGGTCCTCGGGCAGCGTGTCGGGGCGGCCGACGGTGTCGTGCACCGTCACCTCGCCGGAGGCGTCGTCGTAGGTGACCCGGGTCAGCGCCCAGCGGTCGTCGTCGTTGTCCTCGGCGAGGGTGAAGTCGCCGTCGGCACCCGGGTACACCGTCAGCTCGATGACCGAGGGGAGGCCCGTGCCGTCGAGCAGGGAGTCCTCGGGCGCCTTCGGCACGATCGCGCCGGCCCTGGCCAGCACCGGGATCGAGGTGAGGTCGCGGTGCAGGTACAACGAGCGGCCGCCGGCGTAGGTCTGGCCGGTGAACACGTCGGTCCAGGTGCCCTCCGGCAGCCACGCCCGCACCCGGCCCAGCCCGGTGTCACGGTCGGCCGGCGTGGTGATCGGCGCGACGAGCAGCTCGCTGCCGAACATGAACTGGTTCGGCACGTCGTACGCCGCGCGCTCGTCCGGGTGGTCGTAGTACATCGGCTGCACGAGCGGCTCGCCCTCGGCGTGCGCCCGGAGGTTCATCGTCGCGACGTACGGCAGCAGCCGGTGCCGCAGCCGCAGGAAGTCGGTCATCACCCGCTCGACGGCGGCGGGGAACCGCCACGGCTCCTTGGTGTTGAACGGGTTCAGCCCGGAGTGCAGCCGGTTCACCGGCGAGAAGACCCCGAGCTGCACCCACCGGGCGGCGAGCTCGTCGTCGCGGTAGCCCTTGAAGTGGCCGCCGATGTCGTGGCTCCACCAGCCGTAGCCGGCGTTGGACGCGGTGGCGGTGAAGTACGGCTGGAAGTCCAGCGACTCCCAGGTGATGTGCGTGTCCCCGGAGAAGCCGATCGGGTAGCGGTGGCTGCCGATGCCGGCGTAGCGGGAGAACGTCAGCGGCCGCCGGCCGTCCCGGCCGGAGTCCAGGAAGTGGAAGTGGTTGAGCAGCCACAGCGGGTCGAGGCCCGCGACCTTGGTGACCCCGCCCTGCTGCCAGTCCAGCCACCAGAAGTCGACGCCCTCGTCCTCGAGGGGGTGGTGGAGCTCCTCGAGGTAGGCCTCGATGAAGTCGGGGTCGGTCGGGTCGAAGCTCACCGGCAGCTCGGAGTCCGGGTCGACGCCCATCCGCTCGGCGATGGAGGCGTACGCCGTCTCGTGCGCGTGCACCCCCTCGGCCGGGTGCACGTTGAGCGAGGTCGCGAGCCCCCGGTCGTGCAGGTCGGCGAGGAACTGCTTCGGGTCCGGGAACAGGTCGGTGTTCCACGTGTAGCCGGTCCAGCCGCTGCCGTGCCTGGGGTCGATGTCCACCCAGTGCCAGTCCATGTCGATGACAGCCACCGACAGCGGCACCCGCTCGGCGCGGAAGCGGTCCATCAGCTCCACATACTCGTCGGCGGAGTAGGGGTGGTAGCGGCTCCACCAGTTGCCGAGGGCATAGCGCGGCAGCAGCGGCGTGGGGCCGGTGAGCGTGTAGAGCGCCTTGAGGGCGGCCTTGTAGTCGCGGCCGAACGAGAACACGTACAGGTCGAGCGTGCCCGGGGTGCGCTCGGCGATCCAGCCGTCGTCCTCGAGCAGCACCGTGCCTGAGTCGTCGACGACCGCGACCCCGTTGAAGGCCAGCACGCCCTCCTCGAGCGGGATCGCGCCGTCGACGTCGTCCAGCGTGCGGGCGGTGCCGCCGAGGTTCGGGGTGTTCTTGCCGTAGCGCCACACCGAGTCGTTCGAGTGGTAGCCGCCCTTGGCCTGCACCGACAGCCCGTGCGTGGTGAACGGGCCCTTGTCGTAGACGAGGTGCAGCCGCGAGGTGTGGATCTCGAGCAGGTCGTCCTTCTCGGTCACCGCGAAGTCGGTCGCGGGGAAGGCCCGGTTGACCGCGGTCTGCGACGCCCGGTCCTCGAACCGGCCCGACTCGTCGTACTCGAGCCGCACGAGGCCGGCGTCGAGCACGGTGATCCGGTACCGGTCGCCCTGCACGACGTTCGCCGGGTCGGCGACGGGGTGGGTGTCGAGACGGAAGTGCTGCTTCACGGGGTCCCTTTCAGACGTTGCCGATGACGCGGGTGATCTGGATGCGGAGGGCGACACGGGCCGGGTTCTCGCGCGGCACCCGGTAGCGGAGCGCGTAGCGGCGGACGGCCTCGGCCACGTCGTCCGCACCGGCGCGCACCTCGGCGGTGCCCTCCAGCGTCGACCACCGCCGCCCGTCGACCTGGCAGACCGCGACCCGGCGGTCGCTGCCGTTGCGCAGGTTGGCGACCTTCTGCGACGTGCCGGAGGTGATCGCCCAGGCCACGGCCCGCTCGGGGTCGAGCACCACCCCCATGGGGACGACGTGCGGGGAGCCGTCCGTGCGGAGCGTGGTCACCGTGCACAGGTGACGCTCCGCCCAGAACGCCACCAGGTCGTCGGAGAACACGGACCCACCCTAAGGGGGACAGGTCGGTCACGAGACAGCCCGTCTGTACCGCTCAGGAAGCGCACCGGATCCCGGTGTTGCCCGAGGTCGACTCCGGGGTGTTGCTGGACCGTGCGGCCACCCGGTAGCGGTGGCAGTAGGAGTCGTGGCACAGGTACGACCCGCCCCGCATCACCCGCTGCTCGCCGGTCTCCGGCCCGTGCGGGTCGGCGGCCGGGGACTGCGCGTAGTAGCCGGCGTCGAACCAGTCCGCGCACCACTCCCACACGTTGCCCGCGACGCAGTACAGGCCGAAGCCGTTGGGCGGGTAGGACTTCACCGGGGCCGTGGTGAGGTGGCCGTCCTCCTCGGTGTTGCGCGTGGGGAAGTCGCCCTGCCAGATGTTGCACATCCAGCGGCCGCGCGGGGTGAGCTCGTCGCCCCACGCGAACCGCCGGCCCGGGAGCCCGCCCCGCGCGGCGTACTCCCACTCGGCCTCCGTGGGCAGCCGCTTCCCGGCCCACGCGGCGTAGGCCCGGGCGTCGTACCAGGACACGTGCACGACGGGGTGGTTCTGCCGCCGGCTGACGTCGGAGCCGGGACCCTCGGGGGAGCGCCAGTCGGCGCCGCGCACCGCCAGCCACCACGGGGTGCCGTCGGCCCGGTTGAGCAGGTCGCGCTCCCGGCGGTCGGTGTTGCGCTGCCAGGCGAGGTGGAAGACCGCCGACACCCCGAACTCCTCGGCGCCGGTCAGGTGCCCGGTGTCCTTGACGAAGGTCGCGAACTGCGCGTTGGTCACCGTGGTGGCGTCCATCCGGAACGCGTCCAGGTCTACGTCGTGCACCGGGGTCTCACCGTCGGCGGGGTAGCCCTCGCCGAACGCGTCGCCCATCGCGAACGTGCCGGCCGGGATCGGCACCTGCCCGCGCGGCTGCCGGCCGCTGCGGGTCACGGGTGCCTCGCGCGGGCCCGTGGCCGCCGGTCCGGCGGGCGCGCAGCAGGCGTGCTCGTCCTTGGCTGACATGGCTGTCACGCTAGCCGGGCCGCATCCCGGCCAGGTCGGCGGACCACACCGGGCCACCTCACGAAACCGCGTGTGCGAGCGTCTACCTGACGTGAAGACACCCTTCGAGCAGGTCGTGGACGTGCACGGGCCCACCGTGCTGCGGGTCTGCCGCGCGGTCCTCGGGCCGGTGGACGCGGACGACGCGTGGTCGGAGACGTTCCTGTCGGCGCTGAAGGCCTACCCGGACCTCCCGGACGGCGCGAACGTCGAGGCGTGGCTGGTGACGATCGCGCACCGCAAGGCGATCGACGTACGACGGGCAGCGGCTCGCCGTGCGACACCGGTGGACGCCGTACCGGAGCGACCCGGACCGGCGGCCCCGGCACCCGACGACGGGCTGTGGGAGGCGCTGCGCCGGCTGCCGGACAAGCAGCGGCTGAGCGTCGCCTACCACCACGTCGCCGGGCTGCCGCACCGCGAGGTCGCCGCGATCGTCGGCGGCTCCGAGGCGGCGGCGCGGCGGGCCTCCGCCGACGGGATCGCCGCCCTGCGCCGCGCCCTGCTCGACAACCCAGCTCTCGGAGCATCTGAGGAGACACCATGAACGACCTCTTCGCGTCGCTGTCCGGCGGCACCGCCCGGTCCGCCCTGCCCGGCCTGCACGACCGCCTGGTCGCCGCGGCGGAGCGCGACGGGCTGCTCGACGTCGCGTACCGCACCCTCGACACCCCCGTCGGCACGCTGCTGCTGGCCGCGACCCCGCTCGGGCTGGTGCGCGTGGCCTACGCCGTGGAGGACCACGACGCCGTCCTCGCCTCGCTCGCCGAGCGGGTCAGCCCCCGGGTCCTGCAGGCGCCGGCGCGGCTCGACGTCACCGCCCGCGAGCTCGACGAGTACTTCGCCGGGACGCGCCGGGCGTTCGACGTACCCCTGGACCGGCGGCTGTCCTCCGGATTCCGGGCGGCGGTGCTCGCGCACCTGCCGGAGATCGGCTACGGCCACACGGAGAGCTACGCCCAGGTCGCCGCCGCCGCCGGCAACGCCAAGGCGGTCCGCGCGGTCGGGTCGGCCTGCGCGACCAACCCGCTGCCGGTGGTGGTGCCCTGCCACCGGGTGGTCCGCTCCGACGGCTCGTGGGGCGGGTACGTCGGCGGGCCGGACGCCAAGCAGGCCCTGCTCACCCTGGAGGGCGTCGGTGCCCTCTGACAGGGTGGCGGCATGACGGTGCTCGGTGACGACGGTCTGGCCCGGCCGGTGTGGGCGGCGACCGACCCGCTGCTGCAGGCGTACTACGACACCGAGTGGGGGATGCCGGTCCGCGACGAGCGCGGCCTGTTCGAGCGGCTCAGCCTGGAGGCATTCCAGTCCGGGCTGTCGTGGGCGACCATCCTGCGCAAGCGGCCGGCGTTCCGGGCGGCGTTCGACGACTTCGACCCGGACACGGTCGCGGGCTACGACGACCAGGACGTCGAGCGGCTGATGACCGACGCCGGCATCGTCCGCAACCGGCGCAAGGTCGACGCCACCATCACCAACGCCCGCGCCACCGTGGCCCTGCGCGTCGACGGCGGCCTGGTCGACCTGGTGTGGTCCTTCCGGCCCGAGGTGACGCCGGCCCCGACGTCGTACGCCGAGGTGCCGACCAGCTCGGAGGAGTCGAAGGCGCTGTCCAAGGAGCTCAAGCGGCGCGGCTTCGTGTTCGTCGGGCCGACGACGATGTTCGCGCTGATGGAGGCCGTCGGGATCGTCGACACGCACCTGGTCGACAGCCACCGGCGCGGCTCGTCGGGCGTGTGGGGGTGAGCGGGTGCTGACCCCGTCGCAGAGCGCGATCGTGACCGAGACGCTGCGGGTGGCGCTGGCCGCGGCGGCCGGCGACGTCGACGGGGCCCACCTCGCGTCGCTGGCCCGCGCGGCCGCGGCCCTCGCTCCCGACGAGGCCGCCGAGCCGCACCCGGCCTGGCCGGCCGTCGGCGCGTCGGTGGTCCGCGAGCGGGTCGTGGGTCCCGAGGACACCGCCGCCGCGATGGGACACCCCGACGACGGCGTGCAGGTGCTCGGGTCGCCGCGGCTGTCGCTGTGGTTCGAGCTCGTCGCCTGCGACCTGCTGCCCGTGCCGTCCCCGGAGCTGACCCACGTGGGCGCCGGCATCCTCGTGCACCACCTCGGCCGGGCCGACGTCGGCGAGCCGGTCACCGTGGAGGCGACCGTCGCGTCGGTCAGCGGCCGCCGGGCGGTGTTCACCTGCCGGGCCGCCGCCGGGGACCGGCTGGTGGGGCTGGGCGTGCACCACCGGGCGCTGCTGGTGCCCCGCTGACCCGCCTCGACCCGTGCGGCCCGCCGGTTGGGCACGTGTGAGGGAATGGTGGGGTGAGGACGTCCGTCGAGCGCACCCTGCGCGGCCTGCTCTGGGACAAGGTGCCGCGCGACCACCGGCAGGACCCCCGCCCGTTCCTGGTCCGCAAGGTGGTCACCGCCGTGTTCGTGGTGATCGGCGCCGTCTGCCTCGGCTGGTCCCTGCAGATCGACCCGGGCAACGCCATGTTCTACGTCGCGACCCTCGTGCTCGCGGGCATCTGGACGGTCGGCGCGTTCGCGTCCGGGCCTCTGTACCTCGGCCGGGTCGCCCGCGCCGGCTCCCACGACGACCTGCGGCGCCCGGTCGCCGGTGCGGTGCTGCTGGGGCTGCTGCTCGCCGGGGTGTTCGTCCTCGGCGCGTTCGTTGTCCGGCAG
>Ga0308174_10001003_pt1 | contig 12589 bp, 11 predicted proteins | sample PhyPR2_FD_203894 | JGI IMG/M metagenome (GOLD analysis project Ga0308174, IMG submission 203894) | Soil microbial communities from UC Gill Tract Community Farm, Albany, California, United States - DLSLS.P.R2 | ecosystem: Environmental > Terrestrial > Soil > Agricultural land | place: USA...
GATACCCGAATGCGACGCGCAAGGAAGCCGATCAACCAGATCAACGTCGTGCCTTACATCGACGTGATGCTGGTGCTGCTGGTGATCTTCATGGTCACGGCGCCGCTCGTCGCGCCGGGCGAGATCCGGTTGCCGTCGGTGGGGTCGAAGCTGACCAACCCTGACAACCCGTTGAACGTGAGCCTGAAAGGCACGACGATCACGCTGACCGACAAGCTTGCGAAGACCGAGCGCAAGGTCTCGAAGGACCAGCTCGTCGCGGACGTCCTTGCCGCGCAGGGCGGACAGGAGCGCCCGGTGGTGATCGCAGCCGACAAGGACGCGCGCTACCAGGATGTGCTCGACATCCTCGACGTCCTCCAGCGCAACGGCGTGAAAAGGGTCGGACTGCTCGCGCGTCCGCCCGCCGGCTGATGGCAACCGTCATGTCCCCGCACGAGCGTCCGGCGCCGGCGCAGCGCGCGCGCGGCAAATGGACGGCGCTGATCCTCGCGCTGTTCGTCAACCTGCTCTTCGTCGGCGTGCTCGTGTTCTCGGTATCGTGGCAGAACCGGCCGCCGCAGGCGGTGACCGCCGAGCTCTATGCACCGCCCGCGCCCACCGTCACCGCGCCGCGTCGTGTCGAGCCGCCGCCGCAACCGAAGCTGGAGCCGATCCCGCCGAGACCGGAGCCTGCACCGCCGAAGCTCGAGCCGATGCCGAAGCCGCCCGAGCCCGCCGTCGCGAAACCGGATACGCAGGCGGCCGACATCGCGCTCAAGGCCAAGCGTGAAGCCGACCGGATGCGCCAGGAGCAGATCGAGCGCGAAAACCAGCGCCAGCAAGAGGCGCGCAGGCAGGAGGAAGCGGAAAAGCGTGAAGAGGCGCGCAGGCAGGCGGCGGCGCGCCAGGCCGAGGACAAGCGGCAGGCCGAGTTGCGCGAGCGCCAGCAGCGCCAGCTCGAGACGATGCGCGCGCAGGCCGCGCAGGAAGCGCAGATGCGCACGCAGGCGGAAAGGGAATCGCAGATGCGTGCACAGGCCGAACGCGAATCGCGCATGCGGGCCGAGGCCGAGCGCGAAGCGCGCGGGCGTGCCGAGCAGGCCGCGGCCGGTGCGCGCAACAAGGCGCAGCTCGACTGGATCGACAGGATTCGCAGCCGCATCCGCGGCAACATCAATCTTCCGCCCGACATCCCCGGCAACCCGGAGGCGGTGTTCGACGTCGTGCAGCTGCCCACCGGCGAGATCATCGACGTGAAGCTGCGCAAATCGAGCGGCGTTCGCGCCTACGACGAAGCGGTGCAGCGCGCGATACTGAAGTCGTCGCCGCTGCCGAAGCCGGTGCCGGCCGACCTCTTCCAGCGCAGCCTGGAGCTGCGCTTTCGCCCGCTCGACCAGTAGCCGCGCGTCATTCGCCGCCGGTGCGCGGCTGCTTCTCGACGATCTGGATGGCGGCCCAGCTCCAGTCGCCGCGCTGCTCGACGAGCTGGCGCAGCACCAGCGTATAGATCGAGCGCCCGGTGATCAGGACGAGCTTGCGCCCTTCCGCGTATTCGTGCGTGGGCACGATCAGCGTCTTGACCACGAGCGGCTTGTCGGGACGCGACGGCGGCGGCAGGTACAGGCCTTCGAAGCGCGGCCCCATCATCGACGTATCGAGGCCGTTGACGACGATGCCGAGCTCCTGCTTGCCCTCGCGCTTCGAATACAGCGTGACGGCAACGACGCGTTCGGCGATCAGCGAGACGCCCGCCTCGACATCCTCGATCGACAGCTTGTTAAGCCGGCGCACGACGCCCAGCAGCCAATGCGACGCGTCCGATTGCCGCACGGCGACCAGCGCACCGAGCATCAGCGTCTGCCCCACGCCGCCGCTTGCGCAAATGCGCAAGCCGGCCAGACTGCGATCCTTCACCTGCCACACCGGATCGCAGACGGTTGCGAGGCTCGACAGCGTATCGTTTTCCTCCACGAGCCGCGGCTTCGTGCGCACCGGCCCCGTGACCGCGTAGACCTCGATCTCCTCGCCGGTAGTGGTATCGCCGGCCGGCGCATCCTTCTGCGGCTTGTTCAACTCGTGCTGGATGCGCGCGAGACCGATGCGCACGCGTGCCGCCACCACGCACGGCGTGCGCGGATCGCGGCGCATGTCGGTGTTGAGATTCGGCGCGATCGCGGCACGCGCCTTCTCGAGGATCATCGCGCGCTGCTGGTTGATCGGTCCGACGGGCCCCTGGTCGGTTTCCTCGGAGTGGCGCAGCGCCGCAAGCGACATGTCGAGCTGGTCGGCGAGCAGCGTCGTGTCGAGATAGCGCAGCATCGAACCCGAATCCTGGCCGGTGCGGCGCATGAGGCCGGTGCGGCCCGCGATGTCGACGAAAAATCCTTCCATCGTCTTCGGCAGCGCGACGAGCTCGAGCTTGCGGCTGAACCCGCGCACCTGCGAGGCGGCCCAATCGAGATTGGCCGGCGACAGGTTGCCGCTATTCAACTGCTGCAGAAGAAGCGCATAGACGTATTCCTGCTCGACCGTCCATTGCGTTCCGTTGCCGCCCGACATCCCGAGCGACGTCGGCACGCGATCGACGCCGAGCTCCGTGGCGCGCATGTAGGCGCGATGCAACTCGAGCCACTTGGCGGGAATCCAGTGCTCGTGGCGGCACACGCGGAGCTTCGCGTCGGTGCCGTAGTAATGGATGAGCCGCGCGAAGAGGATCGGCACGTGCGGTTTCCAGCGGCCGTAAGCCGCGGGCGCCAGCGCCTCTTCGAGCGCGCCCTGATACGCGGCGATGAACGCCTGCGCGAGATCGAGGCTCGCCTGCCAGATGCGCTCGGAAACCTTCGGTGCCGAGTCGAGGCTCTCGACGTATTGCCGAAAGAGCTGGCGCCGGTCGGCGCCCAGTGCGGCGTCGACGTATTGCAGCGCCTGTGCACGCGCGAGGTCCACCGGGCGGCGCGACTGGCGCATGCCGTCTAACGCGCGCACGACGAGTTGCTGGCGCGCGACGGCATCGAGCGACGGCAACTGGCGCAGCCATGCGCCGGCGGACTTGACCGAGACGATCGGATCGGCCGTGTCGCGCGGCGCCGATGACAGGAACGCGAACATCGCACCCATTCACGCCCCTTGCGATGAGGCAAGCGCAGCCTGCATGCGACGAGCGCGCATTGCGCAAAGCGGATTCAGCAGCGTACGAAGCATCGTGTCCTCATTCAAACAGCGCGCCGCGGGATGCGCACGGCGGGTCGGATAAAATGCGCGGGCACCGCCATCCGGCGCGTCGCGCGCCGGACACATGCCGGCGCCTTTCCCAACGAGGTCCCCGCATGCCCTTCCCCGTTCGTCCTTCCTCGCGCTCGTTGTGCGGCACCTTTGCACATTGGGCGATGATTGCGATCATCCCCATGGCGATCGGATGCGCCGCAACGGCCGCCACTGCGCCGACCTCTGCCACCGAAGGACAAAGCAAGTTGAATGCCACACCAGAGAACCTGCAGAAAACCGATGTGAAACAGGGCACGGGGGCCGAAGCCGTCGCGGGTCACACCGTTGTAGTGCACTACACAGGCTGGCTGTACGACACTTCGAAGCCCGATTCGCATGGTGCGAAATTCGACAGCTCCCGCGACCGCAACGCGCCGTTCAGCTTTCCGCTCGGCGCCGGGCGCGTGATCAAGGGCTGGGACGAGGGAGTTGCGGGCATGAAGGTGGGCGGTCAGCGCACGCTCGTGATTCCGCCGCAACTCGGCTACGGTGCGCGCGGTGCAGGCGGCGTCATTCCACCGAACGCGACGCTGATCTTCGACGTCGAGCTCCTCGACGTAAAGTAGACGCAAGGCCGATTGCAGCGAATGACGCCCATGCTTCCGCGCGGCGCGCCGCCGACGCTGCGCCGGCGCGTCGATTATCGTCCGCCCGCGTTCCTGGTCGACGAGATCGCGCTCACGTTCGATCTCGATCAGGACGCAACTGACGTGACTGCAACGTACGCGTTCCGGCGCAATCCGGCCGCGGCCGAATCCGATCGGCATGCGCCGCTCATGCTCGACGGCGAACAGCAGGAGCGGCTGCATGTGGCGCTCGATGCTCGCGCGCTGCCGCGCGAGCGGCTGCTCGTCGATGCGGCGTCGCTCACGATCGCCGACGTGCCCGACGCGGGCACGCTCACGATCCGCACCCGCATCGCACCGTCGCGCAACGTGGCACTCGAGGGCCTCTACGTATCGTCGGGCGTGTTCTGCACGCAGTGCGAGGCCGAGGGCTTCCGCCGGATCACCTACTTTCTCGACCGGCCCGACATCCTGGCGCGCTACCGCGTGACGCTGCGTGCCGATCGCGCGTGCTATCCGGTGCTGCTGTCGAACGGCAACCTCGTTGCATCCGGCGATCTCGCCGACGGCCGTCACTTCGCAACCTGGCACGATCCGTTTCCGAAACCGACCTACCTCTTTGCGCTCGTCGCCGGCGACCTCGCGTCGCTGGAGGATACGTTCACGACCCGGTCGGGGCGATGCGTCGCGCTGCGCATCTATTCGACGCCGGCCAATGTCACGCGCTGCCGGCATGCGATGAAATCGCTGCAGGCCGCGATGCGCTGGGACGAGGAACGGTTCGGCCGCGAATACGATCTCGACACGTTCATGATCTTCTGCGCCGACGACTTCAACCTCGGCGCGATGGAGAACAAGGGCCTCAACATCTTCAACAGCAGGCTCGTGCTCGCCGATCCCGCGATGGCGACCGACGCCGACTACTGCGCGATCGAGGGCGTGATCGGCCACGAGTATTTCCACAACTGGAGCGGCAACCGCGTCACGTGCCGGGACTGGTTCCAGCTCTCCCTGAAGGAAGGGCTCACTGTCTTTCGCGACCAGGAATTCTCGAGCGACCGGGGCTCGCGCATCGTCGAGCGGATCGGCGCCGTCGAATACCTGCGCCGCGAGCAGTTCACCGAGGATGCGGGCCCGATGGCGCATCCGGTGCGTCCCGACGAGTACCAGGAGATCAACAACTTCTACACGGCGACCGTTTACGAGAAGGGCGCCGAGCTCATCCGGATGCAGCATGCGCTGCTCGGGCCCGAGCGCTTTCGTCGCGCAATGGATCTCTATTTCGAGCGCCACGACGGAAAGGCCGTCACCTGCGACGACTTCGTGCAGGCGATGCAGGACGCGTCGGGCGTGGATCTCGTGCAATTCCGGCGCTGGTACGCGCAGGCGGGGACGCCGCTCGTCAGCGTGCGCGGTGGCCATGATGCGGCCGCGCGCACGTACACGCTCGACATCGAGCAAAGCATCCCGTTGCCAAACGGCCGCCGCAGCGCTGCGCCGCTGCACATCCCGCTTGCACTGGGACTCGTCGGTCCCGGGGGGAGCGACATCCCGTTGCGGCTGGCGGGAGAAGCGGCGGCGGGTGCTTCGACGCGGCTGCTCGAGCTTACCGAAGCATCACATCGATTCACCTTCATCGACGTCGACGCCGAGCCGGTGCCGTCGCTCTTCCGCGGGTTCTCGGCGCCGGTGCGGGTCGCGTACGACTATCGCGACCGCGACCTCGCACTCCTCGCCACGCACGACAGCGATCCGGTGAACCGCTGGGACGCGGCGCAGCGCGCGTTCGTCGGCGCCATCCTGACGCTCGCCGATGCCCACCGTTGCGGCGAGCCGCTCGTGCTGCCGGCATTGCTGCACGCGATCGTCGCCGGCATCCTCGACGACGACGCGAGCGACCCGGCATTGCGCGCGCTCGCCCTGGCACTGCCCGATCCTGCATACGTCGCATCGCTCGAGCCGACGCTCGAGCCCGACGGCGTGATGGGCGCATGGACGTTCGTCGAACGATCGCTCGCGGCTGCGCATCGAGCCGCCTTCGAGCGCGCGTATGAAAGGTATCGGACCGACACCGCGTACGCGCCGACCCCGCCGCAGATCGCCGCACGCAGTCTTTCCAACCAGTGCCTTCGCTATCTGGGCGCGCTCGACGACGACGACGCCCATGCGCTCGCCTCACGCCAGTACCGGCACGCCGACAACATGACGGACGCGATCGGCGCGCTCGCGGCGCTTCGCGATTCGGCTTCGCCCGTGCGCGACGAACTGTACGCCGCATTCGAGGCCAGGTGGCGCGACGAGCCGCTCGTGCTCGACAAGTGGTTCACGCTCCAGGCGAAGAGCCAGCGTGCCGGCGTGCTCGATACGGTGCGCGCGCTGGCCGCGCATCCCCGCTTCGATGCGCGCAATCCCAATCGCGTGCGCTCGCTCGTCGGCGCGTTCGCGCTGCGCAACTTCGCCGGGTTCAACGCGCGCGACGGCTCGGGCTATGCATTCGCGGCCGCGCAGGTGCGCTCGCTCGACGCCACGAATCCGCAGCTCGCCGCGGCGATCGCCGGCGCGTTCAACCTGTGGAAGCGCTTCGCGGAACCGCGTCGCACGACGATGCGGCGCTGCCTCGCGCGCATCGCACGCACGCCGCATCTGTCCCCCGACGTGAGCGAGGTGGTCACGCGCACGCTCGCCAATTGATTACCAGTACGTCTCCAGCGTGATGTGCCCCGGCTCGCGCCGGCGATGCCGGCGCATGCCGCGCGTGGCAAGCACCTTCTGCACGTCGTCCACCATCGCCGGGTTGCCGCACAGCATCGCGTGCGCGTTTTCCGCAGTCAGCGGCACGCCCGCGCGCGCCTCGAGCCGCCCGTCGTCGATCGCGTCCGGAATGCGTCCCGCGAGCGCGTCGGGATGCAGCTCGCGGCTCACCATCGGTATGTAGTGGAACGTGCGGGAACGCTCGCGTGCGATGCCGCCGATCTCCTCGCGGTACGTGAGCTCGTCGGCGTGACGCACCGAATGCACGAGCACGACATGCTCGAACTTCGTCCACGGATCGTCGGTGCGAAGCATCGACAGGAAGGGGCCGATCCCCGTTCCGGTCGACAGGCACCACAGCGATTGCGCCGCAGCGGTTTCCGCGATCGTGAAAAAGCCGTTGGCGCGCGGCGCGAGCCATACGCTCTCACCTTCGTCGAGCCGCGCAAGCCGCGGTGACAGCGGGCCTTCGGGAAGGATGATGAAGTAGAACTCGTGCGGCTGCCGCGACGGGGGATTCACGAACGAGTAGGGCCGCCCGACCATCGCCTCCTTCGACCCCGGGGGTGCGGGAAGCGACAGCCGCGCGAATTGTCCGGCGGTGAACGCGAGCTGCGGCGCGTCGACGAGCAGCGAAAAGAGGCTCGCGCTCCACGCGCGGCGTCCCGCGACCCGGCCTTCGATCCACGCGCTCAATCGGCCTCCCGCTAAAATGTCGATTATGCCTACGCGCAAGAACCCGGCGACGCTCGAAGGCAATCGGGTTCACCTGCGTCCGCCACGGCGAAGCGACGAGCACGCGTTCGTCGCGCAGGCGGCGCGAAGCCGCGCCCTGCATCGCCGCTGGGTGCAGCCGCCCGACACGCCGGAGGCATTCGCCGCGTACCTGCAGCGCTACCGGCGGCTCGACACGGGCGTGCGGCATGCGGGCTTCGTGGTCCTGCGCAATGACGACAACGCGCTCGCCGGCGTCGTCAACTTCTCGGAGATCGTCCGCGGCGCGTTCCAGAGCGCGTACGTCGGCTACTACGCATTCGCTCCGCTCGTCGGTCACGGCTACATGAGCGAAGCGTTCGTGCTCGCCCTCGATTTCGCCTTCGGCGCGCTGGAGCTCCATCGCGTCGAAGCGAACGTGCAGCCGGCGAACAGCCGCTCGCTCGCGCTCGTCGCGCGCCTCGGGTTCGTGCACGAGGGTTACTCGCGGCGTTACGTGAAGATCGCCGGCCGCTGGCGCGATCACCTGCGCTTCGCCATGCTCGCCGACGAGTGGACGCGTCAGCGGGCGGGCGTGCGCCGGCGCATCGCGGCCGGTCGCTAGGATGAACGTCCCCCCACGCTCGCTCCGCTCGCTGCCCCCGAGGGGGCGGATCAGTCGGTCGGGGCGGCCCTTCCCGACTCGGATGAACGTCCCCCCACGCTCGCTCCGCTCGCTGCCCCCGAGGGGGCGGATCAGTCGGTCGGGGCGGCCCTTCCCGACTGACATGCGCGGCCGACGCGCATGGGTGCGGCTCGCGGTGATGGCCGCCTGCATCGGCGCCTGCCTGTCGTCCTGCACGCCGCCGCTCATCGCACCCGGAGAGCCGCGCGCCGTCGAGCGATTGGTCATCGCGCCCTACGATATGCACGAGCAGTGCACGGCGCTCGCCGCCGGCGACCGCCTCGATTACCGCTTCGAAAGCAGCGCGCCGCTCGACTTCGACATCCGCTACAGGCAGGGAAACGCGGTGCTTTCGCCGATCGTGCGGCAGCATTCGACGTCCGACAGCGGGATCTTCGAGGCGCACGAGCCTGCGCGCTACTGCGTCGACTGGCAGGCGGGCGCCGACGGCGCAATCATCGGTTATCGGCTCGCCGTTCGGCGCAGCGCCGGCTACAGCTCCGAGTAGCTGTACGTGCGGCCCTGCTCGACGTCGCCCAGCACCAGCCGCTCGACCGTCTTTCGCGCCACCGTATCGGGTGCCACCAGCTGCCCGTGCGCATGGAAGCCCTTGAACAGGTCGACGCTCGGCAGCCGCGCATCGGTCTGGCTGCGCGCATACGACTGCATCTGCGTGTCCATCACACCCGGGCGCAGGCTGATCGCACGGAACCGCTGCGACCCGTGCTCCGCCGCAAGCGTGCGGGTCAGCATCTCGAGACCGGCTTTCGCGATGCAGTACAGCGCTTCGCCGGTGATCACGCTTTGCGCCGCTCCCGAGGAGACGTTGATGATGCGTCGCGCCCGCGCATCGTCGGCGAACACGCGGCAGAAAACGCTGGCGAGCACGATCGGCGCGGTCAGGTTGACGCCGATCGACGTCACGATGTGATCGGCCTCCGTCGTACCGAGGACACCGACCGGATCGAGCGTGGCGGCGTTGTTGACGAGGCACACGTGCGAGGGCCGCTGCGAGGCGATGGCCGCGAATGCGGGCTCGAGCATCGCGGGAAGCATCGCCGCTTCGGAAAGGTCGCAGCGCAGGAAGCGATAGCGCGGGCTCGCAAGACGCGCCGACGACGAGCGGCCGACGCCGAGCACCTGCGCGCCGCGCTCGAGGAGGTCGAACGCCAGGGCCTCGCCGAGTCCTTGCGACACACCGGTGATGATCACCTGCAGGCCTGCACCAGCTTCGCTCATTGCCGTCCTCCCAGTGTCATGACGATCACGACCGCGACGATGATCGCGAGCACGAGCAGCGCGATCTTCCACGGGCTCTTCGGATACTCGCCGCGCACCACACCCGTCACGCCATTCATCACGCACTGGAATCGGCGTGCACCGTAGGTGTAGGTCAACAGCCACACCGGTGCCAGGACGTGCTTGAACGTCTGCTGCGAGTAATCGGGATGCACCGACAGGTTCCGATACGTGTCGCCGGGGACCTGCGATGCGCACAGCGCGGCGAGCTTCGCGTCCATCGCCGCGCGTGCACGCTGTGCCGCGGCGACGAGGTCGATCTGGTAGCGCTCCACGACCCATCCTGCGACGTACGCAGCGTCGTAGGGCTTGAGCTCACGGGTCGGGAAGGGCTCGATGCCGCCGATCAGCGCGGGCTGCACGCCGGTCGACGCGCAGACGAGATCGTCGTCGAAGAAATGGGCGACGTGTCCGGCCGCGGGCTGCCACCGGATACGCTGGACCTGTCGCGTGCGCGGCTGGCCGTTCACCATCACCATTTCGTTCTCGTAGTAATAGTGACCGGCCTCGGCGCTCCAGTCGGCCTCGACATGAGCGTCGAACGTCCAGTAAGGCAGATACACGCCGTGAACGGTATCCGTCAGCGCGCGCCGCCTGAGTGCCGAAGGCGCGAGCCACAGGCCCCTGTACCACGCGCGGATGCCGTCGCGCGCGGCCGTTTCCGCAATCGCGAACGGGAGCACGCCTTCGGGACGGAACGCGGCCTTCGCCTGCGTATAAGGCACGAGCTGCGCCGAGCCGCAGAACGGGCAGTTCTGTGCCTGCCGCGCGGGATCAAGCAGCGAGATCGCGTTGCAGCTCTGGCAGCGCACTTCTCGCGCGCTCAACTGCCATCCGCGCGCCGCGTCCGGAATCGCGCGCAGCGCGGCAACGAGATCGTGCTCGACGATGACACCGCTTGCATCGAGCCGCGCAGGCGACTCGGTGCCGCAGAACGGGCAGACGAGCTTGCGCTTCGCCGGATCCCAGATGGCTTCGCCGCCGCAGGCCGGACAGGCGAACCTCGGTTGTGCCGTCTCTGCCGTCTGCGGCGCGGCGCCGCTCACGAACCGAGGAACGCGTCGACCGTCGCCTTCGGCACACGCCATTGCGTGCCGATCTTCTTGCCCTTGAGGTCGCCGGCTTCGAGGCTAGCAACGACATCCGATTCGGATACGCCGAGCATCTGCGCCACCTGCGCCGGATTCATCAGTTGCGGCACGCCGTTGCCGCTGGCCGGCGCGGCCGGCGTGTCGATGCCCTTGGTCGCCTGCGCCGTGAGGCCGCCGGGTTGATTGACCATCTGCTGCGCCATCGCCATGCCGACGGCCATTTCGGCCCCGACCCCCGCGACTGCGCCGCCGGCGCCCTTCTCCATTCCCTGCCCCATCTGGTACTTCACGTAGTCGTTCAGGTTGCCGACGGCGGCCATGCTCGAGCGCTTGTCGATCGCCTGCTCGACCTCCGCCGGGACCGACACGTTCTCGACGACGAACGACGTCATCGCGAGCCCGTACTTGTCGCCGATGATCGGATTGATGACCGGCAGCAGTGCCTCACCAAGCTCGGAGTAGCGTGCGGCGACGTCGAGCGCCGGGATCTTCGCCTGCGCGAGCGCATCGGAAAACACGCTGACGATGCGCGAGCGCATCGTGTCGTTGAACTCGTCGAGCCGGAAATGATCGTCGGTGCCCGCGACCTCCTTCAGGAACTTCGGCACGTCGGCGATGCGAAAGTCGTACGTGCCGTATGCGCGAAGCCGCACGATGCCGAAATCCTGGTCGCGCATCATCACCGGATTGGCGGTGCCCCACTTGTTGCCGGTGAAAAGCCGCGTGACGACGAAGTAGACGTCGGCCTTGAACGGGCTCGCGAACGCGTACTTCCAGCCCTTGAGATCGGTGAGGATCGGGATGTTGTCGGTCGTGAGCGTGTAGCGCCCCGCATCGAAGCGATCGCCGAACTGGCCGAGGTAGACGAACTGCGCCGCCTGCGATTCGCGCACGATCAGCTGCGCGCCGTTCTTGATCTCCTTGTCCTCGTCGGGGAAGCGGTACGACAGCGTGTCGCGCGAGTCGTCCGTCCACTCGATGATGTCGATGAACTGCTTGCCGAGGAAATCGAGGATCGCCATGGCGCTTCTTTCGTTACTTCCCGGCCGCGAGCTTCTTTTTCTCGACCTCGGCGCTCGCCATTTCCTTCTCGATCTGCGGCAGCGGCAGCGCGCCCGGGATCATGGTCCCGTCGGCAAAGATCAGCGTCGGCGTCGCATTGATGTGCATCGATTGCCCGAGCGCCTGCGTCTTCGCCACCGGGTCGCCGCAATCGCCCTTGTTGTCGGGCACCTTGCCCGACGCGAAGAACACGTCCCACGCCTGCGCCTTGTCGGCCGAGCACCAGATCTGCTTCGACTTCTTCGCCGCGTTCGGGTGCAGCTGGTCGATCGGGAACAGGAACGTGTAGATCGTCACGTTGTCGAGGCCCTTGATCTCCGTTTCCAGACGATGGCAGAACGGACAGTCGGCATCGGAGAAGATCACGAGCTTGCGCGACCCGTCGCCCTTCACGCGCTTGAACGCGAGCTCGTAGGGCAGCTTGTCGACGGCCACGCGATTGAGCTTGCGCGACCGCGCCTCGGTCAGGTTCTGCTTCGTCGCCGTGTCGTACATCGAGCCGACGAAGATGTAGGCGGCCGACGGATCGGTGTAGACCAGGTTGTCGTCGAGCATCACTTCATAAAGGCCGAAGTAGCTCGACTTGGCGACATGGCTGATCTGCGCGCCGGGAAAGCGCTGCTCGAGCGCGCTGCGGATGGCCGCGATGTCGGGGCTTGCCGGGGTCGCGTCGACGCTCGGTGCCGCCGGCACGGCGGACGCGTTCTGCGCCAGCGCGGCCGCGCTCGAGCAAGCGAGCGCGACGACGCCGATGGCCAGCGCGCGGTACGTCCGTTGCGACCAGCGGTTCTCGATTCGTTGCATGGAATTCTCCAAAGTGACTGCGTAGCAAGCGACAGGGACAGCTAGCGCAGCGCCGGCTGGGCCAGCGCGCGCTTGATCATCGGCAACCGGTCGACTGCCGACAGGCCGGCATTGCGCAGCGTCCGCAGCCACGGCGTGCGCGGACCGAACAGGCGCACGAGGCCGTCGGTGACAGCGTGCATGGCGAGCACCGGCTCGGCGCGCCGGCGCGCGAAGCGTTCGAGCAGGATCGGCGCACCGGCATCGCCGACGGGGCCGCGCTCGGACAGCACCGCGGCAAGCGCCTGCGCGTCCCCGAAGCCGAGATTAACACCCTGTCCGGCCAGCGGATGCACCCCGTGGGCAGCGTCGCCGACGAGCGCCATCCGATGGGCGACGGACGTGGGCAGGCG
>Ga0308174_10001007_pt1 | contig 12573 bp, 10 predicted proteins | sample PhyPR2_FD_203894 | JGI IMG/M metagenome (GOLD analysis project Ga0308174, IMG submission 203894) | Soil microbial communities from UC Gill Tract Community Farm, Albany, California, United States - DLSLS.P.R2 | ecosystem: Environmental > Terrestrial > Soil > Agricultural land | place: USA...
CCGCCCAGGAGGCGCCGGACGCCGAGGAGATCCTCGACGAGATCGCGATCGATGAACTCGTCGACCAGGCCCCCACGCTCGAGGAGACGGCCCCGGCCGTGCCGGCATCGGCGAAGAAGGGCGCCGCCAAGAAGGCCGGCGCCAAGAAGGCCGCCGCCCCGAAGGCTGCGGCCGGGAAGAAGTCCGCGCCCGCCAAGAAGTCCGCTGCGGAGAAGGCCCCCGCCCAGGCCGCGAAGGCCGACGACGCCACGGCCACCGAGGACGCCGCGGCCATGGAGAGCGCGTTGCTCGAGGCTGCGATCGCCGCGCCCGGCACGTCGGACGCCGCAGCCCCGGCCACCTCCGACGCCCTGCCGTCCCCCACGGCCGCGGACACCGTCGACGCCGAGCCGACCGCCGACGTGGCGACGCCTGTCGACGTCCTCACCCCCTCGGGCGACGTGGCCACGGTGGACGCGACCGTCACCGACGAGGGAGTTGCCGCGCCCGAGAGCCCCGCACCCGCTGGGGACTCCCCCTCGCCCGCCGGCGACACCCCTCCCGCCAGTGACACCGCGACCGCCAGTGACACCGCGACCGCCACCGATGAGAGCGGGTCCCCTGTCGCCGTGGCCCCGGCCGGCAGTTCTGCGAACGGCAGCGCCGGTTCCGCCGCCCAGGCCCCGGGCAGCGCGCCGGTCGACGGGTACGACAGCTTCACTGTCGCCCAGCTCCGCGGTCGCCTGCGCGGCTACGCGCTCAACACCGTCGAGGAGCTGATCGCCTACGAGCAGGCGACCCGGGCACGCGCGCCCTACCTCACGATGCTGCGCAACCGGCTGGAGAAGCTCGAGGAGCAGGCGATCGAGTCCAGCCCGCTCGCCCCGCGCGGCGTCTGAGAAAGGACCCCTCTGCCCCCCACGCCTCGCAAGCTCGGCGCGGGGCTCTGCAGAGGGGCCATGACAGGCTTGGGGGGTGACCGCACCGTCGTCTCCCGAGGCGCCGTGGCCGGTCCGCACGGTCGCCCGCAAGATCGCCGACTGGATCGGGCGGCTGGGCGAGGTGTGGGTCGAGGGTCAGGTCGCTCAGCTGTCCCGCCGCGGTGGGGCCGCCACGGTGTTCCTGACCCTCCGCGACCCGGCCGCCGACCTGTCGGTACCGGTCACCTGCCACCGCGACGTCGCAGAGCGCCCCGGACTGGAGCTGAGCGAGGGCGCGCGGGTGATCGTCCGCGCCCGCCCCGACTACTACGTCGCGCGCGGCTCCTTCTCGCTCCGCGCGACCGAGATCCGCGCCGTCGGCCTCGGTGAGCTCCTGGCCCGCATCGAGCGGATCCGCCAGCTGCTCGCCGCGGAGGGTCTGTTCGACGCCGTCCGCAAGCGGCCGCTGCCCTTCGCGCCCGCCGTGGTCGGCGTCATCACCGGGCGGGACAGCGCCGCCGAACGCGACGTACTGGTGACCGCACGGCGACGCTGGCCGGCCGTCCGGTTCGAGATGTTCAACTGCGCCGTCCAGGGGCCGCAGGCGGCGGCCAACGTGATCGAGGGGCTGCGGAAGCTCGATGCTCATCCCGCGGTCGAGGTCATCGTGATCGCCCGCGGTGGCGGGTCCGTCGAGGACCTGCTGCCGTTCTCCGACGAGGGGCTCGTGCGGGCGATCGCGGCCACCCGCACGCCGGTGGTCACCGCGGTCGGGCACGAGACCGACACCACGCTGGTCGACCACGTCGCCGATGTGCGGGCAGCCACCCCCACCGACGCCGCGCACCGGATCGTCCCGGAGATCGGCGAGCAGCGACGACTCGTGGAGGGTTACCGGGCACGCGCCCGGCACCTGCTGACCGCCCGGCTCGAGCAGCAGGAGCGCTGGCTGGAGTCGGTGCGCACCCGGCCCGTGCTGGCCTCCCCCGACCGGCTGCTGCACGGACGGGAGGAGGACGTGCTCGCCCTGCGCACGCGGGCCCGCCGCATGCTCGTCCACCGCGTCGAGGGCGCCGAGCGCGACCTGGAGCATGCCCGCGCCCGGGTCGCGGCCCTCTCACCGGCCGCGACGCTCGACCGCGGCTATGCCGTCGTCCAGCGGGCCGACGGCGCCCTGGTCCGCGACCCCGCCGACGTCGCCGACGGTGAGCTGCTGCGCGTGCGCCTCGCCGGTGGCCGGCTGGCCGTGCGCGTCGACAGCGGCGCCCCATCCGACCCGACCACCCCGGAGGACGAGCAGGCATGAGCACCGACGACACCGAGCCCACGACCACCTACGAGCAGGCGCGAGAGGAACTCGCCGACGTCGTCCGGCGCCTGGAGGCCGGTGGGCTGACCCTCGAGGAGTCCCTGGGTCTCTGGGAGCGTGGGGAAGAACTGGCGAAGCTGTGCCAGCACTGGCTCGACCGGGCCCGCGAACGACTGGCGGCGGCCGCCCCCGCCGATGGCGCCGGGCAGGACTGACCCGGCGCCGTCAGAGCGTCAGGCCGCCTGCGGCAGTTCGCCGTCGGCGGTGACCACGAGGCCCGCGTCCGACAGCAGCGCGAGCACCCGGTCGGCCCGGAGACGCAGCAGCCGGGAGATCTGCATGTCGGCGAGACGGTGGTTGTCGGCCTCGGGCGCCAGGGGGTCACCCGGTCCGTCGTAGAGGCAGCGCGCCAGCATGTCGCGGACCTCCGGGGGCACGAGCGGCCCGGGGCGGCGCACCGGTGGCCGATGCGAGGGCACCCGGGTCACCATCCCGCAGGCACACGAACCGCCGCTGGCGGGTGGCCGGTGGTCGCCGCCGGGGCAGAGAACACGAGGGGGCATGGGGGCTCCTGGATGCTGCGCGAGTGACTCGCGTGACTGGTGGGACGGAAGAGTCCCGTGAGCCACTCCGCTCGGACGCGCGCCGCGCCAGACGGTAACCATGTCGTGACGTTCGCCACATTCTGGTGGTGCCGAGAGGTCTGCGGTCAGGCCCGGTAGGGCGCCACCGCGGCCGCGACGGTCTCCAGTTCCTTCTCCGACGCCGACCCGCTGACCGCGACGATCACGCCGCCGTCCTCGCGGGTCAGCACGGTCTCTCCCTTCTGCGTCGTCGCCCGCGTCCACGACCGGCCGCCGACGTCGACCGATCCCTGCTCGTCGGCGCCGTCGAGGAGCGCGGCGACCGGATCCGCCCGGCGGTCGTCGCTGACCACGAAGCCGGCGAACTCCTCCGACGGGGTCACGTAGCCGATCTCGAGCGTCACCGGGTCACCCTCGGAGGCCTTGCCCGCGTCGGTGCGCGCACTGGTGGGCCGGTAGTTCTTGGCCAGCCCCTGCGGGACGACGAGCGGGTAGCTCGCCCGCGCAGCGGCCAGGTCGACCGTCGACGACGGGTCGATCGTCCGCACCGGCTGCACGTCGGCGCTCTGCCGGAAGTTGGTCCACCACACGATGGCCAGGCAGATCAGGACGAGCGGCAGCAGCGAGCGCACCATGTTGGCCGCGTTCATCCGCGCGGCCCGCTGCAGGGCCGGGTTCGGAGCCGATTCCGGGGCGTCCTCCGCCCCGGGCGGTCGCTGACTCGGCGGGCCGGCTGCGGTCATGCACCTAGGATCGCAGGAGAGCTCTCCCCCTTTGCCACCAGCGCCGGTGGTCCCATCAGGAGGTCCCGTGCTGCCCGTCCCCGAAGGTCCCCTGGCGAACCGTGGCTTCCGCAGCGACCGGCCGGCGCCGGACCGCAACCTCGCCCTCGAACTCGTGCGCGTCACCGAGGCGGCGGCCATGGCCGCGGGACGCTGGGTCGGCCGCGGCGACAAGAACGGCGGCGATGGCGCGGCGGTCGACGCCATGCGCGCCCTGATCGGCACCGTGAGCATGAACGGCGTCGTCGTCATCGGGGAGGGCGAGAAGGACGAGGCGCCGATGCTCTACAACGGCGAGCAGGTCGGTGACGGCCACGGACCCGAGTGCGACGTCGCCGTCGACCCCATCGACGGCACCACCCTGATGGCCAAGGGCATGCCCAACGCCATCGCGGTCATGGCCGTCGCCGACCGCGGCGCCATGTACGACCCGTCGGCCGTCTTCTACATGGAGAAGCTGGCCACCGGTCCCGCGGCCGCCGACGTCGTCGACATCACCGCGCCGGTCGCCGAGAACATCGCCCGCATCGCCAAGGCGAAGAAGAGCTCCCGCGGCGACGTCACCGTGTGCATCCTGGACCGCCCCCGGCACGACCATCTGGTGCAGGAGGTCCGGGAGGCCGGCGCCCGGATCAAGTTCATCACCGACGGCGACGTCGCCGGCGCCATCGCGGCGGCCCGCGAGGGCACCGGCGTCGACCTGCTGCTCGGCATCGGCGGAACCCCGGAGGGGATCATCGCCGCGTGCGCGCTCAAGTGCATGGGCGGCGCGCTCCAGGGCAAGCTCTGGCCCAAGGACGACGAGGAGCGGCAGAAGGCCATCGACGCCGGCCACGACCTCGATCGCGTCCTGCACATCGACGACCTCGTCCACGGGGACGTCTTCTTCGTGGCCACCGGCATCACCGACGGCGAACTGCTGCGCGGCGTCCAGTACCGCGCGGGTGGCTGCACCACGCAGTCGCTGGTGATGCGCTCGAAGTCGGGCACGATCCGCTCGATCGAGAGCCTGCACTCGCTGGAGAAGCTGCGGGCCTACTCGGCGGTGCCGTTCGACCGCGACGAGGAGAACTGACCCGCGATCAACCCGGGAAGGCGTCCGTGCAGTAGACGACGTCGGAGTTGTTGATCGACTGACGCCCGGCGCAGGTGCCGCCGTACGTCTCGTACGTCGAACCCACCTCCGACTCGTCGTACAGGGTGTCGCACGCGTCCATGTCGCCGTCGTAACAGCTCTGCGCGAACTGATCGAGGATCGGGTCGTCGCCGAGGCCGTCCGGCGGGACGGAGGCCGCCGGGATGCCGCCACCCGCGTCCGAGGACGAACCAGCGGAACTCGACGGCGAACTCGACGGCGACGTCCGGTCCGGTGACGACGAGCTCGCGCTGGCCGTGGCGCCCGTCGCCGCGGAGTTGGCGGTGGCCGTCGTGTCGTCCTTGCCGAACACCAGGAACAGGGCGACGCCGATCGCCGCCACGACGACGACCCCGGCGATGATCAGCGCGATCACGGTGCTCTTGTTGCTCTTCGGCTCCCGGCCGCCCGGCCCACCGGGCGCGCCCCACGGTGCCCCGGACTGGCCGTAGGGCGGCTCGCCCGGCTGCCCGTACGGCGGCAGTCCGTACGGCGGCGGCCCGTACTGGGGCTGTCCGTACTGGGGCTGTCCGTACTGGGGCTGTCCGTACTGGGGCTGCCCGTACTGGGGCTGTCCGTACTGGGGCTGTCCGTACTGGGGCTGCCCGTACTGGGGCTGTCCGTACTGGGGCTGCCCGTACTGCTGCCCGTATGGCGGCTGACCCGGCTGCTGGGCGTACGGCGGTTGCCCGTACGGCGGCTGACCGAACTGCTGCGTCTGGTGCCGCTGGGGCTCACCGGGGGGACCGAACCGCTGCGTCGGCTCGTTGGCGTCGTCCGGCGGTGGAGGCCACCCACCGGACCCGGTCTGCTGTCCCTCGGGCTCACTGCCACCGTGCGGCGGATACGGCGGTTGTGACATTGCAGCTCCTCGACGGAATTCTGGTCCGGCGCTGCGGATGCTAGGTCCCCGAATCGCCCCCCGGCGTTGCCTCGGCCGTGCTGTCGGCGGGGGCGTTCCCACCCGGGCGGGGCCCAGGAGCCATGCCGTCCGATCCCGGGTGTCTAGGGTCCCTCTCGGAGCACCGTCACCATCCACACCACCGGGAGCGCAGCGTGGCCAGCGACAACGAGGGCAGCGACACCTTGGGCACGGAGTACCGCATCGAGCACGACTCCATGGGTGAGGTCCGCGTCCCCGCGTGGGCGAAATGGCGGGCCCAGACCCAGCGCGCGGTCGAGAACTTCCCGATCTCCGGCACCCCCATCGAGCGCGAGCTGATCGGCGCCCTCGCCGCGATCAAGGGCGCGGCCGCCACCGTCAACGCCGACCTCGGCGTCCTCGACGCGGAGATCGCCACCGCCATCACCGAAACCGCCGCGACCGTCGCCCGCGGCGACTGGGACGAGCACTTCCCGATCGACGTCTTCCAGACCGGCTCCGGCACGTCGAGCAACATGAACACCAACGAGGTCATCGCCACGCTGGCCACCGAGTCGCTCGGGAAGCCCGTGCACCCGAACGACCACGTGAACGCCTCGCAGTCGTCCAACGACGTCTTCCCGTCCGCGATCCACGTGGCCACGACGGGCGCCATCGTCCGTGACCTGATCCCGGCCCTGCAGCACCTCGAGCTGTCGCTCTCGCGCAAGGCCGACGAGTTCGCCGACGTGGTCAAGAGCGGGCGCACCCACCTGATGGACGCCACCCCGGTCACGCTCGGCCAGGAGTTCGGCGGCTACGCGGCAGCCGTGCAGTACGGCGTCGAGCGCCTGCGTGCCTCGCTGCCCCGCATCGGCGAGCTGCCGCTGGGCGGTACCGCTGTCGGCACCGGCATCAACACCCCGCCCGGGTTCGCCGCGGCGATCATCGAGCGGCTGGCCGGTGAGCTCGACCTGCCCCTGTCGGAGGCGCGCAACCACTTCGAGGCGCAGAGCTCGCGGGACGGCCTGGTCGAGGCCTCCGGCCAGCTGCGCACCATCGCCGTCGGCCTGGTGAAGATCGCCAACGACCTCCGCTGGATGGGGTCCGGCCCGCGCACCGGCCTCGGCGAGATCTTCCTGCCCGACCTCCAGCCCGGGAGCTCGATCATGCCGGGCAAGGTGAACCCGGTCCTGCCCGAGGCCACCGTCCAGGTCGCCGCCCAGGTCATCGGCAACGACGCGGCCGTCACCTTCGCCGGGACCACCGGCAACTTCGAGCTGAACGTGACGCTGCCGCTGATGGCCCGCAACGTGCTGGAGTCCATCCGCCTGCTCAGCAACGTGTGCCGGCTGCTGGCCGACCGCTGCATCGACGGCATCACCGCCAACGTCGAGCGCTGCCGCGAGCTCGCCGAGTCCTCGCCCTCGATCGTCACGCCGCTGAACAAGTACATCGGCTACGAGGAAGCGGCGATCGTGGCCAAGCAGTCACTGAAGGAGAAGAAGACGATCCGGCAGGTCGTGCTGGAGCGTGGGTACGTCGAGCAGGGAAAGCTCACCGAGCAGCAGCTGGACGAGGCCCTCGACGTGCTGTCCATGACGCACCCCTGACCGTCCCGGGGCGGACCAGGGGGTCACTGTCGCGGGCCGGGCTGCCGATGGCTCAGCCGTGCACCGTCCGCTGGAACACGCCCCGAGCGTCCTCGCCGAGAACCGCCGGCACTACGAGGCTCTCGTCGAGGTGGCCCTGCACCACGCGGCGCTGGGCGACGCGGAGCGCGTGCTCCGGGCGGCGATGCTGGCCGGCCGGTACGCCTGGCTCGCCCCGATCGACCTGCTGAGCGATCTCCGGCTCGAGCGCGCCGTCGTCCACGCCGTCCGTGGGTCGGGCTCGGTGGCCGTCGACGGGAACCGCAGGAGCGGCCGCGTCCTGCACGTGCTCTCCGAGGCCCTGTCCATCGGTGGTCACACCCGGCTGGCATGGCGCTGGATCAGGCGGGATGTACGCACCAGTGACCTCGTCCTGACCAACCAGCAGGGTCCGGTCCCCGACCGCCTCGTCGAGACCGTTCGCGCGTCCGGTGGCGAGCTGCACGAGCTGGCCCCGACCCATCCCGAGCTCCTGGACCGGGCCCACGCCCTTCGCCGGCACATGGACCAGGCCGACCTCGTCGTCCTGCACGTGCACCCGTACGACGCCGTCGCGCTCGCCGCGGTCAACCTGCCCGGGCCCCGTCCGCCCGTCCTGTACGAGAACCACGCGGACCTCTCGTTCTGGCTCGGCGTCGGCTCTGCCGACGTCCTGTGCGACTGGCGCGCCGACGCCCGCACCCTCGACGTCGGGCTGCGCGGAGTGCCCGACGAGCGGATCGGCGTCCTGCCCATGCCGATGGAAGCCATGGAATCGGGTTCCGGCGACGCGTTGCGCCGCCAGCTCGGCATCCGCCACGACGCCGTCGTCGCCCTGACCGTCGCCGACAACTGGAAGGTGGCCGCCTCCTGGGGACGCGGGATGCACCACGTCGTGGACAAGGTGCTCCACTGGTCGCCGAAGCTGGCCGTCGTCCTCGTCGGCGTGACCCCGAACGCCGACTGGGCCCGCCTCGCCAAGCGCTATCCGGGGCGGGTCTTCTCGGTCGGCAAGGTGCTCGACACGGCGCCCTTCTACGCCCTCGCCGACATCTACCTGGAGTCCTACCCCACCCGGGCAGGGACGACGCCGCTCGAGGCGGCCATGGTCGGCCTGCCCGTCCTCGGACTGGCCGACATCGCCGAGGGCACTCCCGCGCACATCTTCCAGACGGGCTCCCCCGGGCTTGCCGGACGCCGGGTCGAGACCGAGGTGGGGCAGTTCGCGGTGGCCGTACGGCGCCTCGCCGTCGACGCCGCCCTGCGGCGGAGCGAGGGCGACGCGACCCGGGCCGCGGTGGTCGCAGAGCACGACGGCCCGGGGTGGCTCGCCCACCTGGAGGCCCTCTACGAGCGGGCGCGGGCCCTCCCGGCCGTGGACGTCGACGACCTCGGGGACTCCCCGGCGGACGAGCAGTACGGCGCGATGCTGCTGAGCGCCTGGGCACCGGGCCCGGTCAGCCCCCACCCCAACCACCTGGCCGCGCACCTGGGGCAACTCTTCGACGACCGCATGAAGGGGGACATCTTCGCCGTCCTGCAGCGCACGGCGGGCCCGTTGCTGACCGTCCGGGTGACCGCCGGATGGGAGCGCCACGCGGCGTGGACCACCCGGCTGCTGGCCCTCGCGGAGGCGCACCCGCGACTGACCGTCAGCCTGCCCTTCGTCGACGGCGACGACGCGAACGGGACGCGCAGCACCGATCGCCTCGTCGCGATGCTCACCGACCTGGGGCAGTCGCCCGAGGACTGCGGGGACGTGCGGGTGGAGTCCGCTCCCACCCGGGAGGCGGGTCGTTCCTTCACCGGCGAGCTCCCTTTCACACCCGAGGCCCTGGACTGGCTGGACGGCGTGCTCAGCTCCGGCTGCTGGGGACCGCTCTCGGTCCTCGCCGGGCTATCGGGCGGCCAGTCGGTCCCGGCCTGAGTCCACCGCGCGCGCAGCCGACGTGCACGGCGAGGGCGGAACGCAGTAGCGTCCGCTGGTGATGAGCGAGACAGACGTAGCCCTGCGCTACTCCGGTGGAGAACTGCCCCTTCCCGTCGTCAAGGCGACCGAGGGCGCCGACGGCTTCGACACGAGCAAGCTCCTGTCGACGACCGGCAAGGTCGCCCTCGACATCGGCTTCGTCAACACGGCCTCGTGCGCGTCCGCGATCACCTACATCGACGGTGACGCCGGCATCCTGCGCTACCGCGGGTACCCGATCGACCAGCTGGCGAAGTCCTCGAGCTTTCTCGAGGTCACCTACCTGCTGATCTACGGCGAGCTGCCGACGGCCGACCAGCTCGACGAGTTCGATCAGCGGATCCGGCGGCACACGCTGCTGCACGAGGACCTCAAGCAGTTCTTCAACGGTTTCCCGCGCGACGCGCACCCGATGCCGGTCCTGTCGTCGGCGGTCAGCGCGCTGTCGACCTTCTACCAGGACTCGCTCGACCCCTTCGACGAGGAGCAGGTGGAGATCTCCACCCTGCGGCTGCTGGCGAAGGTGCCCACGATCGCGGCCTACGCGTACAAGAAGTCCGTCGGCCAGCCGTTCCTCTACCCGGACAACTCCTGCGGGCTGGTCGAGAACTTCCTCCGCATGACCTTCGGTTTCCCGGCGGAGCCCTACGACCAGGACCCCGACCTGGTCAAGGCGCTCGACATGCTGTTCATCCTGCACGCCGACCACGAGCAGAACTGCTCGACGTCGACGGTGCGGCTCGTCGGCTCCTCGCACGCCAACCTCTTCGCCTCGGTGTCGGCGGGCATCAATGCGCTCTTCGGCCCCCTGCACGGCGGTGCCAACCAGTCGGTGCTGGAGATGCTCGAGGCGATCAAGCGCGACGGGGGCAACATCCCGCGCTTCGTCGAGCGGGTGAAGAACAAGGAGCCCGGCGTCAAGCTCATGGGCTTCGGCCACCGGGTCTACAAGAACTACGACCCGCGCGCCGCCATCGTGAAGGAAACGGCCGACACCGTGCTCGACAAGCTCGGCGGCAACAACGAACTCCTCGACCTGGCCCGCCAGCTCGAGGAGATCGCGCTCAAGGACGACTACTTCGTGGAGCGCAAGCTCTACCCGAACGTCGACTTCTACACCGGCCTGATCTACCGGGCGATGGGCTTCCCGACCCGGATGTTCACCGTGCTGTTCGCGATGGGCCGGCTGCCCGGGTGGATCGCCCAGTGGCGCGAGATGATCGCCGACCCGACCACCAAGATCGGCCGGCCGCGCCAGCTGTACACCGGCGAGACCGAACGGAGCTTCGTCCCGATCTCCGATCGCTGAGCCGGCGCACGGACCCCGTGCACGACGGGCCGGGTAGCCCTCCCCCTCGGAGGTGCTACCCGGCCCGCGCCCTGTTCGGGCCGCCGCCCTACGGTGGACGCGCCCCGGAGAAGCGCAGGACAGGAGGACCGCCATGGCCGAACCGCCAGGCGAGGACGTCCTCGTCGTCCCGCCGATGCCCCTGGCGACCGGGCAGGTGATCGAGCCGCCGGACGACGGGCCGCCGCTGCGCATCACCAAGGTCGAGTTCGTCGTCTCCACCGAGGACGGCGGCGAACTGCGCATCCCGCTCGTCCACCGGCACGGCGCCTGGTGGGCGCCGTGACCCTCCCCCGTGCGGGTCACTTCCGCTGACACGGGCCCAGATTCACCCTCCCCCGGAGGGGTGAGGAAGGGGTAGAGAGCTTTCAGCGACCCCCCTCGGCACGTCGATACGAGGTCAACGCTCCGCTGCACCCGCAGCCGGAGGAGACCACGTGAACGACGACGAGACCGCCGGGGGACGCTGCAGTGCCTGCATCGCGCACGTCCGGCGTCCGTCCGCGCCCTGTTCTCAGTCCCCATGAGGCACAGGCCCTCCGCGAGGCACTCGCCCTGCGTCAGGCGCTCGCCGCCGGGCAGACCCTCACGCCGGCGCAGGCCGAGGCACTCCGCGCCGCCACGGCGACCGCCACGGCCGCGGCTGCCCGCACCGCTCCTGGCGGCCGCACCCCCGTGCGCGGCTCGCGGCCGGTCCGCCGGACGTCGTCCGGCCGCCCGGCCGTCACGCGCGCCCCCACGCGCAAGGCCGCCACCCGACGCAAGGCCTCACCCCGTCCCGAGAAGACCGGTCCCCGCTGGTCGACACGGCTGCGCGTCGTGGCCCTGAGCACGCTGATGCTGCCCGCCGTGGCCCTCCTCGCGCTCCCCGGCACCCCCGACGGTGGATCCACCGGCGGTGGGCACGACGCCACCTCGCTCGCCCTGACCGCGCAGACCAGGCTGCTCCAGCAGGCCGGCCGCTACCGGCAGCTCGAGCAGGAGGTCACCCAGCGGCAGACCGAGTTGCAGCGGGCCCACGACGCCGTCCAGGCCGCGCGCGCCCAGGTCGACGCCCAGCAGCAGCTCGTCGGGGTCACCGCGGCGGACCTCTACCGATCCGCCCCCACCGAGCGCCTCCCCGTGCTCGGCCTGAGCGTGCAGGACGCCGGTGCCACCACCGACGTCCTCTACCGGCAGGCCCTCGCCGACCGCGGCGACCGCACCCTCGAGGGGGCGGTCGTCCGCGCCGAGCGGACGTCCGCGGCGCTGGCCACGGCCCAGGCAGCCGAGACCGAGGCGGAGGCCGCCGTGACGGCCTCCCACGCGCAGGCCGCCGACGTCCTGGCCGCGGTGCGGGACAAGGTGAAGGACCTCAGTCCCGCGGTGACCGCGCAGCTCGCCTCGCTGGGGGCGATCCCGACGGCCGGCGCGCAGCAGGACCGCAACAGCCACGCGCTGGCCCGCTGGCAGACCTATCTCGCCCAGCTCGCCGACGCGGGCATCGTGCCGCCGCCGGCGGCCGCCCTGACCGGCGATGCCGACCTGCCGCAGGGCCTGTCCCCGGCCCTCGACGCCGCCGGCCGGCCGGTGCCGGGCGTCGCCTGGGCCGTGATCGGCAACAGTCCCGTCACGGTGCTGTCCGCCGAGACCGTCGCCGCCGTCAGCACGGCGCTCTCGCAGGTCGGGAAGCCGTTCCTGGGCGGCACCTCCGGCCCGGACAGCTACGACTGCGGTGGCTTCACCTCCGCCGCGTGGCTGCTCGCCGGGTACGCCGTCCCCTCGACTCCGGAGACGCAGTGGGCGACCGGCGCGCGGGTGGACGTCGCCGCCCTGCAGATCGGCGACCTGGTCTTCTCCCCCGGTGGCCGGGACGTCGGCATCTACGTCGGTGAAGGTGACGTCGTCGGGGCCTCGGCCGCGACGTTCCAGGTCGGCGTCCGTTCGGTCGTGGCCGGCTCCTTCGCGACCCGCGTGACGCTGCCCGCCCCGGCGACCCCGAACGCCGCGCCGGCTCCGGCCGCCGCGGGCGCGTGTGGCGCACCGCTGCCGGTGCCCGGCCCGGTCAGGCCGGC
>Ga0308174_10001008_pt1 | contig 12566 bp, 11 predicted proteins | sample PhyPR2_FD_203894 | JGI IMG/M metagenome (GOLD analysis project Ga0308174, IMG submission 203894) | Soil microbial communities from UC Gill Tract Community Farm, Albany, California, United States - DLSLS.P.R2 | ecosystem: Environmental > Terrestrial > Soil > Agricultural land | place: USA...
CGGCGGCTCGCCGAGGCCGCTCACCGGCAACAGGCAGCCCACGATCGGCTGCACGCCCGCGCCCTTGGCGGCGACCGAGAACTCCAGCGCGCCGAACAGGTTGGCGCGGTCGGTGAGCGCCACGGCCGGCATCTGCGCGGCCCGGGCGAGCTCCCCCAGCTTGTCGGCCTTGATGGCGCCTTCCAGCAGCGAATAGGCGGAGCGGACGCGCAGGTGGACGAAGCCTTCGTTCGTCTCGCTCAAGGCGGCCTGCTCCCCCATCCGCATGGCGGTCAGCCCAGATGGACCGCCACGGCGCACATCATCCAGACAAAGCTGGCGACCGACATAAAGGCCAGCGATTCTCGCGCGAGACGAACCATGTGCGACGTTCCAGCTGTGGATGTTCCGGGTACGTTCCTATTCGCCTTTTGTTCCCGCTGTCAAGCTGTGGTACGCTGCCGTCATGATCGACAAGGCGCCTGCCAGCCGCCGCGGAAGCGAGTTCGCCGACGCCGACGTGGTCGGATCGTACGCCAATCGCACGCCCTACCCGGCCGCGCTCTGCGAGCGGCTCGCGGCGCTGACGCCGGCCCGCGGGCGGGCGCTGGATCTGGGCTGCGGGCCCGGCAAGCTCGCCATCCCGCTGGCCGATCTGTTCGGCGAGATCGTCGCGGTCGATCCGTCTCGAGCGATGATCGCGGCGGCCCGCGCCGCCGACGCCGGCCGGCACGGCGCCATCCGCTGGGTGCTGTCCCTTGTGGAGGACGCCGACCTTGCCGGCTCATTCGACCTGGCGGTGGCCGGCGCGAGCATCCACTGGATGGAGCACCGCCGGCTCTTCCCGAAGCTCGCCGACGCGCTGGCGCCGGAAGCGCCGCTGGTCGTGGTCGGGGGGGACGGGCCGGCTGAGGCCCCCTGGATCGACGCCTACCGCGCGGTGATCGTCAGCTGGGTGGAAAGGCTCGGCGGCGAGTGGAACAGCCCGGAGTTCGTCGCTGCGGCCCGCGCCCACGAGGCCTGGATCGACCTCGAGGGGCGAGACGAGGTGTGGGGCGATTGCCGGATGCCGATCGAGGCGCTGATCGACGGCGAGCACTCCCGCGCCACCTGGACCCGCGCCAAGCTCGGCCCTGAGCGCGCCGCCGCCTTCGACGCCGACCTGCGCGCCGTGCTGACGCCCCACGCCGAGGACGGCCTCGTCAGCTTCCGCACCCGAGCGACGCTGCTCTGGGGACGGCCGCGGCGGGAGCCGAAAGCCGACCTCCGGCCTCAATAGCCGCTCAGCCGCGCCCCTGCGGCTCCAGGTGTCCGTCCTTCAGCGCGAGCACCCGGTCCATGTGGCGGGAGAGCTCGAGGTTGTGGGTGGCGATCAATGCGGCGACGCCGGCCTTGCGGGCGAGCGCGTAGAGGTTCTCGAACACCGCGGCCGAGGTCGCCGGGTCGAGGTTGCCGGTCGGCTCGTCCGCCAGCAGCAGCTTCGGCGCATTGGCGAGCGCGCGGGCGACCGCCACCCGCTGCTGCTCGCCGCCGGAGAGCTGGGCCGGCTGGTGCTGCACGCGATCGGCCAGGCCGAGCTCGCGGAGCAGGCGCTGGGCGCGCGCGTGCGCGGCCTTGCGGCTGCGGCCGGCGATCATCTGCGGCAGGGCCACGTTGTCCAGCGCCGAGAACTCCGGCAGCAGGTGATGGAACTGATAGACGAAGCCGATGGTCGCCAGCCGGATGCGCGTGCGGGCGCGGTCGCCGAGGTTCGAGCAATCGAGGCCCAGGATGCCGATGCGTCCGGCGTTCGGATGCTCCAGGAGCCCGGCGGCGTGCAGCAGCGACGACTTGCCGGAGCCGGACGGTCCGATCAGGCCGACGATCTCGCCCGGATAGAGATCCAGATCGACGCCCTTGAGCACCGGCAGCGGCCCGGCCGCGGTCTCGTAGGTCCGCTGGAGTCCGCGGATGGAGAGGACGGGGTGGCGGCCCTCACTCATAGCGGAGCGCTTCCACCGGATCGAGCCGCGAGGCCCACCAGGCGGGCGGCAGGGTCCAGACGCAGGACATGATCAGCGAGAAGACGATGATCGCGCTGACCTCGCTCCAGTCCACCTTGGCCGGGAGCCGGCTGAGGAAATAGACGTCCGAGGAGAACACCGCCTGGCCCGTGGCCCACTCCACGAACGCCTGGATCTGATCGATGTAGAGGCTGAACAGCGTGCCGACGACGACCCCGGTCAGGGTGCCGAGGACGCCGATGGTCGCCCCGGCCATGAAGAAGATCCGCAGCACCGCCCCCTGCCCCGCGCCCATGGTGCGCAGGATCGCGATGTCGCGGCCCTTGTTCTTCACCAGCATGATCAGGCCCGAGATGATGTTCAGCGCGGCGATCACGATGAGCAGCGACAGGATCAGCGCCATGACGTTGCGCTCGACCTTCAGCGCGCCCCAGAAGGAGGTGTCGCGCTGCGTCCAGTCGGTCACCAGCGCGGTCGGCCCGGCGGCCCTGGCGATGACGGCCTTCATCCGCTCGGCCTGGTCGGGGTTCTTCAGCTTCACCTCGATCTCGTCGACCGAGCCCTCGCGCCCCAGAAACAGCTGTGCCTGCTGCAACGGCATGTAGATGTAGGCCTGGTCGTACTGGCTCATGCCGACCGTGAAGGTCGCCCCGACCTGGAAGGTCTTCTGCACCGGCGAGCCGCCGAAGGCGGTGGCGGCGCCGGAGGGCGAGACCAGGGTCAGCGGATCGCCGGCCTTGACGCCCAGCGTCTCGGCGAGCCGGTCGCCCAGCAGGATGACGTCGCCGCCGTCCTCGCCCTGGCCGTAGCCCTTCAGCGCGCCATGGGTGATGTTCCTGGCGATGATCGGCGTCTGGGCGACGTCGGCCGCGGAGACGCCGCGCACGATGGCCCCGGTGATCAGGTTGGGGCCCATGGCCAGCACCTGGCCCTGCACGACCGGCACCGCCTGGACCACGCCGGGCACCGCGCGGATGCGCTGGACCGCGGGCTGCAGGGCGGGCCCGTCGAGCACGCCGCCGGCCACGAAGACGTGCCCCTGGAAACCCAGGATGCGGCTCAGCAGCTCGGCGCGGAAGCCGTTCATCACCGACATGACGATGATCAGCACCGCCACCGCGATGGAGATCCCGGCGAAGGCGATCAGCGAGATGAGCGCGACGCCGGCCTCGCTGCGCTTGGGCCGCAGGTAGCGCATGGCCAGGATGCGCTCCCAGGCGCTGAAGGCGTGCGCGGGCAGCAGCTCCGAAGCGTCGCCGGTCACGGCCGGCTCACGTGGCGATGGCCTTCACGGCGGCCTCGAGCGGCAGGGTCTGGCGCTCGCCCGTGGCGCGCCGCTTGATCTCCACGACGCCGTCGGCCACGCCCTTGGGCCCGACGATCAGCTGCCAGGGAAGGCCGACGAGGTCGAGGGAGGCGAACTTCGCGCCGGGCCGCTCGTCCCTGTCGTCCAGCAGGGTCTCCTTGCCGGCGGCCTGCAGCGCCCGGTAGGCCGCCTCCGCGACCCGATCCACCGCGGCGTCGCCGGCGCGCAGGTTGACGACGGCCGCGTCGAACGGCGCCACGCTGTCCGGCCAGATGATGCCGGCCGCGTCGTGGCTCGCCTCGATGATCGCGCCCATCAGCCGGGTGACGCCCACGCCGTAGGATCCCATCTGCACCGGCCGCTCGACCCCATCGGGGCCGGCCACGACCGCCTTCATGGGCTTCGAGTACTTCTCCCCGAAGTAGAAGATGTGCCCCACCTCGATGCCGCGGGCGCTCATCCGCTTGGCCTGCGGAACCTCCGCCTCGAAACGCGCCCGGTCGTGCATCTCGTCGGAGGCGGCGTAGAGGGAGGTCCGCCGGTCGACCAGCGGCTGCAGGTCGCCGTCCCAGTCGATGTCGGGCCCCGGCGCGCCCATCTCCACCAGGTCCTGGTGGGCGAACACCTCGCTCTCGCCGGTGTTCGCCAGGATGATGAACTCGTGGCTGAGGTCGCCGCCGATCGGCCCGGTGTCGGCGCGCACCGGGATCGCCTTCAGCCCCATCCGCGCATAGGTGTTCAGGTAGGCGAGGAACATCCGGTTGTAAGACCGCCGCGCGGCCGCCTCGTCGATGTCGAAGGAGTAGGCGTCCTTCATCAGGAACTCGCGGCCGCGCATCACCCCGAAGCGGGGCCTCCGCTCATCGCGGAACTTCCACTGGATGTTGTAAAGATTCTTCGGCAAATCCTTGTAGGACTTGATGTATCCGCGGAAGATGTCGGTGATGACCTCCTCCGCCGTCGGGCCGAACAGCAGGTCCCGCTCGTGGCGGTCCTTGATGCGCAGCATCTCCTCGCCGTAGTCGTCGTAGCGGCCGCTCTCGCGCCACAGGTCGGCGAGCTGCAGGGTGGGCATCAGGACCTCGATGGCGCCCGCCCGGTTCATCTCCTCGCGCACGATCTGCTCGACCTTCTTGAGCACGCGCAGGCCGAGCGGCAGGAAGGCGTAGATGCCGGCCGCCTCCTGGCGGATCAGCCCGGCGCGCAGCATCAGCTGGTGCGAGACGATCTGCGCGTCGGAGGGCGCCTCGCGCAGCGTCGGCATGAAGTAACGCGAAAGGCGCATGCGGCTCCCGTGGGGTGAAGGGCGAACGGCCCTGATAGCGCCCGGCGAGGCGGCTTGGCAACGCAGCCCTGGCGTCAGCGGACCTCGTGGACCTCGCCGGGCAGGTTCGGCAGGTGGATCAGGTGGAAGTGCAGCGCGGTCCAGAAGAGCACGCAGATCACCGCCGCGATCCAGGTGGTGGTGAGGAATTTCCGCTTCAGCTTGGGATCGACCGGCGCCCCCGGATCGCCGCCGTCGCCCTTGTCGATGCCGGCCTCGGCGTGGCTGACCACGCCGATCGGCAGCACCGCGAACAGCACGGTCCACCAGACCGTGAGGTAGATGGCGGCCCAGGTGAACGGGCTCATGCGTGCGCTCCCTGCGGATGCTCCATCAGCTCGACGAGCACGCCGCCCATGTCCTTCGGATGGACGAAGATCACCGGCACCCCGTGGGCGCCGATGCGCGGCTTGCCGCCGTTCAGCACGGTCGCCCCCTTCGCGGCGAGGTCGTCGCGGGCCGCCTCGATGTCGTCCACCTCGAAACAGACGTGGTGTTGGCCGCCCTTTGGGTTTTTTTCAAGGAAGGCGCGGATCGGCGAGGCCTCGCCATAGGGCTCGATCAGCTCGATCTGGCTGTTCGGCAGGTTCACGAAGCAGACCCAGACGCCCTGCTCGTCCATGACGAACTTCTCGCCGATGGAGGTCGCGCCCAGCAGGTCGCGATAGAGCCGCACGGAGTCCTCGATCGAGGGCGTGGCGACGCCCACGTGGTTCAGTTTGCCGATCATGCGGCCGGTATAGCGCCGGCCGGCGCGATGCGCGAGGTCACTCGGCGGCCGCCGCCGCGCGGTGCGCCCGCGCCCGGCCCCAGACGGCGGAAACCAGGCCCGCGGCGGTCAGCGCCCAGGCCGCCAGCGCCACCCAGACCATGGCCGCCGCGATCCGGCGCAACCGGGCGAATTCGGCGGCCAGGCCCAGCCTCAGGCTCGCCAGGGCGTACATGCCGAGCGGGAAGACCAGGCTCCAGAGCATGGGCGTGTAGGCCAGCGGAACCCGCTTCAGCCCGTGCTTCCACAGGCCGAACAGCACCAGCAGCGGGATCCACCAGGTCGCCCAGATCCACAGGATCAGGCTCACCCCGTCGACGAACGGCCGCATCGCCTCGAGGAACGCGGCGCTGGTCCCGCTGAGGATCAGCACGGAGCCGGCGTTGCTGCTGATCGCCGCGGCGCCCATCACCACCCACAGGAACGGCGTGAGGTCGTCGGGCCCGACCTCGAAGAACAGGATGCGGTAGCAGAACAGGGTGATGAAGATGCCGTAGAGGCCGAGGCCCACGCCCCACAGCATGTGGATGAGCACGAACAGCGAGGGCGCGAGCGCCCCCTGCCCCGGAACGATCCGGGCCCCGAGGATGACCAGCGACTGGGCGCCGACGATGGCGATCAGCCAGCCGCCGTGCACCACGTCGGCGACCTGCACGGTGTTCCGGAAGGTGAGCACCGCAAAGCCGAAATAGATCAGCGCGATCCAGGTCACCAGCGCGAAGCCCCACAGCGCGAAGGCCGCCCCGCCATGGCCGCGAAGGTCGAGCCCGACGCCGAGCACGTCGGTGGCGGCCACCAGCGTGAAGAAGCCGAACACCCGTCGCGGGTCGATGAGGTCGGCCCACAGCCGCGCGCGGTGCCGCGCGAGCCGCAGGCCGGTCAGCGCCAGCAGCCAGGGATAGGCGATCAGGACGACGCCGAACAGCAGCTCCGAGGAGACGCGGAAGCCCTGCAGCCACAGGGTGTTGGCGATGATCCCGGTGGCCATGACGAGGGCGAAGCAGCCCGGGAAGAGCTCGGCCGCCTCGCGATCGATCCAGGCGGCCAGGCGAGGCCGGCCGTCCCGATGCTGGGCGCGATCGGTCACTCCGCCGGCCGCGTCAGGCGGATTCCAGCGGGACCGGCTGGCGCGCCTCGAACACCGCGCCCGAGGCGATCAGCGCCTCGATCCGCTCGCGCGGGACGCCGAAGGCGTCCAGCACCTCGCGGCTGTGCTCGCCGAGGTCGGGGGTCGGCAGATGGTAGCCGCCCGGCGTGCGGGCGAACTCGGCGAAGGCCCTGATCCCGATCAGCGGCCCCAGGCGCGGGTGCTCCCAAGGCTGGAAGAATCCGTTGTCCCACAGCCACTCGTCTTCCAGCGCCTCGGCCGAGCGCAGGACGGGCGCAGCCGGAACTCCGGCCGCGACGAGGGCGTGCAGCGTCTCGGCGCGGGGCCTAGCGACGAACGCCGTCTCCAGGGTGCGGGCGAGATCTCCGTCGCGCGCCGCCGTCAGGACCTCGGCAGGATCGAGCTCGAGCCCGAGCACGCGGCCGAGCGCGCGGGCCTCGTCCGGCGCGCCGCAGGCGATCCCGATCCAGCCGTCGGCGCAGGCGTAGTAGCGCTCCAGCGCGCTCGCCCCGATGCAGTCGATCTCGCCGGGCGTGTTCGGCGGCCGTCCGGGATAGGTGGTCACCTCCTGCAGCTGGAACAGCAGGCTCGAGGCCATCAGGCTGGTGAGGATCTCCTGGCCCTCCCCGGTCCGCTCGCGGGCGTTCAGCGCCGCGACCACCGCGGCGGTCACCGAGCCCGCGGTCGCCACGTCGTTCACCGGGATGGTGATCAGCGTCGGATGCTCGGCGCCGCTCTGGCCCGACTGCATCCCGCCCTCGGACTGCAGGAGCGGATCGAACCCGGGCCGCGCGGCCCTGGGGCCGGTGTCGCCATAGGCGTTGATCGAGCAGGAGATGATCCGCGGATTGATCGCCTTCAGCGCCGGATAGTCGATGCCGAGGCGGGCGCGCACCCCCAGCCGGTAGTTGTCGATCACTACGTCGGACGACTGGGCGAGCTCCAGGAACAGCGCCCGCGCGTCCGCCTGCTTGAGGTCGAGCCCCAGCCCGCGGCAGCCGCGGTTGTAGGCCAGGAAACCCACCCCGTCGGAGCGGAACGGATCGCCTTCCGGGCCCTCGATCTTGATCACCTCGGCGCCGAGGTTGGCCAGGATCGTCCCGGCATAGGCGCCGGCGATCACGGTGCCCAGGTTCAGCACCCGCACCCCGGCCAGCGGCGCGGCGCGGCCGGGCTTGCCGCTGCGGGTCGGACGAGGCTCCCACCTGGGCGGCTCAGAAATCGGCTGGCCCAGGCCCTTCACCCTGGCCGGCGTCGCCGAAAGCCGCGCGGGCGGGGCGGGCATGGCGACCTCGCCCAGCTCCGGATGCTGGAAGGCGAGCCGCAGCCCCGCCTCCCGCACCGTCTCGCCGGCGAACCAGTCCTCACGGTCGAGGACGGGGGCGCAGGGCACGTCATTGGCCTGCAGCACCTCCAGCCACTCCTGCCGCGGCCGGGTGGCGAAGATCTCGGTCAGCAGGTCGCGCGCGGCGACCATGTCGATCTCCATGGCCTCGAACACATCGCCGAGCCCCAGGGTCTCGAACGCCTTGCGGTAGAAGTTCGTGAACAGCGTGCCCAGGAAGAACCACTGCCCGTCGGCGCACCGGTAGAGGCGATAGCGCGGATTGGCGCCCGGCGGGATGCCGCGCGGCAGCGGCGCCTGCCGCTGGGCGCGGGAGATGCCGGAGACCTCGGCGGCGCCGTTCAGCCCGCTCACCGTCACCGCCTGCCCCTGGCCGCTGCGGCTGCGCTCCAGCAGCGCCGAGCCGATCGCCGCGGCGCCCATCACCGCCTGGCCGTACCAGAGCAGCGGCTGGATCAGGTGCACCGGCTGGTCGGCGTAGGCGCCCTGCCGCATCGCCGCCGCGATCAGGCCGGCCAACAGGTTGTGGTGGGCGGGCAGCCCGCTCCAGACGCCGCTCGTCCCATAGGGCGGCATCCAGGCATGGATCAGCGCCGGATGGGCCGCCGTCAGGGTCTCGGCGTCCAGGCCGAGCGGCGCGAGCGCGCCGGGGGCATGGTCGAACATCGCCACGTCCGCGCCGGCGATCAAAGCCTTGGCGGTCTGCAGGTCGCCGGCCCCGGCGAGGTCCAGCCTCAGGATCTGCTTGTTGCGGTTGAAGGCGAGATAGCCGGGGTGGTCCCTGTAGCGGTCGCCCCCCGGCGGCTCGATCTTGACGATCTCGGCCTCGAAGTCCCCGAGCAGCATGGCGGCCATCGGCCCGGCCACCCCTTGGGTGAAATCGACGATGCGCACGCCGGCGTAAGCGCTCACTGGGCCACTCCCTGAACCGACGGGCGCGTCTTGCGGCGCCCTTAGGTCAGCATCAAAGCGTTCCGCCGCCGGTTCCGCAACGGCTTAGGACGCCGCTGTCAGACGCGCAGCACAGTGGTCTCGACGACCGGGCGGCGGCCCCAGATGCGCTGGCTGGCCTTCTTGACGGCGCGCGACATCGCCGTCTCGATCGTCTCGTCCAGCTCACGCTCGCCGCCGGAGAGGCGGGTCAGGGCCTGCTCGGCGGCTTCGGCGAGATCGTCCAGCACCTCGTCCAGCGGATACTCCGCATCGGTCGGCAGGCCGAGCGCGCGGACCTGCGGGCCAGACGCGATGCGGCCCCGGCGGTCCAGCACCACGGCCACCGAGACCACGCCGTTGAAGGCGGCGTGTCGGCGTTCGCGCAGCGCCTGGCCGTTCTCCGGCGTCAGCACGCCGGCGTCGAGGTAGAGGCGCCCCGCCGGCGTCTCGTCGATGACCTCCGCCCGGCCGGGCGCCAGGCGCACCATGTCGCCGTTGCGCGGCGCGAGCTGCTGCGGAACCTGCAGGTCGCGGGCGAAGGCGGCGTGCTCCAGGAGGTGGCGGCGCTCGCCGTGCGTCGGCACCGCGATCTCGGGCCTCGCCCAGTGGTACATGTCGGCGAGCTCGTCGCGGCACGGATGGCCGGAGACGTGGATCCCCGGATGGTCGCGCTCGGTGTAGAGCCGCACGCCACGGTCGGCGAGCTTGTTCTGCAGGTTGCGGATGGGGATCTCGTTGCCCGGGATGATCCGCGAGGAGAACACCGCCGCATCGCCCTGGCCCAGGGTGACGTGCGGATGCGTCCCGTCGGCGATCCGGGCCAGGGCCGCGCGCGGCTCGCCCTGGCTTCCGGTGCAGAGGTAGAGGATCGCTTCGGGCGGCAGGTAGCCGGCCTCGTTCTCCTCCAGGAACGGCTGCAGGTCCGTCATCAGCCCGACCGACTTCGCCGCCGAGGCCATGCGCCGCATCGAGCGGCCCACCAGGCAGACGCGCCGGCCGGCGGCTTCGGCGGCGCGGCAGACGCTGTCCATCCGCGCCACGTTGGAGGCGAAGCAGGCGACCGCGACCTTGCCCTTGAGCCCCGCGATCAGCGGCATCAGGGTCTCGCGCACCGCCGCCTCGGAGCCTGCGCGCCCGTCCACGAAGACGTTGGTCGAATCGCAGACCATGGCCAGCACGCCCGCATCGCCGAGCCGGCGGATGGCCGCCACGTCGGTCGGGCCGCCGAGCAGCGGGTCCGGATCGATTTTCCAGTCGCCGGTGTGCAGCACCGTGCCCAACGGCGTCTTGATCGCCAGCCCGTTCGGCTCCGGGATCGAATGGGTGAGGGTGATCAGCTCCAGATGGAACGGCCCCAGGTCGATCGCGCCGCCCAGCGGGACCTCGATGATCTCGACCTCCTCGAGCAGGTCGGCCTCGCGGAGCTTCTCGCGCAGCACGAAGGCGGTGAACGGGGTGGCGTAGATCGGCGCCTTCATCCGCGGCCACAGCCAGGCCACCGCGCCGATATGGTCCTCGTGCGCGTGGGTCAGCACGATGCCCAGGATGCGGTCGGCGTAGGCCTCGATGTAGCTCGGGTCCGGCAGGATCACCTCCACGCCCGGCGTCGACTGGTCGCCGAACGTCACGCCGAGATCGACCACGATCCAGCGCCGGTCGTGGGCCGGGCCGTAGCCGTAGAGGTTGAAGTTCATGCCGATCTCGTTCGAGCCGCCGAGCGGCAGGAAGACCAGCTCGTCCTCGGCTCGGGGCGCGGCCATCAGCTCCGGCCCTGGTTGCGTCGCCAGATCTCCAGGAGCCCGCGGATGGTGAGGTCCGGATCGAAGTGGTCGACGCTCGCCGTGGCGCCGTGGAACAGCGAGGCGATGCCGCCGGTCGCCACCACCGTCAGCGGCGCGCCCCGCTCGGCCTTGATGCGCGTCGTCAGGCCTTCGATCATGGCGATATAGCCCCAGAACACGCCGGACTGCATGGCCCCCACGGTGTCGGTTCCCACCACCTTGTGCGGCTTCTGGATGGCGACCCGGGGAAGTTTGGCCGCCGCGCTGTGCAACGCCTCCATCGACAGGTTGATCCCGGGCGCGATCACCCCGCCCTCGAAGGCGCCGTCGGCGGCCACCACGTCGAAGGTGGTGGCGGTGCCGGAATCGATGACGATCAGCTCGCCGGGATAGGCCGCGTGGGCGCCGATGGCGTTGACCAGCCGGTCGTCGCCGGCCTCCGTGGGCTTGTCGATGCGGATGTCGATGCCGAGCTCGGCGTTCTCGCCGATCACCAGCGGCTCCACGTGCAGGTAGCGCCGCGACAGGTTCCGCAGGTTGAAGATCGACTGCGGCACGACCGAGGAAATGATGCAGCCGTCGAAGACGCCGAGCTGCAGGCCGGCCATGTTGAGGAGTTGCGACAGCCACACCGCGTACTCGTCCGCGGTCCGGGCGCTGTCGGTCGCCGTCCGCCACTGGGCCGACCACGTCTGCCCGTCGTGCACGGCGAACAGCGTGTTGGTGTTGCCCTGCTCGATGGCCAGCAGCATGGCCTACGCCCCCCCGAAGAAGACTTCGCCCGCGGTTATGCGCTCCAGGCCGCCGTCGTCCAGCCGCAGCCTGAGCGCGCCGTCCGGATCGAGCCCCTCGGCGACGCCGGCCACCGTGCGGTTCGGGAGCCGCGCCTCGCAGGGCTGGCCGAGGCCGAGCGCCCTCGTGCTCCAGGCCCGCGCGACGGGCGCGAATCCCTGCATCGCCCAGACCTGCCGCCAGGCCTCGAAGCGCGCGGCGAGCACCTCGAGGGCGGCGAGCGGCTCGGGCGGCCGGCCCGCCATGTGCTCGGCGTAGGCGGTCGCCGGCCGCTCCACGTTGGGCGGCGCATGGGCGAGGTTGACCCCGATCCCGACCGCCAGCCACAGGCGGCCGTCGGCGCGCGCGCCGGATTCCACCAGGATGCCGGTGCACTTCCGCCCGTGGATCAGCACGTCATTGGGCCATTTCAGCCCGGCGACGTCGGGGCCCAGGCAGGCGTCGGCGAGCTCGGCGGCGGCGAGCGCGGCCACGAAGGAGAGCTGCGCGGCCTCGAGAGGCGGCGCCTCGGTGGTCATCATGAGGGTGGCGGCGAGATTGCCCCGCTCCGTCGACCAGTTCCGCCCGCGCCGGCCGCGCCCGGCGGTCTGCACGGCCGCGGCGATCCACACCGGCCCTTCGTCTCCCGCCTCGGCCCGCCGGCGCGCCTCGGCGTTGGTCGAGTCGATCTCGTCATAGGCTTCGATCGGCGGATGCGTCGTCATGCGAAGAACCACGGATTCCACGGATTTCCACGGATCGCGACTGCGAGCGAGTGCGAGCGATCCATTCCGGGATCTGGCAAGGTGATCGCGCCTCCGGCGCGGAAGCGGCTATCCGTGAAATCCGTGGAATCCGTGGTTCCCAATTCCTACGCCAGGCCGAAGGCGCGGGCGGCGGTGGCGGCGAGCGGGTCGATCCAGCGGAGCGCCACCATCACCACCGGGAACGAGAACAACGCCAGGGCGACGGCGATGCCGCGGGCCTCCGGCGCCGGCCGGTCGGTCGCGCCCTCGGCCGCATCGAACCAGATCACCTTGACCAGCCGCAGGTAGTAGAAGGCCGCCACCACCGAGCCCACCAGGCCCAGCACCGCCGGCCAGGCGAGCCCCGCGTGCAGCGCGGCCTTGAAGACGTAGACCTTGGCCCAGAAGCCGGAGAACGGCGGCAGGCCGAGCGCCGAGAGCGAGAAGGCGGTCATCGCCAGCCCCAGCCCCGGCTGCGCCTTGATCAGCCCCGCCATGTCG
>Ga0308174_10001010_pt1 | contig 12566 bp, 12 predicted proteins | sample PhyPR2_FD_203894 | JGI IMG/M metagenome (GOLD analysis project Ga0308174, IMG submission 203894) | Soil microbial communities from UC Gill Tract Community Farm, Albany, California, United States - DLSLS.P.R2 | ecosystem: Environmental > Terrestrial > Soil > Agricultural land | place: USA...
GCAGTGCTGCTGGCGGCGCTCGCGCGCGCTCTCGGGATTCCGGCGCACGTCGTCGACGGGGTGGCCTATGTCGACGAGTACGATGGCAAGCAACATGTTTTCGTGCCGCATGCGTGGGTCCAGGCGTATGTCGGTGGCCGCTGGCGAAGTTACGATGCCGCGTTGCGCGGCTTCGATGCCGGCCATATTGCGTTGTCATACGGCAACGGCGACCCGTGGCGGTTCTTCGCCGCGTTCAACACGCTCGGCCGCATTCGCGTCGACCACATCGATCCGGCGCCCTAAGCGACATCATCGGGAAGAGACCAAGTACGTCGTTGTTCAGTAATGCCCGCGTAAATTCCGTTAGGCCGCCGCTTGCATGGTTCCATGCCTGCGGTCGCGTTCACGGAAGAGCGGGCGCAACAGACGGACCCATCACCGCGTTGCAGCAGCCGAGGTTACCTCCGGCACACGGATGTGCGGCATCGATTTGATAATTGAATTTCAGGCGAGGTAAGAAAAATGGCCACACGCAACGAAAATTCCATGCTCGGCGAAACGCGCGAAAACGTTGGTTCCACGATGAACGGAATCCAGGACAAGGTCGCCGACAGCATCGACGAAATGGGCGATCGCATCAGCACGATGGAACAGCAACTGCGCGAAGCGGGTGATGCGCTGATGGAGAATGCACGCAAGCTCAGCGAGGCGGCCAGCAAGCAGGTGCAACTGCATCCGCTCGCGGCATTCGGCATTGCATTTCTGGTCGGCGTCACTGCCGCCAAGATGCTGCGTCGCTAAGCCCGGTTCGTGAGCGCAGCCGAACCCAACGTCGCAGTGGACGGCGCGCCCGCCGGCGCTTTGCCGGCGGATAGCGCCACTCCGCCCGACGCTTCGCTTGGTGACCTGGCGCGCGATACCGGCGCTTTTGCCAAAGCCTGGTTCAGCCTGATTGCGAGCGAAGCGGCACTGGCCAAGGTGAATCTGGTCAGGATCATACTGGTCGCGCTGCTGGTTCCGGCGATCGCCATCGGCATCGTGGTGGGCGTAAACGGCATCGCCGTCACCTTGCTTTACGCCCTGATCGCAAACTGGCCACTGGCGTTTCTCGGCACGGCTGTATTGAACATCGCCATTCTCGTGTGGATGTTGTGGATGCTGCGCAACTGGTGGCGCACGTTGAGTCTGCCGCGCAGCCGCAAGGCATTGACTGGACTATGGAGTAGCAAAAATGACGTCGCTTCGATCGGCGAAAGCCAAAATTCAATCCGCGGAAAATGACCTGCTGGGTGCGCGCGCGCGTCTCAAGCGCGACTCGCTGCCGCTACTCGCTGCGATCGAACGCCGCCGCGTGACCTGGATACTTGCCGGTGGATTCGCCGGCGGATTTGCCCTGAGCTGGTTATCGCCACGCATCTGGGCCCGCTTCGGCGCTGCGGCCGGTGCCGGCGCGGCATTGATTGCGCGCTCGATGGTGGCCCCGATGATTGCGGGCGCAATCATGGGCCGCAAGACGGCCGGCAACACTGAAGACAATTCGTCGGAAACGCAAACGATGCACTGACGCGGACGAACGCGTTCGCGACCGGTTTTTTCACAAGGGGATTGCTGATGTCCGTCGATCCGGGCGATTTGGCGGAACGTGAGTTGCCGGCCGCGGCGCCCGTGCCGGATGCGTTGCGTCTTGCGATCTGGCGCAACCGCCTGCTGGGGATCATTCTGGTGCTGCTGGTGCTGACGCTCAGTGCGCTGGCCGCGCGCGTCGTCGTTCCCATCCTGGTGGCGCTGCTGTTCAGCCTGATGCTCGCGCCACCGGTGCGCTGGCTCACGCAGTGGCGCTTCCCACGCACGCTCGCTTCGTTGCTCGTTCTCGGCATCGGCATTGCCATTGGCGCAATGCTGCTCAACGCGCTGGCACGTCCGGCACTCGACTGGGTGGCGCACGCACCCAAGGCGGTCGATCAGTTCGCGCATCAGCTGCGCGGATTGTGGCGTCCGATCGCCGATGCCAGCAAGGCGACCGCGCAGATCACGCAGATGACGCAGACGGCCGGGGCGCAGCCGCAGCCCGTGCGCGTGGTCGACAGCGGCACTCCGGATTCGATCATCCAGATGCTGAGCGCGGCGCCCGCGATCATCATGCAGATCTTCATTACGTTGATGCTGGTGTTCGTGTTTCTTCAGCACGGCGATGCCGTGCTGCGCAAGGCGGTGGAACTTGCACCGGACTGGCAAGCCAAGCGCGGCGTAGTCGATGCGACACGCGATGCGCAGCGCGACCTTTCCGCCTACGTGCTGACGATCAGCCTGATCAACCTGGCACTGGGCGTTGCCACCGCTGCTGCGCTTTGGGCATTCGGCATTCCGGACCCGCTGCTATGGGGCGGCGTGGCGGCGCTGCTGAACTTTGCTCCGTACATCGGCCCGTGGGTGACTGCGATCTGTCTCGCCGTCGTCGGCATGACGACCCAGCAAAACATCTGGCTCGGTTTGGCGCCACCCGCCGCGTTCGTGCTTCTGCACATGATCGAGAGCTTCATCCTGACACCGATGATCGCGGGCCGGCGCCTGGCACTGGATCCGGTCGTCATTTTCCTCGCACTGCTGTTGTTCGGCTGGATGTGGAGCATCCCCGGTCTGCTGATCGCCGTGCCACTGCTGAACTGCTGCCAGATCGTCGCCTCGCGTGTACCGGCGTGGTCGAAGCTGGCCAAACTGCTGGGCACATGATCGGAAAATGCTCGGGCCGGACAGCTCGACTGCCGATTCGATAATTGTCGTAAATAGCTGATCCCGAAGCCTTATCGGATCTTCCCGAGTAGCGGTGCAGTCCTCTTCGAGGGCTCCGCTTGAAAATTAGATATCATTTTGATATCTTAATTTCACACTTGCCGGAGACTCCAATGAACGAACGTTCCTATTCCGCACCGTCCGGTATTCCGGCGCTGATCACGCTCATCGTGTTGCTGCTGCTCGATGGCGCCTGGCTGGTCAACTCGCTCCAGAACAAGACCCTCTGGGCGATCGGGGTCGCGCTTCTCACCGGCATCGTGCTGCTGATCGCGCTCGGCGGCTTCTTCACCGTCGCACCGAATGAAGGCAAGGTCCTGCAGTTCTTCGGCCGCTACGTCGGCACGGTACGCGATGCCGGACCGCGCTGGACCAATCCGTTCTACAGCAAGCGCGGCGTCAGCCTGCGCGTTCGCAATTTTGAATCGAGCAAGCTCAAGGTCAATGACCTCGATGGCAATCCGATCGAGATTGCCGCCGTCGTCGTGTGGCAAGTGGTCGACACCGCCGAGGCCCTGTTCCAGGTCAACGACTACGAAGACTTCGTGCATATCCAGAGCGAATCGGCGCTGCGCGCGATGGCAACCAGCTACCCGTACGATTCGCACGATACCGGCGCGCTGTCCCTGCGCAGCCACGGCAAGGAAATTTCCGATCACCTCCAGAAGGAAATCCAGGAGCGACTGGCCAGTGCCGGCGTTCGCGTGGTCGAGGCGCGCATCACGCATCTGGCATTCGCACCGGAAATTGCCCAGGCGATGCTGCAGCGCCAGCAAGCGAGCGCGATCATCGCGGCACGCACGCGCATCGTCGAAGGCGCGGTCACGATGGTCGAAATGGCCCTGGACCAATTGCAGGCGCGCGGCGTGGTGCACCTGGACGAAGAACGCAAGGCGGCGATGGTCAGCAATCTGCTGGTGGTCCTGTGCGGTGAGCGCGGCACGCAGCCGATCGTCAACACCGGCAGTTTGTACACCGGATGAGCAACGAGAAAAAAGCCTATCCGCTGCGCATCAGCGTCGAGGTGCTCGACGCGGTGCAGCGCTGGGCCGACGATGAACTGCGCAGCGTCAATGCGCAGATCGAGTATGTGCTGCGCGATGCGCTGCGCAAGGCCGGGCGCCTGAGGAGCAGCGACTCCGGCGCGGCAAAGGAATCGAGCAAGTGACTACACACGCTAGTACCAACAGCGCGGCGGCCGACCCGGCGTCCGCCCCGGCGCCGGATCGAACCGTGCGCATCGAACATGACCGCCGTCGTCTGCTGATGCGAGTGCTGGCGAGCATCGCCGCGCTGCTTGCCACATGCGCCGCCCTCGTGTTCGCGCTTCTGCACGCCAACGAGCCGGCGTTCGATATAACGGGCGTTCCGCAGCTGGAGCGGCTGCTGCGCCCGCACGCAACCGCATCGCCGTGGTGGACATGCACCCTGCTGGCCTTCGCCGTCGTTGGTGCGCTGATCGGGACGCTGCGCAATGTCTTTCGATTGCAGGACGGGGATCCGGCGCTCGTGATATCGCCACATGGCATCAGTTTCAGGCCCGCCGTGTTCGCTGAAATCGTGCGCATTCCCTGGACCGCGATCCGCGGCTTGCGGCTGCGCCAGCGCAAACACAACCGCTTCCTGGCCGTCCAAGTCGACGAACCGGACCGCTTTGCAGCGCAGTCGCGCATCTTCGCCCCACTGCCGATCTCGTTGCGTCTTGGCGCGCGGGCGAACGAAATCGACTTCACCACGCCCATGAGCAAGCACGCCTGGACCGAAACCGAGGCGCTGCTGCGCCGATACCTCGCGTGTTATGGCCGGGCCTTGCCGGCCGAACATGCGCGCGCCGCGCCGCCCCCGGGCCGCAAGTCCGCGCTGCGCGCAACGGGTTCGCGCACATCCGATTGATGCAGGGCTGTGCGTAAATAACGGCGCCGGTGATCGCTGCGGCCCTTCAACTTCGCTAAGCTTGGGCGGTGGACGACATCACTGCTCCGCCGCGTACCCTCGACATCCGCGCCTGCATGGCTGCTGCCACCGCTTTGGGCGTGCCGCGAGAGTACGGTCGCAGTCGCGCGCTGCAGCGGGTGCGCGAACCGCGGCAACTGGTGCATATCGGCGCCGATACCCAGCAGCGCGCGCAATTCCTCGCCCCGCACGCAGCACGCGCGTGGATCGGCCTGCGCGACGCGGCGCAACGCGACGGTGTCGCACTGCAAGTGGTCTCTGCATTCCGCAGCATCGAATACCAGCTTGGCATCGTGCGCCGAAAGGTCGAGCGCGGCCTGTCCATGGAGCAGATACTTGCCGTCAGCGCGGCGCCTGGCTACAGCGAGCACCATTCGGGCCGCGCCCTTGACCTGACTACGCCGGGGTTCGCGCCGCTGGAAGAAGAGTTCGAGCGTTCGGATGCATTTGCCTGGCTGTCGAGCAATGCACGCCGGTTTCGATATTACCTGAGCTATCCGCGCGGCAATCGCCACGCGATCGCCTATGAGCCGTGGCACTGGTGCTGGCGCGCGCGCCCGGCGATCCGCCGCTGAGCGGGTACACGAAGGGACGTTTTTCAGCCAAGGTCCCTCCGTTGCGGAGGGACCTTTTCGCGAATAGTCGTCGCCCGGGTCTTAGGGCTTGAAATCGATCTCGCTGGTGGCCGCCGAAGCCGCATCAGCGACCGGAATCGCAAGCGGGTGATAGTTGTTGGTCAGCCACAAGGGCAACTGATCGGCGTAGTTCGGGCTGCCAATGACCGCGCTGTTGCCGCCGGGAATGACTTCGTACGCCGTGATCTTGCTGTTCATTTCGCCGACGAAGCGGCGCGCCGGACCGGACCCGAACATGAAGCTGTTCGCGCCGGTTCCGCGCAGGTTGTAATCGGCGACATTGACCGTCTGCCAGGCGCCCGAACGGGCGAGACCCGGCAGTTCCGGCGACAGATCGGTGAAGCCGTACGCGGCATACGGGCTGGTAAATCCGTCCTGACCCGGAATGCTGAAGGGTCCACCGAGCGGGTGCTCGAACACGATGCGATGCAAACGGCCCCAGCGATAGTCGGACTGGCTCGTCGATCCGCCGAAAGCCGGCGCCATCGCTTCGCTCGCCAACTGATCGAGCGCGTTTTTCAGGCTTCCCAGCAGGACGAAGTCGCGTGCCGCGGCCGGATCCGTCGCGCCCGGTGCGTTGAAGAACGGCAGCCCGGAAGCGCCGTGGCCATGCAGCGCCGGAAATTGATCGAGCAGCCATTTCAAACCGGTGAAGGCATCGCTGCTGCCCGGCAGATAGTTCTGCAGGCCGACCGCACTCATGGTCGCGTCGATCGTATTGTGAAGCGCGTAGCTGCGCCAGGTCGCCCACAGGGTTGCGGCAACGCTGGCGTCGATTTCGGCAGCCGACGGCGGACCCATTGCGAACGGGTTTTCACCCGGATCGTAACCGCGCTGGATGCCGGTCGGACTCGAGTAATCCCACGCGCGCAGGCGGGCGATCGCTTCGCCGATGCGCGGATCGGACGCAAGCCCCGCAAGCGGCGCCCAGGCACTGCCGTTGGTGGCGTTGTCGTACGCGGCGAGCAGATACGGCAGCACCAGCTCGGCATCGAGCGACTGGTTGTTGGCCTGCAGCGCCTGCATGTCGGCCACGGTTATCTTGTGTCCGGCGGCGATTTGGCTCTGGATCACGCGGTCGATCCGGCCCACGCGGAATGCCGATGCGCCACCCCAGTCGATGTAATAGATGCCGCCGTTTGGCCGCGCCTGGTTGAGCGGATTGTTGTCGAGTGAAAACCCGATCGGATCGTTGTTGGCGTTGGCAAAGTAGCCGCTGGCCGGGTTGATGACGAACGGGATTTCGTTTGCCGGCAGGATTTCGTATGGCGTTGCCTGGTGCGGTTGCGGATTCTGCACCGGCAACCAGTCGTGATGCGCTGCGCCGGATCCGTCGCGGATCAGGAACGGCGGAATGCCCCCGCCGACCGTGCCGGCCTGAAGGTCGGTGCGCACCGGAGCTTCACCGGTGACGAAGTAGGCAATGTTGCCGTCGACATCGGCGTAGGCGAAGTTCTGCGAACCGAAATCGAAGTAACTCAAAGCGGTCTGGAAATCGCTCAGGTTCGCCGCACGATTGATCTGGCGGAAACTCTGCAGCTCGAAAGTTGCTTCCCAGCCGGTATAGGCTATCGACAGGCCGCTGCCGCTGGCCGAATCGATCACGACCAGCGGACCGTTGTTGCGCCTCGGCACGATCACGGTGACCGCGCCATTGAGGTAGCCGATCGAGTTGTCGCGCACGATGTTGTTGGCGGTGCCGTCGAGCTGGTTGACGTAGAAGCTCTGGAAGATGAACTGCGTCGGCTCGTCGACGCCATTGTGGACGATCGCGTACGGCAGGCCGAAGGTATCGAACTTCAGCTTTTCCTGAAACGTATCGGTGACATCGAGCGAGTTCGTGGTCGTGCCCCAGCAGATGCGCTGGTTGCAGCCCTGGATCACGCCCGGCGTACCGGCCACCGAAACGCCGGTGACATCCATCGGTTGCGCGTAGCGGCTGTCGGTGGAATACACGTGCACTTCAGTGAACACGGACGGCAGGTCCAGGCTCAAGTGCGGGTCGTTCGACAGGATCGGCTTGCCCGACGCGGTGTTCGCGCCGCCAATGACCCACTCGTTGCTGCCGACCGGCGTGTCGCGCCCTTGCAGCGCCTTCTTGAACAGAGGGTTGTCCTTGATCGAGTCGCGGTAGCTCTGCGCAAGCTTGAGCGTGGTCGCGCTGATTTCGCCAACCGCAGGCAGCGGTGCCGTCGCCGTCAGCGCCGCACTGCCCGGGTGCCCCGCGCCCGCGGACTGCGTCGACGCGGACGCGCCCGGCTGGAAACCTGGCACGGTGACGCGATCGTCGGGCGGCGCGGTGCGGCGAACGTCGCCGAAGAACAGGGCAACGCCGTCGTAGCCGGCGGCTTGCCCCGAAGCCTTGTAGGCGCCGAGCTTGATCGTCGGATCGATGTCGAGATCGAACGACAACTGGAATGCCAGCCCCTTGCCGACGCAGATCGAATCGACCGGGGTCCACGGATCGGCATGCGTGAGATCGAGCGCGCCGTACTCCGGCGGCAACGCACTGTGCGCGAGCCAGTAGTTGACGCCGTTGGCATAGGCCGTTAGCCAGCCGCGCATGTCGTCGGACAACGCCAGCCAGGTCTTGTCGGCCGCGCGGCGCAGGCCGAGCGTGCGCGCCTGGACGTCGTTGCCCAGCTGCGATTCGCCCACCAAGGCTGCGAGCGTGCCGCTGACAGCTCGGCGCGTGAGATCCATCTGGAAGAACCGGTAGCGCGCATGCGCGTAACCCTGCAGGAACGCGGCATCGTTGTCGCTCGCCGCCTGGATCGTCGGCATGCCCTGCGCATCGTAGGTGATCTTGCCGGGCGCGCTCAGGCCGGGCGCCGAAATCGCATCGGCGAATGCGAGCGACGCCATCGCGGAGCCCGCAAGCGCCAAGGCGATGGAAAATGATAAAGGTATACGACGGCGGCTGCGGCCGCGAGTGACGCTGGCAGACATGATCCCCTCCCGTTGACGGTACTCGAATGCGTAAATGAAACGACCGTTTGACTGAGTATGCGCCGCGCGAGGCTCGCTCGGGAAGCGGAAAACGGTTGAAAGGGACAACTTTCTATCGTGCAGTGCGCCAAAATGCCGCGCCCAACGCGCACCATCCGGCGATCAGCGCAAGGCCGCCGAACGGCGTCACCACACCGACGCCTCGTGGCGCGCCCAAGGCCAGCGCGTACAGGCTGCCGCAGAACAGCAAGACACCGGCGAGAAAGGCGAACACCCCGATGCTGCGCGCCCTGGTCGCCGCTGCGGTCGAGAGCCCAAGCAATGCCAGAGAATGCCAGAACTGATATTCCACGGCCGTATGCCACAACTGCAGCGCCGCGGGATCGAGTTGGGCGCGCAGCGCATGCGCGCCGAATGCGCCGAGGATGACAGCGAGGGCGCCGGTCACGGCTGCTGCGATGGCGGGGCTGCGATTTGACATTCGGCTGACCGGTTCGTTTCTTGAACATGGCGGTGCGCAGCCGCTGGCAGGCGCGCACCGTGTCAGGAGCAACGATGTGGGTTTGTGCTTGCGTTGTAAAGCAGCGTGCGTTCGGGAGAACACGCGCCCCGAATCAGGATGCATCCGCTCCACGCGGGACCAGACGCTGCTACCCGGTCCAGCGCCACCCTCCCAGCCCTCTCCCGCCAGCGGGAAAAAGGGAAAGAGCACGTCTGCCCGTCTTCCGACCTGAAAAAAAGCCCGGCGATTGCCGGGCTTTTTTCACACGTTGCTCAATGGGCCGGAGGTTGCGGCGGAAGCGAAAACGCGGGCTGGCCCGGTTTCGCGGGGGCTTTCGGATCGGCGCCCTTGGCATCGGGCTTCTTCGACTCGAGCGGCTTGAGCAAGTCGTCGATAGTCTTGTCGATGTTGCTGAACTTGAAGCCCGGCAGCACGAAGGTCCAGCCGGAGAACGTGCTGTTCAGGGCGGCGACTTCGTCACTGAGCGCCTTCAAGCGCTGTTCGCTGTCCTTGGCCGGATCCGAGACCGCCAGCGGCTTCGGCACTTCTGCCGCGGGCTTCGCTGCGTCGGCAGCCGGCGCTGCGCCCGCGACTTTCTCGGCCGGTTTTTCCTCGGCCGGTTTCTTGTTTGCGGCCTGCGCCGCGGCCTCGTACTCGGCTTTGGCCTTGCCCTGCTCCGCCGCGATACTTGCATTTGCTGCGGCAGTGTCGAGCGATGCCGTGAACTGCGCGTAGTCCTTGGATTCCTTGACCCAGGCGACGACGTTGACGGTGACGCCATCGAACGCGCTGTACGCGGCTTTGTATACTTTGTCCGGCGGCGGCATGTCCTTGGCCGGGAACACGTCTTCCGAGCGCAGCCCGGAAAGCGTGGATCCCAGTCCGTTGGCGGCGAACTCGGAACTCAATTCGCGGCCCTTGGGCACGTCGGCCACCTTGAAGTTGGCGTCACCGGCCTGGTCCTTGTAGATGCGCAAGGCCTTGCCGTCCGGATTGACGATCGTCACTTGTTTGACGCGATTGGCGCCGATGTCGGTCAGGTCGTGCTTCTCCCAGCCGGCCGCCGTCTTTTCAACCGTGAGGTTGCCCTTGACCAGGAGGCTTTGCGCATCGCCCTCGCGGCGCACGAACGTGCCGCCGCCACCGCCGCCGTTGAAGTTGCCGACGATCAGCTTGACCGGCTCCTTGAGGCCTTCGATCGAAACCAGCACGCCCTTGGCGTCCTTGCCCTTGATGTCGTCGACACCGAGCGAGGCATACAGCTTCGGATTCGATGTTTTCGGCTCGATGATGGTGGCGTCGGCCAGCTTCAGCAGGAATTCGCGCAATTTGGCGACATCGGCCGGGTAGCCCGCCTTCTGCTCGATGCTCCAGCCGCCCTGGCCGCGCTTGAGCGTCGCGAGCACCTGGTTGTCAGGTCCGGTCAGCGTGATCGCGGTGACGTCGTTGACGTGCTCGCGAAATCCGGGCAACAGCGGTTTGGCCTGCTCGGCCGATTCGCTGATCGGCGCGTGCGACGAATTGATCCACCACGCGGCGGCAAGCGCCACCACGGCTGCGGCAATCAATGCATAAAGAGTTTTCGCATTCATCGTGGTCCCCTCAGGCGGCGCGGCGCTGGCGCTTCCACCAGGCAAAGCCCAGGGCGAGCAACGTGAGCAGCAGCGGCACCAGGCCGATGTTGACGAGCTTCAGGCGGGTGCCGAGCGACTCGATCTTGTCGTCCAGTCCGCGGCGCACCTGGCGCAGTTCCTTGCGGATCTCGACCTTCTGGTCGAGGAAACGCTGCAGTTCGGCACGCTGCTCGGGCGACAGGATCATTTCCTGGTCCTTGCTCTTGCCGGTCTGCAGTTCGCTCAGCTTCTTCTCGGTCTCGCTCAGGCGCGCCTGCAGCTGCTTTTCCTTGTCGTGGAAACTCTCCTCGGCGGCGCGGCGCATGTCGTCGACAGTCGTGAACGGCCGCTGCGAGGTCGCCCTTCCGCGAATCGAGATCAGGTCCGACGAGCCGGTCAGGTTGTCGACCGAGTTGACGAAGAAGTCGCCGTTGTTCGCGAACGCGTTCATCAGCTTCTGGCCGAAGAACGGCTGGATCTGCACCCACAGGCGGTTGGTCAGGATATCTGTGTCGCCGACAAGGACGACGATGCCGTCGTCCTTCGACGCGGCGAGATGGCCCTCGTCCTTGCGATCCGGAAATGCACTGGTGAACTTGCCTTCCAGACGCCCCGCGATCACGTAGCTCTCGCCACTGGGTTGGAAGCCGGTCAGCAACGCGCTCGGATCCGGCAGGAACTTCACGCGCTCGCTCGGCACCGACATTGCGTCCGTGCTCGACTGGATCAGCGGCACCAGCTTGTTCTTCGAGTCCTTGTCGAGCGTGAAGTAGCCGGCCGACGAGATGTTGATCGTCTCCAGATTCGCGGTGGTCACGTCATTAGGGTTCAGGTCACGCTTGGTAAGTCCCAGGATTGCCGCATCGCGCACCGGCGGCGCACCCTGCGACATGCTGATCTGCAACGCGCGGGCGCGATCGATCACGACCTTGTTCGGGTCGTACTGCACGCCCCAGGCCTTGAACAGCTTGGCGAGGTCCGAGGACTTGTTCGCGAACATCGCCGCCTGCGGATTGTTCGGATCCGCGCCGGAATCGTCGGCTTCGGCCTGCGGATCGACGAAGACGAGCAGATGTCCGCCGCGCAGCACGAACTGGTCGATCGCGTACAGCGCGTCGTCTGGCAGGGCCTTGGGATGGACGAGCACCAGCACCCCGATATCCTTGTCGATGGTCTTGAGCGAAGCCGCGGTCAATTGCTTCACGTCGAACGACTGCTGCAACTGCGTGTCGATCGCCCACGGCTCGCGCATCTGGCGCGTCTGCTGGTCGAAGCTCGCCGACATCGGCAGCCCGGTGATCAGGCCCACGGCCGGCTTCTTCGCCATGCTCAGTTCGTTGATCAGCTTGGCGACGTCGTACTCGAGGAACGCTTCCTTGTCCGGCTGCAGGAACGGGATCACCGCCTTGCCATTGGTCGAGTTGGTTCCAGCGAGGCCGAAATAGATGTTTTCGCCGGCCTGCCCGGTCGGGACGGCCTGCAGGCCGAAGCCGGTGGCGCGGTCCTCGTCCTCGGAGAACGGCAGCGGGTCGACCACATCGAGCCGGATCTTGTCGCCGGCGCGCGCACTCATTTCCTCGAGCATTTCGCGCACGCGCTGGGCGTAAGTGCGCAGCTGCGGCAGGTTCTGCGTGCCCTTGTCAGAGTAGAACAGGTACAAGTGCACCGGTTCTTCGATCGAGGACAGGATTTTCTTGGTGCCGCTGGACAATGTATACAAATGGCTCTGCGTGAGGTCCAGGCGTGCGCCGCGGAACAGCGCGTTGCTCACCAGGATCACCGCGACGAGCAGAATGGCAAGCACGGCGAGCGCGCTGCCGGTCAGGAGTTTTCTGTGTGGGGTCATGAGATCAATCCGCTTTCTTCAGGTCGATGACTACTGCGCTCGCGTACAACCAGAACGCAATGATCAGCAGGAAGTAAATCAGGTCGCGCAGGTCGATGACGCCTTTGCCGATCGCGGCGAAGTGGGTCATGAAACTCAGGCCGGACACGGCGTCGACCAGCCCCTGCGGCGCCCAGCCGCTGAAGAAATTCAGCACCAGGGGGAAACCGGCGAGCAGGAACAGGAAACACACGACGACTGTCAGGATGAAGGCGATGACCTGGTTGCGTGTCGCGGCGGATATGCAGGAGCCAATC
>Ga0308174_10001011_pt1 | contig 12559 bp, 13 predicted proteins | sample PhyPR2_FD_203894 | JGI IMG/M metagenome (GOLD analysis project Ga0308174, IMG submission 203894) | Soil microbial communities from UC Gill Tract Community Farm, Albany, California, United States - DLSLS.P.R2 | ecosystem: Environmental > Terrestrial > Soil > Agricultural land | place: USA...
GGAAATGCGCTTTGCAGATCCCTGGCGGACGGTGGCGTACTTCCTCGGACGGAACCAGGCAGTTGTCGCTCTTGTACCGGTCAGAAGGTTGTCCACAGCTGAGGGGTTTCGGCCCGGGGTTCTCGTCGGTTTCCGGGTCTATGGTCGTTCCTCGAGCGGTCGGAATCCCTTGTTCCACAGGGCTCCTGGCATCACCCGCAACAGACGACCGCTCGCGATAGTAGGAGCCGGACGGGGGCTGCAAGGGCTTGTTCGAGCTGTCGTGACGGTGCCTGGTCCATCGGCGGCAGTGGGCGTCACCCGGACCGCACGCCGGTGGGATATCGACCAGGGTTTCCCGCCGGCGTGCTCGGTGTCTCGGGGAGACCGACATGGATCCAGGCAGCACCCGGCTCGAGGCGGCAACACCTCATCGTGCGCCCGCGTCGCCGGTGCCGTTGCGGCGGATGCTCGGGGAGGCCGGCGTCTCCTTGGCGCAGCGGCGCACCCACGACTGTGCCCGGCCGGTGCGACTCAAGGGCTCGACCCGGCTGGTCAACCCGACCACTGGTGAGGTCCGCACCGTCTACTCCTCCGCCCAGGAGCTGGACGGCACCACCTGGATCCCCTGCGGGAACCGTCGGGCTGCCGTCTGTCCGTCGTGCAGCACCACCTACAAGCGGGACGCCTGGCAGCTGATCACCAGCGGCCTCGGCGGCGGCAAAGGGATCCCCGCCACGGTGGCCGACCATCCCTGCACGTTCGCCAGCCTGACCGCCCCGTCGTTCGGGGCCGTGCACGGCATCCGGCAGAAAGGCCCGTGCCGGGCCCGGCGGGACAAGCCGGTCTGCCCGCATGGCCGACCGCTGTGGTGCAACAAACGCCACACGGATGAGGACCCGCGGCTGGGCGAGCCGCTGTGTGTCGAGTGCTACGACTACACCGGTCACGTGGTCTGGCAGTGGTACGCGCCCGAGCTGTGGCGCCGGTTCACCATCGCCCTGCAACGCCACCTCGCCCACCGGGCCGGGCTCTCGGTCGACGCGTTCCGGCGGGTCTGCAAGATCTCCTACTCCAAGGTCGTGGAGTTCCAGGCCCGCGGCGTGATCCACGTGCACGTCCCGATCCGCCTGGACGGACCCGACGGCCCCGACGGACCCGCACCCGACCTGTGCCTGACCACGAAGGACCTCGAGGACGCCATCACGATCGCCGCCGCCCGGGTCCGGGTCGACTCCGCACCCCTGGACGACGGCCGGGTCTACCAGCTGCAGTGGGGCACCCAGGTCGACACCCGCACCATCACCGACACCACCCACCGCGACACCCCCCGAGGTACCCCGGTGGTGCATCCGGAACAGGTCGCCTCCTACCTCGCGAAGTACCTGACCAAGGCCACCGAGGACTTCGGCCTGCCGGCGCAGGTCCGCTCCGCCGGCCACGCCCACCTGGCCGGCGCGAGCCCGCACGCGGTCCGGATCATCGCCACCGCCCAGGACCTGGCCACCCACGGCGAGGAGTACCGACTGCTGCTGTCCCACCTCGGCACGTTGGGCTACCGCGGGCACCCGATCACCAAGTCCCGCGCCTACTCGGTCACCTTCGGCCAGATCCGCCGGGCCCGCCGCCGCTACCGCAGCAACCCCGCCGGCCTGGCCCCCGACGCCGACATCCGCCAGCTCCTCGACGACGACCAGGACCTTCCCGACGGGTTCGAGCTCGTCTCCTCCTGGATCTTCGACGGCCAGGGCTACCTCGACCTCGACCAAGCAGCAGCCGCCGTCGAGGCAGCGGCACGATCCCGAATCCGTCCGCGAAGAAGATGCCCAAGGCCGATATTGCGCAAGGAGGAAATCAATGAATGTGCAGGACAAGAATGACGAACTGATCGGCTTGCCTCTACGGGAGCTTTGGACCATCAAGCAGGTCTCCAATTTCCTCGGTGTTCCGGTCGGCACGCTCTACCAGTGGCGTCACAAGGGTTACGGGCCACCGGCCTGGCGTCTCGGTCGCTCGCTCAGGTACGACGCGGCCGCGGTTCGCCGATGGCTCGTCGAGGAAGCTGCGTGGTGAGTCGTGCCGGTGGCCAAGAGACTGCGCGATGGAAAGGTCAGCTGGCGTGCCCGCTGGCGGGACGACCGTGGCGCACAGCACTCGAAGTCCTTCGTTCGGAAGGTCGATGCCGAACGGTTCATGACGCAACTGGAGCACGCTCGGCTCAACGGTGCCTACGTGGATCCGGCGGCCGGGAAGATGACGGTCGGTGAGTGGGCGGGGCGATGGATGCACGGTCAGGTGCAGCTCAAGCCCAAGACCCGTTTCTCTTACGAGTCGCTACTGCGGTGCTGGGTGCTGCCGCGCTGGGACAGGGTCGCCCTGAACAAGGTCACCTTTGGCTCGGTCGCTGAGTGGGTCGGCGACATGCAAGGGGAAGGACTGTCGCCGTCGAGAGCACGGCAGGCGTACCACGTCCTGACGGGCATGCTCGACGACGCCGTGAAGGACGGCCGGCTGGTCCGAAACCCGGCCCTGGGCGTCGACCTGCCCCGGTTGACCATGACACGGAGGCGGTACCTGCGGCACGAGGAGCTTCACGCCTTGGCGAACGCCTGTGGTCCCTACCGCGTGCTCGTGCTGACGCTCGGGTACTCCGGGCTGCGCTGGGGTGAAGTGGCGGCGTTGCGCGTCCATCACATTGACCTCGGACGGGCGCGGATAGAAGTGAGCCAGTCCGTGGGAGAGATCAACGGTCGCATCGTGGTCGGCACGCCGAAGTCGCATCAGACTCGTTGGCTGCCGGTGCCCAAGCTGCTCCTCGAGGGCCTGGAGCAGCAGCTAGCGGGTAAGGCACCCGATGATCTGGTCTTCCCGTCGCCCAAGGGGACCTTCCTGCGGGTGGCGAACTTCCGGCGGGGCTACTTCGATCGCGCGGCGGCGTCGATCGGTCAGTCAGGTCTCTACCCGCACGAGCTTCGCCACACGGCGGCGTCCCTGGCCATCGCGGCCGGGGCGACCGTGAAGTCCGTGCAGCGGATGCTGGGCCACGCGTCGGCGACCCTGACGCTCGACCGGTACGGCCACCTGTTCGCCGACGAGCTGGACGACGTGGCCGCTCGGCTGGACGACGCCATGCGGGACGCAGATGTGGTCCCGATGTGGTCCCGAGCCGATCCGACCCTCTTCGGCGAGGATGGTCAGGAGCCTGCAAATGGCCTCTGACCTGCGGTGTTGCTGGGTGCCCCCGGCAGGATTCGAACCTGCGACGCACGGTTTAGGAAACCGACGCTCTATCCCCTGAGCTACGAGGGCGGCGCATGGCGGAAACCCTCGCGGAAACCATCACAGTTTCCTAACAGGCCTGCGTCATGCTCCAGCGAGGATAGTCGAGCGCGCCGGTGCCCACTGAGCCGGGAGGAAGCGTTGGAGCGCGGTGGACTTGTCGGCGAGCGATCTCGACGGACTCTTCGACCTGCTCGTGCCGTGAGGGATCGGGCACACGTCATCTCGTCGTACGCTCGTCGGGGTCTCGTCCTTCGACCATCGGCGCGCCCGCCTCCCGCAGCCTGTTCGCGGCCACTTTGCGGTGACCTGCTCTGGCTGGTGGCCTATGCCACCCTTTGTGTCCGCTCGTCGGATGTGCTGCAGTGTTCCGGCGGGGATCGGGCACGGGATGCTTCGTGACCTGATCCGGGGGTCGCCTTGGGAGCGCTTTCACCAGAGGGAGACCTGCATGATCGACGTCAGTCACCTGCGTGCCGTCGCCAAGGCCGCGGGTTCGGGGGAGTGGGAGATGTACGACCCCAATGAGGGGACCTGGCCGCCGCGGCCGTTGTGGAGCGTCGCGAACGACGCGTACCACCACCCGCCCGGCGCGGCCGATGCCCCGTGGCCGGCGTTCAACGTCTACCTGGAGACGGGGCTGAAGGAGGACGCCGTGCACATCGCCACGTTCGACCCGCCGACCGTGCTGGAGCTCCTGGAACGGCTGGAGGCGGCGGAGGCGATGCGGTGCGTGTCCGAGCACGACTGCGACGACGTCGACGTGATCTGTGTGTACGTCCCGGCCGAGGACTACGACCGGTTCCGGGAGCAGCGCGCCGCGAACCGCGCGCCCGGTCGGGATGCCGCCTGAGGCCTCAGGCCGACATCCCCGCGCACGCCGGCGTGGGCAGCTCGACGAACTGGACCCCGGACAGGTCGCGACCGGTCGCGGCCTGGAAGTGAGCTCGGGCGGCGGCGGTGTCGGACACGTCGAGTGAGCAGACGACTCCGTGCCCGGTCTCGGCCAGGTCGATGGCCACCTGCGTGGACTCGTCGCCGTGCAGCTCTCGGATCGCGACCTCGTCGAGCGCGTCGTCGCACACGAGCGAGTACACCGCGACCCGGACGGCTCGGTCCGGCTGGGCGCCCGCGTCGACCAGGTACCGGCCGCCGCTGGTCGCCCACTGCTCGGGCGTCAGCAGCACAGGGGACGTCTCCTTGCGCAGGAAGTGCCGGACCGCCGCGTCGAACCGGGCGAGCCGATCCGGGCCGGTGGCCACGGTGATGACGGGGCGTTCGGGATCGGACATGGTGTTTCGCGCTCCCTTCGTCGGGATGGACGGACCGGGGGTGTCTGGTGTCGGCGCCGGCGGGCACCGACAGGGCGTACCCCTGTGGGACGGGAGACGCGGGTCCGTGGTTCCGTCGGGTGGCCGGTGGCACGCAGCAGCCACCCTCGTTCGCGGCCTGTTTGCAGCCTCAGTGGCCGGGGATCTGGCCGGTGATGGCGGCCCAGACGTCGGGCAATGGTTCGGTCATGTGGTCCCCCATGCGGTGGTGGTCGTGGTGGGCAGCGCAGAGCCACCCGCCGACGACTCGCCGTTGATGCCGTCGACGGTGCTGCCGTGCGCGGCGTACGTGATCGAACGCCGTCGCCCAACGCGCTGCGTGCCCGTGCCGCGGTCGACCTGGCGCGGCTGGCCGGCCTGGATCGGTCGGGGGCGCGGCGCGTCGCTCGAGGAGAACAGCGCTGCCCTGGAGGCGTACGAGAAACCGCCGTGCTGGAGGTGGACCTGAGCAAACCACCCGCAGGGAACGACCATGGCGCCTACCCTCGGCGCATGTAACTGCTCGGCGGAACCACTGCTGCCGTCCTCATGCTGTCCTCACTCTGACGAGCTGCGGGAACACCCAGACCGGCGCCGTCGCCAACGACTCCTCCCAGCAGGACACCCATCGCGACCCCTCAGGCCGGCGCAACGGCGAGGTCAACGGCTAACTAGATCCCGTGGGCCACGCATCGGGTGACGACGCTGCCAATCTGCCCAGACTTCCCGCTTCCATGCTGCGAAGACCGATTCCAATCTGCACACATGGAAACGCTCGCGCGTCACCTAGTCCGGGTTCTTCCGGGTCAGACCGCACCAGCCGATGAACGCCCCGTCTGAAGCACGGTCCACGGCCAGCCGCGCCCCGCTGCCGTCCTCCGCCATCTGCCGGCAAGCCGCGATGAACCGCTCGGCGCGCGCTCGTTCGCTCCAGGGCGGTGCGTCCCAGTAGCGCAGCACGTAGGCGCTGCTGTGCAGCGCGAAGATGGTGTCCGCGTCCGCGCTGGTGAAGGGGCGCAATGGACCCGTTCTGCGACACTCACGCAGCCGGATTGCCTGCTGCACCCCTTTTGAGACATGGGCGGCGCCGACCTCGAAGCAGCTCTGTCGCTCTGGTCACCCGGAGCGAGGGATGTGGATGTCTCTGGAGATCTTGAAGATGAGTCCATGCAGGTCGACCACGGTCGGTTCTCGTCCTGGTGGCACCACCGAGTACAGGGACCCGGTGCGTGGGCGGAGAGGCGACGCGGCGAAGCCGTGGAGCGGGTTGAGTCAGCCCGGCAAAGATTCCCGGCCGTGCGCTTCGTCTTCACGGCTGCCGACCACGACCGGGTGGCCGGCGGCCCTCTGCTGGCGGGCGCGCTGGCCTTCCGGCTGTTCCTGTGGCTACTGCCGGCATGCCTCGTGGCGGTTGGCTGCCTGGGGTTCTTCGCACCCGGGTCCACCCAGCACCTCACGTCCCAGGCCGCCCTGGGCGGCTTTGCCGCCTCCACCATCGAGACAGCCACCAAGCAGGCCCACGAGGCGCGATGGATCCTGCTGGCGACGGGGCTCATCGCGCTGTTCTCCGCATCGGTCACGCTGGCACGGACCCTCTGGGTGGCGACCACGCTGGCGTGGCAGCTCCCCCTCGTGAAGCTGCGCCGTCCGCCGCGTGCGGCCGCCATGGTCGTCGGGTTCCTCGGCTCGGCCCTCGGACTGGCAGGGGCGGCGAACTGGCTGCGAAGCCTCGACTACGGCGTCGGGCTCGTCACCACAATCCTGCTGGTCGTCGCCTACACGGTCCTCGCCTGGGTCGTCCTGTCCCTGCTGCCCCGGCCACCGCACGTCTCGGTCGAGGGGCTCCTGCCGGGGGCACTCCTGATCGGCGTCGGGATCCAGGTCCTCCACCTGGTCACGGTTCTGTACCTCGCCAAGCAGCTCACCAGCGCCTCTCAGCTGTACGGCGCGCTCGGTGGCGCGGCGACACTCATGCTCTGGGCCTATCTCGCGGCGCGGATCCTGATCGGCGCCACCACCGTGAACCGAGCCTGGGCCAGCCATCACCGGGATCACGACGAGACCACGAGGGAGGCGACCCTCGCCCAGCAGCTGAGTCTGCTCACCGCCTCCAGGCTGGTGCGGCGTGGCTGGCGCGCGGCACGCCGGCGCCGGCACCACCCCCCACCGGTTCACACCGATCCTGGCGAAGTCCCACACGGCCAAGGCCCGGGGTCCTAAGCCGGCATCTACGGTCCAACCCGGCACATCAGAACTCGGTCGGCAGCCACACCCCGGGGCTGCGCCAAGCCGAGGACAGCGGACTCACCTCACCCTGCACCTACGGCCACTGCCACCCGACACTCGACCACACGCAAGCTGGCTGCCAACCTCAGAAGCCGAACCATGGTTCCTCATCCTCAGGATGTACCTACCTAAACCCGTCGTATCGAAGGCTCCTTGCGATGCCCGCCAATCACCCGGCGGTGAAGGTCTCGCTGGCCCGCCATCGGAGTAGCCGATGGTCACCGTGGGGGACTGGCTTGTTCGGTATGCCCGATTTCGGTGTTCCGGGGATGTGATGCAGGCGACCCAGGTAGTGGGCGCCCAGACCCAGGCGTTTCGCACGTTTCCGCAGGTCAGCGAGTTTCTGCCATACGCCACGAGGGCGGGACGTGTTCACATTCCTGTTGAGAACTCATGCCCGTCGGCGGACATCTTGCCACGAGGTACTTGACGCCGTGTCTACCGGTTCCGAACGGTCCGAGCGGTCGTTCGAGCCCGCACCTTTGGGTGATCTCACCAGTGTGAGGGCAGCACTTCAGCCCCGCGACCGGTGGTCAACGGGGTGCGAAGTAGTGCTGTTCCGGACGGTCTCGCCTCTGTGTTCTAGGCGGCCACCTGCGTGCCAGTTCGAGGGTCGGGGAGTAGGTCGTGGTGTGCGAGGCGTCCGGTGTGGATGTGCCACGCTTCGGCGTTGATCTGGGCGGCGTGGAGGATCATCCGCAGGGACTGGTTGTGGTGCCCGTAGGCGGGCATGCGCTTGAGGTACCAGGCTTGCTCGATGCCGTTGTTGCCGGACTCGGAGTCGGGGCGGAAGCCGTAGGTCCGGGCGAAGGCGTTGTCGGTGATCGCCATCTGGCGGACGTACTCAGAACGGAGAAAGCCGTCGTCGTCTTGGGCGATGAGGGGGACGGAGTGGCCTTCGACTCCTCCGCAGCGGGGGCAGCCGATGTCGACGCTGCGGTACCAGTTAAACTCGTTTTTTGCGCCGGGGCGGCGGATGGTGCGTTGCTTGAGCAACGTGTGGGCCTCGTTGCCCTGGTCGTCGGCGGTCGTCTGGTAGACGGCTCCGCCGATGCCGAAGAGGCGGTGACGGCAGGTGCCGTGCTTGCCGGTCTTCTCGTAGGTGCCGATGTGGTGTGACTTCTCGTGCCGGTCGCCGATCTTGACGGTGGAGCGTGCGCCCTTGCGCCCTTGCGTGGGCTTGTTGACGACCATGAGGCCGCGACGCATCAGGGGGTCGATGTGGGCGTGGTGCAGGATGCCGTCGACCACGACGGTCTGGAGGCCGGGCAGCAGGTCGGCCAGCGAGTTGACAATGTCGACGATGGCGCGACCCTCGTCGTGGTCGGTGGGAGTCATGGTCTCTACGTCGAGGCAGATGCGGGTGCCGGACTGCACGAGGCGCGCCCACGCATAGGTGCCTTTGACTCCCCATTCGTAGCGGTGCTTCTTGTCGCCCCGGTACTTGGCGATCTCCTCGGCGGACGCGCCCTCGGGGATGACGGGGCTACCGGCCTCGGGCCACAGGTCGGTGTTGTCATCGGCGCGGCGGATGCGGGTCTCACCGGTGGCCTTGTCGACGTATTTGGTGCCGGGCTTGTAGCGCGACGGCGAAGTGGAGACCTTGCCGTCGAGGAGCGCCCAGTTGGGGTAGTGAGCGGGCCGACCGGTGGCGCGTCCCTTCTTCTCGTCGAGGATGGCGGCGCGCTTGAGAAGCCAGGGGCCGGTGGCAGCGGGTGGCCCTCGGCCAAGGCGAGGCTGGCCAGCTCATCCAGGGCCAGGGCTCGGGCACTCAGGTCGTCGGCCTCCTCGGCCAGCGCGAGTGCTTCTCGCGCGGTGATGCCGGCGCTCTCGAGTTCACCGAGAGACTCAGCGGCTTGAGCGACCTTCGACAGGGCCCGGGACCGGTTCGCGTCCTCATCCAGGCGGCCCCACATGGCCGCCGCCGCCCAGGCGGTGCGGCGACCCTGGTCGTACTGCCCGAACATCAACTCAAAGTGACACAGCCCTGCCAGAATCGCCGCAACACTCGGATCATCGTCGGCCGTAGCGACAGCGAGCACTCGTTCTGCCCAGCGCTGCCCTTCGATGTCGTACCCACTGTCGATCCACTGGGCCACGAGCGACGCGCACAGCTGCATCGCCCGGGCGGCGCAGTCGTGTGGTGACCAGGCCGAGAGCGGCGTGCTGTCAGAGAGATGCGCGCCGTCGGGGAGCCGGTCGGGTGTGGATGCCCGGTCGAGCAGGCGCCCGAGGGCGGCGCGCAGGTTGTCGTGTTCCAGCTCAAGGGTGTGCCTGGCGTCAGCGGCCCGGGCCGGCGCATGCTTCAAGATCGCGTCCGAGGTGGTGGCGACGCGCGTGTAGTGCTGGGCGTGCAGCAGGTACGCGTGCTCGAGCTCGCCGTGGTCGCGGAGCTGTTCGTGAGCGTAGTTGCGAATGGTCTCCAGCAGCCCGATGCGGGGCTCCCCGTTGGCGTCGTGGTCCAGGCGGACCAGGCTTGCGTCGACGAGCTCCTCCAGGCTGCCCCACAGCCAACCGACGGGGTCACGCTCCGCGTCCACCACATCTGCGGGGCTGGTGGGTCCGCGGGAGAGTCGCTGGTGAGCGCGGCGTGATCCGCGGCGAGGCGGGAGACCGCGGCCAGGTCGGCGCCACCGACGAAGACGCCGAGACGCCGGAAGACGATGCGGCTGGTCGGGGTCAGCAGGTCGACGCTCCAGGCGATGGTGCGGCGCAGAGTGTGGTGCCGGGCCGGCCGATCGGGGCCTTGCCCGGTGAGGTCGAGGGCCCGGTCCAGGACGAGCAGCAGGAACAGGGCGGGCACGGCCAGCAGCCCGTCCACCAGACGCATCAGCGTGGCGTCCACGGCTCCGCCGACGTATCCGGACACGGCGCCGTACAGGGTGCCGAAGACGGTGGCCAGGAGCGCCGCGGCGATCCCGACCTCCAGGGAGGCCTGGCCGCCGTACATCAGCCGGCCCAGCTCGTCGTAGCCGGTCGGGTCGGTGCCGAGCCAGTGCTGGGCGCTGGGCGGCTCGTTGGAGACGGCGAGGTTCGCGGTGACCTGGTCATCGTCCGGCACATCGCCCCCAACGCGATCGGGACCGTGGTGGTGTTCGCCAGCTTCACGGTCGCCGACTCCATCCTCACCCTGTCGTTCCTCGGCTACCTCGGGCTCGGCCTGCAGCCGCCGCACACCGACTGGGGCGGCATGCTCTCGACCGCGACCAACTACATCAACAGCGGCTACTGGTGGCTGCTCTACCCGCCCGGTCTCGCCATCGTGCTGGTCGCGATCGCCTTCAACTTCATGGGCGACGCCCTGCGGGACGCCTTCGAGGTCCGGCTGCAGAGGCAGTGACGCACCGTGACCGAGCAGCCACCAGAACCCCGCCGACCGCCGACGGAGCCGCCTCCGCTGCTCGAGGTACGCGGCCTGCGCACCGACATCCGGCTCAAGCGCTCGACCGTGCACGCGGTCGACGGCGTGGACCTGACCGTGCGGGCGGGGGAGACCCTCGGGCTCGTCGGGGAGTCCGGCTGCGGCAAGACGATGACCGCGCTGTCCCTCATCCGGCAGCTCCCCGCCGGAGGGGAGGTGGTCGACGGCACCGTCCGGCTCGACGGCGTCGACCTGTTGGCCCTCGACGACACCGAGATGCGCCAGGTCCGGGGCAACCTCATCGGGATGGTCTTCCAGGACCCGCTCACCTCCCTGAACCCGAGCATGACCATCGGCGCGCAGATCGCCGAGGCCGTCCGGCTGCACCGGCGCGTCCCCCGGGCGGCGGCCCGCCGGCGCGCCGTCGAGGTCCTGGACCTGGTCGGCATCGCGCAGGCCGCAAGCCGGCTCGACGACTACCCGCACCAGTTCTCCGGCGGGATGCGGCAACGGGTGATGATCGCCATCGCGCTGGCGTGCGACCCCAAGCTCCTGCTCGCCGACGAGCCGACCACCGCGCTCGACGTCACCATCCAGGCGCAGATCCTCCAGCTGATCGACCAGCTGCGTCGCGACCTCGGCATGGCGGTCGTCCTCGTCACCCACGACCTCGGCGTCATCGCCGGCCGCGCCGACCGGGTCGCGGTCATGTACGCCGGCCGGGTGGTCGAGCAGGCCGGCACCGAGGAGCTATTCTTGACGCCTCGGCACCGCTACACCGAGGCACTGTTCAGCGCGCTGCCCGAGCGGGCGGCCGAGACCCGCGAGCGTCGCTACACCATCCCCGGCCTGCCCCCGGACCTGACCACGACCCAGACCGGCTGCCGGTTCGCGCCCCGGTGCCGGTTCGCCCAAGCAGACTGCGCGCTGGTGGACCCACCGCTCGTCGAGGTGCTCCCGGGCCGCCAGCACGCGTGCCTGCACCCCGTTGACGCGACCCACCACCTCGAGGCCCGCGAGAGGTTCGAGGTGCCGGCCGCGCTGCACAAGGACCGTCAGGTGCTGCTGTCCGTGCAGCACCTCGTCAAGGACTTCCCGCTGCGTCATCACCTCTTCGGTCGGTCGGCGGGCACCGTGTCGGCGGTCGCAGACGTCAGCTTCGAGGTCCGCCGTGGGCTCACCCTCGGACTGGTCGGCGAGTCCGGCTGCGGGAAGACGACCACCGGCCGGCTTGTCGTGGGTCTCGACCCGACCCGGCGTCGCGAACAGGCCAGGCCGACGGTCCCGCTCCGTGGCGAGCTGCCGAGCGCGGTCGACCCACCCAGCGGCTGTCGGTTCCGCACCCGTTGTCCGCGCGCTCAGCAGGTCTGTGGCGAACAGGAGCCCCCGCTGGCCGACCTGGCTCCCGGAGACCACCGGGTGGCGTGCCACTTCCCTCTGAACATCCAGGTGCGAACCGACCAGGACCTACCGGGCCCCTAGCCGTCGGGGCGCCGACGTACGCCCGCGGCGCACTGGTCCAGCTCATGCATCACCAGGCATGCGGCGCTGCTCTTCACCTGAGGTCCAGGTCCACCCATCGGCCGTCCCGGCCGCGAACCCGAGGAGCTCAGATGAACACCAGCAGGACCACACGGGGGCTGACGGTGGCGGCCGTGGTCACCGCAGCCACCGGCACCGTCCTGGTCGGCGACGGTGCCGCGCAGGCGAGGGAGGCAGCCGGTCCCGTCCCGGAGGCGGGTATCACCTGCTACTCGAACCCGCACTACCCCGACAACAACCAGGTCGTCGTGCAGCCGCCGTCGATGTCGGGCCGCGGGTCCACGCAGCGGGTCGCCTACCAGGCGGTGCTCTACCGGTGGACCGGCACCCGGCTCGCCGTCGACCGAGTCGGTCCGGTGGTCAGGGGCACAGTGGCCGGCGCAGCCGGGACCGTGCGGTGGGACAACGGCATCGCGGCATCCACCTGGTTCAGCACCCCCAGGTCCGGCGACTACGCCGTCCGCCTGCGCTACACGTGGTACGCCGATGGCCACTCCGCGGGCGTCACGGCGGGGGGCTGGGGACGGAAGCACGACCGGGGGCGGGTGGGCTACTGCCTCTTCTGAGCAGTCCCTCACGGGAGGCCGAGCAGACCGCTCTCGCTGTAGCGCTTCCCGGCGGACAGGTCGTACTGCACCAGCCGGTAGTCCGCGAGCAGCTGCTTGGCCCGCGGCGAGAGGTGCCGCCGGGACACCGGGGTCCCGTCCGGCGCCAGCGCCGTCCGCCCCTCGACGGCGGGGAGCTGCCAGCGGAGCTCGGTCAGCAGGGCGTAGTACGGCGTGACCGCCGCCCCGGCTCGCTC
>Ga0308174_10001012_pt1 | contig 12554 bp, 12 predicted proteins | sample PhyPR2_FD_203894 | JGI IMG/M metagenome (GOLD analysis project Ga0308174, IMG submission 203894) | Soil microbial communities from UC Gill Tract Community Farm, Albany, California, United States - DLSLS.P.R2 | ecosystem: Environmental > Terrestrial > Soil > Agricultural land | place: USA...
AGTGCCAGCAGGTCTGCCCGGTCGAGTGCATTCCGCGCGACCCGGCGCACGTGGAAACGCCGGAGCAATTGCTGACGAAGTATCACGCACTGATGGCGGCCAAGGGTAAATAAGCCCCTGGCTTTCTCAAGCGCCGACGATCTCCCGCAACGCCATGACGAGCGCGTTGCATTCGGCGTCCGTTCCAATCGAAATACGTAGATGCTGCTCGATGCGCGGCAGCCTGAAGTGCCGCACGAAAACCTCGCGCTTCCTCAGCGCGGCAGCGAGCGCGGCGGCGTCATGAGCCGGATGCGTCGCGAAGAGGAAGTTGGCGGCGGACGGCACGACCTCGAATCGCAACGCCTGCAACCGGGCGGTCAGCCTTTCACGGCTCGCTACGACCTTTCCGCAGCTTTCCTCGAACCACGCCCGGTCTTCGTATGAAGCGAGCGCCGCTACCTGCGCCAGGCGATCGAGCGGATACGAATTGAAGCTGTCCTTGACTCGCGTCAGGGCCTCGATCAGAGCCGCATCGCCGAACGCGAAGCCGACGCGCAGTCCCGCCAGCGAACGCGCCTTCGATGTCGTCTGCACCACGAGCAGATTCGGATACGCGTCGATCATACTCACCGCCGACTCCGCGCCGAAATCGACATACGCCTCGTCGACGATCACCGGCACGTCCACATTCGCTCGCAGCAGCGCTTCGATAGCGGCGAGCGGCAGGGCGCGTCCGGTCGGCGCGTTCGGATTCGGCAGCAGCACGCCGCCGTTCGGCGCGCGATAAGCGTCGATGTCGACGGCGAAGTCGGCATCGAGCGGGATCGCCTCGAACTCCACGCCGTAGAGTCGGGCATAGACCGGATAGAAGCTGTACGTGATTTCCGGAAAGCGGATTGGCTTGTCGCGCTTGAGCAGCGCCTGAAACGCGTGCGCGAGCACTTCATCCGATCCGTTACCGGCGAATACCTGCTCGACGCGCAGCCCGTGATGCGCCGCCACAGCTTCGCGCAGTGCGCGTGCAGTCGGGTCCGGATACTTGCGCAGCGATGCGCCATCGTCGCCGAGTTCGCGGCGAATCGCATCCACCACGCGCGGCGACGGGGGATACGGGTTCTCGTTCGTGTTCAGCTTGATCGGATGCTTTAGCGTCGGCTGCTCTCCCGGCACGTAAGGCGTCAGGCGGTGAACGATATCGCTCCAGAAATGGCTCACGGTCGGCTCCGGGTTCGAAGTCAGGAATTGCGATGCAGATTCATCATCGCGCGCTCGGTTTCGCCCGCGACCACAAACGGCATGACGGCGAGCGCGCGCTCGATCGACTGGTCGATGACGTCCTGCTCCTCGCGTCGCGGCGGCTTCAGCACGAAGTTCGCGACATCCGGCTTCGCGCCCGTGCGCGCGCCTTCGGGAATCAGATCACGCGGATGCCCGATGCCGATCCGCAAGCGCCAGTACTGCTGCGAAGACAAGTGCGCCGAGATGTCCTTCAGCCCGTTATGGCCGCCGCTGCCGCCCCCGAGCTTCATTTTGACGGTGCCGGGCGGAAGATCGAGCTCGTCGTGCGCGACGAGAATCTCGTCGGGCAGAATCTTGAAGAACTGCGCAACCGCCACGACTGACTGCCCTGAGCGGTTCATGAACGTCTGCGGTTCGAGTAGATGAATCTCGTGGCCGTGCAGGCGGCCCTTGCCGTAATGACCGTGGAAGCGCCGCTCGTCGCGCAGCGTTGCGCCGGCGTCGCGCGCCAATTGGTCGACGAACCAGAAGCCCGCGTTATGACGCGTCGCGGTGTACTCGGCGCCCGGATTGCCCAGGCCAACGATCAGCTTGATCATGTCGAATCATCGCGAGCCCGCAAGCCCGCTTCGTGTAGTGCAAAAAAAACCCGCCGGGGCTTGCACGCCGGCGGGTCACGTCGACCGTTCGGAGAACGGATCGAGAGGATACTACAGCGTGCTCACGCAACCGCTGATGCGAACACTCAGGCAGCCGGCGTTTCGCCGTCCGCAGCTTCGCCTGCCGCATCCGACTGCTTCGCAGCCGGAACGGTTGCCGACGCCACGACCGGGTTTTCCGCCACGACGTGCGCGGTCAGCGCCACGCCCTTCGGCAGCGGGATGTCCTTCGCGTGCATCGTCTGGCCGGCTTCGATCGTCGCCAAGTCGATTTCCAGGAATTCCGGCAGGTCGCCCGGCAGGCATTCCACTTCCAGTTCGGTGATGACGTGCGAGATAACCGCGCCCGCCAGCTTCACGGCCGGATTCGTCTCCTGATTCATGAAGTGCAGCGGCACCTTGGTGTGCAGCTTCTTCTTCGAATCGACACGCTGGAAGTCCACGTGCAGCACGAGTTGCTTGAACGGGTGGTATTGCACGTCACGCAACAGCACTTGTTGCGAGTTGCCAGCCACTTCCAGTTCGAGAATCGACGAATGGAAAACTTCCTTCTTCAGGGCGTGCCACAGGGCGTTGTGGTCCAGTTCGACCAGTTGAACGTCCGACTCACCACCATACACGATACCCGGGGTCTTGCCCGAGTTGCGCAGGCGGCGGCTCGCACCCGTACCTTGCTTGCTACGCTCGAAAGCGACAACTTTCATCTTGTGACTCCTTAATCTGCCCGCGACCAGGCAGGGAAACCGGGATCATCGAAACGTGCGATCCCATAACAAACGGCGCGAACCTTCGTCCGTTCGCGCCCATTACGCAAAAACGCGAAGCGTGAGCTTCGCGTTCGTTGCCAATTCTGTTTAGCCTTCAGCGAAGAGCGACATGACCGAGTCGCCGCGCCGAATTCGGGAGAACGTCTCCGCGAGCAAGCCCGCGCTCGACAGCGGTCGAATCTTTGCGCATGCAAGCGATTCCGCCGACAGCGGAATGGTGTCCGTGACGACGAGTTCGTCCAGTTGCGACGCGGTGATGCGCTCCGCTGCACCGCCCGACAGCACCGGGTGCGTCGCGTAGGCAAACACCTGCTTCGCGCCGCGGTCCTTCAGCACTTGCGCTGCCTTGCAGAGCGTGCCGGCGGTATCGACCATGTCGTCCATGATGACGCACGTGCGGCCTTCCACTTCGCCGATGACGTTCATCACTTCGGCGACATTCGCCTTCGGACGACGCTTGTCGATGATCGCGAGGTCCGTGTTCATTTGCTTGGCGAGCGCACGTGCGCGCACCACACCTCCGACGTCCGGCGACACGATCAGCAGGTGATCGTGGTTCTGCTTGCGCAGGTCGCCCAGGAGAACGGGAGTAGCGTAGATGTTGTCGACGGGGATGTCGAAGAAGCCTTGAATCTGGTCGGCGTGAAGGTCCATCGTGATGACGCGATCGACGCCGGCAATTTCCAGCATGTTCGCGACGACCTTCGCCGAGATGGCCACCCGCGCCGAACGCGGACGGCGGTCCTGGCGCGCATAGCCGAAGTAGGGGATAGCTGCGGTGATCCGGCCTGCGGATGCGCGCTTGAGCGCATCGACCATGATCATGAGTTCCATCAGGTTATCGTTCGCCGGCGCACAAGTGGACTGCAGGACGAAGACGTCCTTGCCTCGAACGTTTTCCTGAATCTCGACCATGATTTCGCCGTCGGAGAAACGGCTGACCATTGCTTTGCCGAGAGGGATTCCAAGGATCTTGACGACTTCCTGGGCAAGCGCGGGATTTGCGTTGCCAGTAAAAACCATCAGGCCGTCACTGCTCATCGTGCACCTGTCTGCGGCTGGAGGCGAGAGGAAAAACTTGAGAAAGAATGGCAGGGGAGGAAGGACTCGAACCCTCGCATGCCGGAATCAAAATCCGGTGCCTTGACCAACTTGGCGACTCCCCTACACTCAACTTTGAATCTTGCCGGGAAGTGTAGGACATACCCGACAAAACAAAACCTATGACGCGAAAGCGAAGAGAGGATGAGAATCCAGACTGCCTGTTACAACGCTTTTCCAGCTTGCCGGCAGCTTGGCTTGCGCCAATTCTGCTTCGGCCTGGCTGGGGAAAGCGGCGAACACGCTTGCTCCAGATCCGGTCATTCGCGCCGGTGCGAGATTGACAAACCACTCGAGCACCTTGGCAACTTCCGCGTACTTTCTCGCAACTACAGCTTGCATGTCATTCCGACCGAAGCTGTCTGGCCAGTTAGCGTCTGACTTTTGCTGTGCAAGAAAGTCCGTAATTGTGGCGACTTCCGTATTCCGTGTCAAGCTCTTTTCGGAGAAAATTTCCGCGGTCGGGACGTGAACATTGGGAGTGACGACCAGGAAGAAACGTTTTGGCAGATCAACTGCCTCCAGCGCTTCACCGACTCCTTCCGCAAATGCATTTTGCCCGAAGACAAAAAACGGCACGTCCGCGCCGAGCTGCAGGGCGAGATTCTGCAGAGTTTCACGCGAAAGGTCAACTCCCCAGAGACGATTCAACGCTAAAAGAGTGGTCGCTGCGTCGGAACTTCCTCCGCCCAGTCCCGCGCCCATCGGCAGGCGCTTGTCGATGTCGATTTCCACGCCGAACCGGCTGCCCGTGTGCTTCTTGAGCAGTCGCGCGGCCCGCACCACGAGGTCGTCTTCCTGCGCCACGCTGGGCACGTCCGTCGTGCGCGTGATGACGCCATCTTCGCGGCGCGCGAAGTTCAGCACGTCGCCCCAATCGAGCAATTGAAAGACGGTTTGAAGCGAGTGATAGCCATCCGGACGACGGCCCGTGATGTGCAGGAACAGGTTCAGCTTCGCGGGCGCGAGGCAGCCACGGATCGAATCGTTGGACGAAGACATGCTTGATGCGAGATAGCGTTATTGATCGATCACGAGCTTGATGTCGAGCGGCGGCTCGTTGCGGACGAGGTTCACGCGCTTGACGCCGGTAGCAGGCGCATCGGCATAGGCCAGATAGTCGATCGTCCAGCCGTCCTGTTTGATCTCCTTCGGACGGCCGTTGTCGGATTCGGGATCGAGCGTCGTCTGAGCGCGCGAGCTTGGCGCGGCCGACGGCTGCAGCCAGTAGCGCAAGCCTTCGACCGGCAGCGCAAAGCCGAGCGTGTTCTGCATCAGATCGGAGACGTTGTCCGCATTGACCGGCTGACGGTTAGGCAGTTCGAGCGTGGCGAGCGAAGGCGACGAGGTCACGATAGCCATTGTCTGGCCGAGCGGGTTACGCAACTGAAGCGTGACCGTATCGCCGGTTTCCTGCCAGTCGAAGTTGCCGTAGGCGTTGCGCGGCACGCCGTTCTGATCGTTGTACTGCACTGCGAAGCGCCCGTGATACATGCGGCTCGTCTGCGTGGCAAGCGAAGTGGAGGCGTTCGACGTGGTCGGCACGCGCGGCTGCAGCGCACAGCCGGACAGAACGAGCGCGGCGGCGGCCGCGAACGCGAGCGCGCTGCGTCGAAGATGCAGACGCGAAGCGCCGGCGAAAAAATCGGATGCCATCAAAGATCGTTTACCTGAAGTCGTTTTAGCGTTTTGACGAGCGTGTCGTTACCCGGTTCGAGCTTTTGCGCTTGCCGCCACGTGGCGCGCGCCTGGTCCTGCTGTCCGGACTTCCACTGCACTTCGCCGAGATGCGCGCCGATTTCGGCATTCGGCTGCAGGTCATAAGCATTCTTGAGTATCTTCTCCGCCTCGGCCGCGTTGCCCTGACGGAAGCGCGCCCAGCCGAGACTGTCCATGATGAACGCGTCGTCCGGCGCGAGCGAAACGGCCTTCTCGATCAGCTTCACCGCTTCGTCGAGCCGCTGGTTGCGATCGACGAGCGAATAGCCGAGCGCGTTGTACGCCTGCGGATTGGTCGGCTGCGCGCGCATCAGCGTACGCAACTGCGTTTCCATCACGTCGAAGTGGCCGTTCTTTTCGGCGGCCATGGCGTAGTCGTAGATCAGGTCGGGATCGTCGGGGAACGCGGCGACCGCCTTCGCGAGATTCGCCTCCGCTTCCTCGTACCGATGCGCCTCGAACAGAATGGCCGAATCCGTGCGCGCGAGCATCGCGAGATCGTGCGGATCGGAGCTTTGCAGGCTATTGATGAGCGCGCGCGCTTCATCGACCTTGCCCTGCTTCGCGAGCAACTGCGCGCGCGTGACCTGCGCCGGCAGATACTGCTGGCTCGTGCGCGGAATCTTGTCGAGCCACTGAACCGCGGCCGCGTCGTCCTTCTGTTCCAGCGACAACTGCGCGAGATAGATGTACGCCTGGCCGGGATCGCCGCCCGGCGTGCTCTCGGCTGCTTTGGCGTACTGATTCAGATAGCCCTTCGCCTTGTCGAACTGCTTCTTCTGAATGTCGATAAGCGCGAGCGCCATCAACGGAGTCAGATCCTTCGGATCGTTCTTGCGCATGATCTCGAACTGCTTCTGCGCGTCGTCGAGCCTGTCCGACGACAGATACAGCTGAGCCAGCGCGAGCCGCGCATCATGCGACTTCGGATTCGTCTCGAGATACTTCTCAAACGATGCGATGCCCTCGGCGCGCTCCTGCGGCCCCATGCGCGCGAGCGTCAATGCCGCGGGCAGATAGTCCGGGCGCAGTTGCAGCGCCTTTTCGAGCGACGCCTTCGCTCCCGGTTGATCGTCCGCAAGTAATTGCTGACGGGCGAGCGCGAGTTGCGCTTCCGGACGGTTCTGATCGTTCGCCGTCAGGTCCTTGAGCACGTTCAACCCGCCCACGCGATTCGGCCCGCGGGCGAGGAGCGTCTGCAGAGACAGCAAGGCGTCGCCGCGCTGTTCCGGCGATACCTTGGCAAGCTCCCGTTCGAGCGTGGGCTTCGCGTCGTCCGGCTTGCCGGACACGATCAGAAGCGATGCGCTCAACTGCGCCGCGCGGTCCGAATGCGGCGCGAACTGCTGCCACAATTGCGCGGACGTGAGCGCGTCGTTCGGGCTTTGCGCGGCGATGGCAATTTCAGTGGCGCGCTGCGCGAAGCGCGGGTCGTGCGTGTCGCGAGCGAGCGCGAGATAGGTCTGGTACGCAGGCGCGGGCTGACCACGCTGCAACGCGACTTCGGCCGCCAGGACCTGAAACACGATCTGGCTCGACATCGCGACGCTCGGCAGGTCTTGCTGCTCCGTGCTGCTGACCGGCGCGGTCAGCGCATCGGCGGCGGATTGTGCAGCGGAATCGTCATCGCTCGGAACGGGCGTCGCGCCGGGCGACTGAGCGTAAGCGGGCGCGAACGCGAGGGCGGCCATGGCGAGCGCCACCGCACTGGCGGCGCGCGAGATCGGCGTCGCGAACGATCTCGCCAAGCCGGACTGACGCTTCGTAAACAGCTTCATGGCGAACGAGTTCATGGAAATCCAGACGATGTTTCGGTCGATTGTAACGCGGTCGCTAAAATACCGGCACACTCGCCCCAGCAAGTCTCTCTCCAGGAAAATGCCAGAACTGCCGGAAGTCGAAGTCACCCGCCGCGGAATCGAACCCTATGTCGCGGGAAGGCGCGTCGAGCATGTCGACGTGCGCACGCCCGCGCTGCGCTGGCCCATCCCTGAGCATCTCGCGAAGACGCTCGGGCATCTGAAAATCGAGAAGGTCGCGCGGCGCGGCAAATATTTGCTGTTCGAAACGGCGGAGGGCTGGCTGATCGTCCATCTCGGGATGACGGGCACGCTGCGCGTGCTGCGCAACGTGCCGCGACCGCCGGACGCCGCGAAGCACGATCACGTCGATCTGATCTTCGACGACTTCATCCTGCGCTTCCGCGATCCGCGCCGGTTCGGCGCGATCCTGTGGCATCCGCGCGAGGATGGCGACGTGCTCGATCATCCGCTGCTCGCGAATCTCGGCGTCGAGCCGTTTTCGCCCGAGTTCTCGGGCGCGCTCATGTTTCGCGAGACGCGCGGGCGCAAGGTGTCGGTCAAGCAGGCGCTGCTCGCGGGCGGTATCGTCGTGGGCGTCGGGAATATCTATGCGTCGGAGAGCCTCTTTCGCGCGGGCATCCGGCCGACGATCGCGGCCGGGCGCATCTCGCTCGTGCGCTACGACCTGCTCGCTGACGCGGTGCGCGTGACGCTTGCCGCCGCCATCGAGAAGGGCGGCAGCACGCTGCGCGATTTTGTCGGCAGCAACGGCGAGTCCGGTTACTTCCAGCTCGACTACTTCGTCTATGATCGCGCGGGATTGCCGTGTCATGTCTGCGGCGCCGCGATCAAACAAATCGTTCAGGGACAGCGCTCGACATACTTCTGTCCGCGCTGCCAACGCTAATTCCGATGCTCGCACTTACTGATTTCTCCGCGCGCCTGATCGCGTGGCAACGCATTCATGGCCGCCACGATCTGCCGTGGCAAAAGACGCGCGACGCGTACCGCATCTGGCTGTCGGAGATCATGCTTCAGCAGACGCAGGTGTCGACGGTCATTCCGTACTACGCGCGCTTTCTCGAACGCTTCCCGACGGTGATCGCGCTCGCCGACGCACCCATCGACGACGTCATGGCGCTCTGGGCCGGCCTCGGCTACTACTCGCGCGCGCGCAATCTGCATCGGTGCGCGCAGATCGTCGCGCAGGAACATGGCGGCGCGTTCCCGCGGACCGTCGATGAACTTGCCGAACTGCCCGGCATTGGCCGCTCGACGGCAGCGGCCATTGCGTCGTTCGCGTTCGGCGCGCGCGAGACCATCCTCGACGGCAACGTGAAGCGCGTGCTCGCGCGCGTGTTCGGCGTCGAGGGTTTTCCGGGCGAGAAGCGTGTCGAGAACGGGATGTGGACGCTGGCGGAATCGTTATTGCCCGATGCCGCCAGCAAGGACGATGTCACCGCCTACACGCAAGGTCTGATGGACCTGGGCGCGACGCTCTGCGTGCGCGGCAAGCCGGACTGCGTGCGCTGTCCGTTCGCATCGGATTGTGTCGCGAATGTGGAAGGACGCCAGCGCGAATTGCCGGCCGCCCGCCCGAAGAAGGCCGTGCCGACGCGCAAGACGTGGATGCTGGTGCTGAAAGACGGCGATTCGATCCTGCTCGAAAAGCGCCCGCCGTCAGGCATTTGGGGCGGCTTGTGGAGCCTGCCGGAAGCGCCGGACGAAGCGGCGCTAACCGCGGTTGCGCAGAGCAATGGCTGCGACGAGCACTTGCAGCGCCTGGCGTCGTTCTCGCACACGTTCACGCATTTCAAGCTGGACATCGAGCCGCGGCTCGGAGAAGCGCGCGGCGCGCCGCACGAGGCGACGGACGCGCAGACGGTGTGGGCGCCGCTTTCACGCATTGATTCGTTCGGCGTTCCCGCGCCCGTGCGCAAACTGCTGGACGCGCTGTCGGGCTCGCTGCTTTAGAGCAGTTGATGATGCTGCATGTAGTGATGCACGACGTCGATGCGCCCGCCGGCATCGAGCAGCTCCATCAGCTTTTGGCGGGCGCGCATTGGAATCGGCAGGATTTCGGCGAGTCGGTTCGACACCCACGTGGGGTCATCGAAGAGAAAAGGCTCGATGAATGGGAGGCTCTGCGGCTCGCGCGCCTTGATCGTCTCGATGATCCGTTCGAGCACTTCCGCACATGCGCCGAACTTGGCGAGCGACTCGGCGCCCTGAAGGGGGCGGTCGTCGCCGTATAGTTCCGCGGTGCCGACGAGCAGATTGCTCGGCTCCACGCGATGCGAAATCAGCCGGAAGCGCTCCGCGCCGCGCGCCTGCACGAGGAGCAGGCCGAAGGTATCGACATCGCATTCGACGATTTCGGCGAGGCAGCCGATAGTCTCCGGCACCGACGGCTCGCCCGGCGACGCTACTTCATGCCCGCTTTTCAGCAGACACACGCCGAACGGCGTCTTCTCGCGCAGGCAGGCGCGCGCCATGTCGAGATAACGCGCCTCGAATATCTTCAGCGGCAGCAGGCCGCCGGGGAAAAGAACCGTGTTGAGCGGAAACAGCGGCAAATCGGCTATAGCCAGGTTTGCGGGATTCGAGGACATCGCACGCCTCCAGAGTGGACCGCCCGAGGGCGATCACGTTTGCGTGGTGCTGGCGCTCTCATCCACGGGGATGGGCGCATCACGATGCCGCACGATAACGTTGGCCTCAGCGCGAAAGCGCGCGGCGAGCGCCTCCGCGATGTACACCGAGCGATGCTGCCCGCCCGTACAGCCAATGGCGACAGTGAGATAGCTGCGGTTGTCGTCGCGAAAACGCGGCAGCCACTTGCCGACGAAGCCGCCAATGTCGCCGATCATCTCGCCGACCAACGGCTGTGCGGAGAGATAGTCGATGATCGGCTGGTCCAGGCCCGTGAACGGCCGCAATTCACGGTCGTAGTACGGGTTGGGCAGCGTGCGCACATCGAAGACGAGATCGGCGTCGAGCGGCACGCCGCGCTTGAATCCGAACGATTCGAACATCAGCGTGAGATCGGCGGCGTCGGTTTCGACGAAGCGCTTCACCCATGCGCGCAGCACGTTCGCGCGCAAGTTGCTCGTGTCGATCTGATGCCCGTATTCCGCCAGGCCCGCGACCAGTTCCCGTTCGCGCTCGATCGCTTCGCCGAGCGAGTTGAGCACGCCGACGCTTGCATCGTGTACCGGCGGACCGGAGAGCGGATGGCGGCGGCGCGTCTCGGAAAAGCGTTGAATGAGCGACTGCGTGCTGGCGTTGAGGAACAACACGCGCAGGTCGTAGGCGTTAGTCAGGTTGTTGATGATCGCCGGTACTTCGTCGAGCGAAAGGCTTGAACGGGCGTCGATTGCGACGGCGAGCCTTTGTTGTCCCTCGCTCGCGAGATACGCGGCCAGCTCGGGCAAGAATCGCGGAGGCAGATTGTCGACGCAGTAGTAGCCGCCGTCTTCGAGCGCGTTGAGCGCGACGGACTTGCCGGAGCCGGAAATGCCGGTAATCAGGATGATACGCATGAGGTTGTGCTCGTTCGCTTTATCTTAGCACCTGCATATGATCCGGATTCCGCACAGATTCGCTTGAATTGCGCGTGTTTCAGATCAGTTTGCCGGGAAACTGGCTGTCCGGGTCCTGCATGGCAAGCCGCTGGCGGTCCATGAAATCACGCAACGTATCGATGCCGCGCAATTGCAGGATCGTGTTGCGCACTGCCGCCTCGACCAGTACAGCAAGGTTGCGGCCAGCCGCGACCTGAATCGTCACCTTGCTGATGGGCAGGCCGAGCACATCGACGGACTGGCTTTCCAGCGGCAGGCGCTGGAACTCTCCGTCAGGGCGGCGCACGAGCTGCACGATGAGCTTCAGCTTCATCTTCCGGCGCACGGCGGTTTCGCCAAAAATCGTCTTGATGTCGAGCAGCCCGAGACCGCGCACTTCGAGCAGGTTTTGCAAAAGGGGCGGACAACGCCCCTCCACGAAGTCGGGCCCGAGGCGCACGAAGTCGACGGCGTCGTCTGCAACAAGACCGTGGCCGCGGCTGATGAGTTCGAGGCCGAGCTCGCTCTTGCCGAGGCCGGAATCGCCGGTGAGCAATACGCCCATGCCGAGAATATCGATGAACACGCCGTGCAGCGTGGCGCGCGGCGCGAGGATGCGCGACATGTACGCACGCAGGCTGTCGATCACGGCCGCGGCCGACATGCGCGTCGTGAAGAGCGGCGTCGACGAGCGCGTGCAGCGAAGCACCAGTTCGGGCGGCGCGCCCACTTCGCCGGCGACCACCAGAAACGGCGGTTCCAGCGCGATCAGCTCGGCCATGTGGCGCGAGCGGTCTTCGTCTGATTGGCGCTGGTAATAATTGATCTCGGCGTCGCCGAGCACCTGAATGCGGTTCGGGTGAATGAGGTTCAGGTGGCCGACGAGATCCGCGCTCGACGTTGCGTTCGCGACCGTTTCGCTCGAAAAGCCGCGTTCCCAGCCTTCGTGCCCGGTAAGCCAACTGAGCTTCAGAACGGCGGCGTTGTCGTCGAAAATACTTTGGGCGTTGATGCTGGACGTATCCATGAGGCCGGAACTCCGTTGGAAGCCGGGAGCAGCCAACGCGCGTTGAAGCTCAATGCTTCGATTCGCCGCATGGTGCTGCGTTTGACCGATTGTGCCGCAGAAGCACCGCGCACGCGAGGCGCGCCAAAGCGCGCGAGCGGCGCTGCGCCTTGTTCAGATGCGGTTCGCCGGAATGCCCGCGGCGATTACGGTTGCCACTGTGTGAGGACCTGATAAAGCGCCTCACGATTTTCTTCTTTATGCAGGCGCTCGCGTGCCTCGCTGTCGGAGAGCAGTTGGGCGATTTCCGAAAGTATTTCGAGATGCTGCTGCGTGGCCTGTTCGGGCACGAGCAGGAAGATCAGCAGCGACACGGGCTGACCGTCTGGCGATTCGAACGCGACAGGTTCGGCGAGACGCACAAACGCGGCGAGCGGCTGCTTCAGCCCTTTGATCCGGCCGTGCGGAATGGCGACGCCTTCGCCGAGGCCGGTCGAGCCGAGGCGTTCACGGGCGAAGAGGTTGTCGGTAACGATGCTGCGGGCGATGCCGTTCTGGTTTTCGAAAATCAGGCCCGCTTGCTCGAATACACGCTTCTTGCTGGTAACGGACAGTCCGAGAACCACGTTCTCGATGGGAAGAAATTTGGCTAAACGATTCATGTTGGCAGGCTGATGCGTGGCCTGATAGCTCCTCATCGTGGCTGCTGTCTGAAA
>Ga0308174_10001013_pt1 | contig 12548 bp, 13 predicted proteins | sample PhyPR2_FD_203894 | JGI IMG/M metagenome (GOLD analysis project Ga0308174, IMG submission 203894) | Soil microbial communities from UC Gill Tract Community Farm, Albany, California, United States - DLSLS.P.R2 | ecosystem: Environmental > Terrestrial > Soil > Agricultural land | place: USA...
CGAACGAGCGGTCGGTCGCGTTCCACCGCGCGCTCGGATTCGAGGTGGAGCGTGTCGACGAGGATTACGACGGGCACGGAGAGGCGCGCGTGCTGCTCGAGTGGCGCCGGTGATCGACGAGATCGGCGACCCGAACGGCACGCCCGTCGTCTATCTGCACGGCGGCGGCGACTCGCGGCTCTCGCGCCACCCCGACGACTCGATCGCCGCGGGCCTGGGGATCCGCCTGATCGCGACCGACCGGTGCGGGCCGGCGCAGCGCCACCGCACGCTGCGGCGCTGGGCGGAGGCGGCGCTCGAGCCGTTGCCGGAAGAGCGCTTCGGGGTCGTCGGCTGGTCGGCCGGCGGACCGCACGCGCTCGCGCTCGCCGCGGTCGCGCCGGAACGCATCGGACGCGTCGCCCTCGTCGGCTCGATGCCGCCGCCCGATCTGGTCCGTTACCTGCCGCGTGACGTGCGGCTCGTGATGCGGCTCGCACGGGTCGCGCCGCGGGTCGCCGCGAGGCGTCTCGAGGAGTGGGGGCGGATCCCGGCGCTGCCGACCGGCGACGACGCCTGCGACGTCGCCTACCAGCGGGGGCGCACGGAGTCGTTCCGCGCCGGCGGCATGTGGCTCGCGCGCGAGCTCGGCTATCTCGGCCGGCGCTGGGGCTTCGACCTCGGCGACGTACGCTCGGCGGTGACGCTCTGGTACGGCGACCGCGACACGGTGTGCCCCGTCCCGATCGGCAAGGCGTTCGCCGAGCGGCTGCCGAACGCGACGCTGAACGTCGTCGACGGGAACCACCAGCTCCTGTTCTCGCGCTGGCGCGACATTCTCGTCAGCGCGGCGGCCTGAGCGCCGCGAACTCGTCCGTCACCTCGAGCCGGTCGGACGCGAACCGGAACAACGCGGCGGGGCGCCCACCCGTCCGGCCCGGCGGACGGAAGCCGTCGGCGCGGACGATGGCGCCGCGGCGAACGAGCACACGCTGCAGGTTCGTCGCCGAGACGTCGTACCCGAGCGCGGCCACGTACACCTCGCGCAGCTCCGAGATCGTGAACAGCTCCGGCGCGAGCGCAAAGCCGAGGTTCGTGTAGGAGAGCTTGGCGCGCAGCCGCGCCTGGGCCGCCGCGACGAATGCCCGCTCGTCGGCGGGCCACGAGGAGTCGACGGGGCGCCAGTCGCCGGCTGCCGGCATGTCCGCCCGCGCCAGGCCGAGGTACGCGGTCGCGAGCGTGCCGTCGTGCCGCGCGCGTGTCTCGAGCTGCTCGACGTGGGCGAGGAAACGCACATCCACCGCGCGCGCGAGCGCGGCGTCCAGCGATTCGTCGCGCAGCCGCTCGACGCCCTCGACCGACGCCTCCAGCCTGCCGTCGCACGCCCTCATCGCGACGGCCACCACGCCGTGGGAAGTAGAATCCGGCACCGGTTTTCGTCCGACAGTCTAAAACCTCGGAGGCTCCGTTGAAGCGTGCGATCCCGTTGCTCGTCCTCGTCGTCCTGCTGGCCGCCGGCTGCGGCAGCGGCAAGAAGTCGGCGACGAACCCGCTGACGGTCAAGAACCAGAAGCCGTCCCAGCCGACATCGACTCAGGGCTCCGCGGGCAACAACGGCTCCTTCCGCGTCGGTCTCAGCACCGATACAGGCGGCCTGAACGACCGCGGCTTCAACCACCTCGCCTACCTCGGGCTGCAGAAGGCGGGATCGCAGCTCGGAGTGCAGACGCGCGTCGTCCAGTCGAGCTCGCCCGCCGACTACGTGCCGAACCTCGCTGCGCTCGCGAAGCAGGGCTACAACCTGATCATCGGCGTCGGCTTCACCGAGATCACCGCGATGAAGCAGGTCGCGAAGCAGTTCCCGAAGTCGCACTTCGCGATCGTCGACGTGGCGAATGCCGACGAGGGCGGTCTCCCGAACGTGCAGGGCCTCCTCTTCAAGGAGCAGGAGGCGGGCTACCTCGCGGGCTACGCCGCCGGGCTCGCCGCGAAGGACCGAGGCGGGCATGTCGTCTCGTCGGTCGGCGGGCAGAAGCAGCCGCCGGTCGACCGCTACATCGCCGGCTATCAGGCCGGTGCGAAGGCGGCGTTCCCGGGCGTGCGGACGCTGAACGGGTACTCGCAGGACTTCGTCGCGGAGGCGAAATGCAAGGAGGTCGCGCTGAACCAGATCTCGCGCGGCTCCGTCGTCGTCTTCCAGGTCGCGGGCGGCTGCGGCCTCGGCGCCCTCGACGCGGCGCAGGAGAAGAACGTCTGGGGGATCGGCGTCGACGCCGACCAGGGCTACCTCGGCAACTACATCCTCACCTCGGCCCTGAAGCGCGTCGACACCGCGGTGTTCGACTCGATCAAGGACGCGAAGGAGGGCCACTTCCAGGGCGGCACCGACACGGTCTACGGTCTCGACAAGAACGGCGTCGGCATCGGCAAGTTCTCGCCGAAGGCTCCCAAGGGCATCGCCGCGAAGGTCGCGCAGGTGAAGCAGGAGATCGTCTCCGGGAAGATCAAGAACATCCCGACGACGGTGAAGTGATGAAGCTCACCGAGGCACAGATCGAGCTGATGCGCGGCAAGAACTTCGCCGCGGTGGCGACGCTCGGCGAGGACGGCACTCCGCAGACGAGCATCGTCTGGGTCGACACCGACGGCGAGCACGTCCTCTTCAACACGAAGGGTGGGCGCGCGAAGGGGAAGAACCTCCGCCGCGATCCCCGCATCAGCATCACCGTGTTCGACGCGCAGGACCCGTACCGGTACTTCGAGGTGGAGGGCACCGCCGAGCTCGAGACCGACGGCGCCGTCGACCACATGAACGAGCTCGCGCGCAAGTACACCGGCAAGGACTGGGACGACGGCGGCGACCGTGTCGTCGTCAAGGTCGCGCCGCAGCGCATCTTCAACTACCAGGTGTGATCCGCCCGTTCGGCATCGTCTGCGTCGCCGTCGGCGCGGCGCTGTGGGGACTCGACCAGTGGATCCGCGGCCCGCTCGCTGCGACGACCGCGGCCGGGACGATCGTGTTCGGCGAGCATCTCGTGCTCGTCGTCCTGACGCTGCCGCTCGCGCTCGGCGCGCTCGCGGCGGTCGTGCGGCTCGGCTGGCGTCACCTCGCTGCGGCGATCGTGATCGGCGCCGGCTCCTCGGCGGTCGCGACGCTCCTCTTCACCGAGGCGCTCTTCGTGCACCACGACTTCGTCACACCGGTCGTGCTGCAGAAGGTGCAGCCCGTGTTCGCGGTGATCGGCGCCGTCGCGATCCTCGGCGAGCGGCCGAGGCCGCGGTACGGCGTCTACCTCGTCGTCGCGCTCGCGGGCAGTTGGCTGATCGGCGTCTCTCACCCGTTCCATCCGGCGGCACACGGGCTCGTGACGATGCTCTACGCGCTCGGCGCGGCCGCGCTCTGGGCGCTCGGCACGGTGCTCGGCCGCTACCTGGCGCGCGACATGCGCTTCGAGCACGTGACGACGCTCCGCTTCGTCTTCGGCCTTCCCGCGAGCGCGATCGCGCTGCTCGTGCTCGGTGCGCCGGCGTTCGCGTCCGGGCACGACATGTTCTGGATCGCGGTGCTCGCCGTCGTCACCGGCTTCGTCGCGCTCTTCATCTACTACTACGGCCTCCGCTCGACGCCCGCGGTCGCGGCGACGCTCGCGGAGCTCGCCTTCCCCGTGTCGGCGATCCTCGTCGGCTACTTCAAGTTCGGCCAGACCCTCACAGGCTGGCAGTGGGTCGGCGTGGCGACCACCACGGCCGTCGTCGCGCTCCTCCCGGCACGCCCGCGCGACACGGTCCCGGCCGCGCCCGCGCCGGCCTCGGCGTGAACCGTCCCACCGTCGCGCCCGGAGCCGAGCCTGCGTGGTGGCTGCGCGACGCCGACGACGGCGAGCGGTCTGCGCCGCTCGGGCACGATCTCGACGTCGACGTCGCGATCGTCGGCGGCGGCTTCACCGGGCTCTGGACGGCCCTCGCGCTCCGCGCGCAGCCCGATCCGCCGCGCGTCGCGCTGCTCGAGGAACGGTTCTGCGGGTGGGGGCCGAGCGGCCGGAACGGCGGCTTCTGCCACGGCTACTGGTCGTACCTGCCGGCGCTGCGCACGCTCTTCGGCGATGCGGCGGCACTCGAGCTCTGCCGCGCCGGCGACCTGATCGTGCCGGGCATCCGCGCGTTCCTCGCCGAGCGCGGGGAGGACGCCTGGTTGCGCGAGGGCGGGCTGTTGCAGGTCTCGGCGACCCCCTCACAGGATGCGGCCGTCGAGGAGCAGCTCGCGGCGGCGCGGGCCGTCGGCCGCCCGGAGGAGGCGGTCGCGCGCGAGGAGCCGGGCATCTCGCCGCGCTTCCGCCGCGGCGTCTTCTTCCGCGACGGGGCGACCGTGCATCCCGCGCGGCTCGTGCGCGCGCTGCGGCGCGCAGTGCTCGCCGACGGTGTCGAGCTCTTCGAGAGCACGCGCGCGCGGCTCCGCGGCGACGGCACGCTCGACGCGAACGGCCACACCGTCCACGCCCGTGACGTCGTCGTCGCGACGAACGCCGCCGCCGCGCAGTGGCGGCCCGTGCGCGGGCGCATCACCGTCTTCGGCAGCTATGTCGTGCTGACCGAGCCGGTGCCCGACCTCCTCCGCGCGATCGGGTGGGAAAACGGCGAGGCGATCGTCGACTCCCGCATGTTCCTCCACTACTTCCGCACCACCGACGACGGCCGCGTCCTGATGGGCTCGGGCTCCGGTCCGATCGGCTACGGCGCGAAGATCGATCGGCGCTTCACCCACGACGCGGCGACCGCCGCCCGCGCGGAGCAGGGCCTGCGCCGGCTGCTGCCGGGGCTCGCGGAAGCGCGCGTCGAGGCGAGCTGGGGCGGCCCGATCGACGTCGCCGCCGACCACGTGCCGTTCATCGGCACGGTCCCGGGCTCGCGCGTCCGCTACGCCCTCGGCTACTCGGGTCACGGTGTCGGCCCGTCGTGGCTCGCCGGCCGCGCGCTCGCATCGCTCGTCCGCGGCGCCGACGACGAGTGGACGAGGCTGCCGCTCGTCGACCGTCCGGTCGCGACCGTTCCGGGCGAGCCTCTCCGGCGCCTCGGGGGAGGTGCGATTCGCGCGGCGATCCTCTCTCTCGAGGAGGCGGAGGAGGACGGCCGCCGGGGCTCGCCGGTCGCCCGTGCGGTGGCGGCGGTGCCTCGGATGCTTGGAATGCACCTGGGGCAGCGGTAACCGCCGCGCATTTCGTCAATCAAGTCGCAGAGGGTTGACGAAATGCGCGGCACGCTGTAGAAACGCCCGCGTGACACCCATCGGCCAGACGCGCGGACCGGTCACCCGGCCGCGCTCGCTCGACGAGGTCGACCGCGGCATCATCGAGGCCCTGCAGGAGAACGGCCGCGCATCCTTTCGCAGCGTCGCCGCGAAGGTCGGCGTCGCCGAGGCGACGGTGCGGGCCCGCTACGGGCGCCTGGTCGAGGACGGGATCCTGCAGGTCACCGGCGTCACGAACCCGCTCGGCCTCGGCTTCGACGCGATGGCGATGATCGGGATCAAGACCGCCGGCAGCCCGGAGCCGGTCGCGGACGCGATCACCGCGTGGGAGGAGTCGAGCTACGTGGTCGTCACCGCCGGCCGCTTCGACGTCCTCGTCGAGGTCGTCTGTACCGACCGGCACCATCTGCTCGAGCTGACGAGCCGGCTGCGCTCCGTGGAGGGGGTCGTCAGCACCGAGACCTTCCTCTATCTGCAGCTCGCGAAGCAGGTCTTCGCGTGGGGAACGAACCCGGGAGAGGCGGCGGCATGACCATGGTCGCCGACGTCCGGCTCGAGAACGTCACGAAGCGGTTCCAGGACGTCGTTGCGGTCGACGACCTCTCGCTCGAGGTCGAGAGCGGCAAGTTCTACGCGCTCCTCGGCCCGTCGGGCTGCGGCAAGACGACGACGCTGCGAATGATCGGCGGCTTCGAGGATCCGAACGAAGGGACGATCTACCTCGGCGAGCGCACGGTCACCGGCCTGCCGCCGCACAAACGTGACGTGAACACGGTCTTCCAGAGCTACGCGCTCTTCCCGCACCTCTCGATCTACGAGAACGTCGCGTTCGGGCTACGCCGCAAGGGCGTCCGCGGCAGCGACTTGAAGGGCCGGGTCGAGCAGATGCTGCGCGTCGTCGGGCTCGAGGGCTACGGCGGCCGGCGCCCCCGGCAGCTCTCGGGCGGCCAGCAGCAGCGCGTCGCACTGGCGCGCGCGCTCGTCAACGGGCCCCGGGTCCTGCTCCTCGACGAGCCGCTCGGCGCGCTCGACCTGAAGCTGCGGAAGGAGATGCAGCTCGAGCTGAAGCGCATCCAGCACGAGATGCAGCTCACGTTCGTGCACGTGACGCACGACCAGGAGGAGGCGATGACGATGGCCGACTCGATCGTCGTCATGAACCGTGGCCGGATCGAGCAGGCGGGCGAGCCGGCCGAGCTCTACGAGCGTCCGAGGACGGCGTTCGTCGCGAACTTCCTCGGGGTCTCGAACCTGCTGGCGGGAACCGTCGCCGGGCCCGAGGCAGTCCGCCTCGACGGCGGCGAGGTGCTGAAGGTCGACAGGGCCGTGCTGAACGGCCGTACCGGCGCAGTGTCCGTCGGCATCCGGCCCGAGAAGATCCGGATCGACGGCGACGACGTCAACACGATCGCCGGCACGATCGTGGAGCGCGCGTACGTCGGCGTCTCCACGCAGTACGTGGTTCAGACCCCCATGGGCCAGGTAAGCGTGTACGTCCAGGGTGCGGGGTCGCATTCTCCCGGCGAGCAGCTCCAGCTGTCGTTTTCGCCGGACGCAACGTTCGTCGTCTCTCGATCGGAGGAGGAACCCGCATGACCGAGACCTCGTACACCCGCAAGGAGCTGCTGCGGCGCGGTGCCGCCGGCAGCGCCCTGCTGACGGTTCCCGGACTGCTCGCCGCGTGCGGCGGCGGATCCAAGTCGGCCGCAGGCACCACCTCGACCGTCGCCGGCGGCGGCAAGGTCCTGCCGAAGACGATCACGTTCTCGAACTGGCCGCTCTACATCGACGTGAACGAGAAGACGAAGACCCATCCGTCGATCGTGCAGTTCGAGAAGCACTACCACACGAAGGTCAGATACCTCGAGGACATCAACGACAACGACAGCTTCTTCGGGAAGATCGAAGGGCCGCTCTCGCAGGGCCAGTCGATCGGGCGCGACATCATCGTCATGACCGACTCGTCGGGGCTCCCGCAGCGGATGATCCAGCTCGGCTGGCTCGAGAAGCTCGACAAGTCGGCGCTTCCGAACCTCAAGAACCTGCAGCCGTCGCTGCAGCATCCGAACTGGGACGAGAACCGCGACTACAGCCTGCCGTGGCAGTCCGGCATGACCGGCATCGGCTACGACCCGAAGCTGACCGGCGGCCCCGTCACGTCGCTGCACCAGCTTCTCACCGACCCGAAGCTGAAGGGGAAGGTGACGCTGCTGACGGAGATGTCGGACTCGATGGGCATCGCGATGCTCGCGAACGGCGACGACCCGTCGCACGTCACGGATGCAACCTGGAAGAAGGCCCTCAACCTGCTGAAAGGCGCCGTCAACTCCGGCCAGATCCGGCAGTTCACGGGGAACGACTACGCGCCGCTTCTCGCAAAGGGCGATGTCTACGCGTGCATGGCGTGGTCGGGCGACATGGTGCAGCTGCAGGCCGACCATCCCGGCCTCAAGTGGGTCATCCCCGACCATGGCGGCATGATCTGGACGGACCAGATGCTGATCCCGAAGGGCGGCAACACGTACGCCGCCTCGGTGCTGATGAACTGGTTCTACCGCCCCGACATCGCGGCCGAGGTCGAGGACTACGTCAACTACATCTGCCCGGTCCTGGGCGCGGACAAGGTGCTCGAGAAGAGCGACCCGTCGGTGGCGCACAACCCGCTCATTTTCCCCACCAAGGCGATGCTCGCGAACACGCATGCCTTCGACGGGAAGGCGCTCAACAACCAGACCTACAAGAAGCAGTTCCAGGCACTGATCGCGGGGTAATCGAAGTGCTCCATCGCCGCAAGGGAGCGATCCCGTACGCGCTGCTCGCGCCCGGGATGGGCTGGCTGCTCCTCTTCTTCGTGGTGCCCATGTGGTACCTCGCGAAGATGTCGCTCTCGTCGGGGTTGTTCCCCACGTTCAGCTTCAGCTGGGCGTGGGGCAACTTCCACGACGCGATCACCGCGTACCAGGTGCAGTTCATCCGCTCGGGCGAGTACGCGGCGATCGCGACCGCGATCGCGCTCGCCGTCTCGTACCCGCTCGCGTACTGGATCGCGTTCCGCGGCGGCCGCTGGAAGAACCTCTTCCTGCTGCTCGTGATCGCGCCGTTCTTCGTCACGTACCTGATCCGGACGCTCGCGTGGGAGACGATCCTGTCGGACAACGGGATCATCGTCCACGCGTTGCAGGACGTGCACATCCTCGGCTCGAACGGGCGGCTGCTCGCGACGTCGGCGGCGGTGATCGCGGGCATCACCTACAACTTCCTGCCCTTCATGGTGCTGCCGCTGTACGTCAGCCTCGAGCAGGTCGACCAGCGATTGATCGAGGCGGCCGAGGACCTGTACGCCTCACGGGCCCGCGCGTTCGCGAGGGTGACGCTGCCGCTTTCGCTGCCGGGCGTGTTCGCCGGCGTGCTGCTGACGTTCATCCCGGCCGCGGGCGACTTCATCAACGCGCAGCTGCTCGGCACGCCGCGCCAGTACATGATCGGGAACATCATCCAGTCGGAGTTCCTCGCGGTGCGTGACTACCCGACCGCGGCGGCGCTCTCGTTCGTGCTGATGGCGGCGATCCTCGTCATCGTGCTCGCGTTCGCGCGCATCCTCGGCACCGAGCGGCTGACGGTGAGCGCGTGAGGTTTCTCCGGCGTCAGGTCCTGACGGTGTATGCGGTGCTCGCGCTCGCGTACCTGTTCCTGCCGATCGGCGTCGTCGTCGCGTTCTCGTTCAACAACCCGCGGGGACGCTTCAACTTCACGTGGGAAGGGTTCACGTGGAAGAACTGGACGAACCCGTTCGGCTACCCGGGCGTGAGCGGCGCGCTGAAGGTGAGCATCGAGATCGCGCTCGTGTCGTCGTTCGCAGCGACGGTGCTGGGGACGCTGATCGCGCTGGCGCTCGTCCGCTACCGCTTCCGGGGCAGCGCGACCACGAACCTCCTCATCTTCATCCCGATGACGACGCCCGAGGTCGTGATGGGCGCCTCGCTCCTGACGCTGTTCGTCAACTGGCGGATCGCGCAGGGGTTCGGGACGATCCTGATCGCGCACATCCTCTTCAACATCAGCTATGTCGTCGTGACGGTGCGCGCGCGCCTCGTCGGCTTCGACCGGCATCTCGAGGAGGCGGCGATGGATCTCGGTGCGAACGAGTTGGTGACGTTCTTCCGCGTCACGCTGCCGCTGATCATGCCGGGCATCCTCGCTGCGGGCCTGCTCGCGTTCGCGCTCTCGATCGACGATTTCGTGATCACGTACTTCAACGCCGGCGCGACGGTGACGTTCCCGCTGTTCGTGTGGGGCGCGGCGCGCGTCGCGACACCGCCGCAGATCAACGTGATCGGCACGGCGATCTTCGTGATCGCGGTCACGGGGATGCTCGCGAACATCCTGTTCCAGCAAATCCGCTCGAAGAGAGGAGTCGTCGCCGTATGACACTGGATCTCCAACAGGCCGCACGCGACCATCTCTGGCTGCACTTCACCCGCATGGGTGGCTACAGCAAGGCGGACGTGCCGATCATCGTGCGCGGCGACGGCTGCTATCTCGAGGACGCGAACGGCAAGCGCTACCTCGACGGTCTCGCGGGGCTCTTCGCGGTGCAGATCGGGTACTCGTACGGCGACGAGGTCGGGAGGGCGGCGCACGAGCAGATGAAGGAGCTGCCCTTCTACACGAACTGGTCGTACGCGCACCCGCGCGCGATCGAGCTCGCGCACGAGGTCGCGCAGCTCGCGCCGGGCGACCTGAACCGTGTCTTCTTCGTCTCGGGCGGCTCCGAGGCGGTCGAGTCCGCCTGGAAGCTCGCGCGCTCCTACCACCTCGCGCGCGGCGAGCGCCGCTGGAAGGCGATCGGGCGTCGCACCGCGTACCACGGGACGACGATGGGCGCGCTCTCGATCAACGGCATCGCCGGGCTGAAGAACGAGTACGAGCCGCTCGTCCCCGAGACGCTGCACGTGCGCAACACGAACCGCTATCACCGGCCCGAAGGCGAGACGGAGGAGCAGTTCACGGCCTTCCTGCTCGACGACCTCGAGCAGACGATTCTCGCCGCCGGGCCGAAGACGGTCGCGCTCGTCGTGATGGAGCCGGTGCAGAACGCCGGGGGCGCATTCACGCCGCCGGCCGGCTACTTCCAGGGCGTGCGCGAGATCTGCGACCGCTACGGGATCCTGCTCTGCGCCGACGAGGTGATCACAGGCTTCGGCCGCACCGGCGAATGGTTCGGCTCGACGAAGTACGACATCCGTCCCGATCTCGTCACCTCCGCGAAGGGGCTCTCGTCCGCGTACGCCGCGATCGGCGCGGTGATCGCGACCGACAAGGTGTTCGAGCCGTTCGGCGGCGAGACCGCGATGTACTCGCACGGGATCACCTTCGGCGGCCACCCGGTGATGTGCGCGATCGCGCTGAAGAACATCGAGATCATGAAGCGCGAGCGCATCGTCGAGCACGTCCGCGACAACGAGGACATGTTCCGCTCTTCGCTGGAGCAGCTGCTCGACCTCGACATCGTGGGCGACGTGCGCGGGACGGGCTTCTTCTACGCGGTCGAGCTCGTGAAGGACAAGGAGACGCGCGCGTCGTTCGACGAGGCGGAGTGCGAGACGCTCCTGCGCGGCTTCCTCTCGCCGCGGCTCTTCGAGCGGGGGCTGATCTGCCGCGCCGACGACCGCGGCGATCCTGTCGTGCAGATCTCGCCGCCGCTCGTCGCGGGGAAGGCGGAGATCGAGGAGCTGACCGGGATCCTCGGTGACGTCCTCGCCGAGGCGCAGGACCGCATGAACGTGCACGCATGAGGTTGCTCGTCGTCGGCACCGGGGGCGTCGGCTCGGCCGTCGCGCCGATCGCTGCGCGCCGCGACTTCTTCGAGCGGATCGTCTTCGCCGATCTCGACCCCGCGCGGCCGCGTGCGCTCGTCGACCGGCTCGGCGACGCGCGGTTCGGCGCCGCGGAGCTCGACGCGTCCGACGCCGCCGCGATCGCGGAGCTCGCCCGTGCCGAGCGCTGCGACACGATCCTGAACGCCGCCGACCCGCGCTTCAACCCGCCGATCTTCCAGGCGGCCTTCGACGCCGGCTGCACGTACCTCGACATGGCGATGACGCTGTCGAAGCCGGGCGGAGAGAAGCTCGGCGACGCGCAGTTCGCGCAGGAGGAGGCATGGCGCGAACGCGGCCGGCTCGCGCTCGTCGGCATCGGCGTCGAGCCGGGCCTCTCCGATGTCTTCGCACGCTACGCCGCCGACCATCTCTTCTCGGAGATCGACACGGTCGGCGTGCGCGACGGCGCCGATCTCGTCGTCGACGGCTACGCGTTCGCGCCGACCTTCTCGATCTGGACGACGATCGAGGAGTGCCTCAACCCGCCGGTGATCTGGGAGCGCGACCGCGGCTGGTACACGACCGAGCCGTTCTCGGAGCCGGAGACCTTCGACTTCCCGGAGGGGATCGGCCCGATCGAGTGCGTGAACGTCGAGCACGAGGAGGTGCTGCTCGTGCCGCGCTGGATCGATTGCAACCGCGTCGACTTCAAGTACGGCCTCGGCGAGGAGTTCATCGACGTGCTGAAGACACTGCACAAGCTGAACCTCGACTCGACCGAGCCCGTGAGCGTGCGCGGCATGCAGGTCGCTCCGCGCGATCTCGTCGCGGCCGCGCTTCCCGACCCGGCGACGCTCGGCGACAGGATGCGCGGCCGCACGTGCGCCGGCACGTACGTCACCGGTAAGGGGAAGGACGGGAATCCGCGCGCGACCTACCTCTACCACGTGGCCGACAACGAGGAGACGATGCGCCGCGACGGCTCACAGGCGGTCGTGTGGCAGACCGCGCTCAACCCTGTCGTCGCGCTCGAGCTGCTCGCCACCGGAGCGTGGGAGGGTGAGGGCGTGCTCGGCCCGGAGGCGTTCGATGCGGTGCCGTTCCTCGACCTGCTCGCCGAGCACGGCTCGCCGCACGGTGTCGATGAACGGCGTATCGACGAACGCGCGGCTTGAAGTCGGCGATCGTCACCGGCGCCGGCACGGGGATCGGCCGCGCGACGGTCGAACGGCTCGTCGAGGACGGCTACAAGGTGGCGCTCGTCGGCCGGCGGCGCGAACCGCTCGAGGAGCTGGACGGTGTCGTCGTACAGGCGGACGTCGGCTCGCCGGACGACGCGCGCCGTGCCGTCGCGGAGTCGGTCGAGGCGCTCGGCGGCATCGACCTGCTCGTGAACAACGCGGGCGTGGGCGACAGCGGCCCCGCGGGCGACGAGCCGCTCGAGACGTGGGAGCGGACGCTGCGCACGAACCTCACCGGCGCGTTCCTGATGACGCAGCTCGCGC
>Ga0308174_10001014_pt1 | contig 12547 bp, 12 predicted proteins | sample PhyPR2_FD_203894 | JGI IMG/M metagenome (GOLD analysis project Ga0308174, IMG submission 203894) | Soil microbial communities from UC Gill Tract Community Farm, Albany, California, United States - DLSLS.P.R2 | ecosystem: Environmental > Terrestrial > Soil > Agricultural land | place: USA...
GCGTGGCCTGATAGCTCCTCATCGTGGCTGCTGTCTGAAAGCGCTCACGGCGATGGTGAAACGGAAAATGCGCTTACGGCGTTCCCTGCAGCGTTCCTGTACGGCGACCCTATTACAACCGGCTCATTATAGAACAGGCCAATGCGCGATGGTGCGGCGCGCCATCGCGTGCCACTGCCATCGAATGTGCAGTACAAAGCCCGGAAAATCAATGCCTTGTGCCACGGTGCAGCGTAATCTGCAACAAAAAGCCGCCAATCGGCGGCTTTCGATGGGTGCGGGCTCTTTGCAAGCGCTTCCAAATGGAGGAAGCCTTCGAATCGCGCCCGCCGGCCCGCGGCGGGCATTGCCGTCTGCGCTCGCTGCTAAGCTATGTTCAGGGCGACGGCGCTTCGATTCCGCGAGCCTCGTCGCGATACTTCACGGCTTCATGAGCATGGCCCTGGATCTTGTCCTTGTGGCGGATCACTTGCCGGTCCAGCTTGTCGACCATCAGGTCGATCGCCGCGTACATATCAGCGTCACAACTCTCGATAAAAATGTCCTTGCCCTTCAGATGCAGGTTGATTTCCGCCTTGTTCCGCTTGTCCTTTTCCCTATGATTGTCGACCGAGAGGACCACGCTGCCGTCGATCACTTGATCGAAATGACGAAGCACCCTGTCCAGTTTAGTGATCACATACTCGCGCAACGCTGGCGTCAATTCGAGGTGGTGTCCACTGATCTTCAAGTTCATAGTTGCTCTCCAAGCTAGTGGCCGCTGAAATGCGGCGGCTCGTCCGATACCGGTCGGCTATGCGTCCCGACGATTGCACGACGTTCGTACGCGCAAGGAGCGGTCCGCATCGGCCGGCTCGTCCGCGCCTTCGCGATGCGGCCGGTAAAAGTTCACCGCGGTATGCGATGAACCACAGAGACGGTCAAAGAGACTTGCGCAGATTCACTGCGGGGATTTTCAGCGCTTCGCGGTATTTGGCTACGGTGCGCCGCGCAACCACGAAACCCTGTTCCGCCAGCAGTTCGGCGATGCGGCTGTCTGAAAGAGGAGTTCTGGGGTCTTCCGCTCCTATCAGTTGCTTGATGAGGGCCCGGATCGCCGTGGACGATGCCGCGCCTCCCGTGTCGGTTGAAACGTGCGATCCAAAGAAGTACTTAAATTCAAGCGTCCCGAACGGGGTAAGCATGTACTTCCCGGTTGTCACACGAGAAACCGTCGATTCGTGTAAGCCCAGCGTATCAGCAATTTCCCTTAAAACCAAGGGCCGCATGGCGATTTCACCATGTGCAAAAAAGTTCTTCTGACGCTCCACAATGGCCTGCGCAACACGAAGAATCGTCTCGAAACGCTGCTGGATATTCTTGATCAGCCAGCGTGCTTCCTGAAGCTGTTGACGCAGTGAACCGCTGCCCGGATCGCCACGGTTGTTGCGCAAGATGTTCGCGTACAAATGGTTGATGCGCAGCCGCGGCACGATCTCCGGGTTCAACTCCGCCGTCCATCCACTTGCAGATTTGCGCACGAGAATGTCCGGCACCACGTAGTCCGCTTCGCTCTTGCCATACGCCGCGCCCGGAAACGGTTCGAGCGATCGGATCAGCACATGCGCGTCCCGCAGCGCGTCGTCGCTCGCCTTCAACTGCTTGCGCAACCGCGTGAAGTCGCGTGCGGCCAGCAGTTCAAGATGGTTCGTGACGATCTCGAGCGCGAGCGTGCGCGTAGGCGATCCGTCGAGCCGCAGCAGTTGCAGCTTCAGACACTCGGACGCCGACCGCCCGCCCACGCCCGGCGGGTCGAAGCTCTGCAGCAATGCGAGTGCCGCGCTCAGTTCATCGACATCGACTTCGAGTTCGTCCGGCAAATCCGACTGGATCTCGTCGAGCGAAGACGTCAGATAACCGTCTTCATCGAGCGATTCGATCAGGAACGTGATCAGCGCGCGGTCGCGCAGATTCGCCGATGTCATGCGCAGTTGCGCGGTCAGATGATCGCGCAGCGTGGTGGTCGATTCGTGAATTTGCAGCGGCGGGAGGTCGTCGTCGTCGGATGCGTTGTTCGAGCGGCCGTAGTCCTCCAGATTCCAGTTGCTCGAGTCCGCGCCGCCGTCCGAGGCCATGCCGTTGTATTCGTCGACGCCTTGCGGCTCGCTGTTCTCCGAACGTTCGGAACTGGACGAACCGGATGCCGAGCCGTTGCTCATCATCGGTTCCGGGGCGGCGCTGCTCGTGGGCGACGAGGCGATGAGCGACCCATCAGCCGCTACGCGCAGCGGGCTTGCAACCCAGTCGTCGTCGTTTTCGAGAAGCGGATTCTGCGCAACGGCCATCGCCACTTCCTGCTGCAATTCGAGCGTCGACAACTGCAGCAGCCGGATGGACTGCTGCAGTTGTGGGGTCAGCGCAAGATGCTGCGATAGGCGGAGTTGGAGGCTGGCTTTCATGGCAAAGTTTTAATCATTGTAGAGAGTTTGCCACGCGCGCGAAACCTCGCGGCCATTCCAAAAAAGCGCGTGCCGCCTCGATGGGCGGCACGTAACTTTTGCTGCTTCGAATGCTGCGGCGCGCTGTTCGGTCGCATCGCCGCGCGTCTTTGCGCACGGATCACATGCGGAAATGCTCGCCGAGATACACGCGTCGCACGCTTTCGTTCTCGATGATCTCGCTCGGCGCGCCGGCCGCGAGCACGCTGCCATCGCTGATGATGTACGCGTGGTCGCAGATGCCGAGCGTCTCGCGCACGTTGTGGTCCGTAATCAGCACGCCGATGTTGCGCTGCTTCAGAAACTTCACGATCTTCTGAATCTCAAGCACCGCGATCGGGTCGACGCCCGCGAACGGCTCGTCGAGCAGAATGAAGCTCGGATTCGTCGCGAGCGCGCGCGCGATTTCCACGCGACGCCGCTCGCCGCCCGACAGCGACAGCGCCGGATTCTCACGCAGATGCACAATCTGAAGTTCGTCGAGCAGCGATTCCGCGCGCTGACTGATCGCGTCTTTCGACAGGCGCTTGCCCGCCGCGTCCGTTTGCAGTTCGAGCACCGCGCGAATGTTCTGCTCGACGGTGAGCTTGCGGAAGACGGACGCTTCCTGCGGCAAGTACGAAAGCCCGAGGTGCGCGCGCTGGTGGATCGGCAAGAGACTGATGGACTTGCCGTCGAGGTCGATCTCGCCGGCATCGAGCGGAACCAGGCCCACGATCATATAGAACGACGTGGTTTTGCCCGCGCCGTTCGGCCCGAGCAGACCGACGACTTCGCCGCTCTTCACGTCGAGCGAGACGTCCTTCACCACGGTGCGCGAGCCGTAACGCTTCTTCAGATTGCGGACGACGAGCGAGCTCGTCTTGCCGTCCGGCTTGCTTTGGGGCATGGCGGGGGCGTTCACTGCTGCGGCGTTCCTTGAATGGTGTTCGACGGCGCGATATTGGCGGGCGAGCCGTTCAGCGGCGCGGCGCCGCCGGACCGGGGCGCGAGCATCGCGCGCACGCGCCCGCTCGGATTGCCGGGCCCGGCCACGTCCTTGCCTGCGCTTGCCGTGTAGAAGTCTTTCTGGCCGTCGTAAGTGATGACGCTGCCGCGCACTTCGTCCTGCACCGTCGTCAGCCCTTGCAGGCGGCGCACGACGGCGCGCGTCGTCAGTTTCGTGAAGTCGTTCTTGCCGTCATAGTCGATGCGCACGGCGTTGCCGTCGATATATTCGTCCACGCCATCGCGTTTCTGGCGGAAGTACGACAGCGTATTGCCGGTCGACGTGCCCGTCGCGTACTGATAACCCTGCGGGTCCTGCGTCACATCGACGCGATCCGCCTTGATGACGATGGTGCCCTTCGTCGCGACCACGTGACCGGTGAAGACGTTCTTCTGGTTGAGATCGTCGTAAGACATATTGTCCGCTTCGATGTTGAGCGGCTTGTCGCGGTCGGCCTTTTCGGCGTGCGCGGCCGGCGCGAAGCTCGCGAGCGGCAGCCCGACGAGCGTGGAGACGGCGGCGGCAGCCAGCGCGGCCCGCATCGCCCGCGTGGCGCGCGCGGTGCGGTGCGCGAACGTTGCGCGCACGGGGCCGCCATCGGGACGAGGGATGCTTTCGTTCATGCAGTCAAATTAGGATGGGAGCCGGGGATTATCTGGAAGAGCCGCCGTTCAGGTCCGTGGCGGCGATGGCGCCGCGCACGTTACCGAAGAGCTTCATTTCCCGGGTGACGTTGTTGTAGTTCATGCCGTTCGCGGTCATCACCGACGGACCGCGCTGAAGTTTAACCGGCTTTTCCGTTTCGATGACATCGTCGTTCACCAGCACGCGAAAATGCTGTGAATCTGCCTGCATCTGCGGATCGCCGAAACCGGCGGCGCGCAAAATGCGCGCGTCGTCGTAGAGATCCACCACCGATACGTCGCCGTTCACCGTGCCGCGTTGCGCCGTGGCGGTCACGGTCGGCTTCTGCGGCTGGAACATGCGCATGGCGGGCAGTGCCAGGTCGCTGTTTTCGTCGTCTTCGTAATGGACCATCGACTTGGCGGTCAGACGATATTGCGTCGTGCCGGTCGTGTCCAGTTCGGAGACGGAGAAATTTTCCGCAAAGTAGTCGGCTGTATGGCGCTTCGGCTGCTCCGGTGCTTGCGGCGCGGAAGGCAGCGTGGCCTGCAACAGCCAGTATGTGATGCCCGCGAGCGCCGCCATTGCGAGGATCGGCAGGAGCGAGGTGAGGCGTCCGGTGCGCGGCATGGCGTCAGTCTCCGAGCGCGGCCGCGAGAAGCGCGTCGTAGCGATGCTGCGCCCTGAGAATCGCGTCGCACACTTCGCGCACGGCGCCGTGGCCCCCGCGCGCCTGTGCAACGCAATGCACGCGCTTAAGCACTTCGGGATGCGCATTGGCCGGCGCCGCCGCAAAGCCGCAGCGACGCATCACCGCGAGATCGGGCCAGTCGTCGCCCATGTAGCCGCACTCTGCGGCCGAAAGTCCGGTGACGCCGAGCAGTTCGGCGAGCGCGACGGTTTTATCCGCAACGCCCTGATAAAGATGGGTGATGCCCAGTTCCTTCGCTCGCGCGGCGACGATCCCGGACTGCCGCCCGGTGATGATCGCCGTCTGCACGCCGGTGCGTTCCAGCAGTTTCACGCCGTGTCCGTCGAGCGAATTGAACGACTTCATCGTGTCGCCGTCGGCCGTGAAGAACAGGCTGCCGTCGGTGAAAACACCGTCGACATCGAAGACCATGAGCTTGATGCGGCTCGCGCGCCCGGCGGCGTCGGTCGACGGCGCGGTCTGCGCGGCAGGGGAAGGCTTCTGCGCCATCAGATTACCTTCTTGGAGAAGAGGTCGTGCATGTTCAGTGCGCCGATCAGCGTCGCGTCGGCGTCGACGACCAGCATCTGATTGATGCGATAGCGCTCCATCAGTTCCACGGCTTCGACGGCAAGATGGTCGGGCGCGATCGTGCGCGGGTTGCGCGTCATGACGTCGGCGAGCTTGAGCGCGCGGAAATCGCCGTCGCGCTGCAAGATGCGGCGCAGGTCGCCGTCGGTGAAAATGCCTTCGACGTGGCGATTATCGTTGATGACCGCCGTCATGCCCATGCGCTTGTCGGTGATCTGAAAGAGCGCGTCCGATATCGTCGCGTCGAGCGCAACGACGGGAATCTGATCGCCCACGCGCATCACGTCGCGCACATAGGTCAGGAGACGCCGCCCGAGCGCGCCGCCCGGATGCGAGCGCGCGAAGTCGTCGGGACCGAAGCCGCGTGCGTCCAGCACGGCGACGGCGAGCGCATCGCCGAGCGCCATCGCGGCGGTCGTGCTGGCCGTGGGCGCGAGGTTCAACGGGCATGCTTCCTTTTCGACGCGCGCGTTCAGATGCATGTCCGCCAGTTGCGCGAGGCTCGAGTCAGGCCGGCCCGTAATGGCGATCAGTTTCGCGCCGAGGCGCTTGATGAGCGGCAGAATGGCGACGAGCTCTTCGGTTTCGCCAGAGTTCGATAGCGCGATGAAGATATCGTCGGCAGTGACCATGCCCAGATCGCCATGACTCGCTTCCGCCGGATGCACGAAGAACGCGGGCGTGCCGGTGCTTGCCAGCGTGGCAGCGAGCTTGCGCGCGACGTGTCCCGACTTGCCGATTCCCGACACGACCACGCGGCCGCGGCAGCCGAGCAGCACTTCGACTGCGTTCGAGAAGTTGTCGTCGAGAAGGTCCGAGAGACCGCGAACAGCGTCCGCTTCGATCTGGATTACGTTGCGAGCCAGCGCCAGTGCCCGGTCGCCATTGATTTTCGCTATCATTCGCGGAGTATAGCAAAGGCGTTTCTTCGCCGCGCCGCACGGCGCCTGCCGCGCCGCCGCCTATCCGCCCCCGCAAGCCCCGGCGTTCGGGGCTTTCCCAGACGCCGAAAACGCACGCGCAAACGCGTTTCGGAACGCTCACGAACGAGGACGCTGGACGGATGACTTCTCCGCTCGAAAGCACGCTGTTGTTGCTGCTCTGTTCGGTGGCGGGCGTCGTGATATTTCGGTTTCTCAACTTGCCGCCGATGCTCGGTTATCTGGCGGTCGGCATCATCGTGGGTCCGCACGCAGCCGGTATCGCGCCGGATAGCGAGCGGACGCAGCACCTCGCCGAATTCGGCGTGGTGTTCCTGATGTTCTCCATCGGTCTCGAATTTTCGCTCTCGAAGCTGCGCTCCATGCGCCGCATCGTGTTCGGGCTCGGCGCGAGTCAGGTCGGCGCGACCATTGCGTTCGCGCTGCTGTTCGGCTGGATCGCGCATTTCTGGACCGCGATGTCGTGGCAGGGGAGCTTCGCGCTCGGCGGCGCGCTTTCGATGTCGTCCACGGCAATCGTGAGCAAACTGCTCGCGGAGCGGCTGGAACTGGAATCGGAGCACGGCCGCAATATTTTCGGCGTGCTGCTGTTTCAGGATCTCGCGGTCGTGCCGCTGCTCATCATCATCGCGGCGTTCGCCAATGGCAATTCGTCGCAGCTTGCAATGTGGCTGGGCATCGCGGCGGTGAAGATCGTCGTCGCGTTGACGGTGCTGCTGTTCGTCGGCCAGAAGTTCATGACGCGCTGGTTCGACCTGGTCGCGCGGCGCCGCTCGCAAGAGCTGTTCATGCTGAACCTGCTGCTCGTCACGCTCGGCGCGGCGTTCATCACCGACAAATTCGGGCTGTCGCTCGCGCTCGGCGCGTTCATCGCGGGGATGCTGATTGCCGAGACGCCGTACCGGCATCAGGTGGAAGAAGACATCAAGCCGTTTCGCGACGTGCTGCTCGGCCTTTTCTTCGTGACGACCGGAATGCTGCTCAACCCGCGCGTCATCTGGGATCACCCGCTTCTCGTGCTGGCGTTCTTCATCCTGCCGATCCTGCTGAAGGCCGTGACCATCACCGGACTCGCGCGGCTTTTCGGCTCACCGCCGGGCGTGGCGATGCGCACCGGTCTCGGGCTCGCGCAGGCGGGCGAATTCGGTTTCGTGCTGCTGAATCTCATTCTGGGTTCGCATCTGGTCGATCCGGTCATTCTCCAGGCGCTCCTTTCCGCGATGCTGCTTTCCATGCTCGCCGCGCCGTTCATCATCCAGAACGCGGATCGCATCGTGCTGCGCCTATCGTCGACGGAATGGATGCTGCAGTCGCTGCAAATGACGAAGATCGCGACGCAAAGCCTCAAGCAAAGCGGCCACGTGATCATTTGCGGCTACGGCCGCGCCGGACAGAACCTCGCGCGCATGCTGGAGCAGGAAGGCATTTCCTATGTCGCGCTCGATCTCGACCCCGACCGCGTGGCGGCTGCAGCGGCAGCGGGGGAATCGGTCGTGTTCGGCGATGCCGGGCGGCGCGAGTCGCTGCTCGCGGCCGGCCTGAACCGCGCGGCGGCGGTTGCCATCACGTATGCGAACACGCCTTCCGCGATGCGTGTGCTGCACAACATTCACGAACTCGCGCCGACCTTGCCGGTGATCGTGCGTACCGTCGATGACGCCGACCTCGAAAAGCTGACCGCGGCGGGCGCGACCGAGGTGATTCCCGAGATCGTCGAAGGCAGCCTGATGCTCGCGTCCCACACGCTCGTGCTGATGGGCGTGCCGATGCGCCGCGTCGTGCGTCGCGTCGAGGAAATGCGCGATGCGCGCTACAGCCTCCTGCGCGGCTATTTTCGCGGCGCCGACGACGTCGATGACGACGATGGCCACGAGCAGGTGCGGCTACAATCCGTACCCATCGACGAGAATTCGGAGGCGGTCGGGCATTCGCTCGACGATCTCGGGCTCGTCGGCAACGGTGTCGAGGTGACCGCAATCCGGCGTCACGGCATCCGGGGCGTCCAGCCGGACCCCGAAACCAAGTTGCGCGCGAACGACATCGTCGTGTTGCGCGGTCTGCCCGAAGTGTTGGCGCTTGCCGAGGAACGGCTCTCGCGCAATCGCCGGGCGGCGTAACGTTCTCATCATTCAGGCGGGTGCGGCCTTACAGCGCGGATTTCCCGGAGCAATCATGTTCACTTTCCCTTCCAGCGCTTCGTCCGACGCCGCGTCTTTCATCAAGGAGCGCGTGCGTACGGTCGAGGACTGGCCGCAGGCCGGCGTGCAGTTTCGCGACATCACGCCGGTGCTGCAGGATCGCCGCGCGCTGCGCACGCTGATCGACCTGTTCGTGCAGCGTTATATCGACGCGGACCTCAGCGTCATCGCCGGCATGGATGCGCGCGGTTTCATCATCGGGCCGATTCTCGCGTATGAGCTGAGTCTCGGCTTCGTGCCGATTCGCAAGAAGGGCAAGCTGCCATACCGGACGCTTTCGCAGTCGTATGACCTTGAGTACGGCAGCGCCACCGTCGAGATTCACGAGGACGCGTGCAAGCCCGGCGACCGCGTGGTGATCGTCGACGACCTCGTCGCCACCGGCGGCACGATGATGGCCGGCAAGATTCTGCTCGAACGGCTCGGCGCGAAAGTGGTCGAGGCGGCGGCGATCATCGACCTGCCCGATCTCGGCGGCTCGAAACTGCTGCGCGACTGCGGCGTGCCGCTCTACACCGTCTGCGAATTCGGCGGCCATTGAGATGCCCAGTCTGCCGCTCTTTCTGGCCACGTCGGTTGCCATCACGCTCGCGCCGGGGCCCGACAATCTGCAGGTGCTCGCGCGCGGCATCTCGCAAGGGCGGCTAGCGGGTTTCGTCGCGGCGCTCGGATTCTCGTTCGGCGTGATTTTTCATACGACGCTCGCCGCGCTCGGCGTGGCAGCGTTGCTCCGCTCTTCGCCGCTCGCGTTCGAGGCGGTGAAGCTGGCGGGCGCCGCCTATCTCGTGTGGATCGGCATCAAGGCGCTTCGGAGCCACGGACTTGCGACCGCGCACGAGCGCCCGAGCCAGCCGCTCGCGACGGTGTTTCGCCAAAGCGTGATCGGCAACATGCTCAATCCGAAGGTGACGCTGTTCTTCATCGTGTTCCTGCCGCAGTTCGTCGATCCGCACGGCGCGCAAAGCGTGATGCTGCAGATGTTCGAGCTCGGCGGCGTGTTCATGCTGCAAACGGTCGCAGTGTTCTCGCTGTTCGGCATCGGCGCGGGAATGATCGGCGCGTGGCTCAAGCGCCGTCCGCGCGTCGGTGTGTGGCTGGATCGGCTCGCGGGCGTGACGTTTATCGGGTTGGGGATTCGGGTCGCGTTGCGCGACTGACCGCTTTTCCTCTAACTGGCCGTGGAGGCCGCCGGAGCTTCAATGACCTTGCCTTCGATCGTCGCCGCCCGCCGTTTCGACGTTGCCGCGCACGCGCCGTTCCTGTTCGGCGATGAGCGCGTCGGCTGGATACGCAAGACGGACGTCCCGTTGCTTGCGCGCTGGCCGCAAATCTTCGATCTCGACGACGAAGCCGTGCGCCTGAACCCGTCGCTCGTTAGTGTCGATTCCCGCGGCGCGGCGCTCGCCACCGTCATCGCAGCGCTGCACGCCGATGGCAAGATCCCCGGCTGGCGCGACGAAACCTACGCAATCCGCAATGACTTCGACGCCGCGCCGCTGGCGTTCATCGAGCGCGCGGCATCGCGCTTCTTCGGCACGATGACTTACGCGGTGCATCTGAACGGCATCGTAAAATATCGGGATTGCGCGCCGCAGTTATGGATCGCGCGCCGCAGCCACACCAAGGCGACCGATCCCGGCATGCTCGATAACGTCGTTGGGGGCGGCATCGCCTGGGGCTTTGGGCTCGAACCGACGCTCGTGAAGGAATGCTGGGAAGAAGCGGGCATGAGCGCGGAACTTGCATCCACTGCGACGCCGGGCGGCACGTTCCACGTGCTGCAATCGCTGCCCGAAGGCACGCAGGCCGAACGGATCTTCGTGTACGACGTTGTACTGCCGGAAGATTTCGTGCCGCGCAATCAGGATGGCGAAGTCGGCGAGCATCGTCTTGCGCGGATCGACGATGTCGCGCGCTGGATCGAAGAGGGCAAACTCACCGTCGATGCCAGCCTCGCCACGCTCGACTGCCTGCTGCGCCATCGCTGGATCGACGAAGAAGCCTGTCAGGGCATCGCCGCGCTCTACGCGCCGCCGCAAATTTAAAACATCAAGCATCAGTGAATTGAGGAAGGAGTGACCGGTTCATGTCGACCGAACATAGTTTCATCCTGAAGTTGTCGTGCCCGGACCGTCCGGGAATCGTGCATGCGGTCTCCGGTTTTCTGTTCGATCTCGGAGCGAACATTCTCGATTCGGCGCAGTTTGGCGACAGCCGCACCGGCGAATTCTTCATGCGGGTGCATTTTCAGGAAGTGGGCGGCGATCCGGGACTCGACGCGCTGCGCCAGTCGTTCAGCACGCTCGCCGACGAATTCGGCATGCGCTGGGAATTGCACGATGCATCGGCGAAGCCGCGCGTCGTCATCATGGTGTCGAAGATCGGCCATTGCCTGAACGATCTGCTGTTCCGTTTTCGCACCGGGCAATTGCATATCGAGATTGCGGCCATTGTTTCGAATCACAAGGATTTTTATCAGCTCGCGGCGAGCTACGACATTCCCTTTCATCACTTGCCGCTGAACGGCGGCACGGCGCAGGCGAAGGCCGCCCAGGAAGCGCGCGTGATGGAAATCATCGACCAGCACGAAACCGATCTCGTCGTCCTCGCGCGCTACATGCAGATTCTGTCGCCTGACATGTGCGACAAACTCGCGGGCCGCGCCATCAACATCCACCATTCGTTCTTGCCGAGCTTCAAGGGCGCAAAGCCGTACTATCAGGCGTTCGACCGCGGCGTCAAGCTGATCGGCGCAACCGCGCACTATGTGACGACGGATCTCGACGAAGGCCCGATCATCGAGCAGGAAGTGGAGCGCGTCGATCACAGCATGACGCCGGATCAACTCACGGCGATTGGCCGCGATGTCGAATGCGTGACGCTCGCGCGTGCGGTGAAGTGGCACGTGGAGCATCGGATCGTGCTGAACGGGAGCAAGACGGTCGTGTTTCGCTAGAAGCGTTTCGCCATCAGACAAAAAGCCCGCGGACTGCGAAGTCGCGCGGGCTTTCTCGCTATTGGGCGGCGCTCAGACGAGGCGCAGATAAATCAGCTCGCGCTTGATATACGCATAGAAAATGGGCGCGGCGACCACGCCCGGCAGGCCGAACGCGGCTTCCATCGCGAGCATCGCAAGGAGCAGTTCCCACGCGCGCGCCTCGATTTGCCCGCCGATGATCCGCGCGTTCAGGAAGTATTCGAGCTTGTGGATGACGATCAGAAAGCCCAGCGACGCGACCGCCGTGCCGAACGACACCGAAAGCGATATGGCGACGATGATCGTGTTCGAAATCAGATTGCCGATGACCGGCAGCAAGCCGACGATGAACGTGATTAACACGAGCGTCTTCGAGAGCGGCAGGCGCTCGTGGAACAACGGCAGCGCGACGAGCAGATAGAGCGCGGTGAAAGCTGCGTTGATCGCGGAGATCTTGATCTGCGCAAACACGATTCGCCGGAACGCGTCCGAGAAGCGCGAGACGCGTGCGACGAGCGCCGTCGAAAGCGGCAGCCGGTGCGCCTGCTTCGGCGCGCCCACCGCGATAATCGCGCCGATTATCATGCCAATCAGGATATGGCCGAAGCCGCGCGCCATTTCCCGCCCGCCTTGCTGTAGCTGCTCGGCGTGCTTGTGCATGAGGTCCGTGGCGCGTTCCTTCATCTGGCCGGCGTCGACCGGCAAATAGTTCGCGATCCAGTCCGGCACGCGCAGCCGCGCATGCGAGGTGATGGTCATTAGCTGGTCGAGGAGCCTTTGCAGGCTCGGGACATCGTGCTCGAAGTGCTCGATGGTCGCGACTGTCGCGCCGGTCAGCCCGCCGATGATGATCGCCGATATCAGCACGACCGCGATGAGCCGCGCGCCTTTGCTCATGACGTGGCGCTCGATGACGGGCGCGATCATGTGCACAAGCTGGAACACGAGCATGCCGGCAAGCAGCGCGCCGAGCAGCTTCAGTTGCAGCACGAGGAACATGGCGAGAAATGCCGCGAGATAGCTGCCGATCTCCACGGCGGGGAGCTTCGGCATGCTCATG
>Ga0308174_10001015_pt1 | contig 12537 bp, 9 predicted proteins | sample PhyPR2_FD_203894 | JGI IMG/M metagenome (GOLD analysis project Ga0308174, IMG submission 203894) | Soil microbial communities from UC Gill Tract Community Farm, Albany, California, United States - DLSLS.P.R2 | ecosystem: Environmental > Terrestrial > Soil > Agricultural land | place: USA...
CCTTGTTCGAGACGAAGGCACGCGCGAGATCCACCACGCCGGTGATGGGCAGCGTGTTGCTCCCTTGCGTCGTCTGCACCGCGCCGGCCGCGATGGTGTTGGTGTGACCCCCGATGGCCGTGCTCGCGGCGACGATCATCGGGAAGGTGATGGTGCAGCTGCCACCCGCGGGAATCGTCCCACCGGTCGCCGTCACGAGGCTCGTGCCCGGCGTCGCGGTGATCGTCGCGCCACACGTTCCGCCCGGCGTTCCGGTCGGCGCAACCGTGAAACCGGTGCCCAGCGTGGCCAGGTTGTCCGTGAACGACGTGATGGTCGCCGCGGCACCTGTCGTGTTGCTGAGCGTGACCGTCGCCGTGGTGGTGCCCGTCTGTACCGGCGCGGGGCTGTAGGTCTTGGTGCCCGTGATGGGCGAGGACGGGTTGACGACCAGGTTTGCCGTGCCGCCCGTGTAGTTCACGGTGCCGAACGTACCGGCGGCGAGCGTGTTGGTCAGCGTCTGGGCGGACGCGCCAACATTCGTGGCCGTGACCGAGACGACGATGGTGCACGTGCGCGCAACGGCGGTCGACGGAGCAGCGGTGAGCGACCCGCCGTTGAGATTGATGCTGCCTGCGCCCGGCGTCGCCGTCAGCACGCCGCCGCATGTCGTCGACGCATTGGCGGGATTGGCGACCACCATCGTTCCCGGGAACGTGTCCGTGAAGGTGATGCCGCCGAGCGCGGTGCCGTTGAAGTTGCTGACCGTGATCGTGAGCGTGGACGGGTTGCCCGACGTGATCGTCGTCGGCGCGAAGACCTTCGCCAGCGCGGCACCGCTTTGCACGGTCACGTTGCCCGAGAAGACCGTGTTCGTGACGCCCTGCGCGGTCGTGATGCCGCCGGCGGCGATCGTATTCGTGCGTGCCGCGTTGACCGCGGCGTTCGGATTGCCCGTGATCACCGACGCCGTGACGGTGCACGCTCCGTTCGCGGGCAACGTGGCGCCCGCAAGCTGGACGGAAGCGCCCCCTGCGACCCCCGTGACAGTGCCGCCCGTGCAGGTCGTCGCAAGGCTGGGCGGCGTGTTCAGCACGAGGTTGGCGGGAAACGTGTCGGTGAACGCCGCGTTGGCCAACGGCACGCCGTTCGAGTTCGTCAGCGTGATCGTCATGGTGGACGCCGCGCCGCCGGCATGCACGTTGGCGGATGCGAACACCTTGGTGCCCGTGATGCTGACCAGCGCGGTGGCGACCAGCGTCGCCTGCGCGGCCTGGGTGTTCCCGCCCTGCGAGGAGCTGACGGCGTCGACCGGCAGCGTGTTGATGAACGTGCCTGGCGTGTTGGAGAGCACGCCTACCGTGAACTGGCATTGCCCGGGCGTGGCGCCGATCGCGGCCGGCACGGTTGCGCCGCTCAGGCTCACGCTGCCTGCTCCGGGCGTTGCCGTCACCGTGCCGCCGCACGTGGTCGTCGCGTTCGCAGGACTGGCAACCACCACGCTGCCTGGCAGCGTGTCGGTGACCGCCGTGCCGGTCGCCGCGGCGGGATTCGGATTGAGGAAGACGATCGTCAGCGTCGACGCCTGGCCGGCCGACACGGAGTTGGGGACGAAGCTCTTGTTGATGCCGACGTCGGCGGCGGCGGTGCCTGCCGCAAGGACTGCGGCAAGCGTGCAAAGGGCGCGCAACGGCCGCGCGATGCTTGCGATGAAACCCGTGGCCCCTCTCCCGTTGCAGCGCGGCGTTGGCGCTCGCTGCGGCCGACGTGACGGGCCTTGTGCGCGGCCCTCGTATTCATCGTAGCACCGCACGCGCAGGATGCAATCCCGAAAGGATGCATGCACAACGATTGTGGTCGTTGTGCACTACGACCCATTGGCGGGCCCCCGCGAAGCGTGCGGGTCAGACGATGGCGCGGGTAGGCGCGAGTCGACGCCAGCGCACGAGCATCAACGCGACCGCGCACGATGCCAGTCGAGCGAGCGGCGAATCGGCGCGGCTCGTGAGCATGATCGGCACGCGTGCGCCCACGACGATGCCCGCGGCATCGGCATGCGCCAGGAACGTGAGCGACTTGGCGAGCATGTTGCCGGCCTCGAGGTCGGGCACGATGAGGACGTTGGCGCGGCCTGCAACGGCTGAAACGATGCCCTTGATCGCTGCCGCCGCGGCATCGATCGCATTGTCGAGCGCGAGCGGGCCATCGAGCAGCGCGCCGGTGATCTGGCCGCGCTCGGCCATCTTGCACAGCGCGGCCGCCTCGATGGTCGAAGGCACCTGCGGGTTCACGGTCTCGGAGGCGGACAGGATCGCGACGCGCACCGGATCGAATTCGAGCGCCTGCGCAAGGTCGATGGCGTTCTGGACGATGTCGACTTTCTCCGCCAGCGTCGGCGCGATGTTGATTGCGGCGTCCGAGATGATCAGCGGCGTGTCGTGACCCGGTACGTCGAGCACGAAGCAGTGGCTGATGCGCCGGCCGGTGCGCAGGCCCGTGTCGCTGCGCACGACCTCGGCCATCAGCTCGTCGGTGTGCAGGCTGCCCTTCATGAGGGCCTCGACCTGCCCTTCGCGGACGAGCGCGACCGCACGCGCGGCCGCCGCGTGGCTGTGCGGCACGTCGATGAGCTCGTACGGGGCGATGTCGACACCGGCGAGCGTCGCGGTCGCCAGCACCTTGGCGCGCGGGCCGACCAGCACGGGCACGATGAGCGACGCCTGCGCCGCCTCGACGGCCCCGGCCAGCGCGGTCGCCTGGCATGGATGAACGACCGCCGTGCGCACCGCCGGCTCAGCCCGCGCCCGCCTCACCAGCGCCTGGTAGCGCACGTGGGCGCCGGGCGGCGCAGTGCCGAACGGTGATTCAAGGCCGGGAAGCGCGCTCATGCGGGCGATTATCCCGGAAGGGGCGGCGCGCCCGGCCGACCTTGTGCCCTACCTCGCCGCCCGCACATACGAGGCTCGGACTCCCACGGGCCTTCCCAATGACCTTCCGCGACCCCGGAACGGCGTTGCTCGCCGATGCGCTGGACCTGCTGCGCCAGGCGGATCGGATGCAGCGGTCGTTCTTCTCCGTGCCGCTCGGCCGCAGCCAGCCGAGCTTCGAGCCGCCCGTCGACATCGTCGAGCGGCGCGGCGTGCTGCTGATCCGGGTCGCGCTCCCGGGCGTGGCACCCGCGTCGGTCGAGGTCGCGACCGACGGCTTCCATCTGTCCGTGGTGGGGCGCCGACGCCTCGATGCAGCGCCCGGCGACACGATCCATCGCGTCGAGATTCCGCACGGCCGCTTCGAGCGGCGCATCGAGCTTCCCGCGGGCCGCTTCGAAGTGGCGGCACGCGAATTCTCCGACGGCTGCCTGCTGATCACGCTGCACCGTCTCGCCTGAAAGACCTCATGGACGCCACCAACAGCTCCGGTCTGTTCTCCCGCGCCGACGCCGAGCGCGCAGGCAGCGGGAAAGGACCGCTGGACAACCTCCCGGCCGACGCGATGATCGTCGTGCCGGTGCGCAACCTCGTGCTCTTCCCGGGCCTCATCGCACCGGTCGGGCTCGCACGTCCCGCCTCGATCGCCGCCGCGCAGGAAGCAGTGCGCACCGAGCGCCGCATCGGCGTGCTGCTGCAGCGCGACGCCGCCATCGAAGACCCGTCGCCTGCCGACCTGCACTCCATCGGCACCGTTGCCTCGATCCTGCGCTACGTCACCGCGCCCGACGGCTCGCACCAGCTGGTCCTGCATGGCGAGGAGCGGTTTCGCGTCGCCGGCTTCTTCGACGACACGCCGTTTCCCGTCGCGCGCGTCGAGCTCCTGCCCGATGCGACCGGCATCACGCCGGAAATCGAAGCGCGCATGCTCCAGATCAAGACGCGTGCCGTCGAAATGCTCGACCTAGCCCCGCGCGTGCCGCCCGAGCTCGCCGGTGCGATCGACCAGATCAAGGCGCCCGGCGCGCTGGCCGACTTCGTCGCCGGCCTGATCGACATCCGGCCGGCCGAAAAGCAGCAGATCCTCGAGACCGTCGATCTCACCGCGCGGCTGGACGCCGTGCTGCGCCACATGGTCGCGCGCACGGAGGTGCTCCGCCTGTCCAAGGAGATCGGCGAGCAGACGCAGGGCCGGCTCGAGAGCCGCCAGCGTGAGGTGCTGTTGCGCGAGCAGCTCAAGACCATCCAGAACGAGCTCGGCGAGGGCGGCGAACAAGGCGCCGAGACGAAGGAGCTCGAAGAGCAGATCGGCCGCGCGCACATGCCCGAGGAGGTGGACAAGCATGCGCGCAAGGAGCTGAAGCGGCTCGCGCAGATGTCCGAGAGCTCGCCCGAGTACTCGATGGTGCGCACGTACCTCGAGTGGCTGGTCGAGCTGCCGTGGGAAAACCCCGCCGAGGCGCCGATCGAGATCGACGCGGCGCGCGCGATCCTCGATGCCGACCACTTCGGCTTGCCGAAGGTGAAGCGGCGCATCCTCGAGTACCTTGCGGTGCGCAAGCTCAACCCGGGCGGCAAGAGCCCGATCCTGTGCTTCGTCGGCCCGCCCGGCGTGGGCAAGACCTCGCTCGGCCAGAGCATCGCGAAAGCGCTCGGGCGCAAGTTCGTGCGCCTGTCGCTGGGCGGCGTGCACGACGAAGCCGAGATCCGCGGCCATCGGCGCACCTACATCGGCGCGCTGCCGGGCAACATCATCCAGGCGGTGCGCAAGGCCGGTACGCGCAACTGCGTGATGATGCTCGACGAGATGGACAAGCTCGGCGCCGGCATCCACGGCGATCCGTCGTCCGCCCTGCTCGAGGTCCTCGACCCGGAGCAGAACTCGACGTTCCGCGACAACTATCTCGGAGTGCCGTACGACCTGTCCCGCGTGATGTTCATCGGCACGGCGAACGTGCTCGACCGCATCCCCGGGCCGCTGCGCGACCGCATGGAAGTGATTGCGCTGCCCGGCTACACCGAGGAAGAAAAGCTGCAGATCGCGCGGCGCTATCTCGTCCAGCGCCAGCAGGACGCGACGGGCGTCGCGCCCGAGCGCTGCGACATCACCGACGCCGCGCTGCGCGAGGTGATCGAGAACTACACGCGTGAAGCAGGCGTGCGGAACCTCGAGCGCGAGATCGGCAACCTGCTGCGGCATGTCGCGATGCGCATCGCCGAAGGCGCGAGCGAGCGCATCGTGATCGACGCGGACGACGTGCCGGCGATCCTCGGCGCGCGCCGCTTCGAGAACGAAGTCGCGATGCGCACGAGCGTGCCTGGCGTGTCGACCGGACTCGCGTGGACGCCGGTCGGCGGCGACATCCTGTTCATCGAGGCCACGCGGGTGCCCGGACGCGGCAAGCTGATCCTCACCGGCCAGCTCGGCGACGTCATGAAGGAATCGGCCCAGGCGGCGCTCACGCTCGTCAAGGCGCGCGCGCAAAGCCTGGGCATCGACCCGGCCCGGTTCGACACGACGGACGTGCACATGCACATCCCCGCCGGCGCCATCCCGAAGGACGGCCCGAGCGCCGGCGTGGCGATGTTCGTCGCCCTCGCGTCGCTGTCACTCGACCAGCCGGTGCGTCACGACGTCGCGATGACGGGCGAGATCAGCTTGCGCGGCCTGGTGTTGCCGGTGGGCGGGATCAAGGAGAAGGTGCTCGCGGCACAGCAGGCGGGCATCCGCACCGTGCTGCTGCCCGCCCGCAACCGCAAGGACCTCGAGGAGATCCCCGAGGACACGCGCCGTGACATGCGCTTCGTCTGGCTCGACACCGTCGACGACGCGTTGCGCAATGCGCTCGGCGTGGGCGAGCCATCGGCCGGCTCCTCGCGTGCCGCGATGGAGCCGGCCGAGGCGGCCACGCGCACAGGCGCCTGAACTGCGACGTGACGGCCGCCGCAAGGCCGGAACCCATCGCGGCAAGCGGAATTGTCGACGGCCCGGGGCGGGGATAGGCCGATTGGCGGCCTCGTCCGGGACAGGCTAGAGTTCGGGCTCCCGCAGGAATGGTTTCCGCTGTGCAGCCGGCCCCGGACGTCACCACCATCCTCTTCACCGACATCGAGGGCAGCTCGCGCCTGTGGGAGCAGGACAGCGAGGGCATGATGCGGGTGCTCGCCCAGCACGACGCGCTTGCCCGCGCGGCGGTGGCCGACCACGGCGGCATCGTGGTGAAGATGGTCGGCGACGGCATGTACGCGGTCTTCGACGACCCGCTCGACGCCGTCAAGACCACGCTCGATCTCCAGCGCTCCATCGCCGAGCTCGAGGCCACGAGCCAGCTGCCCCTGCGGATCCGCTGCGGCGTGCATTCCGGTGTCGTGGAGCGGCGCGACAACGACATGTTCGGAACCTCGGTCAACCGCGCCGCGCGCATCATGAGCGCCGCGCACGGCGGTCAGGTGCTGATGTCCCAGGTCGTCGCCGAGCACGTCAAGACGCGCTTGCCGGAGCCCGCGTCGTTGCGGGACCTGGGGGGCGTGCGGCTGCGCGACCTCACCACGCCGGAGCGGATCTACCAGCTCGTGCACCCGGAGCTGCGCGCCGAATTTCCCGCGCTGCGCTCGCTGGAGCAGACGCCCAACAACCTGCCGCAGCAAGCCACCTCGTTCATCGGCCGTGAGCGCGAGCTCACCGAAGCCAAGGCGCTGCTGGCCAATACGCGCTTGCTGACGCTGCTCGGCATGGGCGGCATGGGCAAGACGCGCCTGTCGCTGCAGATCGCCGCCGACGTCATGGACGCGTATCCCGACGGCGTGTGGTTCATCGACCTCGCTCCGGTGCGCGATCGCGCGCTCGTGCCCAACGAGGTCGCGCAGGCCCTCGGCATTCCGGAGGAGTCGGGCCGCTCGCTCATCCAGACGCTGTCGGCGCACCTGCGCGATCGCAAGCTGCTCATCGTGCTCGACAATTGCGAGCACCTCGTGAGCGCGTGCGCCGGCATCGCGAGCGCGCTGCTGCGCGCGGTGCCCGACGTGCGCATGCTGGCCACGAGCCGCGAGGCGCTGCGCGTGCCGGGCGAGCAGATCTATCCCGTGCACCCGTTCGGCGTGCCGGATCGCAAGGCGGACGTCGCCGCGCTCGCGCGCTGCGATGCCGTGCGGCTGTTCGTCGAGCGCGCGCGTGCGCAGCGGCCGACGTTCGAGCTGACCGAGCGCGACGCCGCGGGCATCGCCGAGCTCTGCGCGCGCGTGGAAGGCATCCCGCTGGCGCTCGAGCTCGCGGCCGCGCGCCTCAGCACGCTCTCGATCGACGAGATCAACCGCCGCCTCAACGACCGCTACAAGCTGCTGTCGGGCGGCAGCCGTGTCGCGCTGGAGCGCCAGCAGACGCTGCGGGCGCTCGTCGGCTGGTCCTACGATCTACTGCAGGAGAACGAGCGCGTCTTCTTCGACCGTCTCAGCGTGTTCGTCGGCGGATTCGACCTCGCCGCCGCCGAGCAGGTGTGCAGCGCCGATCCGTTGCGCGCCGACGACGTCATCGACCTCCTCGCGTCGCTCGTCGAGAAATCGCTCGTGATGGTGGAGCAGCCCGACGGCGACACGCGCTACCGGCTGCTCGAGACGATCTCCGACTACGCACGCGAGCGGCTCATCAAGCGCGACGACCTAACGGCGACCGCCATGCGGCACTGCATGTACTTCCTCGGCTTCGCGCAGACGGCACGCAAGAACCTGACGGGCACCGACCAGGCGGTGTGGACGCGCCGGGTCGAGGCGGAGCTCGACAATTTGCGCGCCGCCATCGCGTTGTCGCTCACCGACGCCGTCGACAATGCGATCGCCGTGAAGCTGCAGGTTGCGCTGATGCGCTTCTGGATGCTGCGCGGCTATTCGTCCGAAGGCCGGGCGAATGTGCGCGCGGCTCTCGACCTTCCGGGCATCCGCGAGCCCGGCGTCGCGCGGGCGCATGCGCTCTACGTCGCGGGCGTGCTCGCGGTCAACCAGAGCGACTATCCCGAAGCGCGCGCGCTGCTCACCGAATGCCTCGCGATCCGCCGTGACCTGCGCAACGCGCGCGAGATCGCCGCCACGCTCTCCACCCTGTCGCTCGTGCACCTTGCGCAGAGCGACCTCGCCACGGCGGAGGATTACGAAGCGCAGGCGATCGAGCTGTTTCGCGAGCTGGGCGACAGCCTCGGAGAGGGCATCGGATTGCTGCACCTGGGTCAGATCGCCATGCAACGCGGTGATGGTGCCAAGGCGCGCGAGCGGCTCGAGGCCGGCCTCGCCATCGCCCTCAAGTTGCGCCACCAGGAGCTCGAGAGCGATTGCGAATGCCGGCTCGGCGAGCAGGCGCTGCTCGACGGCGACGTCAGCGGCGCGCGGGCGCGCCTGAACGTCGCGTTGCGCGTGTGCCGGATCGCCGAGGACAAGCGCGGTGAAGCCACGGCCATTGCGTGGCTGGGCCGCGCCGACGCAGCGGCAGGCGATCACGACGTCGCGCGGCGCCGCCTGCTCGAAGCGCAGCGCGCGTTCCGCAACTTCGGCATGAACGCGGAGGCCCTCGATTGCCTGGAGGACTACGCAGCGCTGCTGCAGTTCGCCGGCGACAACGAGGTGGCCGTGCGCCTGCTCGGGGCGGCCGATGCGAGCCGCGAGGCGCTGGCGCTGCCCCGCGGAGCCCAGCGGACCGCCCGCTGGCGTGCAGCAATGGACGCGGCACGCGCCGCGATCGGCGCGTCGGCCTTCGACGCGGCCTTCGAAGCGGCGCGCCTCATGAACCTGGAAGACGCGGTCGACTACGCGCTCGACGCATCGGCCGAGCCGGTCGCGCTGGCGTAGAACCGTCGCGGCCGCCGGGCGGCCGCGACGTCATGCGGCGGTTACGGGCTGCGACGGCGGCGCCGGGCAAGCCAGGCGGTGCCAAGGCCGGCCACGATGAGCGCGCCGGACGCCGGCTCCGGAATCACGTAATGACCCGTGTCCTGCACGTAGCAGGTGGAGAAGATCACGGTGCGGTCGTCGCGGAAGAATTGCAGCTGGCCGCTGCATTCCGTCGCGAAGATGTGCGCGAAGTCCGAGTGGTCGAAGCCATCGAACGTGAGGTTCAGCACGATCGAGTCGAAGTCGTACAGGTTGTGGTTGACGACGTCGAACGCGGTCGCGACGTTGAAGGCGCTCAACAGCGTCCAGTTGCCGCCGGCCGAGTCGTGGACGTGCACGTTCTGCAGGTCGATCGGGCAGTCCTCGATGTCGCTCGGGAACGGACCGCCGTTCGTGGTGAGGCATTGCTCGTCGATGCCGATCTGGCCCGAGCCGAAGAAGCCCGGCGGGTCGAACCCGAGGTCATACACCACATGGGCCTGCGCCGTGCCTGCGAGCGCGAGCACCACCGCAGCCAGCGCGACACGCGCGGCCTTCCAGATGAACGTCATTGCGCCTCCCCCGAGTATCCAGCACCCACTCGAGCCTGGTGTCGATTCCCCTTCCAGGCGGTGGGACGAGGCAAGCTTGGAGCAAGAACCATACACGCGCCGGGGCAGCGCGATAACGCGTTGATTCGCGCTGATAAAGACCAGGCGCCGCGCGCAGCGGCCCGTCGCACGGGCGCGCGTCGTAATGTGCACCGACAGTCGCAGCGAGCGAGAACGACTTCCGGATCGCTCGGCGTCAGAGTCCCAGCCAGGCGATCGCCGACTGCTCGGCATCCGCGTCGGGTGCCGTGAACCCCTTGTAGCCGAGCGTCGCCAACGCCTTGCGACCCGGGTCGGCCTGGGCGAGGTGCAGCAGGACGTCGCGGATGCGCTCGCGGTCCTCGGCTGAAACATGCGTCGCGACGATGACCTGCTTGATCGCCACGCCGCGCGAGCGTCCGACCACCTTGCCGCCCTTCTCCGTCCACTGCTTGACCACCGCGCTGGCTGCCGTGGCGCCCACCTGGGCGAAGGTGTTCTCGAGGTAGAACGGCACGGCGTCCTGGTAGCGCGTCGTGATGACCTTCACTTCGCCGGGAGCCAGCTTTTCGGCACGCAGCATGCCGCGGACCATGACCGCGGTGATCGAATCGGGATCCGGCGTGACCAGCACGAGACCCTTGAGCTGCTGCAGCGACTGGATGGGCGAGTTGCCGTTGGCGAGGAGCGAAACGGCGTAGTCCGTGTAGCCGCTGGTCCAGGCGAGCGTCTGGTAGCGGCCCTTCTTCACCTGCTCGAGCGCGACGTGGGCCGGGTGGATGAACGCCAGGTCGTATTCCTGCTTGGCGAGCCCCGCGCGTGCATCGTCGTAGCTCGGCACGAGGACGAGCCGGACGTTTCGGTGCAGCGCCTTGCCGATGAGGTCCGCCAGCGGCTCGAACTTGTCGCGGATGTCCTTCGGCGTCGCCTGGTAGGTCACGCCCTCGGTCACGGAAAAGACAAAATCCGTCACTGCATGGGCCGGGCCGGCAAGGCACAGCCACGCGAGGCCAGCCAGCGCCAGGCGTCGATAAACGCTTGTTGTCATTGAGTTTCGATCAACCGGCAAGCCCGGTCAGAGTGGCCGCGAACCCGGCAAAGACGTTACAGCAGCACGGGACGTGCCCGGCGCGGCGTTCAACTGCGACCGCTGGCGCCAAGCGCCTGGTCGATCGCGTCCATGAACGGCCCCAGCTTGGGCGGATGCGCTTCGATGTCCACCCGCACGCCCAGCTTGCGCAGCATGCTGCTGCAGGCCGGACCGATGGATGCCACGCGACACCGGGCGAGATTTGCGACCAGCGCCTGCTCGCACCCGGCATTGCGCGCGACGGCGAACAGGTTGACCGCCTGCGCAGCACTGGTGAACGCCACCAGGGCGACCTCGTCGCGTTCCAGTGCGGCGAGCAAGCCGTGCAACGGCCCAAGATCGGCCGGCAACCCCCAGCGGTAGGTCGCGATCTCGACGACCTCTGCGCCACGCGCAGCGAGCCCGGCGGCAAGCCCGGTGTTGGTCTCGCCGTAGCGCTGCACGACGACGCGTCGTCCGGCCAGCGGAAGGTCGGCAAGGCTGGCAAGCACCTCGTGCGTGGTGAACGGCTCGCCGGCGCTGCGATCGATGCGCACCGAGCGCGCCCGCAGCGCCGCGGTGGGCTTGGGACCCCGGACGACGACACAGGCCTGGTCGAGCAGGTGCAGGAGCGCGGCGGTCATGCCCAGTGCGTCGGTGGCCGAGAACAGCGCGCGCGTACCGACGCCCGTCTGGAACACGAACGCGGCAGCCGGGCGCGACGCCAGGTCGCGCAACGTTACGGCCAGGTCGTGCGGATCGACGTCCGGGATCTCCGCCAGCGCCGGTGCCGACAGGGCCACGCCACCGCGCTGCGCCACCAGATGCGCCATCCGGTCGGCGGCGCGGCTTTCGAGGATCGCGATCGTGCGGCCTTTCATCCGCCCACTGCCGCGAGGTCGAGCGCGTGGCTGTTGCCGAGCCACAGCGCGCGGTCGCGGTGGTCGCGCAGCGCGTCGCCCGTATTCGGATGGATGAAGACGTCGAGCGCGCCATGATGAAGCGTGAGCCAGCCGACCACGGCGCCAAACGCGTTTGGCGGGATCGTCATCTGGTAGCTCCACATCGGATGCGGCCCGACCGGCCGCTCGTGGAAGCGGCCGAGCGACACGGCCTGTCCGAGCCCAGCGGCGATCGCTTCGCGCAATGCCCACGCGGCGTCGCGACTCGCGGCGTCGAAATAGACGTGCGCATGCCAGCTTTCGATGCGCAGCGGGGCGATGTCATCCATGTCGAGCCAAACCTGCGCGACGCTCACCGACGATTGGAGCTTCGACTGCGTCCCGCAGAGGTGATGGTGGCCAAGGGCGGAATCGAACCACCGACACAAGGATTTTCAGTCCTCTGCTCTACCAACTGAGCTACTTGGCCTGGGGGTGCAGCGAGACGGGCCGAAGCGAACGCGGGCCCGATCGAGCACGCGATTATAGCAGCCCGGCGGCAGCCTTCGCCGCGGCCTGCGGGTGGCTCAGACGCGCGTCTTGCGTGCGTATGTGCGCAGCAGATCGGCGCAATACGGGTGATGGACGCGCACGGTCATGAGCTGGATCGGGGCCGGCAGCTCGAGCGCTTCGCCGGAGGTCTGCGCCAGCTCGAACGCGTTGTACGGGATGCCCTTGCATTCGGCGAGCATGCGCTCGATGAGCTCGGCGCGATCGAACTCGTCGGAGAGCGAAAGGTCGGCCGGGGGCTCACCCCGCGGGCGTGGGGCGGCAGCCGCCAGGCGCACCTTGCTGGCGGACGTCGCTTTCCGGGTTGCGCTCGCGTGCCTCGGCACGTGCCTGGTCGCCGCGGCGCTGACGCGCGCCGTGGCGGCGTCGGCCGTTGCTTTCGCAGTCGCGGCGGTCGGAGTGACCGTCAGGGTCATTGCCAGCACGACGAGCGCGGCATGCCACGCCCGCAGGCCCGACCGCGGTTGCGCGCGGTGCGTCGTTCTTGTCATGACACATCCTCCCTGCTGCGCCAGCCCAAGCGAGACCCGTGCCACCGCCTTGAATGAGAGGCGATGGGCGCGGCGTTGCAGTCGCCGCACGCGCGAGTCGCGCATCGTCCCGGTGCGCGCGCGCCGCAGCGCGCACGATCCGGGTACAGCGGATTATGGCTGCAACGGCCGCATCGA
>Ga0308174_10001016_pt1 | contig 12523 bp, 13 predicted proteins | sample PhyPR2_FD_203894 | JGI IMG/M metagenome (GOLD analysis project Ga0308174, IMG submission 203894) | Soil microbial communities from UC Gill Tract Community Farm, Albany, California, United States - DLSLS.P.R2 | ecosystem: Environmental > Terrestrial > Soil > Agricultural land | place: USA...
GCCGATCGCGCCGGCCACGTTGCGAACCAGGTTGAGCAGTCCCGAGGCGTCCTTCATCTGGCCGACCGGCAGGGTGGAGACGGTCATCTGCTGGGAGGCGATGAGCGCGATCATCGAGCCGACGCCGCGGACGATCTGCAGGGTCATGAACTCGCCGAACCCCCACTGGTCGGTGATCCGGGCGGCGAGTCCGATGCTCCAGGCGGTCAGGCCGAAGCCGACCGCCAGGCAGATGCGCGCATCCGAGCGGCGCACGAAGCCGCCGATGGTCGGGGCGCAGATGAACATGGTCAGCCCGGAGACCAGCATGGTGGTGCCGACCTGCGCCGAGGAGTAGCCGCGGATCTGCCCCAGGAACAGCGGCAGCAGGAAGGTGCCGCCGAACAGGCTCATCCCCGAGACGAACACCATCAGGATGCCGAGGATGAAGTTCTTGTCGCGGAACGGCTTCAGCGAGACGATCGGCTGCGCGTAGGTGAGCTGCCGCCAGACGAAGGCGATCCCCGCCAGCCCGGCCGTCACGCTCAGCCACAGGATCGCATCGTCCTGGAACCAGCTGTCGCGGGCGCCTTCCTCCAGCACGTACTGCAGCGAGAGCAGGAAAAGGGCCATCAGGCCGAGGCCCGTCCAGTCGACGCCCTTGGCGAGCTTGGGGTCGCCCTTGTCGAAGCCGCCGTAACGGCTGACCAGGAACACCACCAGGAACCCCACGGGCACATTGATGAAGAACAGCCAGCGCCAGGAGAGCGCCTCGGTGAGGTGGCCGCCGAGCGTCGGGCCGATGGTCGGGGCGAGCGTCACGATGGAGCCCACCACGACGTTGGCGAGGGTGCGCTTCTCCGGCGGGAAGACGGTCATGGCCGTGGCGAACACCGGGGGGATCATCGCCCCGGCCGCCAAGCCCTGCAGCGCGCGGGTCGCGATCATCATGCCGACGCTGGAGGAGAGGCCGGTGGCGACCGAGGTGGCGATGAAGGCGAGCGAGGCCACCACGTAGAACGCCCGCGTGCCCCACATCTTGGTCAGGTAGGCGGTGAGCGGCATGATCACCACCTCGGCCAGCAGGTAGATGGTCTGAACCCAGCTGATCTCGTCGTTGGTGGCGCTGATGCCGGCCTGGATCTGCACCAGCGAGGAGGCGACGATCTGGATGTCCAGCATGGCCATGAACTGACCGAGGATCATCCCGCCGAAGCCCAGGAAGACCCGCGTCCAGTCCACCGGCCGGCCATCGGCGCCGAGCTCGACGGAGGCCGCCGCGGCGGCCGGGTTCAGCCCCTGGGACGGGATCGCGGCCTCGGCCATGGGATCAGTCGCCGCGGCGGGCAAGGCGGATGTCGCCGGCCGCAGCGCCCGCCTCGGCGAAGCTCGGGCCGGTGTTGCGGGTCACGTCGACCTTGACGTTGACCGACAGCCCGGGCCGGAGCGCTCCGGCGTAGAATTGGGCGCGGTCGACGGCGATCTTCACCGGCAGGCGCTGGGCGATCTTGGTGAAGTTGCCGACCGCGTTCTCCACGGGAATCAGCGCGAACTCCTGACCGGTGGCCGGCGCGAAGCTCTGCACGCGACCACGGATGGCCCTGTCGCCGAACGCGTCGGCCCGGATCTCCACCGGCTGTCCGACGCGGAGCCGGGCGACCTGGGTCTCCTTGAAGTTGGCGACCACATAGGCCTCGGAGAGCGGAACGATGCTCATCAGCACGCCGCCGGGCTGGACGTACTGGCCGAGCCGCACGGCGCGCGCACCCACCACCCCGGCCACGGGGCTGCGGATCTCGCTGCGGGAGAGGTCGATCCGGGCCTGCTCGACGGCGGCGCGCGCGGCGTCCAGCTGGGCGAGCGTCTGGGCGCGCGCCGAACCCAGCGACTCCGACGTACGCCGCTCGGCCTCCAGCGTCGCCTGCGCCTGGGCGACGCCCGCCGCGGCCTCGTCGTCGGCCGCCCTGGCGCTCTGCGCGCGCTGCGGCGGCACCCAGCCCTTGGCGGCCAGCGCGCCGTAGCGGGCCATCTCCGCGCGGGCGAAGGTGGCCTGCGCCCGGGCGCTCTGCACGCTCGCCGCACGCTCGCCGATCATCGCCTGCTCCAGGCGCGCCTTGTCGTCGACCTGGCGCACCGCGGCCTGCAGCGCCTGGGCGTTGGCCTGCGCCTGCGCGAGCCGGGCCGCGATCGGCGCGGGATCGATCCGCACCAGGAGCTGGCCGGGCTGCACGGCCTCATTGTCGGCCACGGCCAGCTCGGTGACATAGCCGTCCACCTGCGGGGCGACCGTCACCTTGTCGGCCTCGACGAAGGCGTTGTCGGTCTGTTCGTAGTGCTGGCGCTCCAGCCACCAGGCGCCGCCGCCGATGGCGACGCCGAGCGTCGCCGCGCCGCCGGCCAGGACCGGAATCCATCGACGCCTCGGAATTCCCGCCATCGCCGCACCCAGCTCCAACAATGGACCTTCGACCTAGGGGATGGGAGCGCGCCAGCTCGGCCGCAAGGCAAAAGTGGACGTATGGGTCTAAAAATCATCCGCTGGACGCGCGGGCGCGATCGTGGCTCATCGCGGGCATGAGCGACGACGCCGACGTGATCATCGCGGGTGCGGGCATCGCCGGCGCCACCCTGGCCCTGGCGCTCGCGAAGTCGGGCCTGGCGCCGGTGCTGATCGACCCGGTGGTGTTCGACGCCCAGGTGGCGCCGAGCTTCGACGGACGGGCGTCCGCCATCGCCTTCGCCGCCTATCGCCAGTGGCGCGCGCTGGACGTGGCCTCGGCGCTCGATGCGCACGCCCAGCGTATCGAGCAGATCCTGGTGACCGACGGCCGCAGGCCCGGCGCCTCGGCCGGCCCGCCGCCCCCCGTCTTCCTGCGCTTCGACGCCGCCGAGATCGCCGACCGCTCGGAGGGCGAGCCGCTGGGCTATCTGCTGGAGAACCGGCGCATCCGCGCCGGGCTGGCCGAGGCGGTCCGCCGGGCGGGCATCGAGGTGCTCGCGCCGGCGCGGGTGGCGGCCCTGGAGACCGGCCCGCGCGCCGCGACCGTGCGCCTGGCCGACGGCCGCGCGCTGTCCGCGCCGCTGGTCGTGGGCGCCGAGGGCCGCGGTTCGGTGGTTCGCGAGCAGGCGGGCCTGGGCGTGATCGGCTGGGACTACGGCCAGACCGGGGTGGTGGCGACGGTGAAGCTGGAGCGGCCGCATCGCGGGGTCGCCCACGAGTTCTTCCTGCCGTCCGGCCCGTTCGCCATCCTGCCGCTCACCGAGGACCGGGCGAGCCTGGTCTGGACCGAGAGCGCCCGCCGCGGCGCGGCCCTCAAGGCGGCCCGGCCGGAGATGTTCCACGCCCATCTGCAGCGCCGGTTCGGCGAGTTCGTGGGCGAGGCCCGGGTCGAGGGGCCGGTGTTCACCTATCCCCTGAGCCTGCAGCTTGCCGAGCGGCTGACGGCGCCGCGCGTGGCGCTCTTGGGCGATGCGGCCCACGCGGTGCACCCGATCGCCGGCCAGGGCCTGAACCTCGGGCTGAAGGGGGCGGCGGCGCTGGCCGAGACCATCGTCGAGGCCAGCCGGCTCGGCGAGGACATCGGCTCGACGGCGGTGCTCGAGCGCTACGCCCGCTGGCGGCGCTTCGACGTCGCGACGCTCTCGGCCGGCATGGACCTGTTCGTGCGCCTGTTCTCCAACGACCAGCCGCTGCTGCGCGCCGTGCGCGGCGCCGGCATGGCGGCGGTGAACCGCATGGGTCCTGCGCGGCGGTTCTTCATGCACGAAGCCGGCGGCGCGGCAGGCGACCTGCCGAAGCTGCTGAGAGGGGAGCGGTTGTGATTCCCTCCCTCAATGGGGAGCGACAACCGGCGCGCAGCGACGGCAGGTGGGGAGGTCGCGATCATCCGCGAGATCACAGATTGATCCATAATTCCCCACCCTGACCGCTTCGCGGTCTGTCCCTCCCCATCAAGGGAGGGACCTTCACTCCCCGTCGGTCAATTCGCGGGCCTCTTCCGGCAGCATGATCGGCACGCCGTCGCGGATCGGATAGGCGAGCCTGGCCGAGCGGCTGACGATCTCGCCCTTCGCGCGATCGTAGACCAGCGGCCCGTGGGTCAGCGGGCAGACCAGCACCTCCAGGAGGCGCGGATCGACCTCGACCTGCGGGCCGGCCTCGGCGCCGGGATCGGCGGTCTCGCTCATACCGAGCCTCTACTGCACGGAATGGCTCTCGTCATCGCCGTCCTCCATGCAATCGATCTCCAGCAAGGCGGTCAGCGCCTCGAATCGGCCCGTCAGGTCGGCGGCTTCGAGCAGCGCCTGCTTCTCGGCGGGCTCGAACGGCAGGCCCATCGCCAGGGAGTTGACCAGCGGCTCCAAGGGCGCGGTGGTCGCCGTCTCCCAGTCGATGTCGAGCTCGCGGCGGTTGAGATACCGCTTCAGCGCCCGGCCGAAACGCTCGCGGATGGCGGTCGGCGCCAGGGTCATCTCGTCCCGCGCCAGGTCGGTCTCGAAGCGGTCGTAACGGGCGCGCACCTGCCGGTAGGGCGTGCTGATGGCGATCTCCTCGCCGGGCTCGAAGCGGCAGACGCCGGTGAGGGTGACGAGATAGCGCCCGTCCGAGGTCTCGGCGTAGCTGGTGATGCGGCCCAGGCAGCCGACCTTGGCCAGGATCGGCCGCCCGCGGTCGCCGCCTCGGGTCTGGATCATGCCGACGACTCGGTCGCCGCCCATCACGTCGTCGACCATGTTGAGGTAGCGCGGCTCGAAGATCTGCAGCGGCAGCTCGCCGCCCGGCAGCAGGAGGGCGCCGTCGAGCGGGAAGACCGGGATCACCTGCGGCAGCTCGACCGCCTTTCGATAGCCCGGCATTGGCGCGTCTCCTCTCGGGCCAGCTCAGCTGAACAGGATGGCTGAAAGGCGCCGCCGACCCTGCTTGGCCACCTCCGAGACGGGCCCGGCCGCCTCGAAGACCTTCAGCAACTGCTGGCGCGCGGCCTGGTCGTTCCACTCGCGGTCGCGCTCGATGATGTAGAGCAGGTTGTCGGCGGCTTCGTCGAGTCGCCCCGCGCCGGCGAGCGCCGCGGCGAGGTCGAAGCGGGCCTGGTGGTCGTCGGGGTTCCTGGCCAGCGCCTGCTCGAAGGCGGCGGTCTCGGCCGGCGCCGTCTCGGCCAGGGCCAGGGCTGCGCGCACGCTGTCCAGGTCGGGGTCGCTGGCGTCCGGCGGGGCCATGGCGAGGATCTCGCGCGCGCGGTCGGGATCGCCGCTCTGGACATAGAGGCGCGCCAGGCCGCCCAGCGCCTTGGGGTTCTGCGGCTCCGCCTGCAGCACCTGGGCGTAGGCCTGGGCCGCGCCGCCCAGGTCGTTCATGGCGAGCGATTCCCGGGCCAGGCCCAGCAGCGCCTCGATCTCGGAGCCCTCCGCGCCGCCGCCCTTCTGCTTGGCGAGACCGTCGACGAAGGCCTTCACCTGGCTCTCGGGAAGGGCGCCCATGAAGCCGTCCACCGGGCGGCCGTCGACGAAGGCGAACACCGCCGGGATCGACTGCACGCGCAACTGGCCCGCGTAGGCCGGGTTCTTGTCGATGTCGACCTTGACCAGCTTCACCGCGCCTCCGGCGGCGGCGACCGCGCGCTCCAGCGCCGGGCCGAGCTGGCGGCAGGGGCCGCACCAGGTCGCCCAGAAGTCCACGATCACCGGCTGCTCGCGCGAGGCCTCGACCACGTCGGCGATGAAGGTGGCGTCGGTGGCGTCCTTGATGACATCGGCGGGCGGGGCTCCGCCCGGCTTGCCGGTGGTCTCGCCGATCAGGCTCATGCGCCGCTCCTCCGCCGATCTTGCTCAAACGCGTGCGTCCCAAGATGGTCGCAGGGCTGCGCCGGTTCAACGCATGAGCGGCATCGGCACCACCGCCATGGCCGCGAAGTCCACGACCAGCGGCTCGACGCCCAGCATCGCAAGGAACCGGCGGAAGCCCGCCTGGGAGATGGCGGTCGTGGCGGTGTTCTCCAACGGGTGGAAGTTGAGGCGCGGCGCCGCGGCCAGCGTGCGATCCAGCACGAAGCGCACGCGGCGGTCGCGGTCGTTGACCAGGCCGAAGGCGGTGACCGAGCCCGGCGCCACGCCCAGGCTCTCCTGCATGAGCTCCGCCCGGCCGAACGACAGCCGGGCCGAGCCGATCACCCGGTGCAGGCGCTTGAGGTCGATCGTCGCGTGGCCTTCGGCGGAGATCAGCCAGAGCTGGTCCCTGGCGTCCTTCAGGAACAGGTTCTTGGTGTGCGCGCCGGGGATGGCGCGCTTGAGGTCTTCGCCGTCCTCGACGCGGAACACCGCCGGGTGCTCGACGGTCTCGGTTTCGGCCCCGATGCGCTCGAGCAGGGCCATGAGGTCGGCGCGGGTGTTCATCGGGCCGAGCAATACCCGAACTGGACGGGCGCGCGAGGGGCGCCTAAGGACGGAGCCCACTTGGTCATGCCGGGCGGAGCCCATGGAACTGGAGTGCTATCCCACCACCGAACGGCCGCCGGAGATCGTGCCGGGGCGCCAGGAGCGCGCCTGGATGGACCACTTCGCCCAGCGCCATCCCTACCGCTGCCTGCCGCTGAACATGGCCAACACCTCCGGCTGGGAGATCCTTTCGCCGGTCGCGTTCACGGCGGAGTGGACCGGCGGGCTGCACCAGCAGGACATCAAGCTCACCCCCGACCACCCGAACCCCGACTTCCACCGGCTGGCCTCCAGCCACTTCAGCCATGGCGTGCTGACCTTCCACCCCGGTTACCTGTTCCGCACCCCGCCCGGCTGGTCGATGTGGGTCATGGGCCCGCCCAACCACGTCAAGGACGGCATCCAGGCGCTGTCGGGCGTGGTGGAGACCGACTGGCTGCCGTTTCCCTTCACCATGAACTGGCTGTTCACGCGGGCCGGCAAGGTGCGCTGGGAGAAGGGCGAGCCGTTCTGCTTCATCACGCTCCTGGAGGACAAGACGCTGCACGCCATCCAGCCGGTGATCAAGCGCATGGACCGCGACCCGGAGCTGCGTCACCAGTACGACGTCTGGGAGAAGCACCGAAGCGAGTTCAACCAGCGGATCTTCCGCCAGGACCCGGAGGCGACCAAGCAGGCCTGGCAGCGCTACTACTTCAAGGGCGAGTTCCCGGAGGAGGTGGCGCCGGCCCGCCAGGACCACGTCATGAAGCGCCGCCTCAAGGCGCCGAAATGGACCCGCTGAGGCGCGGCCGCCGGCCGCTTGCAAACCGGGGGGGCGTCTGCCATAAGCCGCCTCTCGAATTTTCGGGGCCGGTCCTTCCCACCGCTTCCCGAGGAGCGCGGGCGTAGCTCAGGGGTAGAGCACAACCTTGCCAAGGTTGGGGTCGTGAGTTCGAATCTCATCGCCCGCTCCAGACTTTCCTCAGAACCAGCGCCGGCCTGAGCGCCGGCGGCTGCTTGCTCCGCTCGCGGAGGCGCGCGGCCGCAGGATGTGATCGAGCGGCGCGAGACCGCCCCGCGCCCCCAGGCGTTAGCAGCGCAAACGGAGGACGCGGACGTGACTGTGCACGCGGACACGCCGGGCGCCCGCGCCGGGAGGGGCGCCGCGCCGTGGCTGATCGTCGAGGGCGTGATCGCCTTCATCCTGGGGATCGCGGCCCTGGTGCTGCCGATGGCCGCAGGCGTGGCCGCGGCCCTGGTGGTGGGCTGGGTGCTGGCGATCGGCGGGATCGTCGGCTTCATCGCCCTGTTCGGCCGCGCGACGGCGGGGCATCGGGCGCTGAGCTTCGTCTCGGCGCTGGTGGCGCTGGTCGCCGGCGCGCTGATGCTGTGGAACCCGCTGATCGGAACCGCGAGCCTGGTGCTGGTCGCCGCCGCCTATTTCCTGGTCGACGGGATCGTCCTGATCGGCCAGTCAATCGGCCTGCGCCGGCAGGGCGAGAAGGCCTGGGGCTGGCTGATGCTGAACGGCGTGCTCGACATCGTGCTCGGCCTGGCGCTGGGCTTCTTCGGGCCGCTGGTGGCGCCGGTCATGGTGGGCCTGGTGGTCGGCATCGACCTGATGCTGTGGGGCGCGGCCATGGCGGCGATCGGCCTCGCCCGCCGCCGGGCGCCTTGAGTTCGCCGCCGGCCTGATGTGATCTCCCGCTGCGAGGCGCAGCCCGGAGCGGGGCGCGCAAGGGGGCGGGACCTTCATCGATGACCCACGATCCGGCGCTGGACGCGCACGAACACGCCGAGCATGCCGAGCACGCGGCGCACGCGGGCGATCCGTTCATCTCCCAGGTGTCGATCACCGTCGCCATCCTGGCGGTGCTGGCCGCCAGCGTCGGCAGCCTGGAGACGGTGGAGGAGGGCCGGGCGATCACCGCCTCGGCCGAGGCGGTGCTGCGCCAGGACGAGGCCACCGACGCCTGGAACGAGTACCAGGCCGACAGCCTCAAGAAGCACGTCTACGGCATCGCCGCCGACGCCGGCGGGCCGCGGGCGGCGAAGTACGCCGCCACCGCCAAGGACCAGGTCGCCAAGCAGGACGAGATCCGCAAGCGGGCCCAGGAGGACGAGGCCGACCGCGACAAGCTGATGAAGGAAAGCGCCCTGCACGAGCACCGCCACCACTGGCTGACCGGCGGGGCGACCCTGATCGAGATCGGCATCGCCATCTGCACGGTGGCGATCATCACCCGCCGGCGCAGCTTCTGGCGCGGCTCCATCCTGCTGGCCGTGGTCGGGCTGGCGCTGTTCGGCGCGGCCTACCTCGCCTGAGGCTCGGAGAGCCGCGCCACCCAGGCGGGCTCAGCGCGGCTTCGGCGGCGCCGGGTACTGGATGCGCGGCTTCAGGTTCTCGATCACCGCACGGGCGTCGAAGGCGCGCGGGTCGTTGGCGGGCTTGACGCCCTTGTGCATTTGGATCTCGGCGGTGGCCTCGAACTTCTCGATCGTGCGCACGTCGTAGCGGTCGGCCCAGAAGGGGTCGCCCCAGAACGGATCCCAGGTGCGCCAGCCGAAGCCGCGGCCGCGGAACCGCCAGGACGGCCGCCAGAAGCCGTAGCGGCCGTACCAGGGATGGTACAGCGGATCGGGCTCGACATAGCTGCTGGCGTTGGTGTCGGTGTGCCGCTCGACCATCTCGAACCAGTCGTAGCCCTGCTGCACGGTGAGCTCGGCGGAGCGGAACAGCAGGTAGGCCTCGACGGTCTCGCGGCTGGTCAGGCTGTTGCCCTGGAAGGTCACGCGCCAGCGGTCGGGCTCGACGCGGATCTCGGAATAGCCGCCGGAGGTGGCCTGGCCCGGAATATTCGGCTGATAGGGGGTGGCGGTCGTGCAGGCCGCGAGCCCCGCCGCCAAGGCCACGGAGATGGCGAAGGCGGCTGTTTTCTTTGTCATTGCTGGTCTCTAGCTAACCACGTGTCCCTCGGATCGTGCCTCAGGCGCCACAACACTTCGCCACAATTGTGGTTGCCGCGATGCAGCCCGATTGCAAGCGCCGCCGTCCCGTCGTCGCGGGGCCGCCCCGTTCGACGCGCGGGGACCCGGGCCGGCGCCTCGCGGGTTTGATTTGCCGGCAAGCCGCGCCCGGGAGCAAGGCCGATGCAGGTCGAATCCACGGCGATCCGCGAAATCGACTACGACGCCGGGCGCGCCAAGCTCCTCGTCCGCTTCGTCTCGGGCGAGCGCTACGTCTACGTCGGCGTGCCGGGCGAGGTGCACCGCTCGTTCCTCGAGGCGGAGTCCAAGGGCAGCTTCTTCCAGGCCGAGATCCGCGACCGCTACCCCTACAACCGGCTCGACGGCTGAACCTGGAGTCCCTCCCTTAATGGGGAGGGACAGCCGGAGCGGAGCGACGGCAGGGTGGGGATGTCGCGATCATTGCCGACCTTTGAGCTTGGCCGAGACTTCCCCACCCTGACCGCTTCGCGGTCTGTCCCTCCCCAGACGGGGAGGGAGGGTCAGCGCCGGTCGCGGGCGGCCTGCACGCGCAGGCGGAGCGCATTCAGCTTGATGAACCCCGCGGCGTCGCGGTGGTCGTAGGCGACGGCGCCCTCCTCGAAGGTCACCAGCTCCTTGTCGTAGAGCGAATAGGGGCTCTCGCGGCCGACGACGCTGACGTTGCCCTTGTAGAGCTTCAGCCGCACGCGGCCGGACACCTTGGCCTGGGAGTGGTCGATGGCGGCCTGCAGCATCTCGCGCTCCGGCGAGAACCAGAAGCCGTTGTAGATGAGCTCGGCGTACCTCGGCATGAGCTCGTCCTTGAGGTGCAGGGCCCCGCGGTCGAGCGTGATGCTCTCGATGCCGCGGTGGGCGGCGAGCAGGATGGTCCCGCCCGGCGTCTCGTAGACCCCGCGCGACTTCATGCCGACGAAGCGGCTCTCGACCAGGTCGAGCCGGCCGATGCCGTTGTCGTGGCCGAGCTCGTTCAGGCGCGCCAGCAGGGCGGCGGGCGAGAGCGCCTCGCCGTCGATCGCGACCGGATCGCCCTTCTCGAAGTCGACGGCGATCTCGGTCGCCCGGTCGGGCGCATTTTCGGGCGAAAGGGTGCGCTGGTGGACGAATTCCGGCGCGGGCTCGGCCGGATCCTCCAGCGCATTGCCCTCCGAGGAGGAGTGCAGCAGGTTGGCGTCGACGCTGAACGGGGGCTCGTTGCGCTTGTCCTTGGCCACGGGAATCCCGTGGCGGTCGGCGTAGGCGACCTCGTCGGCGCGGCCCTTGAAAGGCCACTCCCGCCACACCGCCAGCACCCGGATGTCGGGCTCCAACGCATAATAGCTGACCTCGAAGCGGACCTGGTCGTTGCCCTTGCCGGTCGCCCCATGGCTGACGGCGTCGGCCCCCACCTGGCGGGCCACCTCGATCTGCGCCTTGGCGATCAAGGGCCGGGCGATCGAGGTGCCGAGCAGGTACTGGCCCTCGTACACCGCGTTGGCGCGGAACATCGGGAAGACGTAGTCGCGGACGAACTCTTCCCTGAGGTCCGGCATGAAGATGTTCTCGGGCTTCACGCCCATGGCCAGCGCCTTCGCGCGCGCCGGCTCCAGCTCGCCGCCCTGGCCGAGGTCGGCGGTGAAGGTCACCACCTCGCAGCCGTAGGTCTCCTGCAGCCACTTCACCGCGACGAGGGTGTCGAGCCCGCCGGAGTAGGCGAGCACGACCTTCTTGATGGGCTGTTCGGCCATGAGACGGAGAGGGTCCTGGGATGAGCGATGAAGGTCGCGGGGCTTTAAGGGCGAACGGGCGCGCGGTTCAAGGCTTATGCGCCGTCGCCCTTCTCCAGGTCGTCGAGCGCCGCGCGCATCCAGCGCAGGTGCAGCAGCGCGATCAGCGAGGCGGCGGTGGCGCGGACTCCGAACACGATCGCCGCCGCATCGAAGCTCTCGGCCCGCTCGCGGGCCTGCAGCGCGAGCCACAGGCTGAACGCGAAGGCGCCGCCCGGCAAGGCCCAGATGCCGAGGCCCCGGCCGATCCGCCCGATGGGCAGGCGCACGCTCTGGCCGGGCCTGGTCTTGGCCCAGGCCTCGCGCGAGGCGCCGAACATGATGGCGAGCGCGATCACCCACAGGCCGTCGCCGAGATAGCTGAACGCCAAGCTACACCGTCACCTGGGCGCCCATCTCCACGACGCGCCCGGGCGGGATCTTGTAGAAGTCGGTGGGATTGGCGGCGTTGCGCATCAGGAAGATGAACAGCTTGTCCTGCCAAAGCGGCATGCCGGACTGCGCCGAAGGCACCACCGAGCGGCGCCCCAGGAAAAAGCTGGTGGCCATGATGTCGAACTTCAGGCCGAGCTTGCGGCAGAGCGCCAGCGCCTTGGGCACGTTCGGGCTCTCCATGAAGCCGTAGTTGACGATCACCTTCTTGAAATCCTCGTTGATCGGCTCGATGCGCACCCGCTGGGCTTCGGAGACGCGCGGCGTCTCGGCGGTGATGAGCGTCAGGATGATGTTCTTCTCGTGCAGCACCTTGTTGTGCTTGAGATTGTGCATCAGGGCGACCGGGGCCATCTCGGGATCCGAGGTCAGGAACACCGCCGTGCCCGGCGCCCGGTAGGGCGCGCGCGCCTTCAGGATTTCCGAGAGCTCGATCAGCGGCACGCTGTCGCGGCGGGTCTTCTCGGTCAGGATCTGCGCGCCGCGCGTCCAGGTGAGCATGATGGTCACCAGGCCCGCGCCCAGCGCCAGCGGCAGCCAGGCGCCCTGCGGGATCTTCAGGAGGTTGGACGAGATGAAGGTGACGTCGAGGATCCCGAACAGGCCCGATGCCAGCGCCGCCTGCCAGACCGGCCGCTTCCACATCCAGCGGACGATGACGAAGAACAGCAGGGTGTCGACGAACATCGCCCCGGTCACCGCGATGCCGTAGGCCGCGGCCAGGTTGGAGGAGGTGCGGAACATCACCAGCAGCACCACCACCCCGATCATCAAGAGCGTGTTGACCTGCGGCACGAAGATCTGCCCGGCCTGGGTCTCGGAGGTCCGGCGGATCGAGATGCGCGGGAAGAGGCCCAGCTGCACGGCCTGCTGGGTCATCGAGAAGGCGCCGGTGATCACCGCCTGCGAGGCGATCACGGTGGCCA
>Ga0308174_10001017_pt1 | contig 12518 bp, 12 predicted proteins | sample PhyPR2_FD_203894 | JGI IMG/M metagenome (GOLD analysis project Ga0308174, IMG submission 203894) | Soil microbial communities from UC Gill Tract Community Farm, Albany, California, United States - DLSLS.P.R2 | ecosystem: Environmental > Terrestrial > Soil > Agricultural land | place: USA...
TCCTGCTCCGCTCGATGGCACCGGTCGGCGCTCCCGGAACGGACTCCGGCCCCGAGGTCGGCGACGTGGGCGACGATCCCGCGGGCGCCGGATCCCCAGCGACGGAGCACGGGCCCCAGGCCTGACACGGTGGCGCGTTCCCGCGGGAACGCGCCACCGTGGCTTTCCGGATAGGACTGCTCCGTGCTGCTGCAACTGCGGGTCACCGTGCCGCCGGACCGCACCGACCGGGTCCGGGAGCTGTTCGAGGACGACGCCGGGACGGCGCACCTCGCCGTTCTGCCCGGCGCCTCCGTCTCCCCCGCCGGCGACCTGGTGCTGGCCGACGTCGCCCGGGAGTCCGCGGACGCCCTCGTGAGCGCTCTGCGGGACCTGGACGTGCACCGGGACGGCGCGATCGCGATCACGAGCATCGACGCCGCGGTGTCGAGCGCGGCCCGGAAGGCGGAAGAGGAAGCACCCGGGGACGCCGCCGACGCGGTGGTGTGGGAGCAGGTCGTCCGGACGACGGACGCCGACTCATCCCTCTCGGTCTCCTACCTCGCCTTCCTGACCATCGCCACCATGCTTGCGGCGATCGCGATCATCAACGACTCGGCGATCCTCACCATCGGGGCGATGGTGCTGGGACCGGAGTTCGTCCCACTGGCCGCCCTGGCCGTGGCCGCCGTGCAACGCCGGCCGGCGAGCGCCCGCCGGGCAGCGGTCACCCTGGTCCTCGGCTTCGTCGTCGCGATCGGGCTGACGGCGTGCCTCACCCTCGTCGGCCGCGGCCTGGGCTGGTTCGGGACCGAACTGCTGAACGCCGACCGCCCGCAGACCGGCTTCATCACCCACCCCGACAAGTGGTCGCTCGTCGTGGCCGTCCTCGCGGGGATCGCCGGCGTGCTCTCCCTCACCTCGGCGAAGAGCGGGGCTCTCGTCGGCGTCTTCATCTCGGTCACCACCGTGCCCGCCGCCGCCGACATGGCGATCTCCCTGGCACTCGGGGCCGGTCCGGAGTTCCGCAGCGCGGCCACCCAGCTGGGCATCAACCTGGCCGGGATCCTCGTCGCGGCGACCGCGACCCTGGCGATCCAGCGAGCGGTCTGGCGACGTGTGCCGGGTGTCGTCCCCCGGGCCGACGCCCGCCGCGCCTGACGGCTCCGCCCGGTCGTGGGTCACACCCCGTTCTGGAGGACCATGCCAGGGTGACCCGCACCGCCGCACAGCCCGCACCGTCCACTCCCCGAGAGCACCGCCGGGGGCTGCTGTTGATCGGCGTGGCCATCGTCCTGACCGGCCTCAACCTGCGGACGGCGGTCACCAGCATCGGCCCGGTGCTCCACGAACTCGAGCAGGGGCTGGGCATCTCCAGCGGCCTCGCCGGGCTGGTCACCACAATGCCGGTGATCTGCTTCGCCGCCATCGGCTTCGCCGGCCCCGTGCTCTCGGCCCGCTTCCGCGACTCGCACGTGCTGAGCGCGGCCCTCGTCGCGATGTCCGCCGGACTGGTGGTGCGGGCCGTCGCGCCGGCGTTCTGGCTCTTCCTGCTCGGTACCGTGCTGGCGATGGTCGGCGGTGCGCTCGGCAACGTGCTGCTGCCGAGCCTGGTGAAGCGACACTTCCCCGACCGCACCGGGCTGATGGTCGGCGCCTACAGCACGGCCATGTCCCTCGGCGCGACGATTGCGGCGGTGACCACCGCTCCGATCGCGGCGGCGGCCGGGGAGAACGGCTGGCGTCTCGCGCTCGGCGTGTGGGCGGTGCTGGCGCTGGTGGCCGCCGTGCCGTGGCTCGCCGTCCCCGCGAACGCCGGCGCTGGCCGGGGCACCCACACCGCCGTCCGGATGCGCGACCTCCGGCACAGCCGGATGGCCCTCGCCCTGATGCTCTTCTTCGGCGTCCAGGGCATGGAGGCCTACATCGTCATCGGCTGGTCGGCGGAGTACCTGCGCGACATGGGGCTGTCCGCCGCGACCGCCGGCCTGCTGCTGGGCCTCAACCAGGTGATCGGCATCCCGCTGAGCGCCCTCGTGCCGGCGCTCACGGTCCGGCACCGGTTGCAGCGTCCGCTGCTGATGGCGTTCATGGTCTGCTACGCGATCGGCTGGATCGGGCTCTGGATCGCACCCACGACCGTCCCGTGGCTGTGGATGACCTTCCTGTCGATCGCGATGGCGAGCTTCCCGATGCTGCTCACGCTGATCGGGCTGCGGGCACGCACGCCGGAGACGACCGCCGCGCTGTCCACCTACGTCCAGAGCTGGGGCTACGTGATCTCGGCTGTCGGCCCACTGCTCGTCGGCGTGCTGCTCGGCGCGACGGGCGGTTACGAAGGGATGTTCGTCCTGGTCCTCGCGGGCGTGGTCGGGCTGACCGTGACCGGCTGGTTCATGACCCGCGAGCGGTACGCCGACGACGAGGTGAACCGGTCCGTCCCGGGCTGGTCGTCGACGGCCCACTGCGACGACGTCCTCGAGGTGGCCGGTACCGAGCCGCCGGTCAGCGTGCACCTCAGGGCTGAGGCCGAGTCTCCGCGCGGGTGAAGTTGCGGTAGGACCGCGACGGCGTCGGGCCGCGCTGGTCCTGGTACCGGGAGCCGTAGACGGCGGAGCCGTACGGGTGCTCGGCCGGGTTGGTCAGCCGGAACAGGCACAGCTGGCCGATCTTCATGCCCGGCCACAGCGTGATCGGCAGGTTCGCCACATTGGACAGCTCGAGTGTGATGTGGCCCGAGAACCCGGGGTCGACGAAGCCCGCGGTGGAGTGGGTGAGCAGCCCGAGCCGCCCCAACGAGCTCTTCCCCTCGAGCCGTGCCGCGAGGTCGTCGGGAATGGTTACGACCTCCAGCGTCGAGCCCAGGACGAACTCGCCGGGATGCAGCACGAACGGCTCGTCGCCGGCCGGCTCGATGAGCGTCGTCAGATCGTCCTGCTGCTGGGCCGGGTCGATGTGCGTGTACCGCGCGTTGTTGAAGACCCGGAAGAAACGGTCCAGCCGGACGTCGATGCTCGAGGGCTGCACCAGCCCCGCGTCGTAGGGCTCGATGCCGAGGCGACCCTCGGCGATCGCGGCCGTGATGTCGCGGTCGCTCAGCAGCATGGGCGGGAGTCTAGGGAGTGCGGCCGAGCGGCCCGGGAGCGGAGTCGCCGGAGCGCGAAAACCGTCACCGCGCGACTCCGTCGACCCGTCCGGGCGGGGGTCCGCAGCCACGCCGACGAGGCCGCCAGGTACTCTGGCGGGCGTTCGCGGGTGTAGTTCAATGGTAGAACATCAGCTTCCCAAGCTGACAGTGCGAGTTCGATTCTCGTCACCCGCTCTCACAGCGCGTCGAACGCCTCAGAACGCACTGGCGGGCGCCTTGTCCAGGCCCGCGATCGTCTTCACCAACGTCAGGGCACACAGGGGCGCCCCCCTCGCCGACGTAGCGCGGGACGCAGCCACCGGAGTGACGAGGGCCCTCGGAGCCCCCCGCGGCTACCGGACGCGTGGCCAGCCTCACCCTCCGTGCGGACACGCATGGAGACGTGTTCGAAAAGGCGCGACCAGACGGCGGACGGTGAGCAGCCGGGCCCTTGGTCCCTGGGACGCGCGCCCCGAGCCCGCAACGATCACTGCATGAGCGAGATCCGTTCCCCCCGGGAGCCCGAATCGGCCTCCGAGGGGGATCCGCAGACCCCGCCTTCGATCCCCCACCCGCGGCACGGACTCGGTTCAGGAGTGGAGCCCTTGCATCTGCACCCCCTGCTCCCGCGCCGTCAGCCGCCCTGGCTCCTCGTCGAGGTCGACGGCAGCCCGGCCGGCCACGGCGCACTGCTCTGGGCGCTGCGCGAGGCCGCCCGCCGCGAGGCGACGGTCGTGGCCGTCGCCGTGCTGGAGGCTCCGGAGGGCGATCCGCTGGAGGGCACCGGCCGGGTGCTGCTCGGCGCCCACTCGGCCGCGCACGACCGGCTCGAGGCCCAGGTGCTGCGGGCCATCGCGGAGACCGGCGTGCACGGGCGGACCCGGACGGCGGTGCTCGACCGCCCCGTTTTCGACGCCTTGACCGCGGCGACCCACGGAGCCGACCTGGTGGTCGTGGGCGGTCGCGGGAAGACCCTGCTACGCCAGGCGGTTCCGCGGCCGCCGATCCGTCGCCTCGCCCGTGGGGCGTGACACCGGGAGGGCCCCCCGCACACCGCTGCCCCATCCGCGACCCGCTTCGGGACGTCTTCCCTCCCCCGGCCGGGGCTCCTACCGTCGGGCCGTGCCCCCGCCCGACGCCGTGGACCCCGCTGACGACGGCCCGCCGAGTCGCCCGGTTCTGGCCGCCGCCGTGCTGGCCGCCGCGTCGGGCAGCCAGCTCGAGGCCACCCTGCACGACATCGTCGAGGCCGCGGCCCGGCACGTCGACGCCGGCTACGGCGCCATGGGAGTCCTCTCACCGGACGGGCGCCGGCTCGACCGGTTCGTCATCGTGGGCATGGGCCCGGAGGAGACCGCCCGGATCGAGGGGTTGCCCACCGGCCACGGCGTCCTCGGCCTGCTGGTCGCCCTCCCCGAGGCGCTACGGCTGGACGACCTCACCGCGCACGACGCATCCACCGGCTTCCCGCCGGGGCATCCGCCGATGCGGTCGTTCCTCGGCGTTCCCGTGCGGGTCGGGAACGCCGTGTTCGGCAACCTGTACCTGACCGAGAAGCGCACCGGCGGCCCGTTCACCCCCGCCGACATCGAGGTCGCGCAGGCGCTGGCCGCCGTCGCCGGGCTGGCGATCGAGAACGCCCGGCTGGCCGAGCGTGCCGAGAACCGCCGCCGCTGGGGGCAGGCCGCGACCGAGATGGCGACCGCCCTGCTCTCCGGCGCCGACCCGGACGAGGTGCTGCAGTCGGTCTCCACCCGCGTCTCGGTACTGACCGCGGCCGACATGTGCGGCGTGCTGTCGCCCAGCACCGACGACGAGACCATGACCATCGTGGCGGCCGTGGGCCATGCCGCCAGCGACATCGAGGGCGTCCGGTTGGCCATGGGCAGCGGCAGCTATCTCGCTCAGCTGCACGAGGCCGCCGTTCCGCAGCTGATCGAGGACGTGAGCACCGCGCCGCTCCTCGGCCTGAACACGCCGACGGCCGTCGAGGTGACCACGGGCTTCGGTCCGGCCCTCGTCGTCCCCCTCGGCAACCCTCCCGACCGCAGCCTGCTGGTGGCGATGCGCGCCTCCGGCAGCGAGCCGTTCGACGAGGACGACCTCGACCTGATGTCGGCGTTCGCGACCCAGGCCGCCGTCGTGCTGGAGCTGGCCCGTGTCCAGCAGCGCGAGCGCCGCCTGCAACTGCAGAGCGACCGCGACCGGATCGCCCGCGACCTGCACGACCACGTCGTCCAGCGGATCTTCGCGACGGCGCTGTCGCTGGACCGGCTCAGTCGCTCCCTGGCGCAGGAGCAGCCCGATGCAGCGGGTCGCCTGGCCCGGAGCATCGACGAGCTCGACGAGACGATGGCCGAGATCCGCGCGGCGATCTTCGAGCTGCAGCAGCAGGACGGGGTCGAGTCCTCGACGGTCCACCGGCGGCTCACCGAGGTCGTCCGCCAGGCCACCGAAGGCCATGACCTGCAGCCCGACGTCCGGTTCCGCGGGACGGTCGACGAGCTGCCCCGCTACCTCGTCCCCGACCTGCTGGCCGTCGTCCGCGAGCTGGTCACGAACGTCGTACGCCACGCCCGCGCCACCCGGGTCACCGTGCTCGTCGACGCCGGCAACGCCGAGGACGCCGACGACGTCGTCGTCACGGTGACCGACGACGGCATCGGGCTGCCCGCCGTCGCTCCGCGCAGCGGCCTGGCCAACCTCGCCGACCGCGCGGAACGCCGGGGCGGCCGGCTCACCACGTCGTCCGGGGGGTCCGGCACCGAGGTCCGCTGGACGGTGCCACACGCCCTGGGCCGCTGACCGGCGCTCAGTTGCCGGTGCGGTCCCGCAGTTCCGTGGCCAGGATCGCCGCCTGGGTTCGGCGCTCGAGCCCGAGCTTGGCCAGCAGATGGCTGGTGTAGTTCTTCACCGTCTTCTCGGCCAGGCCCATGCGATCGCCGATCTGGCGGTTGGTGAGCCCCTCGCCGATCAGCCGCAGGACGGTGCGCTCCTGGTCGGTCAGGAGGGCCAGCCGGTCGCGGCCCTCGCTCCCGGCCGGTGACGGCCGGGCGGACGGCGGGCCGACGTCGTCGAAGAGCGTGCCGCCGGCGGCGACGGTGCGCACGGCCGAGACGAGGGCGGGCCCCCGCACCTGCTTGAGCAGGAAACCCCTGGCGCCGGCCTCCCGCGCGGCCTGGAGCGCGTCCTGCTCGGAGTAGCTGGTCAGCACGAGGCAGCGCAGATCCGGCACCCGCACGCGCAGGGCCCGGCAGAGCTCCGCACCGTTGCCGTCGGGCAGCCGCATGTCGAGGACGACGACGTCCGGCCGGACGGCGGGCACCCGGGCCAGCGCCTCGGCCATCGAGCCCGCCTCACCGGCGACGGTGATGCCGGGGTCGTCCTCGAGCACCTCGGCGACGCCGCGGCGGACCACCTCGTGGTCGTCGACGAGGAAGACGCGCACGGGCGGGAGCGCCGGCTGCACGGCAGCACCCCCTCCCCGATCGGTGTGACCTGGGCCACACAGACTAGGGCTGAAATGCCCTCCCGCGCGGGTTCACGACGGCAGGAGCAGGGCCGCGTACAGGGTGAGCCCCGGGCCGAACGCCATCGCGACCACCGGACCGTCGATGTCGGCCATCTCCGCGAGCACGAGCAGGACCGTCGCCGACGAGCAGTTGCCGTGCTCGGCGAGCACCCGGCGCGACGTCGCAACGGCCGCCTCGGGAAGCCCGAGCTCGTCGCGGACGACGTCGAGGATCCGCGGGCCACCCGGATGCACCGCCCAGCCGGCGACGTCCTCGACCCGCAGCCCCGCCCCCGTGAGGAGCTCGTCGACCACGCCGCCCACGTGCCGGGCGAGCACGTCGGGCACCCGCGGCGACAGGCCCATCCGGAAGCCCAGGTCGGTGACGTCCCACGTCATGTGGTCGGCGGTCGAGGGATCGGTTCGCGCGACCATGCCGGCCACCCGCCGCCCCCGCCCCGCTGCCGGCTCGACGACGACGGCCGCCGCCGCGTCGGAGAACAGCGCGTGGGCGACGACCTGCTCGAGGTCGGGCTGGGCCGGCTGCACGTGCAGGCTGGTCAGCTCGCAGCAGAGCAGCACGGCCGGCCGCGCCCGGGCGGTGACGAAGTCGCTGACCGCGGCCAGGCCGGGCAGCGCGGCGTAGCAGCCCATGTGCCCGATCAGCAGCCGCTGCAGCCCCGGAGGCATGCCGAGGTCACTGGCCAGACGGATGTCGAGGCCCGGCGTCGCGTATCCGGTGCACGTGGCGACGGCGAACAGGCCGACATCGCCCGGGGCGAGGCCCGCGTCGTCGAGTGCTCCGGCGACCGCCTGCTTGCCCAGGGGCAGCGCCTCCTGGACGAAGCGCTCCATCCGCGCGCCGGTACCCCAGCCGCTGAGATCCTGATCCAGCGGGCTGGCCACCGCGTGCCGGGTGCGCACCCCGGCGCCGGCGAAGATCCGCCGGGCGGCCCGGACACCCTCGTAGCGCCCCGCGAAGAAGCCCTCCCAGACCGCGTCCTGATCGAGCGTGGCCGGAAGAGCGGAGGCCGCCCCGGTGACGACCGCGCTGCTCATCCGGTGGACTCACGGGCGCACGGGCTCGGCGTCATGCCCAGACGGTACGTCGCGCCTTACCCGCGCGCCGCCTCATCGTTTACGGCCGTAGCCGGCGAACAGCACCGCGGTGGTGAACACCGGCTTCATCCGCACGACCGGTCGCCGGCCGAGACGCCAGGCCACCACGTCGCGCACCGAGGGGCGCAGCCCGACCAGTTGCAGGTCCACCCCCAGCCGGTCGGCCGCGGCGCGCAGCCGGGCGCGGTCGACGAACAGGGCGGGATCGTGGATGCCCGGCGGCGGGCCCCCGGGGATCCACTCGGCGATGCCGACGGCGATCAGCGTCGCGAGCCGGGTGGCGGCGATCGCGTCGACGACCAGCGTTCCACCGGGGCGCAGCAGCCGGGCGCACTCGGCCAGCACCGCGACGTCGTCGTCCACGTGCTCGAGGATCTCGCCGGCGACGACGACGTCGGCGCAACCGTCGGCCAGCGGGACGGCGAGCACCGAGCCGCGCACCGGCAGCATCCCGCGCTCGCGGCCCAGCTCCAGGCCGGGCACCCCGAGGTCGACGCCGACGTGCCGGTACCCGAGCCGGGCGGCGTGCGGCGCCATCAGCCCGCCGCCGCAGGCGAGATCGACGAGGACCGCACCGGGGCGCGCCGGCGGGATGTGCTCGGCCCGTGACGCCGCGAGCCAGTGCAGCATCGCGAACGCGCCGGCGGCCGGCCACCACTGGTCGGCGAGCTCGTCGTACTGGGCGGGATCGTTGCGCGGCAGGCGGCTGTGGCGCAGCACGGCTCCCCGCCGGATCAGGCGAACCATCCCGCCCCCCGGGTGTTCTCGGCGCCGATCGACGGGTACAGCGAACCCGTGACAGGGCGCGGCTCGATGTCCGACGCCGGGGCGGCGCGACGCAGCGCCCGGTCCCGCGGGGAGTCGCTCGACCAGGTGCTCGACCGCAATCTCAACGAGCTCCTGCAGGAGCTGCGCGTCGCGATCACGGGAGTGCAGATCCTCTTCGCCTTCCTGCTCAGCCTGGCCTTCACTTCTCGGTTCACCAGCCTGAACCGCTTCGACGTCACGGTCTACACGATCACCCTGCTGACCACGGCCCTGACCACTCTCGTGCTCATCGCCCCGGTGGCCTTCCATCGGGCCGTCTTCCGGCACCGGCAGAAGGCCACGCTGATCATGGTGGCCGACCGCCTCCTCCGGCTCGGGCTGGCCCTGCTCGTGCTGGCGATCAGCTGCGCGGTGGCGCTGATCCTCGATGTCGTCCTGGGGCGGACACAAGGGCTCGCCGGCGGCGTCCTGGTGGCCGTCGTCGGCGTCCTGATCTGGTTCGGACTGCCCGCCTGGGTCCGCCGGGCCGACGCCCGGACCGCCCCCGACGAGGACGACGGCGAGCCGGCCCCGGAAGGATGAGGGCCGCCCAGTCCGTCGTCCCGGAGGTCCGCCCGTGTCCGTCACCGTCGTCGGGAGCCTGAACGAGGACGTGCTGATCACCGTCGGCCGGCTGCCCGGCCGGGGGGAGACGGTGATCGGCAGCACGGCCGTGACGGCCCCGGGCGGCAAGGGCGCCAACCAGGCCGCGGCCGCGGGCCGCCTGGGTCCGGGCGTGCACATGGTCGGGCGGGTGGGCGCGGACCCGGCCGGCGATCGCCAGCTGGCCGCGCTGGCCGACTCCCGCGTGAACGTCGGCCGGGTGCACCGCACGCCGGGGGTGCCCACCGGCAGCGCGACGATCCCGGTGGAGGAGGGCAGCGGCGAGAACCTGATCGTCGTCGTCCCCGGCGCCAACGCGGAGCTGCGCCCGGAGGACGCCGACGTCGAGTCGGTGCACCGCGCGACCGTGCTGCTGCTGCAGCTCGAGGTGCCGCTGGAGACGGTGCGCGCCGCCGTCCGGGCCACGACCGGCACCGTCGTCCTCAACCCCGCGCCGTCGCAGCAGCTGCCGGCCGACCTGCTGGCCGCCGTCGACGTCCTCGTGCCCAACGAGCACGAGCTGGCCCAGCTCGCGGGCGTGGCGCCCGGCGAGCGGCCCCCGGCGGAGCTCGTGCAGCTGGCTCGCTCGGTGGCCTCCGGCTCGGTGGTGGTGACCCTGGGCGCCCGGGGAGCCCTGGTCGTCCCGGCGGACGGCGCCGTACTGGTGCAGGCCCCGCCGCCGGTCACCCCCGTCGACACCACCGGCGCCGGCGACTGCTTCTGCGGCGCGCTGGCCCAGGCGCTGGCACGGGGCGAGGACCTGCCGTGCGCGGTCCGCTACGCGGTCACCGCCGCCGCGCTCTCGACGACCGGTCCCGGCGCCCGCGGGGCGCTGCCCGACGACGGCGCCGTGCGCGCGCTGCTGCCGCAGGCGCCGGACGCCGTCGGCGTCTGACCCGGGTTTCCGGCGCGGGCCGCCGGGCACAGGCTCGGGAGACCGACGGATCGAGGAGGACGCGATGACCGAGCCCGACCGCGTGCACAGCACGGAGAGCGCCGAGGGCGACGAGCCCGGCGACGAGGAGACCGGCGGCGGCACCCCCCACTCCGAGGATCCCGCGGAGGGTGCCGACACCGACGAGGACTAGGCCCGCTGCTCCTTCTCCCGCACCCGCAGCTCGCGGCGCAGGATCTTGCCGCTGGCCGACTTGGGCACGGCGTCGATGAACTCGACCCGCCGCACCCGCTTGTACGGCGCGCTGCGCTCGGCGACATAGGCGAGGACGTCGTCCTCGGTCACGGTGCTGCCCGCGGCCCGGACGACGAACGCCTTGGGCACCTCGTCGCCCCTCTCGTCGTACACGCCGATCACGGCGGCGTCGGCCACGTCCGGCGAGGTGAGCAGCACGGCCTCCAGCTCGGCCGGGGCGACCTGGTAGCCCTTGTACTTGATCAGCTCCTTGACCCGGTCCACCACGAACCACCAGCCATCGTCGTCGACCACGCCGATGTCGCCGGTGTGCAGCCAGCCGTCGGCGTCGATGAGGGTGTCGGTCTCCTCCTGCCGGCCGAAGTAGCCCTTCATCCGCTGCGGCCCGCGGATCCAGATCTCGCCCTCCTCGCCCGGGCCGACGTCCGTCCCGGTGGCGACGTCGACCAGCCGCGCCTCGGCGCTCGGCACGAGCCTGCCGACGGTCCCGGCCGGGGCCGCCGCCTCCTGGGCGATCGGCACGAGGTGCGTGGCGGGGGAGAGCTCGGTCATCCCGTAGGCCTGGGTGATGTGCACGCCCAACCGGTCGGCGGCGATCCCGGCCACCTCGGCGTCCAGCGGCGCCGCGGCCGAGACGATCGAGGTGACCGCCGACAGGTCGTGCCCCGCCACGGCCGGGTGCTTGGCGAAGACGACGACCACCGGCGGGGCCACGAAGACCTTGGTGATCCGCTCCCGCTCGAGGACCGACAGGAACTGCTCGAGGTCGAAGCGGGGCAGCACGACCACCGTGGCGCCCGCCTGCAGCGGCAGGTTCATCAGCGCCGTCATGCCGTAGATGTGGAAGAACGGCAGGACGGCGATGATCCGGTCGTCCGGGGTCATGGGCCGCAGCGCCGCGATCTGCCGCAGGTTCAGGCCGATGCTGGCGTGGGTGAGCATCACGCCCTTCGGCAGGCTCGTGGTGCCGCTGGAGTAGGGCAGCACCGCGACGTCGTCGGCGGCGTCCGTGGCAACCTGGGGAACCGGACCGGTCGACGCGAGCAGCTCCTGCACGCTGCGGTGGCCCTCGACCTGGTCGCAGGTCCACACCGGGCGGTCGCCGGCGGCCGCGGTGGCCACCGGCAGCAGCGCGCCGACGGTGACCACGAGGACGGCCTTGCTGTCATCGAGCTGGTTGGCCATGTCCTTGGCCGTGGTCATCGCCGACAGCGTGGTCACCGTGGCACCCGCGCGGCTCGCCCCGTAGAAGACCACCGGGTAGAGCACGGTGTTCGGGCTGTGCAGCGCGACGACGTCCCCCGGCTTGACGCCGATCTCGGCGAAGCCGGCCGCCATCCGGTCCACCATCTGCGCCAGCTGGGCGTAGGTGATCGTCTGCCCGGTGACGCCGTCGACGAGCGCCGGGTGGTCACCCCGCTCGGCGGCGTGGGCCAGCACGGTCTCGTGGATCGCGGTCGAGGGCACCTCGACCGGCGGGTAGGTGCTCGTGTAGATGCGCGGGCTCGGCATCGTCGTCGTCCTCCGGTGGCTTCTTCCGAGCTTTTTCCCACGAAAGCGCGGTGCCTTCGTGGGAAAAAGCTCGGGTGGGGGGTCAGTAGGAGCGGGGCAGTTGCAGGTCGTGCTGGGCGACGAAGCTCAGGATCATCTCGCGGCTGACCGGCGCGATCCGGCTCACGCGCGACATCGTCAGCAGCGCGGCCACGCCGTACTCCTGCGACAACCCGTTCCCCCCGTGCGTCTGGATCGCCTGGTCGACGGCGTGCGCGGCCGCCTCCGCCGCCGCGTACTTGGCGCTGTTGGCGGCGGTGCCGGCGTCCTGGCCCGCGTCGATCAGCCAGGCGGCCTTCTGCGTCATCAGCCGGGCCAGCTCGATCTCGATCTGACAGGCCGCCAGCGGGTGCGCCAGGCCCTGGTGCGCGCCGATCGGCGTGCCCCACACGGTGCGCTGCCGCGCGTACTCGGTCGCCTTGCGCATGGCCAGCCGCGCGACGCCGTTGGAGTACGCCGCCGCCATCACCCGCTCGGGATTCAGGCCGGCGAACAGCTGCGCGATGCCCTGGTCGGGGTGGCCCACGAGGGCGTCGGCGGGCAGCCGGACGTCGTCCAGGAACAGCTGGAACTGCTTCTCCGGGCTGATGATCTCCATCGGGATCGGGTGCGCGGTCAGCCCCGGCGAATCCGTGGGGACGACGAACAGCGCGGGGCGCAGCGTCCCTCTC
>Ga0308174_10001018_pt1 | contig 12517 bp, 10 predicted proteins | sample PhyPR2_FD_203894 | JGI IMG/M metagenome (GOLD analysis project Ga0308174, IMG submission 203894) | Soil microbial communities from UC Gill Tract Community Farm, Albany, California, United States - DLSLS.P.R2 | ecosystem: Environmental > Terrestrial > Soil > Agricultural land | place: USA...
ACGATGCCGTAGACGCCGACGCCCGCGACCGCCAGGACGAGCAGCACCGCGACGGGGATGTCGGTGAGCTGCAGCGGGGTGCGGTGGCCGAACATCGAGACCGTCGGCCCGAGCGGGATGATCGCGAACGACACGAACGCCATGGCGCCGGCGATGGCCGGGGCCAGTGCGAACACGATCTTGTCGGCGTTCTTGGGGGTCAGGTCCTCCTTGAGCGCCAGCTTCACGCCGTCGGCCAGCGTCTGCAGCAGGCCGAAGGGGCCGGTGCGGTTGGGGCCGGGGCGCTGCTGCATCCGCCCGATCACGCGACGCTCGAACCAGATGACGATGAGCGTGTTGACCAGGAGGAAGACGAAGACGAACAGCGCCTTGACCAGGTGGAGCCACCACGGGGTGTCGCTGAAGTCGGCGCGGGGGTTGTCGGCGAACGGCACGTTCGCGGCCAGCCCGGCCGTGAGGTGCGGTAGGCCGGTGACGGCCTGCGCGGCGTACGTCACGGTGCTCACGGGGTGACCTCTCGTTCCACGGTGGTGCCAGCGGTGGCGGCCTTCGTCAGGGTCACGAGGGCCCCGGCACCGGCGCCCAGCGCGGCACGGACGGCGCTGCCCTCGGAGTTGGTCGGGAGCCAGACCACGTGGTCGACCATGTCCTCGACGACCTCGACCGGCGCGGTGACCGCGCCGGCGCCGGTGGCGACCCGGACGACGTCGCCGTCGGCGAGGCCGAAGCCCTCCGCCGTGGCGGCGGACACCCGGGCGCGGGCGGCCTTGGCGGTGCCTGCGAGGAACGGCTCGCCGTCCTGCAGGGAGCCGCGGTCGAGCAGGTGGTGCCAGGTCGCCAGGACGGCCTGGCCGTCCCCCGCGGTCGGCACGGGGCCGCCCTCGACGGTCGGGGCGGCCGGGCGGTCACCCTGCCACGGCCCGAGCGCCTGCATCTCCGAGCGGACCTCGGTGAGCGTGCGGGTCCCGAGGAAACCGCCCAGCTCGGAGGCGAGCATGTCGAGCACGCGGTAGTCGGACTGGTACTGGGTGTCCAGCGCCGTCGCGAACGGGCGTGTCCGGCCCTCCCAGTCCACGAACGTCCCGCCCTTCTCGGCGTGCGCGGCCACGGGCAGCACCACGTCGGCGACCGCGGTCACCGAGGAGGGACGCAGCTCGAGGGAGACCACGAACGTCTTGGCCAGGGCCTCCTCGGCCCTGGCGTCGGCCAGGTCGGCGGCGTCGACGCCGCCGACGACCAGGGCGTTGATCTCCCCCGTCGTCGCCGCGGCGATGATGCCGGCGGTGTCGCGGCCGGGCGCGTGGGGGAGGCCGACGACGTCCCAGACGTCGGCGACCTGCTGGCGCGCGGTGGGGTCGGAGACGGGGCGTCCACCGGGCAGCAGGCCCGGGAGGGCGCCGGCCTCGAGCGCACCGCGCTCCCCTGCACGCCGGGGCACCCACGCGAGGCGGGCACCGGTGGAGGCGGTCAGGGCGACGGCCGCGGACAGCGCACCGGGCACGGTGGCCAGGCGCTCACCCACGAGGACGACCACGCCGGGCTCCTGCAGGGCCTGGGCGGCCCGGGCAGCCGCACCGTCGCCGGTGACGCCGTCACCGAGCGCACGCAGCACCTCGGCCTCGGTGCCGGGAGCGGACGGGATCAGGGTGCCCCCGAGCTTGGTCAGGCCCCGCGTGGCGAAGGGCGCCACGGCGTACACGGCCGTCTTGTGCTTGCGGTGCGCCTTGCGCAGCCGCAGGAAGACGATCGGGCTCTCCTCCTCGGGCTCGAACCCGACCAGGACGACGGTCTTGGCGGTCTCGAGCTCGGCGTAGGTGACGGCAGCCCCGTGCGGGCCGGTGCCCACGACGGCGGAGGCGAGGAAGTCGGCCTCCTCCTGCGAGTGCGGGCGCGCACGGAAGTCGACGTCGTTGGTGTCGACCACGGTGCGGGCGAACTTGCCGTAGGCGTAGGCGTCCTCGGCGGACACGCGGCCGCCGACGAGCACCCCGACGCCCCGCGCGGCGCGCAGGCCGGCCGCAGCCGCCTCGAGCGCCTCGGGCCAGGACGCGACCTGGAGCTCACCGAGCTCGTCACGGACCATAGGGAACTGGAAGCGGTCACCGGTCGTGGCGTACTGGAAGGCCCAGCGGCCCTTGTCGCAGTTCCACTCCTCGTTGACGGCCGGGTCGTCGATGGCCATGCGGCGCAGCACGACACCGCGCCGGTGGTCGGTGCGGATGGAGCAGCCGGACGCGCAGTGCTCGCAGACGCTCGGGGTCGACACCAGGTCGAACGGGCGGCTGCGGAAGCGGTAGGCGGCACCGGTCAGGGCGCCCACGGGGCAGATCTGGACGGTGTTGCCCGAGAAGTAGGACTCGAACGGCTGCTCCTCGTAGATGCCGACCTGCTGCAGGGCGCCGCGCTCGACCAGGGCGATGAACGGGTCACCGGCGATCTGGTCGGAGAACCGGGTGCAGCGGGCGCAGAGGACGCAGCGCTCGCGGTCGAGCAGCACCTGCGAGGAGATGTTGATCGGCTTGGGGTAGGTGCGCTTGACGTCCTCGAAGCGGGAGACGGCCCGGCCGTTGCTCATCGCCTGGTTCTGCAGGGGGCACTCACCGCCCTTGTCGCAGACGGGGCAGTCGAGGGGGTGGTTGATGAGCAGCAGCTCCATCACACCCTGCTGTGCCTTGTCAGCGACGGGCGAGGTCTGCTGCGTCTTGACCTGCATGCCCTCAGACACCGTGATGGTGCACGAGGCCTGCGGCTTCGGCATCGGGCGCAGCGAGCCGTCGGGCCCCGGCGTGGCGATGTCGACCAGGCACTGGCGGCAGGCACCGACCGGCTCGAGGAGCGGGTGGTCGCAGAACCGCGGGATCTGCACACCGATCTCCTCGGCGGCGCGGATCACCAGCGTGTTCTTGGGCACCGACACGTCGACGCCGTCGATGGTGAGCTTCACCAGGTCGACGGTCGGCGGGGTGGAGGCGTCGCCACCCTTGCTCACGGCGTTGCCGCCCGCGCTGGGGCTCGTGGTGACAGTCATGCGGTGGCCTTCTCCTTCGCGAACAGCGACGACTCCCTCGGGTCGAAGGGGCAGCCACCGTTGGTGAGGTGGGCGAGGTACTCCTCGCGGAAGTACTGGATGCTGCTCGTGATGGGGCTGGTCGCGCCGTCACCGAGGGCGCAGAACGAGCGACCCAAGATGTTGTCACAGATGTCGAGCAGCTTGTCGAGGTCCTCCTCGGAGCCCTCGCCGTGCTCGAGCCGACCCAGGATCTGCTTGAGCCACCAGGTGCCCTCACGGCACGGGGTGCACTTGCCGCAGGACTCGTGCTTGTAGAAGTCGGTCCAGCGGTCCACGGCGCGCACCACGCAGGTGGTGTCGTCGAAGATCTGCAGCGCGCGGGTGCCGAGCATCGACCCCGCGGCCGCGACCGACTCGAAGTCGAGCGGGGTGTCGAGGTGCGCGTCGGTGAACAGCGGGGTGGACGAGCCACCGGGCGTCCAGAACTTCAGGTCGTGGTTGGGGTCGCGCATTCCACCGGCCATGTCGAGCAGCTCGCGCAGCGTGATGCCGAGCGGGGCCTCGTACTGGCCGGGACGCTTGACGTGGCCCGACAGGCTGAAGATGCCGAAGCCCTGGGACTTCTCGGTGCCCATGCCGGTGAACCAGTCGGCGCCGTGGAGCAGGATCGGCGGGACCGAGGCGATGGACTCGACGTTGTTGACCACCGTCGGGCGGGCGTAGAGGCCTGCGACGGCCGGGAACGGCGGCTTGAGACGCGGTTGTCCGCGACGCCCCTCGAGGCTGTCGAGCAGCGCCGTCTCCTCACCACAGATGTAGGCGCCCGCGCCCGCGTGCACCGTGATGTCCAGGTCGAAGCCGGAGCCGTGGATGTTCTTGCCGAGGTGGCCCGCGGCGTACGCCTCCTCCACCGCGCGCAGCAGGCGGCGGTAGACGTGCACGACCTCGCCGCGCAGGTAGATGAAGGCGTGGTTGCAGCCGATGGCGAAGGAGGTGATGACACAGCCCTCGATGAGGAACTGCGGCGCCGCCATCATGAGCGGGATGTCCTTGCAGGTGCCCGGCTCGGACTCGTCGGCGTTGACGACGAGGTAGCGGGGACCGCCGTCCGGCGGGGGCAGGAAGCCCCACTTCATCCCGGTCGGGAAGCCTGCGCCACCGCGACCGCGCAGGCCGGAGTCCTTGGTCATCTGCACGAGGTCCGCGGGCTTCATGCCGAGCGCCTTCTTCAGCGCCTGGTAGCCCTCGTTCTTCTCGTAGGTCTCCAGGGTCCACGACTGGGGGTCGTCCCAGAACTTCGTGAGGATCGGGGTGAGCGTGGTGGCCACGGGTGTCACTTCCCCTCGGCGGGCTTGTCGCCCGCCTGCTCGTCGGCGGCGTTGGAGGGTGCGTCGGTGGACGAGTGACGTCCCGGCGCGAGCTCTTCGGTGCGGCCGGTGCCCCGGCCCTCGCCGGAGGTCTCCTGGCCGGACGGTGCGGTCCAGTTGTGGTCCCTCGCGACCCGCAGGCCCTCGAGCGAGGAGGGCCCGGCGCCCACGCCCTCGTCGGCGAGGCCGTCGTGGAAGCCCGCGAGGACGCGCGAGACCTGCTTGAACGAGCACACGCGCGCCGGCCCACGGGTGGGCGCCACGGTCTTGCCGGAGCGCAGGTCGTCGACGAGCTGCTTGGTCGACTGGGGCGTCTGGTTGTCGAAGAACTCCCAGTTGGCCATGACCACGGGCGCGTAGTCGCACGCGGCGTTGCACTCGACGCGCTCGAGGGTGATCTTGCCGTCGGGCGTCGTCTCGTCGTGGCCGATGCCGAGGTGCTCGGAGACCTCGTCCCAGATCTGGTCGCCGCCCATGATCGCGCAGAGCGTGTTGGTGCAGACGCCGACGGTGAACTCGCCGTTGGGGTGGCGCTTGTACTGCGTGTAGAACGTCGCGACGCCGGAGACCTCCGCGGTGGTCAGGTCGAGGACCTCCGCGCAGAAGTCGATGCCCCGACCGGTGACGTAGCCGTCGACGCTCTGCACCAGGTGCAGCAGGGGCAGCAGCGCCGAGCGCTTCTGCGGGTAGCGGGCCACGACCTGCTCCGCGTCGGCGTGGAGCTGGGCCAGCACGTCCTCGGCGTAGGGCTCCTTGGACTCGCCGGGGACGTTGAGGTGACCAGAAGCGGTCTGCATCCCGAAGTTGTCTCCGCTCATCAGCGGTCCACGCCTCCCATGACGGGGTCGATCGAGGCCACCGCGACGATGACGTCGGCGATCTGGCTGCCCTCGCACATCGCAGCCGTGGCCTGCAGGTTGTTGAAGGACGGGTCGCGGAAGTGCGCGCGGTAGGGCCGCGTGCCCCCGTCGGACACCGTGTGGCAGCCGAGCTCGCCCTTGGGGCTCTCGACCGCGGCGTACGCCTGGCCCGGCGGCACCCGGAAGCCCTCGGTCACCAGCTTGAAGTGGTGGATGAGCGACTCCATCGAGGTGCCCATGATCTCGCGGATGTGGTCGAGGCTGTTGCCCATGCCGTCGCCGCCGATGGCCAGCTGTGCCGGCCACGCGATCTTCTTGTCGGCCACCATGACCGGCCCGGGGGTGGCCTGGAGGCGGTCGATGGCCTGCTCGGCGATCTTGAGCGACTCGTACATCTCGTCGATGCGGATCCGCAGGCGCGAGTAGGCGTCGGACTCCGTGCGGGTGATGACGTCGAAGTCGTAGGTCTCGTAGCCGCAGTAGGGGTCGAGCTTGCGCAGGTCGTGCGGCAGCCCGGTGGAGCGCAGGATCGGCCCCGTGATGCCGAGCGCCATGCAGCCGGCGAGGTCGAGGTAGCCGACGTCGACGGTGCGGCCCTTGAGGACGGGGTTCTCGACGAGCAGCAGCTCGAGCTCGTGGAGGCCCTTGCGCAGCAACGGGATCGTGTCGCGCACCTTGTCGATGGCGCCGGGCGGGAGGTCCTGGGCCACGCCGCCGGGGCGGATGAATGCGTGGTTCATGCGCAGGCCCGTGACCATCTCGAGGATGGCCAGGATGCGCTCGCGCTCACGGAAGCCCACCGTCATGACGGTGGTGGCTCCCATCTCCATGCCGCCGGTGGCCAGCGCCACGAGGTGGGAGCCGATGCGGTTGAGCTCCATGAGGAGCACGCGGATCACGCTCGCGCGCTCGGGGATCTGGTCGGTGATGCCGAGCAGCTTCTCGACGGAGAGGCAGAAGACGGCCTCGTTGAACAGGGGCGCGAGGTAGTCCATGCGCGTGCAGAAGGTCACGCCCTGGGTCCAGGTGCGGTACTCCATGTTCTTCTCGATGCCGGTGTGCAGGTAGCCGATGCCCGCGCGGGTCTCGGTGACCGTCTCGCCGTCGATCTCGAGGATCAGGCGGAGCACGCCGTGGGTCGAGGGGTGCTGCGGCCCCATGTTGACGACGATCCGCTCCTCGTGGAGGGCTGCGGCCTCGTCGACGAGCTGGTCCCAGTCGCCGCCGGTCGAGTTGAAGACGTGCGCGCCCTCGGAGGCGGCCGCGTCGGCGCCCGACGTCGCGTAGATGTCGGCGGCCCCCGTGGTGCCCGTGGTGCCTGTCGTGGTGCTCATCAGTTGTACGACCTCCGCTGGTCCGGCGGTGGGACCGTCGCGCCCTTGTACTCGACGGGGATGCCGCCGAGGGGGTAGTCCTTGCGCTGGGGGTGGCCCGGCCAGTCGTCGGGCATGAGGATCCGGGTCAGGGCCGGGTGGCCGTCGAACTCGATCCCGAACATGTCCCACGTCTCGCGCTCGTGCCAGTCGTTCGCCGGGTAGGTCTCGACGATCGACGGGATGTGCGGGTCGGCGTCGGGTGCGGTGACCTCGACGCGGACCCGGCGTCCGCCGTGGGTGATCGACAGGAAGTGGTAGACGGCGTGGAGCTCGCGGCCCTCCTCCTGCGGGTAGTGCACACCGGACACGCCGGTGCAGATCTCGAAGCGCAGCGCCGGGTCGTCGCGCAGGACGCGGGCGACGGCGGGCAGGTGCTCACGGCGCACGAAGAGCGTCATCTCGCCGCGGTCGACGACCACGCGCTCGACGGCCTCGGCGTAGGAGGCGGTGCCACCGACGAGCGCGCGCTCGAGCTGGTCGGCCACCTCGTCGAAGAAACCGCCGTACGGCCGCACGGCCGCCGCGGGGAAGAGGATCGGGCTGACCATGCCGCCGTACCCGGTGGTGTCACCGGTGTCGCGCGCGCCGAACATGCCGCGCCGCTCGCCGACGACGACCGGGTCCGGCGCCGTGCCGGGAGCGGCGGGCAGCCGCTCGCCGGTCTCGCGGTCGATCACCGAGCCGGGCTGGGTACCGGTGGTGGGCCCGGCGACGACGGGAGCGGGCTGCTCCACCGCGTCGCCCTTGTCGGCAGCGGCGTCGGCCGCCTTGTTGCCGAGGACGTCACTGTTGGCGGTCGCCTGCGTGGGGTCCTTCTCGGCGCCCTGCTGGGGATCCTTGGCGTCGCTCACGCCACACCTCCGTGCGCGCTGCGGTCCTGGCCGAGGGCCTGGTGGTGCGCGTGGTCGTGGGTGTGGCCGGACGTGCCCGCCAGCGGCAGGCTCGTGCCCGCACCCTGGGCCAGCAGGCCGGTCATCTGGTGGGTCGGGGTGGCGGACAGCGCCGCGGCCTCCGCCGCGCGGGCCGCAGCGACGCGGTTGACGCCGAGCTTGCTGTTCTGGATCTGCTCGTGGAGCGTGAGGATCGCGTTGAGGAGCATCTCGGGGCGGGGCGGGCACCCGGGCAGGTAGACGTCGACCGGGATGATGTGGTCGACGCCCTGCACGATGGCGTAGTTGTTGAACATGCCGCCGGAGCTCGCGCAGACGCCCATGGAGATGACCCACTTGGGCTCGGGCATCTGGTCGTAGACCTGGCGCACGACCGGGGCCATCTTCTGGCTGACGCGGCCGGCGACGATCATGAGGTCGGCCTGGCGCGGCGTGGCGGAGAACCGCTCCATGCCGAAGCGCGCGATGTCGTAGTCGGGCGTGCCGACGGCCATCATCTCGATGGCGCAGCAGGCGAGGCCGAACGTCGCGGGCCACACCGAGCTCTTGCGCATGTAGCCCGCGACCTGCTCGACCGTGGTCAGCAGGAAGCCTGCGGGCAGCTTCTCTTCGATTCCCATTGGTTTGTCCTAGTCCTCGTCAGTCCCACTCGAGGCCGCCGCGGCGCCACACGTATGCGTAGGCCACGAAGACGGTCAGGATGAACAGCACCATCTCCACGAGCGCGAAGAGGCCGAGCTGGTTGAAGGCCACCGCGAACGGATAGAGGAACACCGACTCGATGTCGAAGACGATGAACAGCATCGCGGTCAGGTAGTACTTGATCGGCACGCGACCGCCGCCAGCAGCCTGGGGCGTGGGCTCGATACCGCACTCGTAGGCGTCGAGCTTGGCGCGGTTGTAGCGCTTGGGCCCGGCGATCGAGGCGGCGAACACCGAGAACACGGCGAAGCCACCACCGATGGCCAGCAGGAAAAGCAGGGGGACGTAGGGGTTGCTCATCGCCGTGCCACTCCCCTTCCGAAGTCATCGTCGAAGTCATCTGTGAAGTCAGCTGTGAAGTCAGCTGTGAAGCCATGGCCCATGCCGTGGGCGGCGTCCGGGCGGGACGGGCGGGCGCGCCGCGACGTACGCGCCCCAATCCTAGGGGTGGCCTCGGCGATTGCACGACGGGTCATGCGTCGGGCGCCATCTTGGACAGGGCCGTGATGAGGCGGTCGCTGGCGTCGCCCCCGCGCGGCTCGGCGAGGTTGGCCATGACCTTCAGCAGGAACTTCATCAAGGTCGTGCGCGGCAGGCCGTACTTGGTCGCGAGGCGCATCACCTCGGGGTTGCCGATCATCTTGGCGAAGTAGCGACCGAGCGTGTAGTAGCCGCCGAGCGCGTCGGCCATGACGCCCGGGTAGGACTGCAGCACGCGCTCGCGCTGCGCCGCGTCGCCCCGCGCGAACGCCTGGGCGACCACCTCGGCGGCGAGGCGGCCGGACTCCATGGCGTAGGCGATGCCCTCGCCGTTGAACGGGTTGACCATGCCGCCGGCGTCACCGACGAGCAGCAGGCCCTTGTCGTAGTGCGGCTGGCGGTTGAAGCCCATGGGGAGGGCCGCGCCGCGGATGGGGCCGACCATGGTCTCGTCGGAGTAGGTCCACTCGTCCGGCATGGTCGCGACCCAGCGCCGCATGACGTCCTTGTAGTCGGTCTTGCCGAAGGCGCTGGAGGTGTTGAGGATGCCGAGGCCGACGTTGGAGGTGCCGTCGCCGACGCCGAAGATCCAGCCGTAGCCGGGCAGCAGCACCTTCTTGCCCTGGTCGTCGGTGGACCACAGCTCGAGCCACGACTCGAGGTAGTCGTCGTCGTGGCGCGGGCTCGTGTAGTAGGTGCGCACCGCGACGCCCATGGGGCGGTCCTCGCGCTTCTCGCGACCCATGGACAGGCTCAGGCGCGAGGAGTTGCCGTCGGCGGCGACGACGAGCGGTGCGGTGTAGCGCAGCTCGGGTCCGGTCGCGCGGCCCTTCTCGTCGGTGGCCTTCGCGGTCACGCCGACGATCGAGCCCCGGGAGTCCAGGATCGGGCCGGTGACGTTGGTGCCCTCACGCAGGCGGGCACCGTGCTTGACGGCGTGCTTCGCGAGGATGTCGTCGAAGTCCTGCCGCGTGCGGACCAGGCCGTAGGGCGGGAAGCTCGCGAGGTCGGGCCACGGGAGGGACAGGCGCATGCCACCGCCGATGATCCGCAGGCCGTGGTTCTTGATCCAGCCGTCCTCCTCGGGCGTGGGGATGCCGAGGGTGATGAGCTCCTTGACCGCACGCGGGGTCAGGCCGTCGCCGCAGACCTTCTCGCGGGGGAACGTGGTCTTCTCCAGGAGGAGGACGTCGAGTCCCGTCATCGCCAGGTAGGCGGCCGTGGCCGACCCCGCCGGACCGGCGCCGACGACGATGACGTCGGCGGTCTCGGTGGGTGTGCCGGACACAGGACTGCCACCTGCAGCCTGCTTGATGGTGTCTGTCACGCCTGCCTCACCCGCTTGTGAACGACTTCACGAACTACAGCTGCGGAGTCTATTCCCGCCCCGCAGGGCCCTCCTACTTAGGCACCCCTAACCCGCCGGTCCCGGCGCTTCTCGCGTCGCCGCGTCACCGTGCGGGCTTCACCGCGCGGTGCAGCGCCACGATGCCGCCGGTGAGGTTGCGCCACGCCACCTGCGACCAGCCGGCGGCCTCGACCGCCGTGGCGAGCTCGCGCTGCGCGGGCCAGGCCTGGATCGACTCGGCCAGGTAGACGTAGGACTCGGGGTTGCTGCTCACCCGGCGCGCGATCGGCGGCAGCGAGCGCATGAGGTACTCGGTGTAGACCTTGCGGAACGCGCCGTTGACGGGGTGGCTGAACTCGCACACCACGAGGCGGCCGCCCGGGCGGGTGACCCGGCGGAACTCGGCCAGCGCCGTCTCCACCGACGCGACGTTGCGCAGGCCGAAGGACATCGTCACCGCGTCGAAGCTGTCGTCCGCGAACGGGAGGCGCATCGCGTCGGCGGCCGTGAAGCCGAGGTCGGGACGGCGCTGGTGGCCCACGCGCAGCATCCCGAGGGAGAAGTCGGCCGGCACCACGTGGACCCCGCCGTCGGCGAACGGCTCGCTGCTCGTGCCGGTGCCTGCGGCGATGTCGAGGACCGTCTCACCAGGCTGGGCCGCCACGGCCTTGAGGACGGCCCGCCGCCACAGCCGGTCCTGGCCGAGGGAGAGGACGTCGTTGGTCAGGTCGTACTTGCCGGCGACGTCGTCGAACATCGCCGCGACGTCCCGGGGGTCCTTCTCGAGGCTGGCGCGCGTCATGGCGCCATCCTCCCGCACCACCGCTGGACCGGCAGCCCCGGCCCGGCGCCGTACCCCCCGGTCGTAGGCTGACCCCCGACATGAGCACCCTGCCCACGCCCACGGCCGCGTCCCGCCCGCACGGGACGCCCCTGGTCGCCCGCACCGTGGCACTCCCCGACCCGGGCCACCTCCTGAGCCTGCTGCCCGACCTCGGCGACCCGCGCGCGCTCGCGAGCTGGGTACGCCGTGGTGAGGGGCTGGTCGGCTGGGGCCGCGCGCTGGAGCTCACCGCCCACGGCCCGGACCGGTTCGCCGAGGCCGAGGCGTGGTGGCGCGAGGTCGTGGCCACCGCCGTGGTGCGCGACGAGGTGCGGCGCCCCGGCACCGGACCGGTGACCTTCGGCTCGGTCGCGTACTCCGCGGGGTCGCCGTCGGGGGCCACGCTGGTCGTGCCCGAGGTCGTCGTCGGCGCCCGTGACGGCCAGTGGTGGGTGACCACGACGGGCACCGGCGCCGGGCTGCCCTCACCCGTCGTCCCCCGGCAGTCCGCCCCGGTCGAGCCCGAGGGCGTCACCTTCGCCGACGGCGCCCTGTCGTCCGCCCAGTGGGCCGGCGCGGTCGAGCAGGCCGTCTCCCGGATCACCGCCGGCGAGCTCGACAAGGTGGTGCTCGCCCGCGACCTGCGCGTCGAGGCCGACGAGCCCATCGACCCCCGCTGGCTGCTGCAGCGGCTCGCCGAGCGCTACGACACGACGTGGGTCTTCGCCGTCGACGGGCTCGTCGGCGCGACGCCCGAGATGCTCGTGCGGCTCGAGAAGGGGCTGGTCACCTCGCGGGTGCTCGCGGGCACCATCCGGCGCACCGGCGACGACGCGCACGACCTCGCCCTGGCGGGGTCGCTGGCGCGGTCGAGCAAGGACCTCGAGGAGCACGAGTACGCCGTGCGGTCGGTCGCGGACGCCCTGCGCCCGCACTGCTCGTCGGTCAACGTGCCCGAGTCGCCGTTCGTGCTGCACCTGTCCAACGTCATGCACCTGGCCACCGACGTCGCCGGGGTGCTCGCCGACGGCGCCACCTCGCTGACCCTCGCGGCATCGCTGCACCCCTCGGCCGCCGTGTGCGGGACCCCCGCCCCCGCGGCCGACGCCCTCATCTCCGAGCTGGAGCACATGGACCGCGGCCGCTACGCCGGACCGGTCGGCTGGATGGACGCCTCCGGGGACGGTGAGTGGGGAATCGCGTTGCGCTGCGGGGCCTTCGAGCCCGACGACGCGGCCGCCATGAGACTGTTCGCCGGCTGCGGCATCGTCGCCGGGTCCGACCCCGACTCCGAGGTCGCCGAGTCCGACGCCAAGCTCGTGCCCATGCGCGACGCCCTCACCGCGGGCTGACCGTGGGTGACTGGGACGGCGCCGGGGGTGACGCCCTCCGCCGCGGCGGCACCGACCCGCTGGCGCCGCGACCCGCGGACGCCGTCGTCTTCGACCTCGGCAACGTCCTCATCCGCTGGGACCCTGCGTCCGCCATCGCCGCGGCCGTGGGAGCTGACCGGGCAGCGGCGTTCCTCGCGGATGCCGACTTCGACTTCGCCGCGTGGAACCACGCCAACGACGCAGGACGGGCGATCGCGGAGGCCGAGGAGGCGGCCCTGGCCTCGCACCCGCACTACGCCGAGGAGGTGCTCGCCTACCGCGAGCACT
>Ga0308174_10001019_pt1 | contig 12499 bp, 9 predicted proteins | sample PhyPR2_FD_203894 | JGI IMG/M metagenome (GOLD analysis project Ga0308174, IMG submission 203894) | Soil microbial communities from UC Gill Tract Community Farm, Albany, California, United States - DLSLS.P.R2 | ecosystem: Environmental > Terrestrial > Soil > Agricultural land | place: USA...
ACACCCGGGACCTCGACGTCCGCCGGGCATCCGCGCTGGGCCTGTTGGCGCACCCGCAACGCGCCCTGGACCTGGCCGCCGGCACCGGACCCGCCACTGGCACTGTCAGCGACGCCGACGCCGACGCCGACGCCGACGCCGACGCCGACGCCGACGCCGGCACCGGCACCGCCGCCGGTGCCCGCGTTGCCGGCGACGACGCCACTGCTCGGACCGGGTTGAACGGATCCCGCGGCACCCTCTACCTGCACGTGTCTCTGGCCGATCTGGCCGTGGGCACCGGCCGCAGCCGGGTCGAGAGACTCGGCACCTTGTCGCTGGCACTGCTCCGAGACTGGCTGCAGCGTCTCTCCGGGGTCACGGTCCGGCCGGTGCTCGACCCGATGCGGACCGACGCGGTCGACGCGCATGACCCACCGACCTGGATGCGGGAACTGGTGATCCTGCGCGACGGGCACTGCGTGTTCCCCGGCTGCACGACCGACGCGCGCGCCTGCGACCAGGACCACATCGACCCCTACACACCGATGGACGCCGGTGGGCCGCCCGGCCAGACCAGCCCGGCGAACCTCGCCTGCCTGTGCCGCCGCCATCACCGGGCCAAGACCTTCGCGGGCTGGCGCTACCGCCGCCTCCCCGACGAACCCGATGGACCCGACGCAAGCGACACCATCCACGAGACCGGCGAGCACAAGCGGTTCGGCGCGACGTACAAGTGGACCAGCCCCCACCTGCGCACCTACCGCGTCACGACGTCACCAGGCTGACGCGCGAGGTGCCCCGGGGCACTGTTCGGCACTTTCACACCAGTCACACGAGTTCCCTTGCGACACACCGGTTCACCTGCGGGGGGGCCGGCGGGATCGCTCCTATCGTTCGTGGCGTGGACTTGTCAGGGATCATCTTCGTGGTGCTCGCCGTCGCGTGGGCCGTCTACCTGATTCCGAAGGCGCTTCGGCACCACGACGAGGTCGCGCGGACCCGGTCCATCGACCGGTTCTCGACGGCGATGCGGGTGCTCGCCCGGCGTGAGCCGGTCAACCGGCGCGACGCGCGGCTCGTGGTCTCGCCCGCTCGGGCTGCCGGCAACCCGCGCGTGCTCACCCCGACCCGGTTGGCGGAGCCCGAGGCTCCGGTTGCCGTGGTCGTGAAGCCGGCTGTCTCCCGAGCCCGTCTCGAGGCGCGCCGCAAGGCCGCGCGTGCGGCGGCCCGACGCCGCCGGCACATCCTGTCCTTCCTGCTGCTGTGCACGGTCGCCACGTCGGTGGCCGCCTACCTCGCGTTCGTCCCCTGGTGGTTCGTCGCGATCCCGGGCGGCCTGACGCTGGCATACCTCGTGCTGTGCCGCACCCAGGTCCGCCGCGAGTCCCTGCTCGACTTCGAGGCGCTCGTGGACCGGCCCGAGGATGCCGGCGACGTGACCGTCGCGCCCCGCCGCGCCGTCCGCGTAGAGGTCCAGGACGGTACGCCGCGCCAGTCGGCCGCTCCCGCGGTCGCCGAACGGATCGACGAGCACGGCGTGGCCGACTTCGACGACACCGAAGACACCGTCGGGATCGACGTCGCCCTGCTCGAGGCGATCGTGCTCCCGACCGAGGACGGGGGGTCCCTCTGGGACCCGCTGCCGGTGACCCTCCCGACGTACGTCTCGAAGCCGAAGGCGAAGCGCACCGTCCGCACGATCGACCTCGGCGAGCCCGGCACCTGGACCTCCGGCCGCACCGCGGAGGACGCCCAGGTGGTCGCCCAGGCCGCCGCGGACGAGGCCGAGGCCGCCGAGGTCGCGGACGCCGAGCAGCAGCGCGCCGTGGGCTCCTGACCGGATTCGGGTCCCGCTCTCCTGGGTGGTATCTTTTCTGCTCGCGCCGGTTGGCCGGCGCCTCGGGGCTGTGGCGCAGTTGGTAGCGCGTCTCGTTCGCAATGAGAAGGTCAGGGGTTCGAATCCCCTCAGCTCCACCGAGTAGGAACCCCGTCCCACCTGCAGGAACACCGCAGGCGAGGCGGGGTTTCGTCGTTGTCACTCCGCGCTCCTGGTCTCTCGCGCACCCCCGGCGCCCCCCAGCGCGTTCAGACGGTCCAATCCGGTCCGGTCGGCCGAGGACCCGAGGTGGTGAAGGTAGATGTTCGTGGTGGCGATCGAGGCGTGCCCGAGCCACGCCTGAACGGTGACCGGGTCGACTCCCTTCGACAGCCACAGGCACGCCGCCGTGTGCCTGAGGTCGTGGATCCGTCGACCCGGCGCCACCGCGGACCACACCACCGCCCGCTTGACCGCCGAGGCGTGCAACAGGTGGCCGGTCTTGGTGGTCAGCAGCAGATCATCCGGGCCCTTGCCTTCCCCGCAGGCCTGCACCAACGGCAACACCCGGTCTGCGATCGGCACCCTTCGGCTCTTGCCGGACTTGGTCACCTTCGCGTCCACGCCCTCCGGGGCGGCGCGGCTAACCAACAGCACCGGCATGGGCACCCGCACGAAGTCGCGGACCCGCACCTCGCGCAGCTCCGACCACCGGAGTCCTGTCCACGCGGCCACCAGGAGCACGTCCGCCAGTCGCTGGTCCCTGGCGCCGGCCGCCATGTAGAACGACTCGAGCTCGTCCTCGGCGAACGGCCGGATCTCGGTCCGTACGCCCCGACCCTTGGGCACTCGGGTTCCGGTCACCGGATTGGCCGCGATCAGCCGCTCGCGAACCGCCCACCCGAAGAACGCCGACAAGGAGGCGCGGAACCGTCGCACCGACGACTCGGCGAGTCCAGACCGGTTCAACGCGATCAGCGCACGGGTCACCTCGCGGTCGGTCACGGCGCCGATCTGGAGTGCCGCGAGGGCCGGAGGCGTCAACCTCACCAACGCTGCGTCCGCCACGTAGGTCTTGCGCGATACGGCGTGCTCGCGCTCGTGGAGCCACTCCGGCAGCAGCACGCGCACGGTACGACGGCCGGCGCGGGGGTCGACCCCACCGGCGAGAGCCGCCCTCTCGCGGGCGACCCAGGCCAGTGCTTCTCGCCTCGTGTCGAAGGTCTTGCTCGCGACCTGTTGGCGACCTGATTTCACGATCCCGCGCCACCGCCCGCCCGGAGACTTCCGCACCGTCATGCCGAGTTCCTTTCCAACCACTCCAGCACGTCGTCCTCGCGGTACCGAGGGCATGACTTGGCAAGCCAGCACACCCGCGGGCCAATCCCCTGGGAGCGCCAGCGACTCAGCGTCGAGGGGTCGACCCCCAGCGCCTCAGCGACCTGCGCCGATTTCAGCATCCTCGGCAGCCCCACCTGCACGGCCGTCCCTTGATCAGTCCTCATCACCATGTCCGTTCTCCCGAGTTCTCCGTGTCCTGCGTTGCTGGGCCTTCCACTGGTCGTACTCGCGAGCGCGGGCCGCAGCGGCGTTCGCGAGCACGCGTTGGCCCTCGGTGGCCCAGCCGGTCCCGGCGTAGGACCAATGACCTATGACCAGGGTGGTGTCGGCGTCGTCGTCCGCGAGCAGGTCGGCCTCGAGCGCGGCCAGGTCCACGGGCCGGCCGGAGGCGCGGGACTCGGCGATCAGAGCCTGGGCGCGTCGACGTGCGCGGCGCAGGGCGCCGAGGGTGATCGAGTAGCGGCGCGACTTGGAGGCGAAGTGGCCGCGGAAGCCGAGCATGTGCACCCACTTCCCGAGCAGCGCGTACGGGCTCTCGGTCGCCGCACCCTCTGCCGCGGAGGCGCGAGCACGGATGGCCAGGCTTCGGGTGGTGGCCCGGATGCGTCGGTGGTGCGGGTTGTCGAAGGCGCCGGTGTCCTCGGCGGATTTGGTGGCGTACTTGGCCAGGTAGCCGGCGACCTGCTCAGGAGAGAGCGCCCGCTCGGGGTCGTCCGTGCGATCGGTGATCCGGACCGGGCGGGCGTCGAGCTGGCGGCCGAAGGCGAGCCTCCGCGACGGGTCGTCCTGGTCGGCACCGGGAACGGTGAGCTGCACCGAGGCAGCGGCCTGCTGGACCAGGCGGGCCAGGAGCTCGGCGTCGATGGCGCCGGGGGCGGGTGCGAACCCGTCGGGAGTCTTGGGGCCGTCGAGGCGGACCAGGGCGTGGAAGTGCACCACGCCGCGCAGCTGGTACTCGGCGACCTTCGCGTACTGGACGGTTGCCACCTCAGCGAGCCGGGACGCCGGCACGCCGAGAGTCTTGGCGACCAGCCGGCGCAGCGCGATGGTGAACCGGCGCCACATGTCCGGCGCCCACCACTGCCAGATCGTCTGGGAGGCGTAGTCGTAGCAGTCCGGGCACAGTGGCTGCCCCAGCAACGGGTCGCCCTCGGAGTGCCGCGCCATGCAGGTGTGCGGTCGCCCGTGCCGACACAGGTGCGCCTGCCCGGTCTTTCCGCTCTGGGTGGGCCGGTGGGGGTGGCAGCGGCGACCGTCCGGACGATGGCCGTGCACCGGTCCGAACGATGGGGCGGTGACGGTGGCGAACACCAGCGGGTTCTCGGCCACAGTGACCGGGACCGTCTTGCCCCCGGCCACGCCGGCGTGGATGAGGTGGTACGTGTCGCCGGCATGGAGCCGGGAACACGACGCACAGCAACTGGCCCGGCGATTACCGCACCGCACATGGGTGACGCCGAGCGGCTCCTGGCTGCTGGCATAGGAACCGACGATCTCGCCGGTGGCCTTGTCGATGGTGGTGGAGTGCCCGTGCAGCCGAATCGGCCGGGAGCAGTTGCCGACCCGGGCCAACGCCTCGGACCAGGCGTCGAAGCCCGGCGAGGTCAGCAGATCGCCGATCTGCCGCGCGGTGGCCTCATCGACGGCGGGGAGATCGAGGGGCGCATCTTCCCCGAATCCGGGGAAGGCCTGCGGGACCAGGTCGGGCATGGTGCTGGTGAGGTTCGCTCGGCTCCGAGTCGACACCGGTCTCACCGCCCTTGGGGGTGTGCCACGCGGCTAAGTGCGATCCCGCCGCGCGGCACACCCGGTTCGGGAGGACCGCGATCTCTAGCTGAAACGAAGTCTCGACGAGGGGATCGCTGCAGCGCCGAGACACGACAAACCAAGGATCTTCGCGGACGGTGCTACTCGTGTTTGTGTGTTTGCAACGGCGCTACTTGTGTACGGCCTCTGGCCAGGGTGGGGAGCCGACCCCCGGGGGAATATCCCACTTAGTCATGTTTGAAGTTGTCCGCGATCAACACCGTGGCACAGCCCGCCGACAACGGGTGGAGGCACGCCGTCCCACGTTGTCGAACGCGGCCACCCGGTGTGGGCCGCGGCAGGTCGGATCAGGAGCTCGATCGAGCAACAATCCGTCCCCGCCAACTTCCTGTCATGCCGATGAGCGCGCGTCGCCCTCATTCGCAGCTAACGCGGGGCCGCCCGTCCGGGCCGGTGTCGAATGAACTGTGAACGTTGGCCTGGAACGGCCTTCCGCAGCTTGTCCGGTAGGACCAGACTGTGCTTGTGCTGGTGTTGAGTCACACGGAGACCGAATCTCTGCTGGACCTGGATGCCTTGCGTCACGCCCTTCGAGCGACGATGGAGGACGTGAGTGCTGGCCGAGTTTCGATGCCGCCGCGGATCGCGGCGATGGTGCCCGATCGAGGACTGCTGGCGGCGATGCCGGCGCACCTGCAGGGCAGTGGGGGCTTGGCCGCGAAGCTGGTTAGCCTCTTCCCTGGCAATGCCGGGACCTGTTTGCCCACGCACCAGGCAGTCGTGATCGTGTTCGACGCAGATTGCGGAGAGCCATTGGCCTTGCTAGACGGAGTCTCGATCACCACGCTTCGGACGGCAGCCGGCTCTGCATTGTCGGCCGAGCTGCTGGCACGGGAAGACGCAGCCACGTTGGCCATTCTGGGAACAGGCGTGCAGGCCCGGGCCCACGCGGAGGCCATGGTCCGGGTACGGCCGATCCAGCGCATTCGTGTCGCGGGGCGCAACCCGGACCGGGTGGCGTCGCTGTGCTCGGTGTTGCAGGACTCCCTCGGAATCCCTGCGCTGGCGGCCGACAACTACGCCGACGCCTGCGCCGACGCAGACCTGATCTGCGCGGCAAGCCATTCCCCAGATCCGGTTGTGCGCCGGGGGTACCTAAGGCCCGGAGTTCACGTCACGTCGGTCGGGTACAACACGGCTGGCCGCGAGTTGGACTCAGCGAGCGTCACCGACGCCTTGGTCGTAGTGGAGTCCCGCGACGCGGTTCTCGCATCGCCCCCATCTGGGAGCAATGACCTCAGGGCACCGATCCAAGAGGGGCTGATTGGACCCGAGCACATCCACGCCGAAATCGGAGAACTGCTCATGGGAACGAAAACCGGCCGGACGTCATCGGACCAGATCACGCTGTACAAGTCCGTAGGTATCGCTGCCCAGGACGTCGCCGCGGCGCACCTCCTCCTCAAAGCCGCAGCGGAGCGCGGCCTCGGACTCCAGGTCGACCTCTCCGCCTGAGCTAGGCACCGGATTGCGTGGCAAGCCAGTGCAGAGTGCCGGCCCATGCTGCCAACGTACTGACATCAGCGTAAGGCGGTTTGCGTCAAGCGTTCGGTCGGTGCCGCGTCCGTCGTCTGTCCCTGCATAGCGGTGAATCGGGCTGTGCCCGGCAGCGTGTAATCGGGTTGAGGAGACGACGGACGGGGCTGCCCATGATGTCCGGCGAGGTACTCGGTGGTCCTCAATGCCGCGTAGGGCTTGCCCCGACCGGCTGCTTGATGCCGCCTGCTCTCAGGCCGCGATCGTTGTGGCCTCCTTGCCTCGAGTGACTCCGGTGCCGTGGGTGGCGACGACCGGGTCCCACACCTGGCCGGTGGTGATCACGGCATGGAGGTGTCGCAGGATCGCCGCGGCGATGACGCTCTGGGCCTGGGTCGGGGTGAGCTTGTTGGTCTCGCGGGTGGTGAGGTGCCGGCAGCGGGCGGCGTAGACGGTGTTGGTCTGCAGGGCTCCCCAGACCGCGCGCCAGGCGGCGAGCCGGAGCTTGGGTCGGCCTTGGCCGGTGAGCTTGGTCTTGCCCGCGAAGGTGCCGGACTTCGTCTCCCGCGGCGCCAGGCCGGCGTGCTTGACCAACGCGCGGGCGGTGGCGAATCGGGTCGGGGTCGCCTGTCTCGGCCAGGATCGCCGCGGCGCCGACCGGTGAGAGTCCGTGGATGGAGGTCGCCAGCTCGGTGAGTTTGAGCTCGTCGAGCACCGCGGTCATCCGGGTTTCGGTGTCGGTGAGCTTGCGTTGGGTGTCGGCCCAGTCCTCCAGCAGCAGTTGCACCCGCTCCAAGGCACCGCGGCGATGGGTGAGCACGCCGGTCGGATCAGCGAGTGCGGAGTAGAGCTTGCGAACGATCCGCAGGCACGGCTTCTGCCCACCCCGCTTGAAGATCTCGCGGCGCACCGCGGTCTCGAACCTCGCCAGGCCGAGGCGGCGGGTGCGGGTGAAGTCGCCGCCGTCGCGGTCCAGGATCACCCACAGCGCCGCGGGCCAGGTCTTGGACCGGAACGGCCAGTTGGCGGTCTCCAGCGCCGCCGGCCACACGCATTCGAGGAGGTCGCGGATCTGCCGGATCTGCGCGCCGGCGTCGACGATCAGCCGTTCCCGGCGGGCCCCAAGGTGCCGGAGTCGGCCCCAGGTCTCATCGACCGGTTCGGGGACGTAGCAGCGCAGCTGCGCGGTCAGCCTGGCGATCAGGACCGCGTCCTTGTCGTCGGTCTTGTCGAATGTCAGGTCCTCGCTGCGGCGGGCCCAGGAGGTCTGAATCGGCTGGACGCAGACGAACGGCATGGACCGGTCGGCCGCAAGCTGGCCGAGGACCCGCCACCGATGTCCGGTCGGCTCGCACGCGACTGTGACCCCGGCCCAGCCCAACGCCGAGGCGCGTTGCGCGGCCCAGTCCAACGCGACCCCGAGCTCCCAGGCCCTGCACCGGAACGTCTTGCGTGCCAGGACCCTGGAGTCGTGGTCGGTGACGACCACCATCTGCTTGCGATCGGCCAGGTCGATCCCGACGATCGCGTTGCTCACCGGCACCAGTTGACGGAGCCTCGCCAGCCGCGAGTTCCGTTCCGGTCGCCCCTGCTCACGCCATTACCGTTGATCATGAACGTCCTCCTGTCTGCGATGGGACACCAAGCCCGACAAGCGCAGCAGGGGGACGTTCCTCCGTCCACGCTCAGCGCTCAGAACGTGTTTCTATGCCGCGTTGAGGGCGGCTACGCTCGCCCGGATCTGCCGCCGCGAGTGAAGGCGCGGTCATGCCGATGAGCGTGCGCACCCGAGGCGGCCAGCAGTTTCCTCGTGGCGGTGATCCCGGGAGGCAGCACGCAGTTGCATGCCTTATGAGTTCTCCGCCGTTGTCTCGTCCACTTCGTGTCTTGCGAGGTTCGTCAAGACCGCGTCCGTGGCTTCTCGCATGGCGTGTGCCTGGGCGGGGGTCAGGGCGGCGAAAAAGAGCTCGCGGACACGTGCAACGTGTGCAGGTGCTGCGGTGCGGATGGCCGCGAGACCTGTGTCGGTGACGCAGACCAGCGGGGCCCGTGCGTCATCGCTGCAGACATCGCGGCGCACGTAGCCTCGCTGCTCCATGCGACGGATGTGGTGGGCCAGGCGGCTCTTCTCCCATTGCAGTTCGCCGCGGAGTTCGCGCGCGCGGAGGATGCCATCCGGCGCCTCGGAGAGGATGGCGAGGACCTCGTAGTCCGAGATGGACATGTCCGAGTCCGTCTTGAGGGCCTGGGCGAGGGCCGTGATCAGGCGGGTGTGCATGCGGAGGACGTTGCGCCAGGTCCGGTGTTCGTCCTCGTCCAGCCAGTCACCCATGACGGATTCCGGTGCGGGCGGTGGTCACCAGCTCCTTGACCGCGGGAGCGACCTCCGCGGCGAAGGTCTGGGTCAGGCTGGCCTCGTCGGAGGCGAGGATGAAGCCGCTCGTTCCGTAGGTGAGGGCGACCTCGGCGAGCTCCTCGGCCCACTGGCTCGGCGGGCCCTGGAGGAAGCCGCGTCCTTGGGAGGCGAACTGTCCGGTGATGTTGAGGAAGCGGCGGATGTCGCGGGGTGCTCGACCTGCGGCGAGGGCGGCGTCGTCGATGTGCCGGTTCATCTGGGTGAGCTCGGGCAGGCCCTTCTGCAGGTACTGGATCGACGGAAGCCAGCCGTCCGCGGCGCGACCGACCAGGCGCAGGATGCGGGGCTTGTAGGCGCCGACCCAGATGCCGACGGGGTGCGCGGGAGCTGGGCCGCGTTTGGCGCCGTGGACGTTGTAGTGCTGGCCGTGGACGGTCAGGACGCTGCGGTCGCTGGTGTTCCAGATGCCCCGGATGATTGCGATCGCCTCCTCCAGCGCCTCGATGGACTCCCCGGGGGTCCGTCGGGGGCCACCCATGCCGGCTACGCCATCCCAGAAGGCGCCCGCACCGATGCCCAGCTCAACCCTCCCGCCGCTGAGCACGTCCAGGGTGGCGATGGCTCGAGCAAGCACGGCTGGCGGCCGGAGCGGGAGGTTGGTGACGTTCGCTGACAGGTGGATCTGTTCGGTGCGCGCCGCCGCGTAGGCCAGCAGCGTCGAGGTGTCGTGGAACTTTGCCACGTAGGGGTGGTCCTGGAATGTGACCAGGTCCAGGCCGGCGCGGTCAGCGACGACGGCCTGCTCGACGGCGTGGTGGACGGGGTGGTTCGTGGGGGTCACGAAGGTGCCGAAAAGGAGCTCGTGGCCGTGGTCGGTGTTCGTGTCGGTGCTCATGAGGCGTTCCTGGTGTCATCGTGGGCGGGGGTGATGTTGAAGTTGTCCTGGAACAGGTTGTGAGGGTCGAGCCTCGCCTTGAGCCGACGCAACCGGTCCAGGATGGCCGGAGGGAAGGCGTCGCTGATCCGGTCCGGATGGCGGTCGCTCTCGAAGCTGAGGTACAGGCCCGAGGACTGTCGGCGTACCGGCTCGAACCACCGGTCCAGCCGCTGGGCGTTGCTACCCATCACGGTGAGGGCGAAGTTGGCGTCGCGGTGCGCGTAGGCGGTGGCGTCCGGGGCGACGTCGGACACGGCGCCGCCGACGGTGCGGATCTGGTACCAGTGGGACGCGCCGCTGCGGATCAGGTCGGCCGAGGCGGAGGCGAAGCCCGGGGTGATCTCGCGGGTGAACGCGGAGCGTGAGACCGGCTCGCCTCGCCCGTCGTGAGGAGCTTCGGGGAACATGTTCATCACCGCCGCGTACGGCGCGATCGCGACCTGCTGCTGCACGAGCGGCGCGATCTCGGTGAACGGCTGCAGCTGCTGGACGATCACGTCGGGGTCCGCCGAATCGACCATCGCCATCAGCTGGGCAACGCCCTGGCCGAGGATCAGGAACGGGGTGGTGTCACGGGGGGTGTCGGCGACGACCCGACCGAACGCCTCGAGGTACGCCGCCGGGTCGGGCGCTTGGAACGCGAGCTGGGCCCACCCGATCTCGTCGACCTCGGCGGCGACGAACTCGAAGGCGACCGCGACACCGAAGTTCGCGCCCGCGCCCCGGACCGCCCAGAACAGGTCGGTGTTCTCGGTGGCGCTGGCCCGCACGAGGGTGCCGTCGGCGAGCACCATCTCGACCGCGCGGAGGTGGTCGATGGTCAGGCCGTGCTTGCGGGAGAGGAACCCGATCCCGCCGGCGGTGGCGAGCCCGCCGACGCCCACCCCGCCGTAGTCCCCGGAGCTGAGCGCCCAGCCGTGGGGCTGCAGCACCCGGGCGACGTCGCGCCACCGGGCGCCCGCCTCGATGCGGACCAGCCGGGCCGCCTCGTCCAGCACGGTGATGGCGTCGAGTGCGCCGACGTCGATGACCAGGCCGCCGTCGTTGGTCGAGCGGCCGGAGATGCCGTGCCCGCCGCTGCGGATCCCCAGTGGCAGATGCATGTGCTCGCGGGCGAAGCCCACGGCACTGGCCACCTCCGCCGCGGTGCGCGGCCGCAGCACCAGGCCGGGGTTGCCACCGCGCAGGTACGTCGAGCGCAGCTTGCCGAACGCTGCATCGCCGGGCTCGACTGCGGTCCCCGCCAGCTCCCCAGGGACCGCGTCGTAGGCGATGTCGGGTCGGCGCCGCGCTCGGACGTCGGCCCGACGCACCGGGCGCGAGGAGAGCGTCCCCGGGGGCAGCGCGTGCTCGGCGCCGTCGCGGACCGCGGGAGCGACATCCTCGATGAACGTGCGCAGCTGGGACGAGTCCTCGGTCCCGACGCGGAGCACCACGGAGCTCACGCCGTGCTCGACCACCAACCCGACCAGGGCGCTGACGTCGCTCGCATCGCTGCCGGCGAGCGTCACCGATCGTTGTACCTCCCGCACCTCGCGGCCGGCGTCGACCGCGGCGCGGTCCAGGACCGAGTTCAGCGCCGCGAGTCTCTCGCCGCCGATCTTGTCGAGGTCCGCGACCCAGCCATCGGCGACCCGACCGGCCAGCGCAGCGACGGCGGTGTCCGAGCCCTGCAGCCAGAGTGGGACGTCGCGTTCCAGGGCCGGACCGGACTCCGCATCGGCAAGGCGGTGGCGCGTCCCGGCCGAGCTGACCCGGGCGCGGGTGGTGTCGTGCAGTGAGCGGATCACCGTGGCGGCCTCCTCGACCGCGCCGAGGTCCGCAGCCGCCGAACCTGATCCGAGCAGGAGCATCCCCCGACCATCCGACAGCAGCTGGAGACTCCCAGCTCCCCGGGCCACGACCGAAGCGGGTCGCGCCGTGGCGTCCAGCCATGAGGCGGCCACCTGCACGGTCGTCGTCCGTGCTGCCGTCCACGCCGCCAGGCTCAACGCATCGGCGCCACCCTCCTCGACCCGATCGGGGAAGACGACCAAGTCGTAGCCGAGCTCCTCGGCAAGGACTGCCAGCGCGACGGCGTCACCGGGCGCGTCGGCACCACCGACAACCTCTACACCGAACCGGAGGAAGTGTCCGTAGTTCGTCACAGCGGCACTCCAAGATCACGAGTTGTTGACATGTCAACCAGCGTACCGAGGCCAGGTTGATGTATCAACCTCGCGCGTCTGAGTAGCAAACGGCCGGCGGTTCACGGCGGGCATTCCTCGGATTGCTCCGATGCGAGGTCCTGGGTAGGCCCGTCCGTGCACGGATCTGCCGCCGATCGCGCGGTCTTGCCGAGGTGCGGTCGTCGCGGGCCAGGACGTGACTCGGCCGTGGACCGGCTGTGGCCTGCCGCGACATGCGGGGTCCCAGCTGCCGGATGAGCGTGTCAGGGGCGGGGGCGATCGGTCGGTCGGTCGAGGGCCGGTCCCGCGTCACTGGCGGCCCAACTCGCGAGCAGAGCCAACGCATCCTGAGACGGCGTACCGGGCTCGGGGAGGTAGGTCACCAGACTGGTGGTCGTGCCCTCCTCGAGCGGCAGCGACTCGAAGGGTAGGTCGAGGTCGCCGACGATCGGGTGGTGCAGCTTCTTGATGCCGGTGTTGTGGATGCGGACGTCGTGGGCGGCCCAGCGGACCCGGAAGTCCTCGCTGCGGGTGGACAGCTCGCCGACCAGGTCGGAGAGCTGTCGATCGTAGGGGTCGCGGCCGGCCTCGGCGCG
>Ga0308174_10001021_pt1 | contig 12496 bp, 9 predicted proteins | sample PhyPR2_FD_203894 | JGI IMG/M metagenome (GOLD analysis project Ga0308174, IMG submission 203894) | Soil microbial communities from UC Gill Tract Community Farm, Albany, California, United States - DLSLS.P.R2 | ecosystem: Environmental > Terrestrial > Soil > Agricultural land | place: USA...
GTTCAGCGGGCCGTCCACCGCGAGCAGGTTCAGCGGGTCGTTGGCGAACGCGGTCCGCCGGGCCATGTCCAGCCCCTGGGCGCCCTTCTGCCAGGCGTCGGACAGCGCCACGACGTGGTCGATCTGGACCGCCTCGCTGGTCCCCTGGCCGCGCAGGAAGCTGATCGCGCGCCCGGAGTACGGGTCGGCCAGAGTCCCGGTGAGGACGACGCAGTTGTGGGTCCCCGGCTTGAACGTGTCGCCGGTGAGGTCGCGGGCCAGGATGTCGTTGCGGGTGTCGCAGCCGTTGTGATCGGTGTCGACCCAGCCGGACCCGAAGTCGTCGCGGGCGTACCCGGTGCGCGGCGCCCGGCCCTTCACCTCGACGGCGGCCAGGGCGGCCAGGGCCGACGTCCGGGCGGCCGCGGTGACGGCCGACTGGGCGGCGGCGTCCGTGAGCGACCCCGAACCGGCGAGAGCGTCGACGGCCACCGGCTGCTCGGCGGTCTCCGCCTGCTCGAGCGCCGCCTCCGCGGCGTCGGCCGCGGCTTCCGCGGCACGCGCCGCGTCTTCGGCGGACGTCGTCGGCGAGGGCGACGTCGACGTGGCCGCGACTTCGGACGACGAGGCCGTGGGCGTGGTCGGCGGCGCGGCGATGCCACCCGCGGCCATCGCGACGATGCCGGCAGTCGCGACGAGACCGGCCATCCGCCGGCTTCCGATGAACGCCCAGGACGCCCGGCCGGTGATCGCGGCGCCGGCGCCGAGCAGCAGAGCCGCAAGCCCGAGCATGACGAGCCCACCGCCGATGCCTCCCGTGGCGGCACCGGCAATCACGAGGACGAGGACGAAGGCAGCGACCACCCCCGGCAGGACCCAGCGCGATCGGGACGGCGACTCGGCGGCCATGTGAGCTCCTCCATTGGAACGGCGACGAGCCGGAACCTAGGTCGGCTCGGCGCTCACCGGCCGATCCGACACGGAGCCGTCTCACTCGCGTCCTGCCTGGTCACATGCGCCCCTTGGGCCCCCCGGAACCGAGGCCTCAAGGTCCTGGGTGGTTGTGCCGATCAACCAAGGGACGACGAGTCGAGAAGGAGGAGGCAACAACGGTGCTGCTCAGCTGCCGGGCGACGTCGCCCGCACCGGATTCGCAGATCGTGGCCGAGATCCAACAGGTCCTCGACCGCCGCGGTTCGATGAAGCACGCCCCGGTGACCGTCGCCGTCTCCGATGCCGTCGCCCTCGGGATCGCCGCCCTCTTCAGCAGCGCGACCCACTCGGGCCAGGTGCTGGAGCGGTTCTCCCGCCGCGGGGCGATCGACAGCACCGTCCTGCTCGACGCCGTCCGGTTCGAGCAGGGTTACGCCTCCGCCGAGGGTCACGCCGCCCTCTACTGCCTGGCCGGCTGGGTCCGCGCCCAGGTGCACGCGCGCGGCGAGAAGGACTAGCCGCTCAGACGGTCAGGAGACCGTTCGGCTGCTCGATGAGCCGGCCGCGGTGCAGCGCCCACGTCAGTGCCGCCTCGAGCGCCGGCGTCGTGACCGGCGTCCGCCGCTTGTAGCCGAACACTGCCGCAGCCGCCGTGAGCAGCTCCTCGCGCCGCATCCCGGCCGACGCCCGGCACAGCGCCGCCATGGCGTTCGCGATCTCCTGCGGGGGCACGTGGTCGATCGGCCGGTCGGTGCTCGACACCTGCCGGCGGAACCCGGTCCACTCTGCCGGGTCGACGCCCTCCGGCCAGAGGTAGCCGTCCACGACCGCCGACGGCGGCAGTGTCGACAGCAGCGCCTGCTTGCGCGCCTCGCTCGACCGGTTCAGCCCGAACGCGCCCACGGTCAGCTTGGTCAGCCGGTCGACGTGGATCGGCCCCTCCGCCTTGATCCCGGCGGTCAGCACCTTGCGCACGGCCCGCGCGGCCTTCGCCGTCGGCAGCTCGTCGAGCACCGACTTCTCACCCGCGAGCTTCGGGATCCACGGCACGAACGGCGTCTCGCCGTCCATCGGCACCGGTTCGGAGGGCTTCTTCGCCATGGCCGGCTTCGGCTTGGGCGCGGCCTCGGCCGGCACCGCCACCGACGTCACCGCTGACCGCAGCGCGGCCACACCCTTGAACGACTCGACCGCGGCCGTCGGGAACTGGATGGGCTCCGGCACGGCGACCGGCACCGTGTCCACCGAGGCGAGCAGGTGGTCGGTCACCGCGGCCGGGTCGGCCAGCCACGACGGCAGCCACACCCGCTCGACCGCCGGCCAGCGGAGCATGTCGCTCAGCACCTCGACCGGCAGCCCGTCCCGGTCGCCGACCGTGCGGCGGCGCGCCCACGCGGGCCCGTCCAGCAGGACCGCCATCACCGGCGTCTCCGGGTCGGCCGGCCGCGAGATTGACAGGTCGACGCGGAACTCGGACAGCCCGACGTCCGTCCGGACGACGAGACCGCGGGCACGCAGAGCGGCAGCGATGTCCTCGCGGTGCCGGTCGATCACCGCGGCCGAGCGGGCGTCGCGGGGCAGCACGTCGGTGCCCTGCGCGGCCAGGTCCAGGTAGGCCCGCAGGTGCTTGATCCCGATCGACGACGTCTCCTCGGCCCGCAGCTGCTCCGGGTCGAACGAGGAGAAGACGACGACCTGGCGCCGGGCGCGGGTGATCGCGACGTTGAGTCGCCGCTCCCCACCGACCCGGTTCAGCGGGCCGAAGTTCAGCGGCAGTTCGCCGGCGGTGTTGGGGGAGAAGCCGGTGGAGAAGAAGACGACGTCGCGCTCGTCGCCCTGCACGTTCTCCAGGTTCTTCACGAACAGGCCCTCGCCGTCGGCCCGGTCCAGCGCCGCGGCCAGCCGGTCGTCGTCGGCGTCGCGGAGCAGCGCCTCGATGTAGGCCCGCTGCTGCGCGTTGAACGTGACGACACCGATCGACGGGACGACGTCCGATCCGTCCCCCCACTTCGGCACGAGGTCGAACCGCCGGCGGATCTCCGCCACGATCGCCTTCGCTTCGATCGGGTTGGTGCGCAGCAGCCGGCCGGCGTTGGTGCGGTGGAACGTGCCGGGCACCCGCACCAGCGAGACGCCTCGACCGTCCGGCTCGGCCGACGCCCGTCCGTGCGTGGGCGCCGGGAACGACGACAGCCGGTTCTCGTAGTACTGGTTGTTGCTGAACGCGATCAGCGACTCGTCCTGGCTGCGGTAGTGCCACGACAGCCACTGCCGCGGCACCCGCGCCTGCACGCACTCGCTGAGGATCGACTCCTCGTCCTCGACCGTGGTCTCGGGGAAGTCGTCGCTGCCGGACGACGGCTCCGCGAACGACGTCGGCGGCATCTGCTTGGAGTCACCGACCACCACCGCGGCCCGCGCACGGCCCAGCGCGCCCACCGCGTCGGCCACCCGGATTTGGGACGCCTCGTCGAAGACCACCAGGTCGAACTGCGCCGCCTTGGCCGGGAAGAACCGGGCCACCGAGTCCGGCGACACCAGCACGCACGGCATGACCTGGGTGATCAGCTCGCCGTACTGCGCCAGCAGCTGGCGGACGCCGAGCCCGCGCCGCTGCTTGGCCAGCTCCCGCTGCAGCGCGCCGACCTGCCCCGAGCCGGACGCCGCGTCGAACGGCCGCGACCCGAGCACGCGGGCCGGCAGCGCGTGCGTCAGGTGCTCGCGCACCGACCGCGAGGCCGAGGTGAACCGGCGGATCGCCTTCTCGTGCACCTGCGGGTCGAACAGGTCCAGGCCGGTCGCGTCCAGCCGCTCCAGCACCGAGGACGCGGCCAGCCCCCGGTCGAAGGCGCGCACGGCGTCGTCGGCGCGCACCTCGCCGGTGACCAGCATCCGGCGGGCGTCGAACAGCCCCGCGTAGCGGAGCGGCTCGAGGGTGTCGAGGAAGCTGATCCACCGCCGCAGCGACACCAGGGCGGGGCTCTCCACTCCGCGCTCGGGCCGGGTCATCGACCAGCGCAGCACGAACCCGTCGTCACCGGCCCACGCCGACAGCTGCCCGGCGCTGCTCCGGCAGACATCCAGCATCGCGATCACGGCGTCCCGTAGCCGCGCGACCTCGTCGGAGGCCGCGGGCAGCCCGTGCACGATCAGCCGGCGCAGTTCGACGTGGAAGCGCGAGGAGCCGTCGACGGCGGCCCCGGCCCGGCGCAGCCACCGGATCTGGCTGTCCAGGAGGTCGGTGTCGACGAACGGATTCCAGCCCTCCGGCACGCTGAGGCCGGGGATGGAGGCGGCGCGCGCCGCGATCGCGTGGACCGCGGTCTGCACCCGCCACAGCGCCTCGACCAGCGCCGGCACCTCGGCCGGCTTCACCTTCGCCCCGGACCGGATGAACGGCGCGAGCCGGTCGCGGACGGCGATCAGCCGGCGCCGGCGACCCCACCACGACGAGGCGGCGGCGGTCTGCGCGGCGACGTAGACCTCGGCGAGGGGGAGGTTCAGGGCCTCCGGCGTGCAGACGTCCAGGCCCGGGTGGCGGAACGCGGTGAACGCCGCGATCTCGCCCATCACGGCCGAGGTCATCGCCGTCCAGAGGTCGGTGAACGTCTCGTCGATGACGTCCAGGCCGATCCCCGGCCCGCTGAGCACGTGGGCGAGCGCGTCGAGCTCGTCGGTCGTCCGCGCCCACCGGAGCACACCCGCCAGCTCGGGGACCGCCGCCGCGGCGCGCACGGCGGCGTCCACCTCGGCCGCGGCCGCCTGGGTCGCGGGCAGGTCGATGGCCGGGGAGTCGACGAACGCCCACGGGTGGCGCAGCGACGGGCGGGTCAGGTCGGCGATGTCGGGGAGCAGCGCGAGCGCCGTCCGCACCTGCTTCAGGACCTCCGGCGGCGCGTTGGCGACGAACGGCTCGGGCACCGGCAGCGGCGCGACGTCGGTGCCGGCGGCCAGCTCGGACGTGCGCGCCGAGTAGAGCGAGAGACCGGCGGCGTTGGCGTCGTGCAGCCGGTCGGCGTAGCGGGCCAGCATCCGGCGGGTCGACCGCAGGGTCTCCTGGTCGGTGGCCAGGCCCTGCTCGTCGACGGCGACCGCGTGCTCCAGCGCCAGCCGGATCTGCGCGCGCACCATCGAGGCGCGCGAGCCCTTGTCGTGCAGGTCGAGGGCGAACATGCCCATGCCGGTCGCGTCCAGCCGCCGGGCGACGACGTCCAGCGCGGCCCGCTTCTCGGCGACGAACAGCACCTTCTTGCCCGCTGCGACCGCGTGGCTGAGCAGGTTGGTGATGGTCTGCGACTTGCCGGTGCCGGGCGGACCCTCGAGCACGAACGTGCGGCCGGCCTCGGCCTCCGCGATCGCCCGCAGCTGCGAGGCGTCGGCGGCGGCGGGCAGTTTCGCGGCGAGCTCGTCGAGATCGGCGAAGGTGCCGGTGTCGCGGGCCGGGTCCTCGAACGCCTCGGTCGGCTCGTGCACCAGGTGGCTGACCAGCGGGTTCTCCGCGAAGTCGGCCCAGTGCTCGTCGAGGTCCTTCCACAGCCGGAACTTGGCGAACTGCAGGATCGCGAGGTCGGCGGTCGCCTCGACCCGGTAGGGCAGCCCGTGCCCGACCAGCGCGACCCGCATCGCCTCGAGCGCCTTCTCCAGGTCCAGCACGCCGTCGGCCGGCTCGGTCAGCGTCGGGACGGCGAGGCCGTGCAGCTGGCGCAGCTTCTCCAGCAGGCAGTAGTTCGGGGTGCTCGAGCCGGACTCGTCGAGGGAGAGCCGGTACTGACCGGTGCGGCCGAGCGGGGCGAGCGTCACCGGGATGAGCACGAGCGGGCTGCGCAGCGGCCGGCCGTCGAGCTCCCACACGAGGCTGCCCAGCGCCAGGTACAGGTTGTTGGCGCCGGTCTCCTCCTGCACGGTCTTGGCCTTGTAGGCCAGCCCGCGCAGCCGCGGCAGGTAGCCGCCGGTCGTGACGTCGGCATGCACCTCGCGACGCTCGACCAGGGCCTCGGCGAGCTGGGGCTCGGGCAGCTCGCGCGCGGTCGTGATGCCGCGCTCCTTCTGGACGGCGGCCAGCTGGTCGGCCGGCAGCAGGCTGATCGGCGTCCCGTCGTGCACGAAGTTCTCCAGCGCGTCGAGGCTGGTGCCCGGGACGACGAGCGGCAGCCCGGACCGCTCGGTGTAGTTGATCAGCCGGTTGCGCAGGCTGAGGTCGAGCAGCGCGTTCTTCCACTGCTGCACGCGCGGGGGAGCGTCCGGCTTGTGCGACGGCACCGGGGCCGCGGGCTCGGTCTTGGCGGGCGCGCTGTGCTCGGCCGGGCGGTACTCGACGACCTGCAGGACGCCGGCCGCGTCCCGGGCCCGGGCGGGCAGCGGGAAGATGCCGTCGCGGCGGGCGCGGTGCACGTCGGTGACGCCGACGATCTTGTCGAGCTCGCCGGTCAGCCAGCCGGTGTACGCGGGCCGGTGCAGGTCGGCGCCGGCCTCGCCCAGCGACGTCAGCAGGGTGGTCTCGACCAGGCCGATCAGGCCGAGGTCGACCAGGTTCACCAGGGGAGCGGCGTCGGTGGTGGCCGCGGATTCGGCCGAGCGCTCCTCGCGCCAGTAGCCCAGGAACGCGTGACCGTCGGCCAGCCACAGCAGCGGCCGGATGCCGGCCTGCTCCAGCGCGGCGGCCAGGACGACGACGGTGTCCAGCGGTGTGCCCACGCGCCAGGTGAGGACGTCGCCCGGGCTCCGCACCTGCTGGCCGAGGTCGGACCAGCTGACCGGCGGCTCGCTGTAGCGGATGCCGCGCGCGTGCATGGCCTCGGCGATCGCCCGCACGACCTCGTCGACCCGCTCCGGCGTGGCGGAGTAGCCCACCAGGGCGCCGCTGCCGGTCTGCTGCTCCAGCAGGTCGGCCGCCTCGCTCACCAGCGCGGTGATCGCCGGGTGGTTCGGCAGAACGTACGCAGCGAGCATCTCCAGCGCCAGCGGCAGGGGAGTGGCCAGCCACTGCTGGGCAGCGAGCACCTGCACGACCCGGCTGCCCTCGCCGAGCACCTCGCCGTCGGCCTCCACCTCGACGTCGATCACACCGGGGCGCTGCTCCTCGACGTGCAGCATCGCGGCGGGGTCCATGACCAGGCCGAGGTCGGTGAGCACCGTCGTCCGGCCCTCGTCGAGGTCGGCCAGCAGCTCGACGGTCTGGGCGATCGGGCCCTCGGCGTCGCGGACGCTCAATCGCACTGTGGCGGCCCGCACCGGGCCGCCTTCGTTGGTGATCGCGAGCCGGGAGACGACAGGCACGCGGTTGTGCGCGAGCGCATAGCTCAGCACCGGCGTGGACGTGATCTCGATGGAGACCGATGCCGGCGCAGCGACGGCGTCGCCAACCTCCATGTCGGCAGTGCTCTCCATGTCACCAGTTAACCGGAGCGGACGGATCGGTCACGTCAAGCTCCCCGACAGGAGGGGCGGATGTGACTCCTGCGCCGCTTCGATGCCCGGGATCACAGGTGTGTGCCCTCCGACGGTGCGGCATAACCCGAGCCCTGCCGATCGTGGGCGCGGGAGTCACCCCGTTCGCCGGGCGGCCAGCCTCTCGAGTTGGGCTTCGATCCGGCCGCGCGTGTCGCCGGAGGTCCAGCCGTCGAGGACGGCTGCGTGCTGGTCCGGCGACGCCGCCTCGATCGCCTCGACCGCTGGCCGGTGCAGCCGCTCCTTGGCCATCCGGTATGCCTCCGGCGAACGGGCGGCGAGTTCCGCGGTGAGGTCCAGCGCCCGGGGGAGAAGATCGTCGGGCTCGGTGAGCTCGTCGACCAGCCCGAGCGCGAGCGCCTGCTCGGCCGCGACGCCGTCCGCGCCGAGTAGTACCCGGCCGGCCCGGGGACCGAGTGCGTGCCGGACGATCTCGAGCGCCGCCACCGGGAACGGCACGCCGACCGCCAGTTCGGCCAGGCCGATCCGGCCGCCCGACATCAACCGGAGGTCGCAGGCCAGGGCCAGCACGCAGCCACCGGCGATGGCGTGCCCGTTGATCGCGGCCACCGTCGGTCGCGGATGGTCGAAGACGGCCCTGAACGTCCGGGCCAGTGCAACCAGGAACTCGGCCGCGTACGTGGGGCCGCCGTCGAGGATCCTGCGCAGGTCGACGCCGGCGGAGAAGGCCGTCCCGGTGCCCGTGATCAGGAGGGCGCGGTCGGTCGACGTCACCGCCGCGGTGAGGGCGTCGAGCAGTTCGGCGTCCATGGCGTTGACCCGGCCGTGCTCCAGACGCAGGACCGCGACGTCGGACTGCTCCTCGATCTTCAGCATCCGGCCATCCTTGCCTGATCGGTGGGGTGCTGCCCCGTTCCACCACATGCATAATGCATGCATTGGCGCTACACTGGCAGCATGCCCGTGTCCGTGACCATTCGCGATGTGCCGGACGACGCGCGAGACGAGCTTGCGGCCCGGGCTGCACGGGCAGGTCAGTCGTTGCAGGAGTACTTGCGAGGACAGCTGATGGAGCTGGCGGCGAAGCCGAGCCCCGACCTCTTCTGGGCCCGTGTCCGCACCCGGGTGGAGGCGACCGGCTCGCACCTGACCGCGGAGCAGATCCTCGCGGCGCGCGACGCCGACCGCCCGTGACAGCTGTCGTCGACTCTTCGGCAGTCGTGGCGGCATTGCTCGACAACGGTGTCGACGGGGAGTGGGCGCGACGACAGCTCGGACGTCCCTGGCTGGCGGCCCCGACGCACATGTTCGTCGAGGTGTCGAACGTGCTCCGCCGGGAGGTCTTGGCCGGGTCGTTGGGTCGCGACGTCGCGGCGCTCGCACACCGGGATCTGGTCGACCTACCCGTCACCGTGTTCCCGTTCGAGCCGATGGCGTCCAGAGTCTGGGAGCTGCATCCGACGGTCACCGCCTATGACGCCGGGTTCGTGGCCCTGGCTGAAGCGCTCGATGTCCCCTTGGTCACTCTGGATAGCCGTCTCGCCCGCGCGAGCGGGCCCCGATGCGCGTTCCTGCTGCCTTCCTGACCCTCGTCCGGGCGTACGCCCGATGGCGTGTTCTTGCGGTCCTGGCCGTGTGCCGGGCGGTTTTCCGGAGTTAGCGTGCGGAATGAGCACAGCCGGCCTGCCCACGATCTGGGAGCTGGTCGCGGAAGGTGCCGCGACGCTCCCCGAACCGTTCAGTCGCGCCGCCCTCATCAACTGGGTCAGCGCCCGTCGTCCCGAGGTCGGCGTGTCCTCGATCGCCGCGCACATCCAGTTCGCCACCGCCAACGCCGCCCACACCGGACACAACCCGTTCGCCGACCGGGCGCCGCTGCTGCACCGGGTGGGCCGGGGTCAGTACCTGCGGTACCGGGAGGTCGACGAAGGGACGGCGCCCGGTTCCGTCGTCCGCTCCGGGCGGGTCGTCCTCGTCGGCTCCTCGGGGGCGACGGCGGACGAGCCGCGGCCCGCCGGTGAGATGTTCCGCAGTGACGGCTTCGCCTACGCGCGCGAACACGCCCGCCACTCCCGGTTGCCCTGGTTCGTGCTCAGCGCCAAGCACGGCCTGCTCGACCCCGACGAGGTCATCAGCCCGCACCGGATCCAGATCGACGACCAGCCCGCCGCCTACCGCACCGCGTGGGGCGAGTGGGTGGTCGCCCAGCTGGCCGACCGGCTCCAGCTCGACGGCGTCGTGGTCGAGGTGCACGGCGGGGTCGACTTCGCCCAGCCACTGCGCCAGCCGCTCACCCGCCGGGGCGCCGTCCTCGAGATCCCGCTGCCCGGCACCTGGCGGGACGTGGGCCCTGGTGACCACGAGCACGACTCGGCCAACGCGCCCGTCCGAGCGGCCATCGAGCGGATCCGCGGCCTCGTCGGACGGCACCGTTCGGCCTCCTGACCAGGCACGGGAGAGGCGCGTGTGGCGCCTGCGTCGGACCGGCACGGCACACGGCCCGCGTCCGCCGATGCTCCGTGCAGGCGGTCTACGTTGACCGTCCACGAGCCGACGACGGAGGACGCATGACCGGGCAGATGACGGCCCTCGTGGCGCTGGCCGGCGCCGTGCTGCTGCTGGGCCTGCTCGTGTCCCTCGCGCTCGGACGGCGCAAGCGGTCGACCAGCCGCACGGTCGTCGCCCGCCGGCCCGAACCGCGGGCGCAGCGCGGCGCGCTGCCCTCGGCCCCCGTGCCGGTCTTCCGCGGCGCGGTGAGGTCCGAACAGCGCCGTCCGCCGGTCCGGATCGCGGTCGCCGAACCCGGCGTGCGCGGCCCCCTGTTCCAGTACGGCGGCGACGGCTCGGGTTTCGAGATCGACGCCCCCTTCGCGGTCGTCGCGATCGCGACCACCGGCTTCTCCCCGGCCAACGGCGACCGGATCGTCGAGATCGCGATCGCCCGGGTGGACGCCGAGGGCCGGGTCTCCGACGAGTACGCGACCCTGCTCGACCCCGGCCGCGACGTCGGCCCGATGTTCGTCCACGGCATCTCCACCAGCGAGGTCCGCGGCGCCCCCACCTTCGCCGACGTCGCCGGCGAGATCCTCGACCGGCTGGACGGCGCGGTGGTCGTGCTGCACGACGGCGCGTTCGTCGAGCGATTCTTCGACGCGGAGTTCGCCCGCGCCGGCCTGCACCTGCCGCTGACCCCGGCGCTATGCTCGCAGTGGCTGGCCCGCCGGACGCTGCGCACCCCCGACCACACGCTGCGCACGCTCGCGCGGCACGCCGGGCGCACCGTCCTCGACACGTCGTCCGCGCTCGGCGCCGTCCGCACCGTGGCCGCCCTCCTGCCGCAGATGCTGTCCGTCTACGGCCAGCCGCTGCGCTACCTCGGCGGCCTGCGCCCGATGCCGGAACGCGACGTCGCGCGGGACCCGGCGACCCGGCCGGTCGAGGTGCGGGAGAACGTCGACGGATGGATGACGACGCTCCTGTCGCGGCGGCGGATGCCCACTGCCCCCGCCGGTGAGATCGACGCCCAGCGCTATCTCGACACGGTCACCGCTGCGCTCGCCGACGGCCGGCTGCTCGGCGGCGAGGCGCAGACACTGGCCCGGCTCGGCGCCTCCGCCGGGCTCGGCGCCCCGCAGGTCGAGGCGTTGCACGAGCGGCTGCTCGAGAACCTGCGCGCCGCCGCGCTCACCGACACGATCCTGACGACCGGGCAGATCCGCCAGCTCCGGACGGCGGCCAGCGCGCTCGGCCTGCCGACCTACTTCGACGAGCTGCGCCCCACCTCGCCCCAGGACCTGATCGCCGGCCGCTCCATGCCGATGCCCTCGATGCCGGTGCCCGCGGTGCCGCCGTCCCAGGCGGTGTCCCGGTCGCGCTCCATGCCGGTCTGATCACCGCTCCGAGAGTCGGCCGCGGCCGTTCCGGAAGCGCCGTGAGGCGTGGGACGATGCGGTCGTGAGCACGGGCCGGGAGCTGATGCGGGTCTCCGACGCCGAGCGGCAGGCCGCGGCCGACCGGCTGCGGGCCGCCATGAGTGAGGGCCGGCTCGACCTCACCGAGTACGACACCCGGTTGGCGCGCGCCTACTCGGCGGTGACGTACGCCGACCTCGACCAGCTGTTCACCGACCTGCCGGCGCACGCCGCCGCGCCCGTGGTCGCCGCGGCGCCGAAGCCGCCGACGGTCGCGCGGCCCGTTCCCGCCGTCCGCACCGGGTTCGCCGGTCAGCCCCTGGCGCTGAAGATCCTGTGGACGATCTGGGCCGGCGCCGTGCTGATCAACCTCACGGTCTGGCTGCTGGTCAGCCTCGGCAACGGCGAACCGGACTACTTCTGGCCGATGTGGCTGGCGGTGCCGGGCGTCGCGCTGACCGGCGTATCGGCCGCGATCTCCGTCGGCCGGTCACACCGCTAGGTTCCGCCGTCCGACCGGTTCTCCAACCGGGCCCCCGCGTGGGAGCATCGCGCGTACGGGACGGAGGTCCGGCGATGGATGTGGAACGCGAACGTCTGCGCGTCTGTGATGCCGAGCGCCAGGCGGCCGCCGAATCGCTCGGCGCCGCCTTCCGGGACGGCCGGCTCGACGTCCTCGAGTACGACGAACGGATCGCCCGTGCCTACAGCGCGGTGACCTACAGCGACCTCGACCGCCTGTTCACCGACCTGCCCCGCCCCACGGTCCGCACGGTCTATCCACCGTTGCGGCCGGGCTCCTACGGCTACGCGCCGATGCCGGCCCCGCAGGGCGCCCGGTACCCGCAGCCCCGGGGGCCGATCGGTGAGGTGCGCGGAACGGCGCTGCAGATGCTGCTGTTCGTCATCACGCTCGGCGTCTGGGGCTACGTCTACATCTTCGAGACCCACGACGAGATGAAGCGGCACAGCGGTGAGGGGCTCGGTGGCCCGCTCGCCCTGATCATCAGCCTGTTCGCCACCATCGCCGCACCGTTCCTGCTCAGCCACGAGGTCGGCGGCCTGTACGCGCGCGAGGGGCAGCGGCGGCGGGTCAGCGCGCTCACCGGCCTGTGGTTCTTCCCCGGCATCCTCGTGCTGATCGGGCCGGTCGTCTGGTTCGCCCTCACCAACACCGCGCTCAACGACTACTGGCGGAGCCGCGGCGCCCGCTGACGGTGCGCCATGATCGGCGCATGGGGAACGCGGAGCGGCTGGAATCCGGA
>Ga0308174_10001022_pt1 | contig 12481 bp, 7 predicted proteins | sample PhyPR2_FD_203894 | JGI IMG/M metagenome (GOLD analysis project Ga0308174, IMG submission 203894) | Soil microbial communities from UC Gill Tract Community Farm, Albany, California, United States - DLSLS.P.R2 | ecosystem: Environmental > Terrestrial > Soil > Agricultural land | place: USA...
CACTCGCCTCATCTCGTCTAAGAACTCCCGCTTGCGCGTGCGCTTGGTTGACAGGTTCAAGCCGAGATGAAGTTGCGTCATTGCTGCCTCCAGGTCGTGACCAATATAGTAGCATTCCTAAGGGCCACTACACGCGCGAGTTACGCAGAGTTTCCTTAACGATGCCGCGGGACGACTCAGCAGGAAGAAAACCGTTGATGCTCTCCGGCCACTGAGTTCGGTCATCAGGTGCTATCCCGTGACGTTTGTGTCTCCATTCGAGGTGCTGTGTTGCTGGCGTGACGGTGAGATGCGCGTCGGGAACGCGTTGACCGGATAGAAATGAAGCGTCGCCTATAAGGGCGGGTTAAGCCGAAACCACTTCGCCTCGCGTTCACATTTAGCCTGTGGCTCAAGGGGGTTTTCGCGCTGTCAGAGACAATTTCCGGCGTTTGCGCATTGATTGTTCCCCCCGAGACTTCTCGTTCAATTTGTGGTTTGGGTCACCAGTGACGAGTTCGCCGAAAATCCGCATGATCTTGTCGCTAACGTCCTTCTTCACGCGGTGCAGCACCTTTCGGTCGGCAGCAAGGAGTTTGCGGCTGCGTACCTATTGCGACATGGTGCTGTCAAGCTGTGGCTTGTTATCGGTCTGCTGCGTCGAAAACTATGGTATTTCCGGCGTCCATTGCGGTGTTCGGGCTGTTTATCGCGCACCAGTTGTACCGTTACACAGCGACCCATTCGATATGGTTGCTGGTCGTGACCGGACTCGACATGGCTGTCACAGCGCCAACGTGACACGAGTACAAATATCTAAAGGCCAAGTCAAAGCATCCACGTAGTTCCTGCTGCCGCGTAAAACCCGAAAGCCTTTCGTCAGTAGCGGTGCAATGGCATCGGCTTGCTTTTAAAATGTCACGTCGTGCCATTTCTTCAATAGATTGAAGAAAATGCGGGTGCTTCAATCGCCACGGTTCAGGAGGCTGGTCCGATCACTCACACGGTTTGGCTCGCAGCGGCGTACCGCCAGTCAAGGGGTTGTTGCCTGGCGCTAGATCGAAGCCAACGAGGCGGCTGCAGCGACAGAGACGAGACCAGATGGTCTGGCGACGGCGTCTGCATCGGCACGTTCGTTGCATGCACTCAACTCGCGCGGCGTAGCGCGCCTGAGCATCCTAGGACACGATTACGCTTAGTAAGTATGACGGAGGACTCAACTATGGCTACGACTGTCGGCGACTTCCTAGTCGACCGCCTTTTTGCCTGGGGCGTGCGGCGCATCTACGGCTACCCTGGCGATGGCATCAACGGCGTCCTTGGGGCGTTAAATCGCGCGGAAGGCAAGATTGAATTCATTCAGGCACGGCATGAGGAAATGGCCGCGTTCATGGCCTCCGCGCACGCCAAGTTCACGGGGGAACTCGGTGTGTGCCTAGCCACATCGGGTCCTGGCGCCGCGCACCTTCTCACCGGTCTGTACGATGCAAGACTGGATCACATGCCGGTTCTCGCGATTGCAGGCCAGCAGGCGCGCGCCGCGCTCGGCGGTCACTATCAGCAGGAGCTCGATCTGACCGCCATGTTCAAGGACGTCGCCGGCGCGTTCGTGCAGCAGGCAAGCGTACCTTCGCAAATTCGTCACCTCGTCGACCGTGCGATCCGCACGGCGCTCGGCGAGCGCAGAGTGACGGCTATCGTGCTGCCGAACGATCTGCAGGACCTGAAATACGAACCGCCTCCGCGCAAGCACGGCACGCTGCATTCGGGCGTCGGCTATCGCGCGCCGAAGACGATTCCCTATCCCGACGATCTGCAACGCGCCGCCGATGTCCTCAACGCGGGCAAGAAGGTCGCCATACTCGTCGGCGCGGGCGCGCTGCAGGCAACGGACGAAGTCATCGCGGTCGCCGAAAAGCTCGGCGCGGGCGTCGCAAAGGCGCTACTTGGGAAAGCGGCGTTGCCCGACGATTTGCCCTTCGTCACCGGCTCCATCGGGCTGCTCGGCACGGAGCCGAGCTACAAGCTGATGACCGAATGCGACACGCTCTTCATGATCGGCTCAGGCTTTCCGTATTCGGAGTTCCTGCCGAAGGAAGGCGCGGCGCGCGGCGTGCAGATCGACATCAAGCCGGACATGCTGTCCATCCGCTATCCGATGGAAGTGAATCTCGTCGGCGATAGCGCCGAGACCCTGCGCGCCCTCCTGCCCTTGCTCGAACAGAAGACGGATCGCGCATGGCGTGAGGGCATCGAAGGCTGGATGAGCGACTGGTGGACGAAGCTCGAAAAGCGCGCGCTGGAGCCGGGAACGACCGGCGTGAACCCGCAGCGTACGGTGTGGGAATTGTCGCCGCGCGTGCCGGCCAACGCCATCGTCACAAGTGATTCGGGGTCCTGTGCAAACTGGTATGCGCGCGATCTGAAGGTCAAGCGCGGCATGATGTGTTCGCTGTCGGGTGGACTCGCTTCGATGGGCGCAGCGGTGCCGTATGCGATTGCGGCCAAGTTCGCGCATCCGCAGCGGCCCGTCATCGCGCTCGTCGGCGATGGCGCGATGCAGATGAACAACATGGCCGAACTCATCACCGTCTCGAAGTACTGGAAGCAATGGTCCGATCCGCGCTGGATCTGCATGGTGCTGAACAACGAGGACTTGAACCAGGTCACGTGGGAGCAGCGCGTGATGAATGGCGATCCGAAGTTCGAGGCATCGCAGAACATTCCGTCGGTGCCGTATCACCGCTTCGCGGAACTGATCGGCTTGCGCGGCTTCTACGTCGACGATGCCGAACGCATGGGAGCAGTATGGGACGAAGCGTTCGCATCCGACCGCCCGGTGGTGATCGAAGTAAAGGCGGACCCGAACGTGCCGCCGCTGCCGCCTCATTTCACGCTGCAACAAGCGAAAGCTTTCGCGACCACGCTGTTCGAAGGCGATCCCGACGAACGCAACATCATCGTGGATACGGCGAAGCAGGTGCTGGGCGCGGTATTGCCGGGGCATAAGCAAGAGTGATCCGCAGGGCTCGCCCCTGGCTCCCGCTACGGGCGCGCTTCGGCCTTGCTGGCTTCCGCTGTATCGCACGCAGGCGACGCGCTCGCGCCGCCCTCCGAAGCGAGCCGCAGATACGCAGCCGCGAGTCTGCGAAGCTCTTCCTCGCTTGCGTCCTCGATGCCGATCAGATGGTTGCTCGCCGCGCGATGCGTCGCGAGCAATTCGTTCAGCTTCAAATGCAGCGCGACGCTGTCCTTGTTCTGGCTCTGCTGGATCAGGAACACCATGAGAAAGGTGACTATCGTCGTGCCCGTGTTGATGACGAGCTGCCAGCCGTCCGAGTAATGAAAAATCGGCCCCGTCACCACCCACGCGACGATGCTCGTCACCGCCAATCCGAACGCGAAGGGCGATCCGGCCCAGCGTGTGACGAGACTGGCGAAGCTGTCGAAGGCGCGCATCAACGGATTCGCCTTCGCGTAGGCGGGACTCGATGTGTCGGGGATCGTTTCTAGCTGGTCGGTCGAGTTCTGTGGCTTCATTTGCATTGTTTTCTCCCTGCGTACGCTCGAACAGGGAGCAAGTACCGATCCTTACGAAGCCTTCATGCGACCACGAGTTCTATCGCGCCGACGGACCGCGCTTGCTGACCAGCGTATCCGCGCTCGCTTGCGCGCGCAGAAGCTGTTGCGGATTTTTCGGCAACAGGAGCACGGCGTTCAGTGCGTCCCGGGTCAATGGGTCGCCGGGTTTGATCGACAACGCCTGACGCAATGCGCTTTCCGCTTCCATCGGGCGTCGCAGATCGAGCAGCGTGAGTCCGAGGCCGCGGCTCGCCTCGAAGAAGACCGGGCGAAGGGCCAGCGCGGCGCGGAACTCCGCTTCGGCTCCCTGCAGGTCGAAGCGCCGTTGCGCCACATTGCCGAGGCCGCAGTGCGCTTCGGCCGACACTGAACGCAGCGCGAGCGCCCGATTGAACGACGCCTCCGCTTCCGTCAACCTGCCGCCTGCGAAAAGTACATCGCCCATCACCAGGTGTGCGCGGATCACGTCCGGGCGCAGATCGATCGCTCGACGGCACGCCGTTTCGGCTTCGGGCAGACGCATCTGCACGCGCAGCGTGTCGGCAAGGTCGACGTAAGCGTCCGCCAGATCCGGCTGAAGGGCAACGGCCTCCGTGAAAGCCTGTCTGGCCTCGTCCACCCGGTCCTGCGCCCGAAGCACGCAGCCGAGCACGTGCTTCGCCATCGGGAAGTCAGCGCGCAGGGCAAGGACCCGGTGCAGCATCGACTCGCACTCGGTCAAGCGCTCCTCGTCCAGGTGGACAAGCGCCAGGTTCAGCAAAACGTCGGCTGAATCCGGGAGGAGCGCCAGCGCCTGACGAAACATCTGTTCCGCCTCGGGCAGGCGGCCTTGCTGACGCAGCACAAGGCCGAGGTTGTTCAAGGGCCGCCGCGGACTCCGGATTAAGCGCCAGTTGTTGCCGCAGGGCCACTTCCTGTTCGCTTAGGGATCTAATATCGGGATTCGTTTCGTCGTTCATGAGTTATTGCCGAGTGCGTAAGAGAGTTTTATAAGGCGTGCGCGCTTTATGGATAATCGATTCATCAATCATCAGCGCTCGCCTTTTTGAAACAAACGTAATTCGGCGCGGCAATGCGGCCTTAGGGTGAAAGACGGGAGCCCGCGCGAAAAGGCGACAGAAGGAATACTCCGCTTATTCCAGTCGATAGGTTCGCGAATTGATTCAATTGCTCGCGCTGAATCCGTTTCGCGCTTTACTCACTCGCGAAGAAATAACGAAAGCAGATGCGGTTCAGTATAGTGCAAAAACTATCGCTGATTAATCGGGCGAGAATCGACTAAAAACCTGGGTTGCCTTCGCATTCGCGTCTTCCGTGCCGTCGCTCAGGCTGTCATGAACCTTACGCAGGCCCCTGCCGTGGGCGGGCACGAGCGCGAGCCGAAGCAGTTTCCGTGCGAGAATCGCGATTCGTTGCCGTCGCACGTTTCAGCCAGCGTCATCCCCTAAAACACTGTTCGCCTTTGCCGGCATACGCCGCTGCATTGAAACAACGCCAGGAGATTTTGCGTCGATGAATTCAAACCATCCGATCTCGGCTACGAGAGCGAGCGGCCTCGATCCGAGCTTCCTGCTCGGCGGCGGCGAGATGGGCGTGCTCATCCGTGGCTTCGATTGGACGCAGACTTCGCTTGGCGCGCCTGAGCGCTGGCCGCAGAGTCTGAAGACGGCCATCCGCATCATGCTGACCTCGCGGCAGCCGATCTGGGTCGGCTGGGGCCCGGAACTGCTCTTCTTCTACAACGACGCGTACAAGTCGATCATCGGCGGCAAGCATCCGCACGCGCTCGGCCAGCCGACCTCGGTCGTGTGGCGCGAGATCTGGAACGACATCGGGCCGCTGCTCGACACCGCGCTCGCGGGCGTCGAAGGCACGTTCGTCGAACAGAAGCTGCTCATCATGGAGCGCAACGGCTTCCCGGAGGAAACGTACTACACGTTCTCCTATAGCCCCATTCCCGACGACAAGGGCAGTGCGGGCGGCATCATCTGCGCGAACAGCGACGACACGCAGCGCGTGCTCAGCGAACGGCAACTGCTGGTGCTGCGCGAACTCGCCACGTCCGCCGCCGACGCCCGCACCTGGCGAGAGGCGAGTCAACGCTCGATGAACGCGCTCAGACACGCGCCGCGCGACCTGCCTTTCGCGCTGCTCTACGCGGCCGAGCCCGGCAACCAGACCGCGACGCTCGTCGGTGCGTGCGGCATCGAGCCGGGGCATCCCGCCGCGCCCGACACCTTGCACGCGAAGGAGCCCGGCCCCTGGCCGTTTCAGGAAGTCCTGCGCGAGAACCGCGCGCGGCTCGTCACGGATCTGCATCGACATGTCGATGCCGCGCTGCCCAGCGGCGCATGGAACGCCGCGCCCAAAGCCGCCGTGCTGCTGCCCATTGCGCCGACCGGGGAGACCGGCCACGCCGGCGTACTCGTCGCGGCGCTCAATCCGTATCGTCTTTTCGACGACGGTTATCGCACCTTCATGAACCTCGTCGCCGGGCAAATTAGCGCGGCGATCGGCTACGCGCACGCCTACGACGAGGAACGCCGCCGCGCCGAGGCGCTCGCGGAAATCGACCGCGCGAAGACCACGTTCTTCTCGAACATCAGCCACGAATTCAGAACACCGCTCACGCTGATGCTCGGCCCGCTCGAAGACATGCTTGCGGAGCGCGGGCGCGTGGCGCCCGAGGACGTGCAGCTCGTCGAGACCATGCATCGCAACGGCATGCGGCTGCTCACCCTCGTCAATGCGCTGCTCGACTTCTCGCGCATCGAGGCGGGCCGCATCGAGATAGACCGGCAGCGCACGGATATCGCCGCGTTCACCGCCGAACTGGCATCGCTGTTTCGTTCCGCGACCGAGACGGCCGGGCTCGCGCTGCGCACCCAGATTCCGGACACGCCTATCCTCGCCGACATCGACCGCGACATGTGGGAGAAGGTCGTGATGAACCTGCTGTCGAACGCGTTCAAGTTCACGCTCGAAGGCAGCATCGAAGTCACACTGCGAGAACATGGCGGCGCCATCGAGATGAGCGTGCGCGATACGGGCATCGGCATTGCCGAAGATCAGCAGGCGCGCGTGTTCGAGCGCTTTCATCGCGTTGCGGGCGCGACGGGCCGCTCGGTGGAAGGCAGCGGCATCGGGCTCGCAATGGTGCAGGAGCTCGTCAAGCTGCATGGCGGGCGCATCGGCCTCGAAAGCCGGCTGGGCGCTGGCACGTGTTTCACGGTGACGCTGCCGGCAGCGCACGAGGCCCCGGTCTCCGGCAGCGACACCCTGCGCGCCGAAGCAAGCAGCCGTGCGCGCTCTTACGTCGACGCCGCGTTGCGCTGGGCGCCTGACGACGTCGACGTCGACGTCGGCGTTGTCCCGGACGCGACCGCGCCGACCGCCGTCCTGGCCGCGCCGCCCGCCGACGCGCCGGCGCATGCCACGCCGTCGGACGCGCTGGCGGGCCGCGTGCTCCTCGTCGACGACAACGCCGATCTGCGCGACTACATGCGCCGCCTGCTCGTCGCGGCGGGGCACGACGTGAGCGTCGCCGCCGATGGCGAGGCCGGGCTGGAGGCGGCGCGTGCGCTGCACCCGGAGGTCATCGTTTCCGACGTGATGATGCCGCGGCTCGACGGCTTCGGCCTGTTGCGCGCGCTGCGCGAAGACGAAGCGTTGCGTGAGACGCCCATCGTTCTGCTGTCGGCGCGCGCTGGCGAGGAAGCGCGCGTCGGCGGCCTCGAAGCGGGCGCGGACGATTATCTGACGAAGCCTTTTTCCGCCCGCGAACTGCTCGCGCGCGTCGCGAGCAATCTGCGGCTCTCGCGCCTGCGCCGGCAGACGGAGCAAAGACTGCGCGAAGAATCGCGCGTGCTCGAAGTGCTGAACCGCGTCGGCCGAACAGTCGCCGCTGAACTCGATTTGTCGCGCGCGGTGCAGGTCGTAACGGATGCGGCCACGGAGTTGACGGGCGCGGCGTTCGGCTCGTTCTTCTACAACGTGCTGGATAACGAGGGCGGCAGCTATACCCTCTATGCGTTATCCGGCGTGCCGAGGGACGCCTTTCCCAGTCTTCCGATGCCGCGCAACACAGCGGTCTTCGGGCCGACTTTCCGCGGCGAAGGCATCGTCCGGTCGGACGACATCGGCAAGGATCCGCGCTACGGCCAGAACTCGCCGCATTTCGGCATGCCGGAGGGCCACCTCCCGGTGCGCAGCTATCTCGCCGCGCCGGTCGTCTCGCGCACGGGCGAAGTGCTCGGCGGCCTGTTCTTCGGTCATCCGGAGGCGGGCGTCTTCGGCGAGCGCGCCGAGCGCATCTTGGCGGGCATCGCGGCGCAGGCGTCCATCGCCATCGACAATGCGCGGCTTTTTCAGGCGGCGCAAAACGAGATCGCCGAGCGCAGCCGGGCGCAAGCCGCGCTGCATGATCTGAACGAGACGCTCGAGGGCCGCGTGGCCGAAGTCGTCGCGGACCGCGACCGGTTGTGGGAACTGAGCGAAGACCTGTTCGTGATCGCGAGCTTCGACGGCGCGCTGCTGCGGGTGAGTCCGTCGTGGTCGTCGCTGCTCGGCATCGATGCGCAGCGTCTGCATGCGCGCACGATGCTTGAACTCGTGCATCCGGACGACGCGGCCGCCGTCGCGCTCGAGATCGACAAGCTGCGTGCGAGCGGCGCACCGGTACGCTACGAATGCCGGCTCGCGCGTGTCGACGGCGGATGGCGGTGGATTGCGTGGACGCTGTCGCTGGATCCGCGCACGCGCCGCATTCACGGCGTGGGCCGCGACGTCACCGCGGACCGCGAGACCGCCGACGCCCTGCGCAACGCCGAGGAAGCGCTGCGCATGGCGCAAAAAATGGAGGCCATCGGCAAGCTGACAGGCGGCGTCGCGCACGACTTCAACAACCTGTTGCAAGTGATCGGCGGCAATCTGCAATTGCTGGTCAAGGACGTCGCGGGTCAGGAGAAGCCCGAGCGCCGCGTGAAAAGCGCGCTCGCGGGGGTCGCGCGGGGCGCGAATCTGGCTTCGCAACTGCTCGCATTCGGCCGGCGTCAGCCGCTCGCGCCGAAGGTCGTCAATCTGGGCCGCTTCGTGCGCGGCCTCGACGACATGTTCCGCCGGGCGCTCGGCGACGGCATCGAAATAGAAACCATCGTGTCGGGCGGTTTGTGGAACACGCTCGTGGACCCGTTCCAGGTGGAGAACGCGCTGCTCAATCTCGCGATCAACGCGCGCGACGCGATGAACGGTCACGGCAAGCTCACCATCGAAGCGGGCAACGCATCGCTCGACGAAACGTACGCCATGCGCAACGCCGATGTATCGCCGGGTCAGTACGTGATGGTCGCCGTCACCGATACAGGCTCGGGCATGTCGCCCGAAGTGCAGGAACGCGCGTTCGAGCCGTTCTTCTCGACCAAGCGCGAAGGACAAGGCACGGGCCTGGGCCTTTCGATGGTGTACGGCTTCGTCAAGCAGTCGGGCGGGCATGTGAAGGTGTACAGCGAAGAAGGCCACGGCACTACCGTGCGGATCTATCTGCCCCGCGCGCGCGAGGAAGAAGACCTCGAAACGAACATCGACGCGGGGCCGGCGAAAGGCGGCAGCGAAACGATTCTCGTGGTCGAGGACGACGAGGAAGTGCGCTCGACCGTCGTCGAGTTACTCGCGGACCTGGGCTATCGCGTGCTGCGCGCAAAAGATGCGCAGAGCGCGCTTGCGATCGTGGAAAGCGGCGCGCCGATCGATCTGCTCTTCACCGATGTCGTGATGCCCGGCCCGTTGCGCAGCACCGAACTCGCCCGCAAGGCACGCGAGCGCGTGCCGGGCATCGCCGTGCTGTTCACGTCGGGCTACACGGATAACGCCATCGTCCACGCGGGGCGGCTCGATGAAGGCATCGACCTGTTGAGCAAGCCTTATACGCATGAAGCACTGGCCCGCAAGGTTCGATACGTTCTCGGGCAGAACGGGCGCGAAGCCGCGCCCGAGACCGCCGCCGCAGCAGCCGATCCAAGCCCACCGGACGACGCGCTTTCGCGCTTGCGTGTGCTTTTCGTCGAGGACAACGAGATGGTGCGCACGAGCAGCGCGGAACTGCTGCGCACGATGGGACTCGATCTCACCGAAGCGTCGAGCGTGAATGAAGCGCTCGCTCTGCTGGGCGAGTACCGCTTCGAAGTCTTGCTGACGGACGTGGATCTGGCGGGCGAGTCGGGCGTCGAACTGGCGAAGGCCGCTTCACGACGGACGCCCGGCATGGGCGTCGTCTTCGTGACGGGCTACGAGCTTGCGTTGAACGATGAAGAGCGCCAGGCGTTGCCCCGCGCGGTTCATCTGCGCAAGCCGTACGACCCGCTCGCGTTGATGGATGCGTTGAAGGCGGCGTCAGTCGACTGACGCCGCCGTGTTTCGCGCGCGTACAACGCGCACGACGCGCACGACGCGCAGCGCGTCTGGCGAGGGCGGGCATCGCGCTGACATGGGCGCTGGATTCGCCTCAGGAAAAGCGCAATGGACGCGAAAAGTGCCTGGAAGCCGGGACGCGACGCTTCTTTGACGCAGCGGCTCGCGGTCATGGGCCTTTCGCGCGGCGTTGCCCTTCGCGCCGCTGTCAGGCCGCGCGGCGCTGGCGCACGGCCTGAGCGAGCAGTTCCAGCACCGGCTCCGTTTGCGTCCAGCCGAGGCACGCATCCGTGATGGATACGCCGTGCTTCAACAAGACGCCGGGCTTCAGGTCCTGCCGCCCTTCTTCGAGATGGCTCTCGATCATCACGCCCGTAATGCGCTTCTCTCCCGCCGAGACTTGCCGCGCGATGTCTTCGGCCACATCGACCTGACGTTGATGCGATTTGTTCGAGTTCGCGTGCGAACAATCGATCATCACCTGCTCGCGCTGGCCGAGCGCGGCAAGCGCCGCGCAGCTTGCCGCCACGCTTTGCGCGTCGTAGTTCGGGCCGCTTTTTCCGCCGCGCAGAATCACGTGGCAGTCGGCGTTGCCGCGCGTCTCGAAGATCGCGGCCATGCCCATCTTCGTCATGCCCATGAACGCATGGCTCGCGCTCGCCGCGACGATGGCATCGGCGGCCACCTGCACGCCGCCGTCCGTGCCGTTCTTGAAACCGATGGGCGACGAGAGGCCCGACGCGAGCTGACGATGACTCTGGCTCTCCGTCGTACGGGCACCGATCGCGCCCCACGCGATCAAATCCGCGATGTATTGCGGGCTCAGCAAGTCGAGGAACTCTGTCGCGGTCGGCAAGCCAAGGCCGCTGATGTCGAGCAGAAGTTCGCGCGCGCGGCGCAGCCCCTCGTTGATACGGAAACTGCCGTCGAGACGCGGGTCGTTGATATAGCCCTTCCAGCCGACCGTGGTCCGCGGCTTCTCGAAGTAGACGCGCATCACGATCAAAAGATCGCCGCGCAGACGTTCCGCGACGATCTTTAGGCGCTCGGCGTACTGCATGGCCTGATCGTGATCGTGGATGGAACACGGCCCGACCACGACGACGAGACGGTCATCGCGTCCATGCAGAATATTCGCGATGGCTGCGCGGCTCTGTTCGACGAGCGTCTGCACGTCCGGCGTCACCGGCAATTCGTCGAGCAGCAGCGCCGGCGAAATCAGCGGGCGCACTGCGCCGATGCGCGTGTCGTCGATGCGGGTCGTGTCTTGCGTGGAGTCGGCCACGCCCGCTTCCTGATCGCGGGAGGGATTGTCGATGCGGCTCAAAGTAGGCTCCGTTATGCGTTATCGCTGCTTCAAACGCGTATTTGATGCGGCTTTTCCGCGTGAATGCGGCCTTGCGACGCGAAATGCGATTATCGCATTGATAGCGCAATCCACCTTGCTGCGCGCCAACACGCAACCGAACCGGTGCGTATGATGAAGTCATATCAAGGGAGAGCAACATGCGAATTGAAACGTCATTTCTCTTCGACCTCGACGGCACGCTGGTCGACAGCGTCTATCAGCACGTGCTGGCGTGGAAGGAAGCGCTGGACGCGGAGGGCATCGAATTGTCGGTGTGGCGCATTCATCGCAAGATCGGCATGAGCGGCGGCCTCTTCACCAATCAGTTGTTGCGCGAAACGCATGGCGAAATCAGCGAGGAGCGCGTCGAGCGCTTGCGCCGCCTGCACGCGGAGGCGTATCGAAGGCTGAGGCCGCAGGTGTGTCCGCTGCCGGGCGCGCGCGAATTGCTCGCCGCGCTGACGGATGCGGGCACGCGCTGGGCCATCGCGACGAGCGGACGCATGGAGACGGCGGCGGTCAATCTCGAAGCGCTGGGCGTCGATGCATCGAAGCAGATCGTGATTACGCGAGACGATGTGAAGTACGCGAAGCCCGACCCCGACCTCTTCCTCGCGGCGGCCGAGCGTCTCGATGTGCCGATCGAGCATACGGTAGTCGTCGGCGACAGCATCTGGGACATGCTCGCGGCGCGGCGTTGCCGCTCCCTCGGCGTCGGCCTGCTATCGGGCGGCTACGGCAGCGACGAGCTGGAACGCTCGGGCGCGCTGCGCGTCTATGAAGACCCGGCAGACCTGCTGAATCATCTGGACGAAGTCGCCGCGCGTCCCTAGCGAACCCGCATCACACCGACGCCGCAATATGCTCGCGCAGCCAGCGGTGCGCGGGATCGCGATGAACGCGTTCATGCCAGATCATCGACATCTCATAGCCGGGCACTTCCACGGGCGGCTGCACGATCCGCAACGCGCTGCTGCCCTGCACGAGCCGCGCAGGCAACATGCCGACGAGATCGGTCGTTTCGATGACCGAGCGCACGAAGAGAAAATGCGGCGCCGATAGCACCACGCGCCGAGTCGCGCCGACGGAGCGCAACGCCTCGTCGGTCGGGCCGTAAAAGCCGCCGCCATCCGGCGACACGATGACGTGTTCGAGCGCGCAGAACTG
>Ga0308174_10001023_pt1 | contig 12480 bp, 10 predicted proteins | sample PhyPR2_FD_203894 | JGI IMG/M metagenome (GOLD analysis project Ga0308174, IMG submission 203894) | Soil microbial communities from UC Gill Tract Community Farm, Albany, California, United States - DLSLS.P.R2 | ecosystem: Environmental > Terrestrial > Soil > Agricultural land | place: USA...
CGCATCATCCACATCGAGGACGGCGAGGTCCTGAGCGACGAGCCCGCGCGCCAGGCGCCCGGCCCCGCCCCGGCCGTCCCGCACCCCGAGCTCGTCGGAGCCTAGAGACATGCTTGCCTTCTTCCGTAGACCGATCGTCTGGATCGCCCTCGTCGCGCTCATCCTGGGCGGCGGCGCGTTCAGCGTGATGTCCGCCCAGGCCAAGGCCAGGAAGGCGCTGGAGGCGCGGCAGAGCGCGGCGGCTGCGCAGAGGAGCCCGTACGTCGCCGTCGCCAACGGCAAGGCCGACGTCGAAGGCGGCATCATCCAGGTCGCGGCCCGCACCTCGGGCGTGGTCAAGGACGTGCTGGTGCAGGAGGGCCAGGACGTGAAGCAGGGCCAGGTGCTGGCCCGGCTGGAAGACGACGAGCCCCGCCTCGCGGCCCAGAGCGCCCAGGCCGAGCTCAACCAGGCGCGCGCCCAGATGGAGCTGCTGAAGGTGCAGCTCTCCACCGCCCAGCGCGAGCAGCGCCGGCTTGAGAAGCTTGCGCTCGGCAACTGGGTCGCCGGCCAGAAGCTCGACGACGCGCGCGACGCGGTGCGCCAGGCGCAGGCCAACATCGACGCCCAGACGGCGCAGATCGCGACCGCCGAGGCCAAGCTCGCCCAGGCCCGCTACAACCAGGAGCTCACGGTGATCCGCGCCCCCGTCGACGGCAAGATCGTGCGCCGCTACGCCAACCCGGGCGCCGGCGCCTCGACGCTGAACGTCTCCAACATGTTCGACCTGGAGCCGAAGGCGCCGCGCATCGTGCGCGCCGAGATCTCCGAGGGCGCGCTGCCGAACGTGGCGCTGGGGCAGGCCGTGCGGATGTCGCCGGAGTCCGATCCGGCCAAGACCTATCCCGGCCGCGTGATCCGCCAGGCCCCGGTGTTCGGCGCCCGCAAGCTGCAGTCGGACGATCCCACCGACCGCTCGGACGAGCGGGTGGTGGAGGTGGTGGTCTCCGCCGACCAGGCGCCGTTCCTGATCGGCCAGCGCGTGCTGGTGAAGTTCATGCGAGACCAGCAGCAGGCGCAGGCCCGGGCCGTCCCGCGGGGATAGCCCTCCCCATCAAGGGAGTGCGCTTGACGCCTCCCCGGCCGCGCCGCACAAGGCGCGCCGCGGCGCAACGCGACAATCCAGGGGATCCTCATGGCGGACATCCGCTTCGACGGCAAAGTGGCCATCGTCACCGGGGCGGGCGGCGGGCTCGGCCGTCAGCATGCCCTGGAGCTCGCCCGCCGCGGCGCGAAGGTGGTGGTCAACGATCTGGGCGGATCGGTCGACGGCTCGGGCGGCGGCTCGGAGGCCTCCCACCGGGTGGTCGAGGAGATCGAGGCGCTGGGCGGCGAGGCGCTCGCCAACGGCTCCTCGGTGACCGACGACGCCGGCGTGCAGCGGATGGTCAAGGACGCGATGGACGCCTGGGGCCGGATCGACATCCTGGTCGCCAACGCCGGGGTGCTGCGCGACAAGACCTTCGCCAAGATGGAGATCGCCGACTTCGAGTTCGTGCTGGGCGTCCACCTGATGGGCACCGTGAAGCCCGCCAAGGCCGTCTGGGAGATCATGCGCGAGCAGAACTACGGCCGCATCGTGGTGACCACCTCCTCGTCCGGGCTCTACGGCAACTTCGGCCAGTCGAACTACGGCGCGGCCAAGATGGGCGTCATCGGCCTGATGAACACGCTCAAGCTGGAGGGCCAGAAGAACAACATCCACGTCAACGCCATCTCGCCGGTGGCCGCCACGCGGATGACCGAGAACCTGATGCCGCCGGAGATCCTGGCGCGGCTGAAGCCGGAGTTCGTCACCCCGGCCGTGGTGTTCCTGTGCTCGGACGAGGCGCCCACCGGAACCATCCTGACCGCCGGCGCCGGCGCCTTCGCCTGCGCCCGCATCGTCGAGACCGAGGGCGTCTACCTGGGCGAAGGCGGCCTGTCGGCGGAAGAGGTGCGCGACAGCCTGACCAAGATCACCGATGCGGCGGGTCAGAAGGCTTACGTCGCGGGCGGCGAGCAGACCCAGAAGTTCTTCCGCAAGATGCAGGGCGCCTGATACGTCGCGCCAATAGAGCAAAGCTTGCACGCGGCGCTGGGAGCCGCCTGGCGTCCATTTCGCATAGCGGGATTACACGGAATCCACTTGCCTGAGCCGAGGTGATCGCGCGTAACCTGAGGCCCGATCGGGTCCGCCAGAGACCCGACAGACCCAGGAGACGCTGCTTGCCCAAGGCCCCCCGCACCGACGCCGGTCGTCTGTCCGTCTTCTCGGCCCTGGCGTTCGCCTGCGCCTACCTGCCGTTCGCCGCGCTGAACACCTCGATCGCGGTGCAGCTGCCGCCGTTCTTCTCCAAGGACCTGGGCGTGGGCCTGGCGGTCGGCGGCCTGTTCGGGCTGGTGCGGCTGATCGACATCCCCATCGATCCCGCCCTGGGGCTGATGATGGACCGCACGCGCACGCCGCTCGGCCGCTATCGGCCCTGGATCGTCGTCGGCATCCCGATCCTGATGCTGGCGCTCTACATGCTCTACCAGGCGCCGGTGGGCGTGACCCGCGGGACGCTGACGATCTGGCTGCTGGTGATGTACCTCGGCACCTCGATCCTGGTGCTGGGCGTCAACTCCTGGGCCTCCTCGCTGGCCAGCACCTACCAGGACCGCTCGCGGATCTTCGGGATCATGTCGGCGCTGGGCGTGGCCGGCTCGGCCACGGTGATGCTGATCCCGGTGATGGTCGGCCGGATCAGCGGCGGCGGCGAGTCCGAGAGCGTCCGCGCCGTGGGCTGGTTCCTCACCGGGCTGGCGCCCCTCGCCATCGGCTTCGCGGTGCTGTGCACGCCGGAAAAGATCGTCGGCGGCGCGCACGGCCCGCGCTTCACCCTGCGCGACTACGTGGGGCTGGTGACGCGGCCGAACGTGCTGCGCATCCTGGCGGCCGACCTCGCGGTCACCCTCGGGCCGGGCTGGATGGCCGCGCTCTACATCTTCTACTGGGAGGCCTCCCGGCGGGTCAGCTTCGGCATGGCGAACCTGCTGCTGGTGATCTACATCCTGGCCGGCCTTGTGGGCGCGCCGACCACCGCCTGGCTCGCCAACCGCATCGGCAAGCACCGGGCGCTGATCGTCTCGACGACCCTCTACTCGCTGTTCCTGATCATCATCCCGCTGACCCCCAAGGGAGCGTGGATCCCCTCGGTGCCGATCATGTTCTGCCTGGGCGCGTTCGCGGCCGGCTTCGTGGTCACGATCCGCGCCATCACCGCCGACGTGGGCGACGAGATCCGCCTGGAGAAGGGCAGCCACCAGATGGGCCTGCTCTATGCCCTGACCAGCGCCACCTCCAAGGTGGCGGGCGCGTTTTCGATCACCTTCACCTTCAAGGTGCTGCAGATGATCGGCTACGACCCCAAGCTGGGGCCGGCCAACGGCGCGGCCCAGATCCACGGGCTGGAGCTGGCCTTCATCGTGGGGCCGATCTTCTTCGTGATGGCCGGCGGGGCCTGCTTCCTGGGCTACCGGCTGACCGCCGACCGGCACGCCGACATCCGCCGCCAGCTCGACGCGCGCGACGCGCTCTATGCCGAAGCGCCCGGAGTGCAATCGCTGACCGGAGAGCCCGGCGAGATCGCGGCCCCGAGCGCTTAGCCCACATTGCAGCGGCGAAATGCCTTGCGCCCAGAGGCGGTCCGCATTCCCTTCGCCCGATTAGCGCCCCGAAAGAGGGCGACCATCGACATTTTGAGGAGACGCCTTTGACCGCCACTTCCGCCGCATCCGGGGGCCGTTCCCTGCCGTTCCCGCGGCTGCTCGCCTTCTCCACCGGCAGCACGCCGGTCTACATCATGGCGATCCTGGTGGGCGTCTACCTGCCGAAGTTCTACGCCGGCCACATCGGGCTGACCCTGCTGGCGCTGGGCGGCGTCATGGCGACGGTACGCCTGACCGACCTCGGCTTCGACCTCGTCCTCGGCTGGATGATGGACAAGACCCATACGCGCTTCGGCCGCTACCGGCCCTGGTACGCCGCGGGCCTGCCGATCTTCGCCATCGCCGCCTATCAGCTGTTCAATCCGCCGCCCGGCGCGGGCACCGGCTATCTCTTCACCTGGCTGATCGTGGTCTACGTCGGCTATTCGATGCTGGCGCTGGCGCACTCGGCCTGGGCCGCCCGGATCGCGGGCGCCTATCACGAGCGGTCGCGGCTGTTCGGCTGGATGCAGTGCATGGCGGTGCTCGGCACCTCCTCCATCCTGGCCCTGCCGCTGATCACCGGCGGGCGGATCAACCCGGCGGTCTCCTCGACCATGGGCGCGGTGGGCTGGGTGCTGATCGGCGTGGCCTGCGTGGTCGTGCCGCTCGCCCTGATCTCGGCGCACGAGCCGGTGGCCAGTGAGATCAAGAAGGACCGCACGACGTTCCAGGACTACCTGGCGGTCATCACCACGCCATCCATGTACCGTCTGGTGATCGCCGAGCTGTGCCTGGTGCTGGGTCCAGGCGTGACCGGGCCGATCTACCTGTTCTTCTTCCATGACGCGAAGGGCTTCGCCTTCACGATCGTGAACCTGCTCCTGATCCCCTACATGAGCGCGGGCCTGCTCGGCGCGCCGGTCTGGGCGCGCGTCGCCCAGAAGCTCGGCAAGCCGCGCACGATCCAGCTCGCCTGCGTCTGCTACGCGATCACCCAGACGATCCTGATGGCCATCCCGGCCAAGCTGTTCTGGCCGACCTTCGTCGGCATGTTCGCGGTGGGCTTCTGCGCGTCGGCCTTCCTGTTCCTGCTCCAGGCGATGGCGGCCGACGTCGGCGACGAGCTGCGCCTGCGGACCGGCAAGGAGCGGTCGGGCGTGATCTACGCCTTCCTGAGCATGATGCAGAAGTTCGGCTCGTCGATCACCGTGTCGGTGATCTTCCCGATCCTGGCGGTGGTCGGCTACAACGCCAAGGAGACGGCGGTCAACACGCCCGCGGCGATCCATGGCCTCGAGATGTGCTATCTGTTCGCCCCGATCATCCTGGTCGCGGTCGGCGGGCTCCTGCTCATCGGCTACAAGCTGACGCCGCAGCGCCACGCCGAGATCCGCGCCGACCTGGCGGCGCTGGAGGCGGCCTCCCTGGCCGACGCCGAGGTCAGCCTGACCGGCGAGCCGGCGGAGAAGTCCCCGATGGCGGCGGAATAGGCCCGGACGATCACGCGCCCGTGGCCTACCGCAGCGGAATAGAGCTTGCGCGCCGCCAGGGGCCGCGCTCTCATTTCAGGATTAGCGCCCCGCCAGAGGGCGACCCATTGATTTGAGGAGACGCCCGTGAGTTCCACCAGCGCCGCGACGAGCGGCCGCCTGCCGTTCCCGCGCCTTCTCGCCTTCGCCGGCGGAAGCATCGGCTCGGCCATGCTGCTCGGCGTGATGGGCGTCTACCTGCCCCGCTTCTACGCCGCCAAGATGGGCATCAGCCTGCTGGTGATCGGCGGCGCCATCGCCGTGATCCGCCTGACCGACCTGGGCGTCGACCTTGGCCTCGGCTGGCTGATGGACAAGACCAAGACCCCGCTCGGCCGCTTCCGGCCCTGGTACCTCGCGGGCCTGCCGGTCATGGCGTTCGCGATCTTCAAGGCGTTCAATCCGCCCGATGCCGCGGGCGTGGGCTATCTGGCGACCTGGTACTTCGTGCTCTACGCCTCCTATTCGATGCTGGCCCTCTCGCACGCCGCCTGGGCGGGCACGCTCACCGGCGACTACAACGAGCGCTCGCGGATCTTCGGATGGATGCTGGGGCTGGCCGTGCTCGGCAGCGTGGCGGTGAACCTCCTGCCGGTCGTGACCCGCGGCCGGATCAGTCCCGCCAGCGCCGAGAGCCTGCCGCTGATCGGCTGGATGATCATCGCGATCACCGCGATCACAGTCCCGCTCGCCGTGCTGCTCGCGCCCGAGCGCATCGCGCCGGTGGTCAAGAAGGAGAAGCTGACGCTGAAGGACTACCTCGCGGTGATCACCACGCCCTCGATGCTGCGGCTGGTGCTCGCCGACCTGTTCCTGACGCTCGGGCCTGGCACGACGGCGCCGCTCTACGTGTTCTTCTTCCACGACGCCAAGGGCTTCTCGCTGAAGACCCAGGTGCCGATCCTGCTGATCCCCTATATCGGCGCGGGCCTGATCGGCGCGCCGTTCTGGGGCCGTGTGGCGCAGAAGTTCGGCAAGCACCGCACGGTGCAGATCGGCTGCGTCGCCTACGCCATCATGCAGACGATGCTGATGGTCATCCCGGCAAAGCTGTTCTGGCCGACCTTCGCCGGCATGTTCGCCGTGGGCTTCACCGCGTCTTCCTTCGTGCTCCTGATCCGCGCCATGGTGGCCGACGTCGCCGACCAGCTCCGGCTGGAGACCGGCCAGGAGCGCGCCGGCGTGCTCTTCGCGCTTGTCACCATGACCCAGAAGTTCGGCTCCTCGATCACCGTCTCGATCGTCTATCCGATCCTGCAGGCGGTGGGCTACGACCCCAAGGAGACGGCGCACAACACGCCGCACGCCATCTGGGGGCTGGAGATGTGCTACCTCTTCGCGCCCATCATCCTGGTGATGGTCGGCGGCTCGATGTTCTTCGGCTACAACCTCACCAGGCAGCGGCAGAGCGAGATCCGCGCCAAGCTCGAGGGCCTGGCGGCCGCCGACGTGGCGGCAGCCGAGGAAAGCCTGGTCGGGCCCAACGAGACGATCGCGGCGGCGCAGTAGTCAGGCGAGCGTCCGCGCCATCTGCAGGAACGCGCGGCCGGCGGCGCTGTCCGGCGCGGTCGCCACCAACGGCCGGCCGGCGTCGCAGGCTTCCCGCAGGGCGACCTCGATCGGCACCTCCGCCAGCAACGGCACGCCCAACGCCTGCGCCTCCTTCGCCGCCCCGCCCTGGCCGAAGATCGGGATGCGCGCCCCGTCCGGGCCCTCGAACCAGGCCATGTTCTCGACGACGCCGAGGATCGGAACCTCCAGCTTGCGGAACATGGCGCCGGCGCGCCGGGCGTCGATCAGCGCGATCTCCTGCGGCGTCGAGACGATCACCGCGCCGTCCAGCTTCATGCGCTGCACGAGCGTGAGCTGCACGTCGCCGGTGCCCGGCGGCAGGTCGACCACCAGCACGTCCAGCGGCTCGGCCTCGGTCCCCCAGACGCTGGCCATCATGGTGCGGAGCGCCGAGGTGGCCATCGGCCCCCGCCAGATCGCCGCCGAGCCCGGCTCGACGATGAAGCCGATGGACATCACCTTGACGCCCCAGGCTTCGAGCGGGATCAGCCGCTTGTCGGCGCTGAAGCCGGGTTCCTCGTCGACGCCGAACATCAGCGGGGCCGAGGGGCCGTAGATGTCGGCGTCCAGCAGGCCCGCGCGCAGGCCGAGCGTGGCGAACGCCGCCGCCAGGTTCACCGCCACGGTGGACTTGCCGACGCCGCCCTTGCCGCTGGCGATGGCGATGACCTTCTTCACGTGCTCCGGCTTCTCGGCCTCGGGCATGCGGCCGAGCCGGGCCTGCGGGTCCTCGGCGACCCGGGCCCGCCGCGGGGCGGTCTTGAAGCTGGCGGCGGCCGGCGCCTCGGCGGTCAGCACCACCTGGGCGGCGTGCACGTTCGGCGCCTGCGCCAGGGCCTGCTCGGCGGCCTCGCGCACCGGCTGGTAGCGCTCGACCAGCTCCGGCGGCACCTCCAGCATGAAGGCGGCCCGGCCGGCGCGCAGGATCAGGCCGCGCACCAGCCCGGCGGCCGCCAGGCCGCGGCCGGAAATCGGGTCCTTCACGGCGTCCAGCGCCTCGAGCACCTGCGCGCGGTCGGGAACGGCGGGATCGCCCATGGAAGCCTCGAGGACGCCAATGTCTTGCTTTGGCCGAGAAGGGGTTTCATATCCGGCTGACGGAGCCGCTTTACAAGCCCATCCGCGGGCGGCCGCGACGGGAGTCCCGTTTGACCAAGACGCCTCGCGCCTGATGCCCTGGAACGACAACGCCAATCCGGGCCCATGGGGATCGCCCCCGCCCGACGACAATAGGCGCGAGCCCGCGCGCCGCGGGGATCAGGGCGGTCCGCGCGGGCCGAGGCGGCCGGAGGGGCCGGAGCTCGAGGCCTTGTTCGAGCGGCTTCGGCGGCGTCTCGGCGGCCTGTTCGGCGGCGGCCCGGGGCAGGGCGTGCGGCCGGGTGCCGTGGCGGCGATCGCCGGCGGCGTCTTCGCATTGTGGGCGCTTTCGGGGCTCTACATCGTCCAGCCCAACGAGGAGGCGGTGGTCACCACCTTCGGCGCCTACTCGCGCTCCGCCGGGCCCGGGCTGCGCTACCACCTCCCCGGCCCCATCGAGCGGGCGGAGAAGGTGCCGGTCACCAACCTGAACCGCATCGACATCGGCGGCGCGCCCGACGCCGAGGCGCCGCAGGAAAGCCTGATGCTCACGGCCGACGAGAACATCGTCAACCTGACCTTCAGCGTCACCTGGCGGATCAACGACGCGGCCCGCTACCTGTTCTCCACGCGCAACCCGGAAGAAGCGGTGAAGGCCGTGGCCGAGAGCGCCATGCGCGAGGTGATCGGCACCACGCCGCTCGACCAGATCATGACCACCGGGCGCGGCAAGGTGGAGACCCAGACCACCGACCTGATGCAGCGCACGCTGGACACCTGGGGCGCCGGCGTCAGCGTCGTGGGCGTGCAGATCCGCGCCGCCGGACCGCCCCCGGACGTGGTCGCCGCCTTCCGTGACGTGAGCAACGCCCAGCAGGATGCGGATTCCGCGGTCAACGAGGCCAACACCTATTCGAACCGGGTGGTGAACGAGGCCAAGGGCGACGCCTCGCGCATCGTCCAGGGCGCCCAGGCCTACCGTGAGCAGGCGGTCCGCGAGGCGCTGGGCGACGCGGCCCGATTCAACTCCATCGAGACCGAATATCGCCGCGCGCCCGGCGTCACCCGGGAGCGGCTCTACCTCGAGACCATGGAGCGGGTGCTCGACCACTCCAACAAGGTCGTGGTTTCGGGCAAGGGGACCAACGCCCCGATCGTCCTGCCGCCCGACGTCTTCAAGCCGAGGGCGCCGGCGGCGGCCTCGGGGTCGCCCCCGGCCCAGGCCGCCCCGGCCGCCCCGGACCAGCAGAGCCAGGCCCAACCGTCCTCGTCGGGCGCGCAACCGGGCGCGGGAGCCAGCCAATGAACCGCCGCTGGCTCGGATGGATCGTGCTGGCCGTCGGGCTGCTGATCGTGGTGTTCAACACCTTCTTCATCGTCGACCAGCGCGAAAGCGCCATCGTCGTGCGCTTCGGCGACCCGGAGCGGGTGATCAACGCGCCCGGCCGGTCGGAGGCCGGGCTGCACATGAAGCAACCGTTCGTCGAGGACGTGGTGCGGCTCGACCGGCGCAACCTCGGCCAGGAAGTCGACCAGGAGGAGATCATTTCCTCCGACCAGCAGCGGCTGGTGGTGGACGCCTTCATCCGTTACCGGATCGGCGATCCGCTGCAGTTCTACCGCACGCTTCGGGACGAGCGGACGGCGACCGACCGGATCGACCGGCTGCTCAACTCCACCCTGCGCGACATCCTGGGCTCGACGACCCAGACCGAGATCATCTCCACCCGTCGCGCCGAGTTGATGCAGGCCTCCCGCATCGAGATGCAGCGCCGCGCCAAGGCGGCGCGGTTCGGCGTCCAGGTGATCGACGTGCGCATCAAGCGCGCCGACCTGCCGGCGCAGATCCAGGCCTCGGTGTTCCGCCGCATGCGCACCGCCCGCGAGCAGATCGCCGCCCAGACCCGCGCGATGGGCGAGCAGCAGAAGCGGCAGATCATGGCCACCGCCGACAAGACCGTCACCATCACGCTGGCCACGGCGACCGAGGAGGCCGAGACCACCCGCGGTCAGGGCGACGCCCAGCGCACCCGGATCTTCGCCCAGGCCTATGGCCGCGACCCGGCCTTCGCCGCCTTCTATCGCTCGATGCAGGCCTATGACGCCTCGCTCGCCAACGGCGACACCACCCTGGTGATCGCCCCCGACAGCGACTTCTTCAAATACTTCGAGCGCGGGCCTGGGGGCGCCGGGCGCCGCTAGCTCCCCTCCCGACCAACCCTTCTCCCGTTGCGGGAGAAGGGGCCCTAGCCGCCAGCCTCAACGAGTTCGAATTGCATCGGCGCGGGCGAACCAGAATTGCTCAATCCGCTTGCTTGTGGCATACAGAACAAATTGAGAACTTCTGCGGTCTTTGACAAATGAAACGACAGACCTGCAACCGCCCAAAGCGCTCGCCTGCAGTCGCCGCGTGCCCCGATTGTTCGCAACCAATACCGACGATATCGTAGCAATCAGGTGCGGCGCGCCTGGCCCTGCAGCAGCTCGCGGACCTCGTGCAGGTCGCGGGCGATGCGGACGCAGAGCGAGCGCATCTCCTCGGTCGGATCGAGCATGTCGGGCACCATGATGGTCATCATGCCGGCGCCGGCCGCCGATCGCACGCCGTTGTGGCTGTCCTCCAGCGCCAGGCAGTGGGCGGGATCGACCCCCAGCGCTTCCGCCGCCTTGAGGTAGGGGTCGGGATTGGGCTTCGGGCGAGGGTAGTCGCCCTGGGCCACCACCGCCTGGAAGCGGTCCGCAAGACCGTGCGCGGCGAGGTGATGCTCCACGTCCACCCGCCGCGAGGAGGTGCAGACGGCGCGCGGCAGGCTGCAGGCCTCCAGATGGTCGAGGATTTCGAGGACCCCCGCCTTCAGCGCGATCTTGGCCTGCGCCAGTTCGTAGAACCGCCGCACCGAACCCTCGCGCAGGGAGTCCGTGTCGAAGGCCTCGCCGAAGTGATCGCGCAGCACCTGGGCGCTGCCGGGCCAGGTGTGGCCGATCATCCGCTTCATGACGGCGAGCGGCAGGTCGTAGCCCATGGCCGCAGCCTGGCTCGTCAGGGCCTCGCAGTAGACCACCTCGGAGTCGACGAGGAGGCCGTCCATGTCGAAGACGACGGCTTTGACGTCGCGCGGCAGGGCCATGGGCCGCTTTAGCCGAGTCGGGCGGCCGGCCAAAGTCAACGACGGCTTCAGTCGGTTACGAACTCCGTCTCGCGATAACCCTGGAAATAGAGCAGCGCCGTCAGGTCCGAGTGGTCGACGCGGGCGGCGGCCCGGGCCGCCACGATCGGCTTGGCGCGGTAGGCGACGCCCAGGCCGGCCGCCTCGATCATCGCCAGGTCGTTGGCCCCGTCGCCGACCGCGAGCGTTTCCGAAAGCGGCAGGCCGAGCGCCTGCGCCTCCTGCAGCAGGGTCTGCAGCTTGGCCTCGCGTCCGAGGATCGGCTCGGCCACGACGCCGGCCAGCATCCCGTCCCGCTCGATGAGCACATTGGCCCGCTCGGCGTGGAAGCCCGCCGCCTGCGCGACCCGGCCGGTGAAGAAGCTGAATCCGCCGGAGACCAGCACGCACCGGCCGCCGCCGGCGGCCATGGTGCGCACCAGGGCCCTGGCGCCCGGATTGAGCCGCACGCGCTCCTCGAAGGTCCTTTGCAGGGCGGTGGCTGGCAGGCCGCGCAGCAGCGCCACGCGTTCCCTGAGCGCCGTCTCGAACACCAGCTCGCCGCGCATCGCGCGCTCGGTGATGGCGGCGACTTGCAGCTTTAGCCCCGCGAAATCGGCGAGCTCGTCCAGGCACTCCACATTGATGATGGTGGAGTCCATGTCGGCGACCAGCAGCCGCTTCCTGCGCCCGTTCCACGGCTGCACGCAGACATCGATGGGGTCCCCAGCCAGCACGCCTTGCGCGGCGTCGCGCACGGCCGCCGCGTCCGGCGCCTCCACCGCCACGTCCATCGCCGCCGGGCCCAGCGGCCGAGGCTCCTTGACGCGGGCGCGCACGCCTGCGAGCGCTTGCGCCAGCCCGGCGAGCGCGCCCTGGGCCGCGCCCGGCTCCGGGCTCACGAGGGTGAGGGCAAGCTGCATGGAGCCCCGCATCTGGCTGATCGCCGGGCCCACCGCAAGCGGCAAGTCGGCGCTCGCCCTGCAGCTCGCCGAGGCGGTCGACGCCGAGATCGTCAACGCCGATTCCATGCAGCTCTACCGCGACCTGCGGATCGTCACCGCCCGCCCGAGCCCGGCGGACGAGAGCCGCGCGCCGCACCACCTGTTCGGGATCGCCGACGCCGCCGACGGCTGGTCGGTGGGGCGCTGGCTGCGCGCCGCGGGCGAGCTTACGGCCCGGCTGGCCGAGGCGCATCGGCCGGTGATCCTGGTCGGCGGCACGGGCCTCTACTTCCGCGCGCTGACCCGCGGCCTGGCCGACATCCCGCCGGTGCCGGCGCAAGCGCGGCGCGAGGCCGAGCTGGAGTTCGACCAGATGGGCGAGAGCGCCTTCCGGGGCCGGCTGGGGGCCTACGATCCGGCCGCCGCCGCGCGGATCGCGCCAGGCGACCGCCAGCGGCTGGTGCGGGCCTGGGAGGTGTTCTCCGCCACCGGCACGCC